>Ga0209544_1001232_pt1 | contig 29372 bp, 25 predicted proteins | sample MesohylPK_FD_187297 | JGI IMG/M metagenome (GOLD analysis project Ga0209544, IMG submission 187297) | Host-associated microbial community of the marine sponge Aplysina aerophoba from Gulf of Piran - sponge mesohyl, lysed by proteinase K... | ecosystem: Host-associated > Porifera > Sponge >...
TCAAAGAACGCCCGTTCTTTGATCCGTACGCCAAGGAGCGAACGGACACTTCCTGGGCCATAGGGGACAAGCTAGACGAGAACACTGGTTCTCGTTTCGCCTGTGCCATCATTAAATAGCAACAACACAACAATGCGCGACAACAGTCGCGCATTTTTTTAGCATCAAAACCGAGTGTCAGGAACAAGTTCCAAGAAACCACCCAACGCCCTACCAAAGTATGCGTTAAACTTATCATCATAAGAATACCGATAGGCATCGTACGCCTCCTGCGGAGTCAGGAAACCGAAGTTCTTTGTCTCAAATTCCGGATTGCTCTCATCAACAAACAACGAACTCAGCAGGCGATACCGAAGCAACGCACCTTGATTTTCAGAAGCACTTTGTCGCATCTCCAGAGTACTGTCGGTCAGCTGCACTGGCGGATGGGAAAGTAATCCCTGAATAGAGTGATACGGCATCTCAAGAAACCCAGTATACCAACCCCACATATAGGTGTAGAAGAGTGCTGAAGCAATCTGATCCACCCGCGGAATCTTTTCCTCATCCAAATCAATGGCCGGGATATCCCCGCCATCCAACACAGTATGAACTATCGCATGGAAAGTTCGCTCATCCCGCAACGAATGATCTGAAACAGTAACAACATCGGTTGAGGGATCACTAAAGACATTAGTTCTTGCCTTATCTATAGAACACCGAACCCTTCTCTTCGCGGCATTCCTAAGATCGTCACTACCGCCTGAGTCAAACGGTTCATAAATCGGCCTCGGCACCGCAAAAATAACAGCGTCTTCCCCCACCCCTAAGGTAACAACATACGGCCTCGGATTACCATCAGCTCGAGAAAACTGCAAGGGCGTATCCGAAGTAACCTCGGCATCATCATCGGTATCAGTGTAACCGCATGCAAGGTACACAGGCAGTGACTCACGGAGATCATCATTCTCCCGACGAACCGAAAAAAACGCTTGGTCTTGAGAAACAGTCCCTAACACACAGCCCATCTTTTTATATCGCCTAATCAAAGCACCATCATTAAACGCAATGACATCATTAGTAGGGGGAGAACAACCCGGCAGTAGAGGCTCCGTATCCTCATCCTCAGTGAACTCACCGTCATCAATCGGAATATACACATGCATGGTACCGTCACGAAACTTCTTTAAAGTAGCGTGCTGCACAGCCCGCCACCGACTAAACCGATCAGTATGATTTGTGGCAGATACTATATTGTCCCTATAAACACGGATATGCTCATCAAGCACAGGAGATCCAGCATATTCGTCAACAGAGCCAACCAAACGAACATACACCGCTAATGTCGCCTCATAAATTTTACGCAATTTCTGAAGAGTAACAAGAGTATCACGGGCATCAATACTTGCTGGCGAAGATACATGCGCGGGACAATACGTCTCCATGTCTTCTGGTTTCACATTCGCAAGATTAAACGCCCGAAACTCATCATGATTTTCGTTACAAACCCCACAACTATTCCAAAATGCCGGATGCCCTAACCCCTTACGACAAATAGCTAGAACAACATCACTATTGCCCAAAGAATACACACAGGAAGCCTTTTGACCATGACCGAGAGTCGGATCAAGACATTCATAGAAACTATCACCGTCCCTCCTCTCCGGGTTACATGCCGCGCCTACCACACCAACCTTTGGTCTTTTCGATAAGCCAGATGGGCAGTTTCCACATGAGGTTTTATCAGTACACACCTTTTCCGGGATATTAGTAACATATGCCTCTAAAAGTGAGTCATAGTGAGTAGGAAAAGAGACAACCCCACCGCCATCATGTATCACCTCACCTGCACCGACCTTCAATGATTGGAAAAAAGGAGGTACCTCTTTGTCATCGTCTACCCTAAATTGATCCGGCAAATTCCGCTCCCAAACTCCTACTCCTTCCTTAGACGAGTACGGAATCTCAATACCATCATCAGAGTCATCAGAAAGATCTGCAACAAACGCATTGTACTCCTGACGAACAGAAAAATTTGACAAAGTTCGCCAGGCACGCTTAAATCTAGAAACTACTTCAGATTTGTGACCCTCCCTCTTTTTTTCCGAGGCCTCACCTTGAAACATTGAATCAAGGATACCTCTCACCCACCCTTTTCGTGTAAACCAACGGTGAAGCCAACCTTCCTTGAACCCATCATCAGGGTCACCTGACGAGCTAAGGACGGCATTATAATGACGCTGAAGTATAGATTGTGGCAAGTCATGCAGTGCAGTATATCCATTTGCGCAAGGAGAGTGGCGACTTGCATCTCCGAGGCACGCTTTTTGTGCATCGTGTAGCGTATAGAAAGCAGTATACAAACCAACAGGGGGAAGATTACTCTCTTGGGAGATACCACTGCTGTCATAAAAAATAAATTTTTCATACAAACTAGAACTAATGTAATCCGACAAGGTAACGACATCGTTCAGATACATCTCAGCACTCACCACATCGTTATAAAACAGGTTGCTATCAAAAAATACCGACCACCACCGCTCGCCGAGATCAATAGTATCAGTACTGTACGGTGTCGTTGATGAGGCAAAGTCACTCTCAATATCGCTCAACAGATCTACGGTTTCTCTCCCAACAGTCAGACCAAAGCCCTTCTGCAAATACTTTTTCATCAAACCAGCAGAAGTGGCGTTGACAGCCATTTTAACCAACTGACCCATCTCACCAAACTCATCCACCTGCTTCAATCGGTCGGGCAGGGCTTGTGTTGCCCAATCCAACTGCTCAGTAATTTGTGAGCCAGACACATTCAAAAGAAAACAATCAGTGTCACCTTCTGGGTTTTCTGCTTCCGTACATTCCCGAAAGGCAGCAAGAGACATCGGATTACTCGGATTAAACACCTGAGAAGGGGGCTTCGCAGCGGCATCAAAATCCTGCTCCGCCTTATTCACTGCGGCATCCAAACCGGTAAGGGCAAGAAGAATATTATTGCTGTCCGCCGCCTGCTGCAAGGTACGGTCAAGCGTTGCTGATAGTGCATCCAGTTGGTTACCGGTAGCAGACCGCCTCGGCAGCGGAGTCAAAGTACCACCATACTGTGGGGAGGCAGTACCATCAATAGTAAACCCGAGTTTTTTCAAATAGGCATCATCAAAATCAGACAAAAAGGACTGGGCATCATCAAAGTATTCTTCCAAGTTATTTTGAAGATCAGTATAGGTGCACCGCGGTCGCTCAGCAGCAAGGCCATAATACCGTTGCTGCAAATCAATCTTGAGGGTCGCAACATAAGGGTCAATACTGCCAACACCAATATCACACAAAAAGCCAAGTCCGCTCCGGTCAATAACCCGCCCAATCGCCTCATCGTGAAAGTTCTTATAAAAAGTGGTTGGATTCCGAACAAAAAGTGGCTTACCTTCAAAACCTTCATGTGCCCAGGTAATATAATCCCTGACAATGCCGGTCAACAACCCCACAGCAGCGCCAGAAACAGCAGCATCTAAGAAACACTCTTTAGTATCAAGCGACTCGTCACTAACCGGAACAACACTAGCAAAAGCAGTATCTTTGAGTTTTTCAGCAAGAGCACCAATACCACTGGTAACCAGAGAGGAGCCAACACACCCACCAAAACTGGTAAGAAAACCGACGCCGGCAGATGCCCCCAGACCAACAAGCACATCTGTCAAAGATGCATCATTCTTGGGAATAGCAAGTGCATCTTCCAAGGGAGCTGGGAGAGAAGAGAAATCAGAGGGCTCTTTACCTTGAAAAGAGTAATTTTTCTGCCCACGATCAACAAGCGCAACTGGATCACCAATAAAATCATCTGCAGACCGCCGCGACCCGCGACCCTCAAGAGACACGGTCGGCTGTGGTCGAACTCGCACTGCCACCCGCCCAATTCCAACGGTATACCCGTCCTCCTCGCCACCACCAACTATCTCACACGAAAAGGTTGAATCTGCAACAGCAAAAGGAGAGGTTCCGAGTGATCGAACAACTCGATCAGGACCAGAGACATAGTTGCCATCAGGGGTAACAAACTGATACAAATCCCCATCAGGATCGCGAGCAGCACGAGTGTCCTCATCATACTTACCCACCTTCAACTGGTAGCCACCGTCAGCAAGATACCGACCACCAACAAGAGTGCCGAGGTCTGGCGAACTCTCCGCATCTGGTATTTCAAGGAAGCACCGGGTATTCACAAGCACGGTCTCTGAACCTTCGTGGGGTGGGTAGATCCGACAAACAACAGGACCGAATTCCGTCTCACGCCCACAAACAGTACTCGTCTCATTTGCCTCAATCATAGTAACGCGCTCCTGCGCCTTAGTAATGACCACACGACTTTCTCCCGAACCAAGCGTCGTCCACCAATCATTCACTATCTCCTGAACTTGTTTCACCCCCTCCTCCGTATTATCTCCCAACTCCGCCTGGAGGTTAACGAGATTCACTGTTAAGTCCTTCGTCACAGAAACCTTAAAATACTCATCCTCATACAGAAGATACCCATCATCTGGTACACCCTTTCTCTCAACACCAGGATCTTCAGAGCCAAAGGAAAGCAAAGCGGGGTCTTGAATGACAAAACCAAAGTAGACATCATCACTGCCAGCCACCACATCGGTTACCCGCCGCGTAAACTTTAACTTTCCGCCGTCACGCACCCCTTGATACGCTATAAGAGACACGGTCGGCAACGAAGAGCCACGCGTCTGCGCCGCATCGCTCAATCTTGCAAGACCAACGGACACCCTGGCATCTCTGCTTCGAATCCGATACTTACCCACACCATCCTGCAGTGAGCAAATAACATCCCCAGAGCGACCAGCAATGGTCTCCACCGTAATATCAGCAAAAAATCCGCCAGAACCACCCTGAATGGTGAGTACCTCATCCTGGGAATCCAAGTAGCGCTTATCTTTCACAACAGCATCCGTGCTGGTCGCACATGAATAATACACCTGCAACGAACCAGTGAAAAAGTTCTGGTTTGCAGAAACACGAAAAACGGCATCCGCACCACTAGCAATACGCGATTCAAGCGCGGTGATGGAAATAGACGGCGAATCATCTGAAGATGTATCACACGACGGTCTATCACAAAGTGGTGGTGACGAGCCACCAACAACAGTAACTGCCGCAGAAGAGGAGGGGCCAACAACATAAGTTGCAGGAACAGCCGTATCTGCAACAACGGTACAACGAACAGAGCCAGTAACATCAGGGTTTCGCTCCAAGGTAATCGTATCGCTGTTGGTAGAAAGCGTGCGAGAAGATGGCAAAGCAACAGAAACTAAAGAAGTTGCCCGCTGCCCAGTATCTACGAACTGCCGACACCGCAAAGCAACTGCAATTGGTGTCTCTGGAGTGTACACAGAGCCATTTTTGGTGAGGGTGATGCGAAAAGACGGCTGAACACTGCTCCGCACACCTATTTGCCCAGGGGCTAAAGCAAAAATGGTAACGACTGGCAGATCACTTCCAGTAGCAACATCACTTCCAGTGCCACCCTCCGGAATCGTAACTTTTGGGAGACCTGACGGTGGAAAAGGAGGGGGGAGGTTGAGGTCGCCAAGACCGGTGAGAGGGAGATTAAGGGTGCCGAGGAGAGCGCTGAGATCAGACGGAGGAAGGTTCAAACTGCCAAGGAGGGTGCCGAGGTTAGATGGGGAAAGGTTGAGGGCACCAACAAGTGTCGCAAGGTTAGACGGAGGGAGATTCAAACTGCCGAGGAGGATGCCGAGATTGGTGGGAGGGAGATCTAAGTCACGCAAGACGAGTAGCAGGTCATCCTGACCTAAATCAAAGGAAACATCAGAAAAGACAGATGATAAACTGCCATCAAGGACTGCATTATAGGAAGACAGAGAATCCGGCGTATGCAATACCACATGTGCCTCCGTCAACAATTGCAAAACCGCAACACTGTCACCATACTGCCCGAGAGAATACTGACTGATGAGATCTTTATAGGCGGCAGCAACCTCCTGCTGAGTAACAGCACCTCTGTCTAAGCCAAAAACTGCATAGTAAAAAGGAAACGAACCAGCGGCACCGTCGGCAAGCCATGCATCATATAAAGATCGACCCTTGGTGTTGGTAAGCAGGAGATACCCCTCAGTAAAAAGACGGAGGACATCCTTATTGTCACAAGAAAGGTTGGAAGAGTAGGTATCCAGCAACGCCTGATACGCATCAGAAAGATCCTTCTGAGTGAAAGTATCCGAAGATAACCCAAACAAAGCATAATAGAGGGGAAATGGACTAGAATCATCACCATCAAGCCATGAAAAATACATCACCCGCGCAACAGGATTCCGTAAAACCAAACAGGCCTCGGCAAGTTGACGAAAAGTATCAGGGTCATCAACACGCGTATCAATACTACAGTTAGTAAACAAATCCCGACACACATCCCCAACACCATCAATACAAGAATCACGATCCAAACCAAGTAACGAGCAGTAATCACCACCCTTCCCACGCGGCAATCCTCTAAGCAAAACCTGCTCCGCATCAACAGATAAGACGGGTCCGTCACCAACGATAGCGACAGTATCTTCTTTCAAGGCAGTATCAATCTCAACAGACCTGCTACGCAAAAAATAAAACACACCGCCAACAGCAACAGCAACAACGGTACCACCAATAATAGCAATGGTGGCAAAACCCCTGCTCTGAGTATCAGAAGAAAACATACCTTCAGTATAACCAGAATTTTAACGCTATTACGGCTGCTGCCCTAATAATTGAACAACCTGATTAACCGCAAAATGAAAGTCATTGGTAGAATCATCAGTGTCTGCATCAGCACCCTCAAACAGCTCTCCGGCACTAACCAACCGCAACGCATAAAAGAAATTTTCGGTGGTAGCAGTGGTGAGAGCAATCGTTAACGCCTCACACAAATAGGTAACACGCTCAAGCACGAGGTGATACGGCACATACACATCACGGGGAACCTCTCTCGAAAGGGTTCGTAAAGTATAATCACAAGATACACGAGCTTGCTGCGCTTGCTGTGCCGCTGAAGCATTTTTAGAGAAAACATCAAAAACAAGAACATCAATGGGTTTTTCCACATCAGAAAACCGACGCATTGCCGAAACAAAACGATGTAAAACCATGTGCCGGGAAACAGTATCGTCAACCGACAAGGAGACAGTGGGGAGACCTTTTTTTTCAACAATCGCAAGGAAATACTTCACTGACTCATCAACAAACTGATTACGCTCCTTTGGAGTAACCGAAACAGGTCCATCAATAGAAAAAAGGAATCGCTGAATAATCTCCTCAGTAAAATCACCTGGACCACTATAAAGCAACGCATCGGCAGTATTCCGCTCTGCCTGGACAATATCCTTATCATACGGAAAAGATTCTGCATTTAAAGAATCAGAATCGGTAATCTCCTCAAGCCAATTCGGCACACCATCACCATCACTATCCATCTTGCCAGACAATACGACATGGGTCTCAAGACGAACACCCAACGCAGAATCGTCAGAACGAAAAAGCAAAAAGAAGGAGGTCAGAAACAAGGAAACGAGTAATACACCAACAGCAATAAAAAGGGTTCGCCTCATACTACTCATGCTACCATACCAGTAACCATGAACAAGAAAAATAAAATAAAAGGTGCCAGAGTAACGCTTGCAGCGTTAGTGCTGGCAACTGGCATGTTCGCAGCACCAGCCACACATGCCCTCTTCACGCAACCAGATGGCGGAATGATCGCACTCTCCATACCATGCATTTCATCGATGGGTCCTGGTCTATGGACAATGAAAGCAAACAGTGCGGTACCGGTTGTGTATCTCTACCCAAGCCGAGCTATGCGAAAAAACTATTTACCACCCACAACCGGAATAACAACACTCGGACTCATAAGCACATTCATCATTGACTGCACCACAACAACAATCCCACCAATGACACTCGCCGGCAGATTGAGCATACTATACGGCACCGCTATTGGCTTATAACCCCCGACCAAAATCACCTATCCCCGAGAAACTGCACTTCCTGTTTCCACACATCGTTAATCCGAGAGAATATATACACAGACCCTGCATCAAGATTCCTACGGTACGCACCAATAATCATCAACATATCATACACTGAAACAGCACTACCAAAGTAATCCTGCAACGCCCCATCATCGGCAACAATCTTTTTCCGCTGAGCACCACCCGCGCTGAAAATATATGCAGAGCCGGCATGCTCAACGGTACCGGGATCTTCTTTCTCCGCACCAACAACCAAAGCGTGCTCACTCAAAGCAACAGCAGACCCAAAATGATCATAAAAATCCTTATCATGCGCACTGACCTTCCTTTGCTCACCACCACTCAACACATACACTGATCCGGAAAAAGTGTCATGCTGATTTGCACCGACGGCAACTCTGGTACCAGTTGGACAGTGGGTACCGACTCCGGTGCAAATGCGAACCGGCGGTTTACCACTACAATAAATACTTCGACAACTACAGGTCTGACCCACAACGCAGATGCCATCGGTATTCGGTATCTTTGCGCCGCAACGAATCTCGGAAGCATCTTGGCAGGGCGGCAAATACCACCGTGCTCGGCGGGAGGCACACGGCGTACAATATCGAGGATCACAACACGGTTTCGGCTTACACACACCAGCAACAATATCACACCTCCCACCACCACAAATCTTTCCGTGTGATTCCGGAGGAGGTCCGACGCACGGACTACCGCTGCAGGAAGGTGCAGGATTGGCACAAGCCGCCTTCTCCACTGTCCCACACGACAACTCATCTGGCATCGGCACAGCACGCCATCTGCCGTCAACCGGAACACAGCAACTGTTGCCACCACAATTCTCTCCGACCATTGCTACCGCATGCCCAAACCGGCTATCTGACTGCCGATCGTCCGCCATAACTCTCTCCTGCTGCTTCCAAGTGGTACCACCTACAGGTCTGGAAAACAGGTATACCGAACCGGCACCGAACCGAGGAGTAGGGTGATAGTGAGGTGCGCCGACACCAACAGTGTTACCACGCACAGCAACCGAATAACCAAACTCATGACTGACAGCCCTATCACTCGCAAGCAGTTTCGCTTGCCGACTCCACGAATCACCGGAACGAGTAAACACATACACTGACCCAGCATTCCTGTGAGCATCAGGGTCTTCAAGAGGTGTGCCGACAACGACAGTTGCCCCATCCACAGCAACAGCAGACCCAAATCGATCCCCAATCCACCCATCGCGCGCAGTTACTTTATTCCGCTGAACCCACCGCACCTCCTCATCCTCAAAAACTCGCATAAAGATATATACAGAACCGGTATCTTTATCATCTCCGGGCGCACCCACTACCAATATATCCTCATCCATCGAGACAGCATACCCAAACTGATCGCCATCCTGTCCATCACTCGCAACAAGACGCTCCTGCAACCGCCACTGTATTTCCCCTGATGCATCCTCATGCCGAATATACACAGACACTGACCCGTTGCCAACAGCATACGCACCAACAGCAGCTGTTTGTACCCTCTTCCGGCACCGCAACTTATGCCAGTTACACGCGGTACACAACCAGTCACACTCAACACATGACCGACATACACCCAAATTCTGAGCACAAGCCGGATCGCAGCACCGCTCAATGCCACACGGACGCAGTGGAAGATCTCCGGCAACGGCAACAGCATACCCAAAACGGCTACCTAACGGTCTTAACGGCGAGATAGATTGCCGCGGCAGCGTATCCTGTGTATCTTGCCCTGACGACACACCTTGACCACTCCGGTCACGCAACACACCACAACTGTTAACTACTGCTATCCAAACGCCATTGCTACAGGTGTACCGACAAGTACCAACCCATCCAGCAGGGCAAGTACCGGTGCTGGTGGTACCATTATCTACGCGAGGGAGACGGCAGTAAGCAATGGTGGTGGCAGAACAGCGAAGATCAGTAACCGTGGCACGAGTACAGTAAGTTCCATCAAAAGAATAGCCATCATCACAGCGAACACACCAATCAGAGCTATACCCTTGATTAATACCACCACAACGCCACCGCTCTCCTCGGGGAATATACGAGGGATCATGCTGTACAGGAGTGCCAACGAGACAACCTGGTGAGGTGGAAAGATCGCAAACACCGTCTTGCGCTGAAAGGTCTAAAGTGGCACGCTCACTTCCCTGCTGTGTGGGCTGCGCAACGATAGGTGTTCGGGTGGGACTGTTGGGAGAACTCGTGTGTTGCAAAAGATGGGTGAGCAGTGTGGAGGTGAGGATGTCAGTAACAGGAAGATTGTGAAGCCGTTGGTAGCAGTGGAGTGCTTGGAGGGTCTTCTGACCAAAATAAGAGGTCTCTTGCCCAGGAGAACCGGCACCTTGCTGTGCAACAGGACAGGGAGTGCCATTGAGATAGCGCTGTGCTTGCCTGATAGTGGGGTGAGTGGTAGAAACGGTGTAACCAGATTCGTTGATTGAAAAAGTGAGGTAAAGTAGATCGAAGCCGGAGGTGTTCTCCGCACTGACGGTAACTGTTGTGGAAGTGAGGGTAACCGGGGTACCAGTGATAGTGCCGTCATCCTGCAGAGAAAGACCAGCAGGAAGAACGCCCGCACGAATGCGGAAAGAGGGTGAGGGATACTGGTGTATCAAAAGGTTTCGGAGGTCTATGGCAACAGGATCATTGAGAAAGAGGGTGCGAGTGGAGGTGGGGGTACGCCATTGAGGTGCGCCAGAGGCAGTGGTACCTGAAGGAAGGACAAAGTCCCCAGGGATGAACCGCGTATGATACGATGCAATAAAGTGTGAAAGAAGGTCAGAGGTAAGAGTGCCGGTAACAGGAAGAGCGTGCTTCCGCTGATAGCAGGTTATAGCATCAGCAAGTGCCGGAAGGAAAGAGAGGGTTTCTCGATGAGGTGAGCCGAGGCCGATCTGGGCTACTGGACAGGAGGTGCTGTTGAGGAACACCTGCGCATCCAAGATGGCAGCGTTGAGATCTCCGGCACTGTAGGAGGCAACACCAAAAGGTGGACGGAGGTGGAGGGTAACCCGCTTCTTCGCAATACCAGCACGGTTAACTGCCACAAGGGTGAAGGAAAAAGATCCTGACACCGTTGGCGTGCCAACAAGGTAACCAGAGCTAGTTAAACGAAGACCATCCGGAAGGGTATCTCCTTGTTGCACAGAGAGCTCGGGAAACGGGTACCCACTCTTGAGATCAGCAGCAACATGCCGAAAGAACTGCACACCTACACGATACCCAACACCAACACCACGATACTCCTCCGAAAAAGTATTCCATGACGGTCGCTCAACGATCTGTGCACCACTTAAAAGTGTAAACGCAACAGAAACAAATACGGCAAAAGAAAGTAAGGGGAAAGAGCGAAACATTGACATATAGTAACAGTATAGCAAGGCGAGAGCAACACTCGCACCACAACAGACGGCACCTTACTACACAACAAGACATGCCACTCGATACCAAGTTTCAAAAGATATATCTTCCGCCCGATCACGCGAAGAAACACCACACTGCGCCAAAGCAGCATGTACATCCGGGGCATCAGCAAACTTCTTCAAAACCGTCTTGCGTTTCTCCTGAAATGCAGTTCGTATAATAGCAAAAAAAGTGTCCTGCACCTGCAACGACGGCTGCTGTATAGCAGTAATGGTAATAATCGCTGAGTCAACCCGCGGTTGCGGGGAAAACATCTTGCGTGGCACGGTCTGCACATAGCGTGCAACACCAAACAGTCGCACCGAAAGCGATAAGAGCGACTCCTTACCCCCCTTCCGCCTGGTAATTCGCTCTGCAACCTCCTTCTGCACCACCAAAGACATCGCAACCGGCGGATGTGTGTCAGTCAACATATTCCGTATGAGTGAACCAGTGAGATAGTAGGGAATATTCGCAATAACGACATAAGATCGACCCTGCACCAAGGACAACCATGCACCATCCCGCACATCTCCGGTGATAAGCGTCAACTGACCGCCAGAAAGAACATCAGCAAATCGCTCTTGCAACACCTGCACAAGAGCAACATCTTTCTCAATCGCGATCACAGAATCATATCGATCAAGGATGCATTCCGTCAACGCACCCTTCCCGGGACCAACCTCAACTGCCACCACACTGCTCGGAACATCCAGCGCCGCAACAACCGCCCGCAACACACCGCGCGAACGCAAAAAGTACTGCCCAAGTTTTTTCTGCATGCCATCATTGTAATACAGAGTAAATCACCACACAATAGACGCATCCGACGATTGCACATCACCATCGTAAACACTATCCGCCAAATCAGTGGTAGGTAGTATAAGATGATCAGGGATATCAGATAAAAATGAAGATGGACGCATACTACGCCACGAGCCAAAAATATTCCGTCTCCGAGCATACGAACAATACAGTTTATCCTTCGCCCGCGTCATTGCGACATAGCAAAGACGGCGCTCTTCCTCCCCATCATGCGCCACCCCATCATCATGAAAGAATGGAAACAACCCCTCCTCCATACCGACAATAAACACATATGGAAACTCCAAACCCTTCGCCGCATGTATCGTCATCAACCGAACCGAATCCCGCGCACTAACACGCAAAGAATCCTGCTCACTACTCAACGCAACCTCCGCAAGCATCTGTGCGATACCATCAATGCCGGAAAGATGTGAAAAACGGTCAGCAAAGGAAACAAGTTCTCCAACTTCCCGCATCCGATCGTCCGGGTTGTCATAAGTAACCGTAAGATAGTCACGGTATGCCAGCACAGTCAAGAGTTCCTGCAACACCGTGGCAACTGGCTGCATCTTGGCTAAGTCAGTAATATGAGAAACAACAGAACGAAAATTTGCAACTTTTGAAAGCGCAGAAGGAGAGAGTAGGTGTTCCGCACCAGAAAAAATTCGCTCAAGCGTGCGTGCACCAATACCACGACGCGGCACACCAACAGCACGGGTAAACGCCTCCCGGGAATTCGGATTCTGCACCAACACGAGATACGCCAACAAATCCTTCACTTCCGAACGCTCAAAAAAACGAGTACCGAGCACGGTGTATGGCACCTGCTGCGCAAGCATCTGTGTTTCAAACGCTCGTGCCTGAAAATTAGCGCGAAACAAAATGGCAATATCGCCATACCCAACGCCACGCGAATGAAGGTCTGTGATGGTGTGAGCAATCGTCACTGCCTCACGCTCCCCATCGTCAGAAATAAGCAGGCCAACCTGTTCCCCTTCACCTCGCGTAGCAACAAGCTCTTTATCCTGACGGTACACATTTTTAGCAATAACAGCATTGGCGGCGGCGAGGATACTGCCACTAGAACGATAGTTCTGCGTAAGGAATATAGTAGAAACCGGATCATACTGTTCAGCAAAAGAGAGCATGTTATGCACACTGGCACCGCGCCACGAATAAATGGTCTGATCAGTATCACCAACTGCGATGACACGGGCTTGGTCACCCTTCAGGAGGGAAACCAAACGGCTCTGCACACTATCAGTATCCTGAAACTCATCAACTAAAATATAGGCATAGCGCAACCGCACCTGCTCCCGCACAGCATGTTTCTCCTGCAACAAAGCAATCACCTTCAAAAGCAAGTCATCAAAGTCAAGTGCTTGCTCCTGCTCCATAGCATGCACATACACCGGCAGAACTCGTTCCGCAGCAGCAACAAGGTCATCCCCCTCACCAGACACGCAACCGGTCTTCAATCTACTAAGAGTGTGCTGCATAACTCTCGGCGTTATGGCAACAATGCCCTCCTGCTTCATACACCGCTTCACAACACGCCGACACGCATCACGATCAAAAATAACAAACCGCTCCGAAACACCAGCATCTGCATAAAACTCTCGCAACAAGGAAACACAGTATGCATGAAAAGTGCCAACGAAAGGAGGTTGCGAAGAGGGGTGGCGCTCATACACCCGAGAACGCATCTCATCTGCCGCCTTGTTAGTAAAAGTAAGCGCAAGAATGCGGTGGGCAGCAACATCACTCCGCAACAAGTGCGCAATTTTCTCAACCAACACACGCGTCTTCCCGGTCCCTGCACCCGCAACAATCAAGAGTGAGCAATCGCCCTTCCGCACCGCTTCTTCTTGTTCTTTGTTAAGCATAAAAAAGGGTAAAACAAGAACATAGTACCATTGTGGATTACTATTGCAAAGTAAATAGATGGCGGTATACTACAAATGTGCATAAAAAACAGAAGTGTATGAGCAAAAAAAGTGAGTCAAGTAAAATTGTGGCAAGCAAGCAACGATTAACCCTGTTGCAAACGATAGTTATCGGCTTCATTATGACAATACTCCTCCTCATAAGCATCAGCTCAATGGTCACCTACAGTAGTAATAAAAAACCGAGCAAGGATATATTCAATAATTCACAGACCATTCGAGTCCTAAATCAGTAGTGAACAAAAAAATAACGCCGACCATGTCTTCACATAGTCGGCGTAATAAAAAAATGTATTGTGCTACGCATCAACGGTAGATCGGACAGTGATCCGATCACCGTTTCTTTTGTCCCGAACACTGTCCCGAACATGAACATGACGACGCTTGCGACCATTTCGAGATCGCCCCCGCTTCCTTTTCCCCGGAGAAAAACTTTTCCGACCCATAAAACCTCCTCAAGAAAAACTCAATCAACAACTTCCCCCCAAATATCACCATCATCTTCGTTTGCCGGAGATTCTGGGATTTCAGTAGAGCCATCCGTAACACCACCGCCATCATCAACCACATCGGGCTCTAGTGAATCATCACCATCATCATCTACAACAACATCAGGACCAGCTGAAGAATCGCCGTCCGTAACAGCATCAGGAGAAACATCGGCAGCAGTACCACCGTCTCCATCTCCATCACGCACTTCGTCAGGCAAGATCTCACCCTCGGACTCCCCTGCCTCTTCCGACGGCACACCATCACCAGAATCTACCCAATGGATAGGATTTGGTAAGCCGGCAGAGACGACTCGAATACGATCGTTAAAAATGATAGTTCCATCATCCCCCTCAACAGTGGGAACGATTGTTCCGTCTGGCGGAAGAGGGGAAGTATTTGGCTGGATGGGATTATTCATATCCCCACAGCCAACAAAAGTCCACACCAAAACCAGCACTAAAAGCGTAAAGAAAATACGCATTGTATGCACCTCCTTCTATTTTAAAGTGTTTTAAAGGATTATAAACACGCTCAAACACCACCAGTATCACCTAAAAACCTAATAAAAACAAGGGGTTGACAGAATAGACACTACCTGATAAAACTACATCACGGAAAACAGGGTAGTGCAACACAAAGTATACTAATACCAGTATGGAAGAGTCAACGCTAATAGCACACTATATCCCATCCATGAAGAAAACACACCTAACCGCCCTCAAAAAACTAAACATAGAAACCATTCACGATATCCTCTACCACTTCCCCAATCGCTACACCGAAGCGGCACAAGAGTTCACCGGCACAGCAGAAAAAGGGAAAGAGGTTGCCTTCACCGGCACAGTAGAAAAAATCAATATGCGTCGCACCGGCGGCAAGAGAAGAATGATGATAGCTGAAGCGACACTCCTGACAAACGGTGAAAAGATTCGTGCTGTCTGGTTCAACCAACCCTACATCGCAAAGCAATACACCCAAGGAGACACCGTGGAAATAACCGGAAAAATTGCCGGAAAAGAGAAACCGTACTTCACCAACCCAACCATCAAACACGCCACAAAACAACCAGAAAACATCTTCACCGCAAACGACAGCGATGAAGACACGGGCACTCGAAGAGAACTGATCGCCGTCTACCCTGAGACGAAAGGTATATCGTCACGCTGGTTCCGCGCCACCATAGAAAAAATCCTCGCTGAAAATACTATTAAAAAAATAGACGATCTGATACCTGAAGATACCCGCAACCGCCTCAACCTCCCAAACCGCTATGATGCTCTTATTTACATCCACAAGCCAACAACGCAGGGAGAATATGAAGCAGCCAAAAAACACTTCTCATTTGAGCAAACTCTCGCATTACAGGTTACCCAACACATCGCAAAAAACACTCGCCTCACCTCGCAAGCATACAACCTATCAGTAGACCAGAAAGAAACCGACACCTTTATGAAAAATCATTTTGAATTCACCCCAACGAAAGATCAGAAAAAAGTAGTAACCGAAATCCTTAAAGACATACACAGCAACAAACCGATGTCCCGAATATTAGAAGGTGATGTCGGCTCAGGGAAAACGGCAGTCGCCGCAGCAGTCATGCATGGAATAGTAACCGCAACCCCTGAAGAGAGTACAAGCGGTAAACCCCAATGTGCCTACCTCGCCCCAACAGAAATCCTCGCAAAACAGCAGTTCAAAACCCTCATACACCTCTTCAAGCACCTCCCGCTACACATCGGCTTCATGAGTGGTAAAGAATGCCTCAAATATCCGTCAAAAGTAAACCCTAAAGAACCAACCAAAGTAGCAAAAACACAGTTAAAAAAATGGATAGCATCCGGAGAAATCGCCATTATCGTCGGCACACACGCAATTATACAGAAAAACATACAATTCAAACGCCTCGCGCTCGTCATCATAGACGAGCAACACCGCTTTGGCATCGCGCAACGACAAACACTCGCCAACGCTGCTGACACCCACACACCCCACCTCCTCTCCATGACTGCAACCCCTATCCCTCGCACACTTGCTCTCACCATCTACGGCGACCTGGACATCAGCATCATTGAAGAGATGCCAAAAGGACGCAAGCCAGTCAAAACAAAACTCATAACGACAAAAAAAATCCAAAAAGCATATGAACATATACACGAAGAGGTGGAAAAAGGGCGCCAGGCATACATCCTCTGTCCTCGCGTCTATGAAGATGAAGATTCCCCGCTCCGATCGGTGGAAGAAGAGTACAAACACCTCGCAAGAAACATATTCCCTGACCTCACTATTGATGTCCTACACGGCAAAATGAAAGCAAACGAGAAACAAGAAGTGATGGAGCAATTCAGCGACGGCACCACTGACATCCTGGTCTGCACCACAGTTGTGGAGGTGGGAATGAACATCCCAAACGCCACCATCATCACCATACTCCACGCCGAACGCTTCGGACTTGCACAACTACACCAACTCCGCGGACGGGTCATCCGCAGCAACCACCAACCTTACTGCTACGCCGTCACTGACAGCAAAAACGAACAAACCCTAAGCCGTCTCAAAACCTTTGAAAGCACCCACAACGGCTTCACGCTAGCCCAAAAAGACCTGGAGACCCGTGGTGGTGGCGAACTCGCCGGCATCCGTCAATCCGGCATACCCGACCTCATTATGGAAGCACTCAAAAACCAAAAGCTCACCGCCCTTGCTCGACAAGAAGCCGCAAGTATCACCAAAGCCGACCCAACGCTCAAACACAAACAACATCAACCGCTTAAACGCCACCTCACCTACAAAAAAATTCATAATGAATAATTGTAAAAAATGCAGAAGAGAGCTCGGGAGAGCTCTCTTCTGTTGAGGCAAGGTAGTATAAGTGCCTACACCATAAAGCACCAAAAAACCGCCTCTCGTAAAAAACTATTGTAGAGTACTGGATAAGACCCTACATAACCATACTACCACTAAAAAACAGGGAACAAAACAACTGTACACACCCAAAAGACCTGAACAAGAAAAGTGCCAAGCAAGTACAAATCAACGAAACAATAGTGCCTAAAAACGGTAAAATACTACACTCACAGTCACCCGAAGTCAAGACCCGCAAGAATCACACTTGCCCACCTCCTCATCAAGCATAGAAGGGTTCGGAGAGGTTGTCACCGAAACAGCAACTTCCTCCTTCACCTGCGGAGCATGCTGCTGCGGCACATCCTGCACAACGGACGGCACATGCCCTGCCGAAACGGGCTTCCCTGAAGAAACACTCCCCATCTTCGTCTTATCCACGGTAAACTGCACTGCTTCAACCGCCGGTGTGTTGCGCAGATAGTACATCCCTGTTTTCAATCCTCGCTTCCATGTGTGAAAATGTAACGCAGTCAACTTCCCTGCAGTCGCATCTCGCATATGAACATTCAAACTCATACTCTGGCAAATATACGGACCCCTATCAGCCGCCATATCAACAATGTGTCGCTGCGGAATCTCCCACACAGTACGATACCGTTGCCGCACCTCCTCAGGAATCTCCATAATCTCCTGCACCGACCCACGCGCCGCTATCAACTGCTGTCGCATAGCATCACTCCAAATCCCCAACTCCTGCAAATCCCGTAACAGATGTTTATTAATCACAATAAATTCACCCGACAAGACACGCCGCACATAGAGATTAGAGGTAAACGGCTCAACCGATTCGTTGTTACTAAATATCTGCGCCGTCGTCGCCGTCGGCATCGGCGCCAAAAAGAGCGAATTCCGCAGTCCGTGCGCAAGCATATCCTGCCGAGTCACCTCCCAATCCCACAACCCAGAGTCAGGTATCACCCCCCACAGATCAAACTGAAATTTCCCTTCAGATGCCGGCGACCCTTTGAAAGTTTCATATGCTCCATCCCGCTTCGCCAACTCAATAGACGCCTCAACCGCTCCGTGATAAATGGTTTCAAAGATATTCTTATTCAATTCTCGTGCCCGCGGCTCATCAAACGAATACCGCAAAAGCGCAAACGCATCAGCCAACCCCTGTACCCCAATACCAATAGGACGGTGCCGTAAATTAGAGTATGACGACTCTGGAACCACATAGTAATTCCGATCAATCACCTTATTCAAATTACGACACACCACCTTTGCAATATGATGCAACCGCTCAAAATCATAAGACCCATCATCCCGAACAAATTTATTCACACAAATAGAGGCCAAATTACACATTGCGGTCTCTTTCTCATCAGAATATTGCACAACCTCGGTACACAAATTACTACTACGAATCGTCCCCAGGTTTTTCTGGTTTGACTTACGGTTCGCCGAATCCTTATACAACATAAACGGTGTGCCGGTCTCAATCTGCGACTCAATGATCTGATGCCACAAATCTCGCGCCTGTATCGTCTTTCTCCCTCGCCCCTCTTGTTCATATTGCCGATACAGCGATTCAAAATCTTCTCCATGCGAAGTGTAGAGTCCTGGGCACTCCTTCGGACACATCAGCGTCCAATCACTACCTGCCTCAACCCGTCGCATAAATTCATCAGGAATCCACAGCGCCAAAAACAAATCCCGCGTTCGCATCTCCTCTGCACCATGATTCTTTCGCAAATCAAGAAAATCTGCCACATCCGCATGCCATGGCTCAAGGTACACACAAAACGCCCCCTTTCGCTTACCACCGCCCTGGTCAACATACCGCGCCGTCTCATTAAAATTCCGCAACATTGGCACCAACCCATTAGAATAGCCGCGTGATCCTGCAATAAAACTCCCTTTCGCTCGAATATTATGTATATTAATACCCAATCCACCCGCATGCTGTGAAATCAATGCCACATCAGATAGCGTTTTGTAAATTCCCTTAATACTATCATCCGACATAGCCACCAAAAAACACGAACTCATTTGCGGAATCGGGGTACCAGCATTAAACAGAGTCGGCGTCGCGTGAGTAAAGTCCTTCAAGGACAAGTGATTATAGGTCTCAAACGCCGCCTCCAAATCATCACCATGTATACCGAGCGCAACCCGCATAAACAGGTGCTGCGGCCGCTCAACCGGCGTATCACCAAACGACATCAAATACCCTTTCCCCAAGGTCTTAATACCAAAGTAGTCAAACAGCTCATAATCCCTACCATGATCAATCGCAGCATCTATCTTCTCGCCATGGAGAGTAACCAACTCCAGCAACTCATCAGACACAAACGGCGCGTGCAATCCCGTCCGTGGCTCAACATACGCATGCAACTTCTTCACCACCTCGGTAAAAGACGCATCCGTCTCCTTGTGCAAATTAGAGATGGCAATTCGCGCCGCCAATCGCGCAAAATCAAAATGCACCGTTGCCAGAGATGCACACACCCGCGCTGCTAACTCATCTAATTCCGTCGTCTTAATCCCATCATGCAACCCGTCAACCACCCGCTGGGTAACCTCCGCAGGATCAACAAACCGCGCATCTAACCCATCCATAAGAGAAGAAATCCGCTCTAAAATAGCGTCAAACCGCACCTCCTCCCGCTCACCACTTCTTTTAAGGACGTACATCATGGTATTTATTCGTGGTATGCACCTTGTGGCATAGTGTTATTGGCAACACCTTATAAGTGTGCCAAAGTACCATCCATCGCTTCCTACACATCCCGCTCAAACGGCTCAAGATTTTCCACTACTCCATTGTTGCACGAGAAAAGTCAAGCGTTCTCGCGTCTGGGGAAAACTGCTTGAAATATAACTATTGACTTCACACCACTACAACACACGCTAAAAATCCTGATCTAAATCAAAATCTCGACGAGCAGATTCCGAACCGCCATCAGTCGCCACACCTGCCTTCTGATACTCCGACACCCGCCGCTCAAAAAAATTCGTCTTTCCTTCCAGAGAAATCATATCCATAAAATCAAACGGATTGGACGCATGAAACATCTTCTCCAACCCCATCTCCACAAGCAGGTGATCCGTCACATACTCAATATACTGCGACATTTTATCAGCATTCATGCCAATCAACCGTACCGGCAACGACTCGGTGATAAATTCTTTCTCAAGAGCTACCGCTTCCTGTATAATAGCCGTCAACTTTTCCTGCGGCAACTTCTGCACAATATGGTCACGATACAAAAGGCACGCAAAATCTCGATGCAACCCCTCATCTCGGGAAATCAGCTGGTTCGCAAATGACAGCCCCGGCATCAGCCCCCGATGCTTCAGCCAAAAAATAGAGCAAAAACTCCCAGAAAAGAAAATTCCCTCAACGATAGCAAACGCAACCAACCGCTCCACAAAACTCCCCTGCTCAATCCAACGAAGTGCCCAATCCGCTTTCTTCTTCACCGACGGCACCGTCTCAACCGCATGGAGTAAATGATCCTGCTCCGCCCGATCTTGAACATAGGTATCAATAAACAATGAATAGGTGTGCGAATGAATATTCTCAACAGCGATCTGAAACCCATAAAAAAACTTCGCCTCTGTATACTGCACCCGCTCCAAGAAATCCTCCGCAAGGTTCTCGTTCACAATACCGTCAGAAGCCGCAAAAAACGCCAAAATATGCTTAACGAAGTGCCGCTCGTCATCATTCAGCCGATCCCGCCAATGACTAATATCATCAGAAAAATTCACCTCCTCCGGCACCCAAAAATTTGCCACCCCATTCCGATAAAACTCCCAAATGTCATTATGCTCAATAGGAAACAGTACAAACCTATCTTTGTTCTCCGCCAACAGCGGCTCCCCCTCGTCAGTACCACTGTCGGAAGCACCAGCACCGCCAACACCTGCGGCAGACGGAGAAACTGACCCGAATTGATACCCCGATGGCAACACAATATCTCCCATAATACTTATAGTATACATACAACCAAAACCCACAAAAAGCCCACTCAACAACAACAAAATCAAATATGTGGAAACTGGACAAATAAAAAAAATATGGTGGAGAGCAAGAAAGTTTTCTAGAGTAAATAAAGCGCGGCAAGAATACAACAAATGGCACCCCTAAACTTATCCAATCAGCAAAACAAAAAAAGGGGGGGTCAGCACTACCCCTCTGTACGAATAAACGGTACCCCAATATGGCGCAAAAATGCCAATGCTTCGTCTCTGTTTTGCGCAGTGGTAACAATAGTCACCGACATCCCAAAAATGTCCTGCAGGTTCTCATCAGGTGTCTCTGGAAATATGGTGTGTTCAGGGACACCGATAGTCAAATTACCCATCTCGTCAACAGAGGTATGTGGTATACCACGAAAATCACGCATCCGAGGGATGGCGACATTGATCAGTTTATCCAAAAACGCATACATATTTTTGCCACGCAAGGTAGTCATAAAACCAACCGTTTCGCCATCTCGCAACTTAAACGAGGCGATAGATTTCCTCGCCTTGCGGGGGACCACTTTCTGCCCAGTAATCTTCGCCAACCGATCCTGTATCAATACTACCGTCTGCTTCTCCTTACGCACCCGCCCAGTACCAGTTGAGATGACAATCTTTTCCACCCGCGGAACCTGCAAAGCATTCTTCCATTGAAACAAAGATTTCAACGCATCAAAAGCCCCATTAATTTTTGTCTGTATGGTAATCATAGTTACGATTTTTCTTGAGTATCAGGTGTACTTTTTTTCTTCGGGGTATGCTTAAGCACCTTGCCAGTACGCTTTGCAACCCGCTGCTTCTCCCGCCCAGAACCGACATACCCAACCCGCGTCCGCCGTTTGTCGGATGGATCAACAACCATAACATTAGAGCAAGCAATGGGCATCTCTTTTTTCTCAATGCTCCCCTGCTCATCACCAGTTCGCGGTTTTTTATGGAGTGTGCGAATATTCACACCAGCAACCACAACTCTACCACTCTCCCGCAACACCCGCAATACCACCCCTTCCTTACCACGGTCAGCGCCTTTGCAAATAGTTACTGTGTCTCCAATATGTACTTTCATATATAAGTATTGTATTACACCACCTCCGATGCCATAGAAGTTATTCTGCCATAGCCAACTTTTTCAAGCTCTCGTGGTACCGGACCAAAAATACGGGTTGACAGCGGCTCTTTCTTTTTACTATCAACCACCACCACCGCATTCTCGCTGAAAGAAACATAGGATCCATCTTCCCGCCGAAACGGTTTCTTCTGCCGTACCACCACCGCATGTATCACCTGCTTCTTTTTCACCTCTTTCCGTGGCTCCGCAACTTGCACAGCACACACCACCTCATCACCAATATACGCATACCGCCGCTGACTTCCCCGCAACACCTTAAACACCCGCGCAATCTTTGCGCCCGAATTATCAGTTACTTTTACAACGGTTTGTGGCTGTATCATATGTGGCTATAGTACTACTTGAAAACGCTTTTCTTTGGAAACAGGGCGACAGGACTCTATCGTCACGGCATCACCCACTGAAACGGTGTTACCAGGACAATGTGCCTTATACCGCTTGGTAACACGACGATATTTACCGTATATAGGATGCTTCACATACCGATCAACCGCCACTACAACAGTGTCCTGCATTTTCGTTGAAACCGCAACCCCACGCAATGTCTTTTTATTTTTTTTCTCTTCCATAGCAAAACAGTAAGTATATATAGTATGACACACATACCATTTTTATGCGATACACAACATCACTTACCTACAACACCACTCTTCCGCAAAGTAGTCAACTTTGTCGCCGCACGGGCAACCTGTTGACGCAACCGCTTCCGAGAACTACCCTTCCGCTGTGCCTCCTTAGAGAGCCCAAACCGCATCTCCTGTATTTCCTGCTTATGCTTCCGAATCTGTTGAATCAAATCTTCCTTGCGTACCCCCTTCCCGGGTGCGACAGACCCTTTCTTAGAACGGTCATCAGAAGACCGATCAGCTGTTGCCTTTTTCGCAACTTGAACATCTTTCTTTGCCATATAAACTCCATAATACCATATATTCTGCATCACCGAAACAGAGCCCTTTGCGTGCATACCTACACTGTGGCACAAAACACACCCCCTACAGAGTGTAGGGGGTGCGGGATATGGTAATCCTTTGTTATTATTCCGAACTGAAACTGAATCTTGAGTTTAGCATTCTACATTAAGTTGTGGTATGCGGACCTGCTTACAATCTGCCACTACCGGCTTTTTGTGCCGGCCATCGCAAGTGCAACTACCCAGCCAATGAAAGTCCAGCCAAGGAAGAAGTTTATTACCGCTATTGAATTCTTGTTGTGGTGGTTTTCTTTGCATGCCCATATGGTTGGTAAAAAGTATGCAGCGCACACAATCGCAAACACTAACAATGCAGCCATCTCGTTGCTACTGCCAATTGCCAGTATTCCAAGGAGTGTTGCTGGCAGACCTATAGCAGCGATTTTTAGTGTTTGTTTTGTTGATAATTTTTTGTTATTTTTCATAGTTATTTTTTAGGTTATTATTCGGCTGATGTAGCCGTACCCGACCGCACATAGTACGGGCGCATACCGCCACACAAGTTACCTGCAATAAGTTGTCTGGGACTGCCACATTACCTAACCAAAGGCTGCAGGAGCAGTATCGGTACCTACTATAAACAGCAGGCAGAGGGGCACTCGGTGAATACCCGACTGTCTGGTGTATACATCATGCTGTTAGGACACCTTATTGCGTAAGTCAATCTTATCAAGAATTCTTTTTGTAACTTTCGGGTTCATGGCTACATCATTAACAACAAGTTCATCATCATCATTAACAACAATTCGTTCAAGCGTTCTTGCTGGTGTATTTGGATTTCTTGCCACAAATCCACGCACAGAACTTTCTTTGTGAAAGGCAAGTTTTTTTAGTGTTTCTTGTGGTGTGTTCTCATTTTGAGATACCGACCAAAGAACACCCTCATTTTTATCATCTGACAGTTTGTCAAGAATCTGTTTTGGTGTATTTATGTTTTCACACACTGCACAACGAACCACCCATTCATTATCATTTGCAAGTTCAACCAAGGTCTCTTCTGATGTTTTATGGCTCTTTGCAATGGTCATACGATCTTCAATTGATTTATTTTTCATAGTTATTTTTTAGGTTATTATTCGGCTAATGTAGCCGTACCCGACCGCACATCGTACGGGCGGATACCGCCACACAAGTTACCTGCAATCAGTTATGTGGGTACTGCCTGAGCCTTTCCCACGCAAAATGTCCTTGAAATAGCAGCGCACAATATAAACCTACTCACCAGAATGATAACCAAGCTGCTGTCGCGCCCACGCGACTGTTTGATGTCCTTTGTGTGCTTCAAGTGAATACAGGCAATCCTGCGTTACGACAACAAAATCATGTACCACCATACCAAGTGGGGAAAAGTATTGCTCCGCCACATCTACAGCGGAAAGATCCGCCTCAGAAGGCAGGCAAGCGGCATAGGGGTGATTGTGCGAAAAAACGATACGCGTCGCTCCAAGTCGTTGCGCTTCCCGCATCACAACATCCAACGCAATACCTACACTACGATGATTACCAGTTGCCACAATCTTCCGACTAACAAGACGCAAAGCATCATCATAGAAAAAAATAGCAATATGTTCCACATCACTAAATCGTATATCAGTATTTTCATAAAAAATCTGTTCCAATAATTGTATTCGCTGTGCATCCGCATACGCACCGTTTTTAAGCCAGGAACCACGGGAATACCATCCAATAGTATGTGCGGTTGGGACGGGGTGCTGAAAAACAACATCACACAAATCAGCCACAGCAAGCATTAAATAAAAAAGGTTTTTCTCTGATTCACTGGTCGGTTGTGTTACCGGATACAGCCACACACCATCACACAACACCTCCAAATCTGCGATGGGCATGCTGTCAGCATCTTCCGCATAGGGTGATTGCACAACAAAAAACAACCCCGCAACCAATGCGACAAGGGTAAGGTAGGTCCCCACCGTTATTTTTGTATATATAGTCATAAGCGTGGTGATGTTCCGGCACACACAACATCACCACGCTTAATAGCGTATGAAAATGGTAGTATGAGGTGTAGAGAGAGGTTGGAAAATCCCAACCGAACATCAAAAATAGTATATAATAATTTGATACTTTTGTCAAATATAAGAGGGTGCTGTGCGGGGACACACGGCGGATTTGCAGTGAAAATATCCAGTAATGACAAGGTGTATAGGCAAAAAAACAAAACCCCGCTCAATCAGCGGGATATGCGGGCATATGAGCCCGAAACAGCAGCAGGATAAGCAACACTCGCCCTTTGCGCAGCATTACCATCAAAAGGGGTATTTTTCTATTTTTCTGGGTGAAAAGTATATAAATGCGTATTCACACGCGTAGAAGTAATTGAAAAAACTGTGATCTCACAAAAAGGGCTTAAAAAACCTAAGAAAACTGGTCTTTTACGACAAATTTTACCTTCAACGGCAGCTTCTTCCCCGCCTTAATAACAGCGTTGCGGGCAATGTCTTCAGAAATACCGGATACCTCAAACAAAATCCTCCCTGGGAGTACCTCAACCTCAAACCCCTGCGGATCCCCCTTGCCTTTTCCCATACCAGTTTCCGCCGCCTTCTGCGTCCAAGGTCGATCAGGAAAAATACGAATCCAAACCCGACCGGTCTTCCCGAGGGTACGCGCAATCACCTTCCGAGCCGCCTCTATTTGACCAGATCGAATCCGTTTCTGAGACATCGCCTGCATACCATACGAACCAAAATTAATCGCAATGCCTCGACCAGCATGCCGCTTGCCAGGAGTACTCCGCATTCGCTGAAATCGCCGATATTTTACTTTCTTAGGAAACAACATACTACCTCCTTTCTTGATTATCTTGCTCGATCTCCCCCTTATACACCCAAACCTTGATACCAAGGGTACCATACGGAAGGACTGCCTCTTTTTGCGCATAATCAATATCAGCGCGCAAGGTCTGTAGTGGTATATTCCCTTTCTTGACCTCTTCACTTCGGGCAATTTCAGAACCACCCAATCGTCCCGATATGGTAACCCGACATCCTTGCACATTCCGATTTGCCATCACCTTTTCAACAGTGTGCTTTATCAGTCGTCGTGGATGCATATGCCGTTTCAACGACTCCACCACTGACTCAGCAACCAACATAGCATCCTGTTCAGCATGACGCACCTCCTCTACTCGTATCTTTATGAGATCATTCAACCCATTCCTACGAGAAAACTGCTTCACTTTCTGTATCAACTCTTCAATACCAACACCCTCCCGTCCGATGATAAGTCCGGGGCGAGCGGTTTTAATAGTGATTACCAAAGTATCCCGATCCCGCTCAAACAAAATGCTACTCACCATCTTGTTATCCAACTCTTTCTCAAGAAAAGTACGAATATGATAATCCTCCCGCAGTAATGCGCGATACTTTTTACGATCAGCGGCAAACCACTGAGTGCGCCAATCGCGAGTAATGCCTAATCGAAAACCGTAAGGGTGTGATGAATGTGTCATACGCTATTATGTAATTCTATATGTATAGTACTGGACCGCCGCCGAATCGGTGTCGCTCTACCAAACGCTCTTGGTCGCCATCGTTTCAACATCACCCCTTGATCAACTCGAATATCTCGAATCAACAGGGCATCTGTATTCTTGGCGCCACCTTGCTCCGCATTATGCACCGCAGAAAGAATAAGCTTGCGCATTGGACCAGAAACCTTCTTGTCAAGCATCTGCAACATTGCCAATGCATGCGCAACTGGCTTCCCACGCAATGCTTTTGCAGTAAGGAGAACTTTTCTCGCGGGTTGTCTAAAATTTTTGAGTGTTGCTTTCATAAACGATATATGCATTATGCATCTGCCTCCACCCGTGCTGCCTTTGCCGCCTGAATTTCCGCATCCCGCTTCGCATCATCTGCGTCTTTCTGTATCCTCCCACCGTGCCGAACAAACCGCTTTGATGGAGCAAATTCACCAAGACGATGCCCGACCATTTCCTCAGTAACAAGCACTTCGGTATGTACCCGCCCATTATGCACACCAAAAGTAAAACCTATCATTTCAGGAGATATCTGACTTTGCCGCGCCCAAGTAGTAACAACACCGACATCCTCCGGCTTTTTTCCGCGTATCTTCTTTAACAATGTTATGTCCACAAAGGGACCTTTCTTAACTGATCTCATAGGGTATATCTAGTAATACTATATATAGTACTCATATTATTCATATTGGTCAAATAACTTACTTCCGCTTTGCCATGTGCCGTTTCCGCACAATATGTGGGTTTGAATACCGCTTCGGCTTCCTTGTTTTTTGCCCTTTGCCAGACGGCTTACCCCACTTCGTCACCGCCCGACGCCTGCCACGACCTTGCTTTCCCTCACCACCTCCATACGGATGATCAACGGCATTCATGGCGCTTCCACGAACGGTCGGCCGCTTCCCCATCCAACGACTTCGACCGGCCTTTCCAACCACTCGCAGGTGGTGCTCTTTATTGCCAACAGCACCGATTGATGCAAAGCAGTTTGCTGGCACTTTACGCACCTCATGAGAAGGCATCCTAATATGTGCAAACGAAGCGTCATAGCCGAGTAGCGTTGCTGCGTTCCCTGCCGCGCGCGCAATCTTCGCGCCACCACGAACCTTCATCTCAATATTATAAATCGCAGTACCAACCGGAATATTGCGCAACATCATCCTGTTACCGGGCTTCAACGGCGCCTTCTCCGCCGTAAGCAGGGTATCACCAACTGAAACACCGTCAGGAGTAACAATATACCGCCGCTCGCCATCCGCATAACAAACAAGTGAAATGAACGAAGAGCGATTTGGATCATACTCCACGGACTCAACTGTCGCAGGAATAGAAAACTTATCCTGCAGAAAATCAATAGTGCGATACAGCCGCTTGTGCCCACCACCTTTATGCCGAACGGTAATACGCCCACCACTATTTCTCCCCACATCGCGCTTCACCCCACTAGTCAGAGCGCGATGCGGCGCATTCCCACGCGACAACAATCGCCGATACAACGGCAATACGGTACCACGAAGTCCTGGTGTTTTTGGTTTATATTTTTTTACTCTTACTGCCATACACACTATGTTAGTTTAATAGTATCACCCTCACGCAAAGAAACATATGCCTTCTTTCGTCGTGCTGTCATACCATATTCCCGCTCCTTGCCGGGGATACGAACACGCTTCTTTTTTGACGGCTGCTTCAATATCCGAACCTTTTTCGGTCGCACACCATACAGCGCCTCAACAGCATCAGCAACAGTATGCTTATTTGCAGTATCACGCACAAAAAAAGTATACACACCGTTCTCCGAGTGATTTGCTGACTTTTCAGTAATAACCGGTCGCTCAATAACATCGTAGATATACACCCCCTCCTCTGCCGATTGCCGGTTGCCACGATGAAAGGACCGCTTCGTGTGCACCACCTTCCGCGAACGCCTCTTCTTTTCTTGGCGCAATGCAACATTTCTCTTGTCTGTCTTGGTCTTCTTGGTAACCTGTTGGGAAGAAGTGGTTTTACCGGCATATTCCTGAGGCAATGCAACCCCCGGCGCCTCTTCATTTGGGGCACCCGCCTGATCCGCTGTTACATCTCTCTTCTTTTTAAATAATCGACCGAAAATCATACGCTGGTAATAGGTTGTTGTGTGTGCTGCTCTCCCACCGATTGCTGCATCTTGTCACCCCGCTGCTTCAGATAGTCAATAGTCCTCACTGAAT
>Ga0209544_1001240_pt1 | contig 29308 bp, 27 predicted proteins | sample MesohylPK_FD_187297 | JGI IMG/M metagenome (GOLD analysis project Ga0209544, IMG submission 187297) | Host-associated microbial community of the marine sponge Aplysina aerophoba from Gulf of Piran - sponge mesohyl, lysed by proteinase K... | ecosystem: Host-associated > Porifera > Sponge >...
ATACAACCCTCTCGTCGCCATCCAGATCGCCCTCGCCGGAAATGCCGCCAAAATGATCAACCTGCATGACACACAAACCGAACTCGGAAAGGGGTGAGCAGTTACGGGATTAGTAAGTCTCATTTCCGCGTTCGGCGTTGGACAGGTAGACTTCGGGAAGTAGCCTTCCACTCCCTGTGAAGAAACTTCGAGAATGCTTCGTGTGATTAACGAGACCCGTTCGCCGAGCCGTAAGGGTCCTGCACCTGAAAGAGAACAAGGTTAGTTGCTCGATGGATCCTGAGAAGGACGAACTTCGGTGAAAACACCTCCATCTGGACTTGGCGAATCGGTGGATTTTCTCAGGTAGATCATGCGACCACGGGTCTTGGAGATGTGTCGCGCTTTTCGTGCGCAAATCGAACGCCAGCGTCTCGTAAATGACGTCGCCAGAGTAGCCGTGGCACTTATAGCACCAAGCCACGCATATCGCCGCGTACAGGCGGTCGGTGATTACGCCATGCCGAGCAAGGGATAGTCCAGGCTCACATCGTAGATGGCATGGCACGCGCCCGCGCGTCTGTCGAGCAACAGAACCACGCCGGCTTGTTCATGCAGCGTCGTACTCAGTATGTGTGTGACGCACCAGGAAGGCTGACCGGCGACGTCCACGTAGACCGCGCCCTCCAGGGTCACGGCACTCCCGGCACGGTCCAGCGAGGTCTACCATTGGCCCGCCGTTTCGGCACGAATCTGGCGCGTCGGCATTGGGCCCGGAGCCATCCAGTCGCTTGCATTTCTCAAGGCTTGGCGGCGATCGCAGCACCACGCTCCAGTGCTGAGATGAACCCGCGCGACCGATTCGGCGAGAACCGCGAGAACGCCAGATTCCGAGGCGTCGCCCCCCAGTAGTTTCTCGCCGTCGGATCGGCGCCCACCTTCAGAAGCTCGAAGACGGTAACAGGGGTCTCGGAGATCTTTACCGCCGAATGCAGGGGGGTATTGTTGCCGTCGTCGCGTGCATTCGGGTCGGCCCCGGCGGCAGCCAAAGCATCGATGATGGCGGGGTTCCAATTGTGGCCGGCAGCCTGATGCAAGGGGGTGTCGTCGTCTTCGCCGCGTGCATTCGGGTCGGCCCCGGCGGCGACCAGAGCGTCTATGACGGCGGGATTCTTGTTTTGCCCGGCCGCCTCATGCAGAGGAGTATGGTCGTAGATGTCCATGTGAACGTTGGGATCCGCCCCGGCCCTGGCCAGAACATCGATGACGGTGGGATTGGCGTTGTGGCGGGCCGCGTTATGCAGAGGGGTATTGTTGTGATTGCCGCGTGCATTCGGGTCCGCTCCGGCGGTAATCAGAGCTTCGATGATGGCGGGGTTCTCGTTGGCGCTGGCCGCGAAATGCAGAGTGGCATCGTTGTTCTTGTCGCGTGCATTCGGGTCGGCCCCGGCGGCGATCAGAGCTTCGATGACGGCGGGGTTCTCGTTGCTGGCGGCCGCCATATGCAGGGGGGTATTGTTCCATTCGTTGCGGGCCTTGGGGTCACCTCCGGCGGCGACCAGAGCGTCTATGACGGCGGGGTCTTCATTCCAGGTTGCCGCCAACCTTATAGGGGTACGGCGCATTGTGACATGGACATTTGGATCGGCGCCGGCAGCGAGCAGAGCATTTATGACAGCGCGGTCGTTGCTGAATCTGATCGCAAAATACAGGGGCGTATTGTACTCGTGGTCGTGGATATTCGGGTCCGCATAGTCGTCGAGGCAGGCGGTCACCGCCTCGAGTGTCGCGGTCGCGAAGAACTCTTGCGTGTTCCACAACTCGCAATCCGCCGCCATCGCCGGCATGCTCGCGAACGCCAGACAAGAGCCGAAGAGCGCCGTGGCTTTGTTCATCAACCGTCCTCCGATGGCGGTTCACACCATCTCCCGTGCGCAGCGCGGTTCTACGTGCCGTTTAAGTCCGCGACCTGACGACAACCGAAACGGAAAGCCTCTAGGGAACATTGCAAGGTCACGGGCTGCAGTAGCAATCCCCTCCGATCCGTCCGAAGCCCGGATGCCTCGGCAGAGCTACTTGAGGCGCGCATCTTCGAGCCGCCGGTATACGGCCGTTCCCTTGAGAGACGAGTTATCCTTTATGAGGTCCCAAGGACTCTCGCCGGCTGCAGTCCTGGCCGTCGGGTCGGCGCCGGCGTCCAGTATTGCAGCAACGACCCGGGGTGTCTCGCCAACTCCCGCAGCCCGGTGCAGAGGCGTCCATCCCTCTCCGTTTCGTGCCTCCAGGTCGGCACCAGCGTTGAGCAGCGCCGCGATGACCGGGGCGGTTCTGGATGTCGCGGCACGGTGCAGGGGCGTCCATCCTTCTCCATCCCGTGCCTCCGGATCGGCTCCGGCGTCTATCAGCGCCGCGACGACCGAGCCGGTCTTGCTGGATGCGGCCGCCAAGTGCAGAGGCGTCTCTCCATCTTCATTCCGTGCCCCCGGGTCGGCGCCGGCGTCCAGCAGCGCCGCGACGATCCTGCGACCATTCTTGATCGCGCCGTGCAGCGGCGTTCCTCCCCAGTAATCGTGCACATTCGGGTCGGTTCCAGCGGCCAGCAATATCTCGACGACCGAAGCTGCATGGAACCGGTTATTCACCGCGTGATGCAGAGGCGTGTTTCTGTATTTGTCCCGCGCACCCAGGTCGGCGCCAGCGTTCACCAGCACCTCTACGACCGCTGGAGTTTCGCTCAAGAACGCCGCCAAATGCAGAGGCGTCTCTCCATCTTCATTCCGTGCCCCCAGGTCGGCACCAGCGTTCACCAGCACCTCTAGAACCGCTGGGGTTGTGTTGTTCGTCGCCGCCTCTTGCAAGGGCGAGTCTCCTTCGTCATCCCGTGCCTCCAGATTGGCACCGGCCGCCAACAGCGTCTCTATGATCGAAGGGATCGTGCTGGACCGCGCCGCCTTGTGCAGAGGCGTCTCTCCGCCGTCATGGCGTGCGTTCGGATCGGCTCCCGCGCCGATCAGAGCCGCGACGACCGAGGCGGCCTTGCTGGCTGCGGCCGCCAGGTGCAGAGCCGTCTGTCCGTATTGGTCCCGCTTCCCCGGGTTGGCACCGGCGTCCAGCAGCACGGCGACAACCGAAGGAGTCGTGCTGTACCGTGCCGCCACATGCAGTGGGGTCCATCGATCGTCATTGCGTTCGTCCAGGTCAGCTCCGGCGTCCAGCAGCTCCGTGACGACCGAAGGAGCTGTGCTAAACGCCGCCGCCGCGTGCAGGGAAGTCCACCCTTTACGGTCCCGCGATTGCGGATCGGCGCCCGCGTCCAGCAGCACCTTGACGACCGACGGGCTGAATGCCGCCGCCAAATGCAGAGGCATACCACCATCTCGGCCAGTCTGTGCATTCAGGTCGGCTCCTGCGTCCAGCAGCGCCTGAACGACCGAAGGAGGCGCGCCGTTTGCCGCAGCCATGTGAAGAGGCGTCACCCCATCATGGTCCGGCGCCTCCGGGTAGGCTCCGGCGTCGAGCAGCGTCTGAACGACCGAAGGACTGCCCGCCGCCGCCAGATGCAGAGGCGTCTGTCCGCCTCTGTCCGCCGCCCCGGGATGCACTCCGGCGTTCACAAGCGCCTCAACGACCGCAGGGGTCGTGCCGCTTGCAGCAGCCCAGTGAAGAGGCGTGTGTCCGCCGTCATCCCATGCTCCCGGGTCGGCTCCGACCGCCAGGCAGCGCTCCACATCCATCGCTGTGGCGTCCTCGAAGAATCCACTCGTGTTCCAGTCAGCGCAGGACGGTTGTGCTGTTGCGGGAGAGACGACAGCAACGTGCACGGCGCAGGCCGCGATAACTGCCGCCAACAGCCCATATGCCGTCGCCGCAAGTCCCCGGGTTCGGACCGTGAACCGCCCAAACCATGCAAACCATGCACAACACCACAGTTGCATGACCGTTGCCTCTCCCGCAGCGCGAACTGTTGAGCCGGCGAACCGCCCCGGCTCTCCCGGAGGCAGTCTGGTTTGTGTCATGCAGCCATACCGAGGTTTTCGGTGGCGGCATAGTGATTTGCTTCGGCCTCTGCGGGCGGGGTGTTGCCTGGTGGGCCGAGGCATTGCCTTATGAAACATTGACAGGGCCCTCTCCGCTGCGGGCAAAGCGATCTGCCGCGTCAGAGATCGTCCAATGCATTGCAGACTTCCATGACTTGCCTGCATCGACCGGTCTTGTCCGGATCCGGATCGTGTCCCAGCCGGTGGTTTAAGAGCCTGGCGTCCGTTGCAATATCCGGCGGGTAGGGCCGGGACGCTCAGGCTGCCACGGCGGGCAGCTTGACGGTTTTATTGTCGCTCACGGGAGCGATGGATTCCAGCGACATGTATCTGGCTCACTGGACGGCCCATTCGTCGTTCTGTTCGAGCAGGATCGCGCCGATCAGCCGGGTGATGGCGTCTTCGTTGGGGAAGATGCCGGCGGTATTGGTGCGTCGCTTGACTTCGCCATGGAGGCGTTCGAGCGGGTTCGTCGAGTGCAGCTTGGCGCAATGCGCGACCGGGAAGGTCATATAGGCCAGGACGTCGTGCTCGGCCTCGTCCATGATGGCGGCGAGCTGCGGCGCCCAGCGGCGCGGCGCGGGCGCATCCCCCTCGTCCCCGGTCAGAGCGAAGACGCAGTCCCCGGAGCGGGAAACCGTCCGTGCAGGGACTGTTCCGGCGGTTCGGCTCAATTTGCAACCACGGGCGGGCGCGGTCCGTTGACCCGATGCCGGTCGGGCCATAGGTTGCACAGTGGTCAGACAGCCGGATGGTCGCCAGCGCCAGGGCGCTGGAGGAAAGTCCGGGCTCCACGGGAACACGGTGCCGGGTAACGCCCGGCGGGGGCGACCCCAGGGAAAGTGCCACAGAAAGCAGACCGCCCGTCGCTGCGCGGCGGGCAAGGGTGAAAGGGTGCGGCAAGAGCGCACCGCGTCGCCGGCAACGGGGACGGCACGGTAAACCCCACCGGGAGCAAGACCAAGAAGGGACGACCGGTCGGCTCCGCCAGGAGGCCGGCAGACGGGTTTCCGCGTTGTCGTCCGGGTAGGTCGCGCGAGGCGGCTGGCAACAGTCGTCCCAGAGGAATGGCCATCCAGCCCGGACACACCCTGTCCGGGTGGACAGAACCCGGCTTACAGGCTGTCTGATCACCTTCGATTGTACGTACTAAACCGGTGACGAGAGTGCGCGACACCTATGTCGTGCCATTTTCAGGGTATTTTTTGTTTGCCATCCCGAATTTCATCCATGTACTATCCAGACTTACCCGAGAATTTGCGGAACAAATACAGAAATAGGTACAAACAACGAACAGAAACGAGCCGGTGTCGCGATTCTTCTCATCATACGCGGTCAACGTCGACGACAAGTCCCGGGTGTCGGTGCCGCCGCGCTTCAAACAGGCCCTGAAGGCGCAGGAGTCGAAGGAGATCTGTCTGTTTGAAAATCCGAACAGCAACGCCATCGAAGGATGCGGGTCGGCCTACTGGGAATTCATGAATGAAGAGATCGAGAAGATGGAACGCTACGGTGAAGAACGGGAGTTCTGGGAAGCGATCCTGGCGACGGCAAGCATCTCTCGGTTCAACGAGAGCGATACCCGCATCCTGCTTCCCGAAGACCTGAAGGCCCATGCCGGGATCGTGGACAGCGCCGTGTTTGCCGGTCGCGGCACCACCTTCGAAATCTGGAACCCGCCTGCCTTCCAGGCGGCCAGGACCGAAGCGCGCTCGTGGGGCAGGGCCAACCGGCCGACACTGTCCGGGTTTACTGTCGGGGCGAAGAACCTGTCCCGGTGGAGCGCGTCGCAATGAACGCGCACCAGCCGGTGCTCCGCGACGAGGTCATGGCGGCGCTGCGCGCCGGAGCCGGCCGGTCCTTCATCGACGGCACTTTCGGGGCCGGCGGGTACACCCGTGCCCTGCTCGGAGCCGGGGCCATACGGGTGTTCGCGATCGACCGCGATCCCGAGGCGGTACGGGCTGGCGCGGCACTCGCGCGCGACGATGACCGCCTGGTGCTGGTGCAGGGTCGCTTCGGCGAGATGGACCGGCTCGCCCGTGAGAATGGACTCGATACTGTTGATGGCGTCGCGCTCGACCTCGGCATCAGTTCTGACCAGCTGACCGGGCAGGCCCGGCGAGGTTTTTCCTTCAGGCTCGACGGGCCCTTGGACATGCGCATGGAGATGGCCGGTGCCAGCGCGGCCGATCTCGTCAACGGTGCATCGGAACAGCAGCTCGCCGACATCATCTTTCGCTACGGCGAGGAGAGACGCTCCCGGCGGGTGGCGCGGGCCATCGTGCGGGCGCGCACCGAATGTCCGATCACCACCACCCTGCGGCTTGCCGAGATTGTTCGTGGAGCGCTGCCACCGGGCGGGAGGATAGATGCCGCCACCCGCGTGTTCCAGGCGATCCGGATCAAGGTCAATGACGAGCTCGGTGAACTCGACCGGGGCCTGGCCGCCGCAGAGCGCATCCTCGCTCCGGGTGGGCGGCTCGCGGTCGTGGCCTTCCACAGTCTCGAGGACCGCGCGGTGAAGCGGTTCCTCGCCGCCCGGACCGGCTCCGGGATCTCCCGCCATTCCCCGGGTGCGGCGCGCGCGCGCCCGGTCCCCACCTTTACCCCCGTTGGCCGTCGGACGATCAGGCCGGGATCGGCCGAACTTGCGCGCAACCCGAGGTCGCGCTCGGCACGACTGCGTGTCGCCGAGCGGACGCACGCCGCGTTGTCCGGCAAGGAGGAGCGTCGATAATGCTGCGTCACGCCCTGCCCTGGTCCCTGGTCATCGTGCTCGCGGTCGCGATCTACGGGACTGCCCATGTCGTCGGCGGCAAGCAGAAGGAGCTTGCCGCCCTCGAACAGCAGATCGCTGCCGAAATGGAGATGGTTCACGTGCTCCGCGCCGAGCTCAGCTTCCTTGCAAGCCCGGCCCGGCTCGAGGAGCTGGCAACCCGGCATACCGACATGCGTCCGACGGCCGTTGCCCAGATCGTAGGGGTCGACGGGTTGCCCGCGGTGCCCGAACTGCCGCTGCTGCGGGGAGCGAGACAATGACAGCACCGTCAAGCGTGGAGACGGGACACGCGCGCCTGCTGGCGGCGGGCTTCGTGTTCCTGTGCGCGTTCGCAGTAGTCGCCGGCCGGTTGCTCGACCTGTCGATGGCTGACACCGACCGGTCAGGGACCGGTCTCGGCAGCCCGGTTGTCGGTACCTCCGCGCGTGGCGCAATCACGGATCGAAACGGGGTTCTCCTTGCGACCAACATGCCTGTCAAGTCGGCCTTCGTCCGGCCCAGCCTGATCCAGGACCCGGCCGAAGTGGCCCGGAAGATTGCCGGCGTACTCGGGTCAGACTCGGGAGAGGTCGAGCAACGGCTGCGTAGCGACAGCGACTTCGTCTACATCAGGCGTCTGCTGACCCCGAACCAGTACGCTGCGCTCAGTGACCTCGAAGTTCCTGGGCTCGACTTCGAGGACGAGGCAGGACGCTTCTACCCCCAGGGCGCCCTGACCAGTCACCTCGTCGGGTTCACCAATGTCGATACCACCGGCATCGCCGGCGTCGAGAAGCAGTTCGACGAGGAGCTCGCTGCCGGAACCGGGATTGCGCTAGCTCTCGATGTCCGGGTGCAGCACGTGGTGCGCACCGCACTGATGCGGGCCATCGAGCGGTTCAACGCCATCGGCGGCACCGGCGTGGTCCTTGATGTCGACAGCGGCGAGGTCCTGGCCATGGTGTCCCTGCCGGACTTCCATCCGCTGGATGCCGGCATCGCGCCGGCCGACCACAAGAAGAACAACGTTGCACAGTCCATCTACGAACTCGGAAGCACCTTCAAGATCTTCACCGTCGCAGCGACGCTGGAGTCCGGCCGGGCCACGCTGCAGACCCCCTACGATGCGCGACAGCCTCTCCGGGTCGGAGGACACCGCGTCAGCGATTACCGTCCGCAGGAGCGCTGGATGACGCTGGCCGAGGGGTTCATGCGTTCATCCAACATCGTCACCGGACTCATGGCGCTGGACCTGGGCCCGGCCGGTCAGCAGGAATTCATGTGCCGGCTGGGATTCTTCGAAGAGGTGCCGATCGAACTTCCCGAACGGGCCGCCCCCCTGCTGCCATCGAAGTGGGACATGGTGGACGCGGTTCCGGTCGCCTTCGGCCACACCCTGGCCAGCTCACCGCTTCACCTCGCCCGCGCGGTCTCGGCCATGGTCAACGGCGGCAGGTTGCCGCCGGTCACGGTGCTGCACCGGGAACACCCCGGGGTCACAGGCGCGGCACGAACGCCGGAGTCGACAAGCGGCACGAGACCGTGCGGAACCGGTGAACAGGTCATCTCGTCGAAGACATCGCAGGACATCAACCGGCTGCTTCGCCTCGTGGTCATCGGCGGGACCGGCCGCAAGGGCAATGCGGACGGCTATGTCGTCGGCGGCAAGACCGGGACCGCGGAGAAGGTGATCGACGGGCGGTACTCGAGGGACAGGCGGATCGCTTCCTTCGTCGGGGCCTTCCCGATGACGCGGCCCCGCTACGTCGTCTCGGTCACGGTCGATGAGCCGAAGGGCCGAAAGGAGACCTTCGGATTCGCCACCGGTGGCTGGGTGGCGGCGCCGGCGGTACGTGAGATCATTGCCCGCTCGGCGTTCATGCTCGGAATCGATCCGGTCGACGAGACGGTGCCTGCCATCTCCGAAGCCCTGCACGTCCCGATCCCGAAGCCCGAGGAAATCCAGCCCGTGAGGGCCCAGCGTGTTGCTTTCCGCCCTCGTCAGGGATAGCGCGGCAGTGGACGCGCTGCCCTGCCCGGGGATCGAGGGCACTCCGCTGCCCGACCCCTCGGTGTGCGGCGTGACCGCCGACAGTCGCGAGGTCCGTCCGGGCTGGCTGTTCGCGGCACTCCCGGGGACCAGGGTTGACGGCAGCCGCTACATTCCAGAGGCGATTGCGCGCGGCGCAGTGGCGGTGCTGGCCCGACCGGGGACCCGGTTGCCGGAGACAGCCCACCAGGCCTGCCTGATCACGCACTCCGAACCGAGATGGTGCCTGGCCCGGATCGCAGCACGGTTCCACCGGGTGCAGCCGGAGCGGATTGCCTGCGTCACCGGAACCGATGGCAAGACATCGGTCACCGAGTTCATCCGGCAGCTCTGGCAGGCCACTGGGAAGCCGGCTGCCAGCCTCGGTACCCTCGGGCTCACCACGTCCCGCGGGCAAACCGGACCCGGCCTGACCACGCCGGACCCGGTGCTGCTCCACGCGACCCTGCGCGAACTGGCCGAAGCGGATGTCGACCGGGTGGCGCTCGAGGCCTCGAGCCACGGTCTGGACCAGTACCGGCTCGACGGAGTCCGGGTCCGGGCCGCCGCGTTCACCAACCTCGGCCGCGACCACATCGACTACCATGGTTCCGCCGAGGCCTACCGATCGGCCAAGATCAGGCTGTTTTCCGAGCTGCTCGACCCGAACGGCCATGCTGTCCTGAACGCCGACGACGGCGTCCTAGACCTGTTTGCCGCGGCCTGTCGGCGCCGGGGCATCCGAATGACCCTGTTCGGACGCAGCCGGGACGCCGACCTCGCGCTCGAGGTGTGCGTGCCGGGCCTGGGCTCGAGCAGCCTGGTGCTGCGGCACCAGGGCATGCGCCACGACGTGGTCCTGCCGCTGCCCGGCGTCTTCCAGGTGATGAACGTGCTGGCCGCACTTGCGATCACGAGCCGGATCGAGGAAGTCCCGCTGGCCGAACTGATCCCGTTGATCGAAACGCTCAGGGGAGTTCCCGGACGTCTGGAACAGGTGGGCTCGCGCCACGGTACCGCCGGGGTCTACGTCGACTTTGCCCACACCCCCGACGCCCTGCGCACCGTGCTTGCGGCATTGCGCCCGCATGTTGCCGGCCGACTTATCTGCGTGTTTGGCGCCGGCGGAGACCGTGATCCGGGCAAGCGGGAACCGATGGGGCGAGCCGTGGGCGAGGCAGCCGATCTCGCTATCGTAACCGACGACAATCCGCGCAGCGAGAATCCGGCAGCGATCCGGCAGGCAGTGCTCGCGGGATGTGCCGGCGGCTGCGAGATCGGGGATCGCGCCGAGGCCATCGCCTTCGGCCTCGACCTGCTCTTGCCGGACGATGCGCTGGTCATTGCCGGCAAGGGTCACGAGACCGGACAGCAGGTCGGTGACCGGTTGCTGCCGTTCGACGACCGGCAGGTGGCCCGCCAACTGCTTGCCGAACGCGGCGGAGTGGTGTCGTGACCGCGCTGTGGACCAGCACCTCGGCGGCGGCGGCCACCGGCGGGCGCGCGGTCGGGCCGGCCTGGCAAGCCGGCGGGATCGTGATCGACAGCCGTCGGGCCGGGCCCGGCGACCTGTTCGTTGCGCTGCCCGGCGAGCGGACCGACGGCCACGACCGCCTTGCCGATGCCGGTGATCGCGGTGCGGCTGCGGCAATGGTGGAACGCACACATGATCTGCCGGCCCGACTGCCGATGCTGGTGGTCCCGGATTGTGTCGAGGCTCTGGCCAGGCTCGGCACGGCGGCGCGCTCACGCTCGGCAGCACGTGTCACGGCGGTGACCGGAAGTGTCGGCAAGACGGGAACCAAGGACATGCTCGGCCGCGCGCTTGCGGCCTTCGGCGAGGTCGAGGCCAGCAGCGGCAACCTGAACAACCACATCGGAGCGCCGCTGAGCCTTGCGCGGATGAGCGAGAGGGTTGTCTTTGGCGTCTTCGAACTCGGCATGAACCACGCGGGCGAGATCAGTCCCCTGTCTCGCCTGGTACGCCCGCACCTCGCCATCATAACCACCGTCGGGCCGGTCCACATCGGGCACTTCCCCGACGAGGAGGCGATCGCGCGGGCCAAGGCCGAGATCTTCGACGGGATGGAACCGGGCGGGTGCGCCGTCCTCAACCGTGATAACCGCTGGTACAGCCTGCTCCGGGAAGCGGCAACGCGGGACACGATCTCGCGCGTGCTCACCTTCGGACGCCATCCCGGTGCCGACGTCCGGCTGGTCGATGCGCGATGCGACACGACCGGTTCAACCGTCACCGTGGTCATCGACGGCGACCGGCTGACCTACCGGCTCGACGCGGTAGGTGAACACTGGGCAGCCAACTCCGCAGGGGTGCTGGCCTGTGTCATCGGCCTCGGGCTTGATGCCCGCCGGGCCGCGGCGGCGATCCGTTCCGTGGTTCCGGGCCGGGGCCGGGGTGCGCAGCTCTCCGTCGCCCTTGCCGACGGCGGCTCGATCCGGATCGTTGACGAAGCGTACAACGCCAGTCCTGTCGCGATGCGCGCCGCCTTCCGGGTGCTTGCCGACGCCAGGCCCGGGCCCGGGGGACGCAGGGTCGCGGTGCTCGGCGACATGCTCGAACTTGGAACCGCTGCCTGCCGGATGCATGCGGGCCTTGTCGATGACCTGATGGCAGCCGGCCCGGAACTGGTGTTTACGGTCGGGCCGCTGATGGAGGCCCTGCGTGTCCGGCTCCCTTCCGGGGTCTCGGCCGGACATGCCGAGACCAGCGCCGGGATCGTGGAAGATGTCGTGGCCACGGTGCGCGACGGGGACGTCATTCTGGTGAAGGGGTCACTCGGAACCAACATGTCACCGGTAATCGCCGCGCTGGAAGCGCTGGCGCGGTGCGCCGAAGGGGCCGGGTGATGGTCTACACCTTCCTCGCTCCGCTCGCGGACCAGTACCAGGTGTTCAACCTGTTCCGCTACCTGACCTTCCGGACCGGCGGGGCGGTGATGACCGCCCTGCTGATCAGCTTCCTGCTCGGCCCGACGCTCATTCGCTGGCTGCGTCACCAGCAGCCCGAGGGCCAGCCGATCAGGGACGACGGCCCGGCCCACTTCGCCAAGCGCGGCACCCCGACAATGGGCGGGCTGCTGATCCTGATCTCGCTCGTCACCTCGACGCTGCTGTGGGCAGATCTCGGCAACGGTTTCGTGTGGTGCGTCCTGTTCGTGCTGGCCAGCTTCGGCGTCCTGGGCTGCTGGGACGATTACCTGAAGTTGCGGGGCCGCTCGTCACGCGGGCTGTCCGGCAGGACGAAGCTGCTTTTCCAGGCGATTTTCGCCCTTCTTGCCGCCATCCTGATCGCCCGGCTTCTGCACCCGTCGGTCGGGACCGGGCTTGCCATTCCCTTCCTCAAGGACGTGCTGGTGGACCTGGGCTGGTTCTTCTTCCCGTTCTCCATTCTCGTCCTGGTCGGCAGCTCCAACGCCGTCAACCTGACCGACGGGCTGGACGGCCTTGCCATCGTGCCGGTGATCATCGCGGCCTCGAGCTTCGTGCTGATTGCCTACCTTGCGGGCAACGTCGTCTTTGCCCAGTACCTCCAGATCCACTACGTCGCCGGTGCCGGGGAACTGGCGGTCATCTGTGGTGCGGTCATCGGATCGGGTCTCGGTTTCCTGTGGTGGAACGCACCGCCTGCCCGGGTCTTCATGGGTGATACGGGCAGCCTGAGCCTGGGCGGCGCACTGGGTGCGATCAGCGTGATCACGAAGCACGAACTGGTCCTCGTCGTGATCGGAGGCGTCTTCGTTCTCGAGGCGGTGTCCGTGATTGTCCAGGTGATTTCCTTCAGGCTCACGGGAAGACGGGTGTTCGCAATGGCGCCGCTCCACCATCACTTCGAGCTGAAGGGGTGGGCCGAGCCGACGATCGTCATTCGCTTCTGGATCGTGGCGCTGGTGCTGGCCCTCGTCGGCCTGTCCTCGCTGAAGCTGAGATAACCATGATCCCGGTCAGCATCTTTCGTGACAGGACGGTGGCCGTGATGGGGATGGCACGGTCGGGTCGTGTCGCCGCCGAGGCGTTGGCGGCCGGCGGCGCACGGGTCCTGGCCTGGGACGAGAATCCGCAGCGCCGGCGTGCCGGACCGGATCGCATCGAGTTCGCCGACCTGTCGATCGCGGACCTTCGCGGGGTCGAGGCGCTGGTGCTCAGCCCGGGAATTCCACACACCCATCCGGCCCCCCACCGGGTGGTCAGCCGGGCGCGGTCGAACCGGATTCCGATCATCGGTGACATCGAACTGCTGATGCGCAGCTGCCCGGCACGAACCACCGTTGCGGTTTCCGGCACCAACGGCAAGTCGACGACCACGGCGCTGATCGGACACGTCCTGCGCACCGCCGGATACGAGTGCGACGTCGGTGGCAACATCGGCCTGCCGGTGCTCTCATTCGATGCGCACCACGACCTGCAGGTTCTCGAGCTGAGTTCCTACCAGCTCGAACTCACGCCGTCGCTGGCCTGCCAGGTCGCCGTGCTGCTGAACATCTCGCCCGATCACCTCGACCGGCACGGCGGTTTCGACGGCTACGTGGCTGCAAAGGAGCGCCTGCTTGAGGCGGTACCGCGCGACGGCACCGTGGTGATCGGCATCCAGGATCCGACCTGCCGCCGACTGCGGCGCACCGTCGAGCGTCGTTCGGAACCGCTCGTGGTCCCGGTGTCCGGCAGGGCGGTTCCGACCGGTGGTGTCGGAATGCAGGCACGCCGCGTCGTCGCCGAGTTCCGTGGCCGGCGGCGGACCATTGCCGACCTTGCAGCCGCGCGGGCACTTCCCGGTGCCCACAATGCCCAGAATGCCTGTGCGGCGGCGGCGGGGGCACTGGCGCTTGGCGTGGACGAACGCGCGATAGAGGCCGCGCTGCTCGACTTCCCGGGACTCGCCCATCGCCAGGAACCGGTCGGGACACGCAACGGTGTTCGCTTCGTCAACGATTCCAAGGCTACCAACGCGGACGCGGCTGCACGCGCGCTTTCCTGTTACGAGGCAGTCTACTGGATCGCCGGCGGACTGGCGAAGGATGACGGCCTCGCCGCCCTCTACCCGGTTCTCCCGCGGGTGAGGGCGGCTTTTTTCATCGGCGCGTCCATGGACGCCATGGCAGCTGAACTCGAGGAACGGATGCCCTGTCACCGGTGCGGGACGCTCGATCGCGCGGTCGAGGCGGCCGCCGCCCTGGCGCGAAACGAGGGGTGCGACGGTGCGGTGGTGCTGCTCTCGCCGGCGGCCGCATCCTTCGACCAGTTCGAGAGTTTCGAACACCGGGGCGACCGGTTCCGCGACCTGGTGGCCGGGCTGGGAGACGTGCCATGAAGCCGCTCGCGCGGACCGACACCAGCATGCTCGGCACCTGGCTGTGGACCGTCGATGGCAAGGCGATGGTCGCACTGGCGGCGCTCATCATCCTCGGCTTCATCATGGTCCTGGCCGCGAGCCCGCCCGTCGCCGACCGCCTCGGACTGTCGAGTTTCCATTTCGTTCTGCGCCAGTCACTCATGCTCCCTCTCGCGATCGCGATCATCGGCGGTGTCTCGCTGTTGGAACCGCATGTCATCCGCCGTGTGGCCGCGGTCGGTTTCGTTGCCGGCCTTGTCCTCCTGGTGGTGATCCTGGCCGTCGGCACCGAGACCAACGGCGCGAAACGCTGGATCTCGATCCTCGGCTTCTCGCTGCAGCCATCCGAGCTGGTCAAGCCGTGTCTCGCCGTGGTGACGGCCTGGATGCTCGCACAGTGGCGCCGGGTACCCGGATTTCCCGGAGCACAGATCTCGGTCGGTCTCGTGGGACTGGTGGCGGCACTGTTGATGATGCAGCCCGATCTTGGCCAGACCCTGGTGGTGCTCGCCGTGTGGTTCGGCCAGCTGTTCATCGCTGGACTGCCGCTGGCCCTGACCGTCTTCGGGGTCGTTGGCGCCTGCGCGGTGGTGGTGGGCGCGTATTTCACGCTCGATCACGTGACCGCACGGGTCGACAGGTTCCTGGATCCCGGTACCGGGGACAACTTCCAGGTCGAGCGGTCGATCGAGGCCATCAGCACCGGCGGACTGTTCGGCACCGGGCCCGGCGACGGCGAGGTCAAGAATGTCCTTCCCGATGCCCATACCGACTTCGTCTTTGCGGTCATGAACGAGGAGTTTGGGGCGCTGGTCGGGTTCGTGATGATCGGCCTGGTCGCTTTCCTGGTCGTGCGCGGCTTCATGCGCCTGCGCGCCAGCTCGGACCTGTTCGTCATCCTGGCCGGTGCCGGTCTCCTGGCCCAGTTCGGGGTGCAGTCGCTCATCCACATGGCGTCGGCGCTGCAGCTGATACCGGCCAAGGGAATGACCCTCCCGTTCGTCAGCTACGGCGGAAGCTCACTGATCTCCATGGCGCTGTGCATGGGCATGGTCCTGACGTTCACCCGGTCCACCATGCACCGGGAGGTGAAGGCGTGACCGGGCTGTGCTTCGCCCTGGCCGCCGGAGGAACCGGCGGACATGTCTTCCCGGCCGAGAGCCTGGGCGAGGTACTGGCCGCCCGCAACCACCGGGTGCTCATGCTCACCGACAGGCGGGGCGACGTGTTCGACCGTCCGGACCGTCCGTGGGAGCTGCACCGGATCCGTGCGTCCAGTCCGAGCAGGCCAGGCGTGGCTTCGCGCCTGGGGGCACTTGCGCAGATAGGGCTCGGAACGCTCGACGCCCGCCGGATCCTGGCCCGATCGGGTACCCATGCCGTGGTCGGTTTCGGCGGCTACCCGTCGGTACCGGTGGTGCTGGCAGCCGCCACCCTCGGCATCCCGTCGGTCCTGCACGAGCAGAACGCGGTGCTCGGCCGGGCCAACAGGATGCTGGCGGGACGTGCGCGGCTTATCGCGACCTCGATCGAACCCACCCGCGGCGCCGGAGCGCGGAAAGGGCGGGTGCGCCACACCGGCAATCCCGTGCGCGCCGCCATACGGGCCAGGCGCGGCGCCGACTACACGCCGCCGAAATCCGGCGAGCCGCTCGACCTGCTGGTATTCGGGGGCAGCCTGGGAGCACGCGTCCTTTCCGACGTGGTTCCTGCGGCCGTCGGGGCGCTGCCGCCCGCTTGCCGCGAGCGGCTGCGCATCGTGCAGCAATGCCGCGGCGAGGACATCGAGCGGGTTGCCGCCGCCTATCGCGACCTGCCGAACCCGCCCGAGATCGCCACCTTCTTCGACGACATGCCGGACCGGTTCGTCCGCGCCCACCTGGTGATTGCCCGGGCCGGGGCCTCGACCGTGGCCGAACTCGCTGTCATCGGGCGTCCCGCGGTCCTGGTGCCCTATCCGCACGCAATGGACGCCCACCAGGACTGGAACGCCCGCGCGCTCGAACAGGCCGGAGCGGCGTGGCGGATCGATGAATCCCACCTCGACGCATCGGTGCTGGCGGACTGCCTTGCCCGCCTGTTGCAGGATCCCGGCCGGCTCGCCGCCGCCGCCGCCGCTGCCTGCCGGGTCGGCCGGCCCGGTGCGGCGGAGGCCCTTGCCGAGCTCGTATTGCAGGCGGCAGGCACCACCTGCGCCCGTGACGAAGAAAGGACGACGGCATGAACCGGTTTCCGCTGCGCATCGGTGAGATGCATTTCGTCGGCATAGGGGGCATCGGCATGAGCGGTATCGCCGAGGTCCTGCACAACCTTGGCTACCCGGTCCGGGGCAGCGACATGGCCGATAGCGGCAACCTGCGCCGCCTGAGGTCGCTCGGCATTGCCGTCGCCATTGGCCACGCGCCGGAGAACATCGAGGGCGCCTCCCTGATCGTGGTGTCAACCGCGATCGGCTCGGACAATCTCGAACTCGCGGCCGCCCGCGCTGCGGGTATCCCGGTGTTGCACCGGGCCGAAATGCTGGCCGAGCTCATGCGGCTCAAGTGGTCGATTGCGTGCGCCGGCACCCATGGCAAGACCACGACCACCTCGATGGTTGCGGCGCTTCTCGATGCCGCCGAACTCGACCCGACGGTGATCAACGGCGGCATCATCAATTCCTACGGCGCCAATGCCAGGGTCGGAACCGGCGACTGGATCGTGGTGGAGGCCGACGAGTCCGACGGCAGTTTCACCCGCTTGCCGGCAACTGTCGCGGTTGTGACCAATATCGACCCCGAACACCTGGACCACCACGGCAGCTTCGCCAACCTGTGCCAGTCCTTCCGCTCGTTTGTCGCACGGGTGCCCTTCTACGGGTTCTCGGTCCTGTGCATCGATCATCCGCAGGTGCGCTCCCTGCTGCACGAGGTCTCGGACCGCAGGCTGATCAGCTACGGCTTCTCGCCGGACGCGGACGTGCGGGGTTTCGACGTCGCATCCACTGCGACCGGGTCGCGGTTCTCGGTCGAGCTGAAGGGCCAGCGGCCCGGTGACGACACCGTCATCAGACATCTGGAACTGCCGATGTTCGGGGATCACAACGTCTCGAACGCGCTTGCCGCGGTCACGGTCGCCTGGCAGATGGGCCTGGACGCGCAGGTGATCCGCCAGGGGCTGTTCAGCTTCGCGGGCGTCAAGCGCAGGTTTACCCGTACCGGCGTGTCGAACGGCATTACCGTCATCGACGACTACGGACACCACCCGGTCGAGATTGCCGCGGTGCTGAAGGCGGCCCGTTCGGCCTGTCCGGAAGGCCGCATCATCGCGGTGGTGCAACCGCATCGCTACACCCGGCTTGCCAACCTGTTCGACGAGTTCTGCGAGTGCTTCGGTGACGCCGATGCCGTGATCGTTTCCGAGGTGTACGCTGCGGGAGAGGCGGCAATTCCGGGCATGAACCGCGACCGCCTGGTCCGTGGCGTACGCGAAGCCGGACATCCCCATGTCTATCCACTGGCTGCGCCCGAACGGCTGGCGTCCCGGGTGGCGTCAATCGCCGGCCCGGGGGACTGCGTGGTCTGTCTCGGCGCGGGCAGCATCACCTCGTGGGCAAATGCGCTGCCCGGCGAACTCGACGCGGTGTTCGCCCGCTCGTCGCGCACCCGGCCCCAAGTGCTGGAACTCAGGATCGGATGATGGGAATGGCGGCGCTCAGGATCCCGCATCCGCAGGGCAGGCTGGTCGAGCGCCTGCCGGTGGTTCGCGGCCGCTACAGCGAGAACGCCGCGCTCGCGCCATTCACCTGGTTCCGGGTGGGTGGCCGCGCCGAGGTGCTGTTCCGTCCGGTGGATGCGGATGACCTCATGAGCTTCCTCGAGCAGCTGCCGGTCGACATCCCGCTGGTGGTGATTGGGGCCGCCTCGAACATTCTGGTTCGCGATGGCGGTATTCCCGGGGTCACGATCAGGCTCGGTCCGGCCCTTGCCGGTATCGGGTTCGGCGTCGACCGGGTCCGAGCAGGGGCCGCCGTGCCGAGCGGCATGGTGGCGCGTGCCGCGTTGCAGGAGGGCCGGGTCGGGCTGGCGTTTCTCAGCGGTATTCCGGGCACCATCGGTGGCGGACTGCGCATGAACGCCGGAGCGTACGGCCGCGAGTTCGTCGATGTCGTGATCGAGTCGGAATTCGTGACCCGCGACGGAAACCGGTGCCGGGTACCGGTCGCGGACATGGGGATGGGCTATCGCCATTGCTCGCTTGACGAGGACGGGATCTTCCTCGCCGCCACGCTGCGCGCCGAACCGGGCGACCCGGAACAGATCGCCCGCGACATGGCGGCGGTACAGCAGGCGCGCGAGCAGAGCCAGCCGATCCGAAGCCGGACCGGCGGCAGCACCTTCCGGAATCCGCCTGGACACCGGGCCTGGGAACTGATCGAGCAGGCCGGGTGCCGCGGACTCCGGATCGGCGGGGCCGAGGTCTCGACCCGGCACTGCAACTTCCTGATCAACACCGGTACGGCAACCGCCACCGACCTCGAACACCTCGGCGAGGAGGTACGCAGGCGGGTTCGCGACGCAACTGGGGTCGTGCTCGACTGGGAGATCCGGCGCCTCGGGGTCCCGGGGGAGATCGCCTCATGACAACCCATGTCGCGGTCCTGATGGGTGGATGGTCGGCCGAGAGTGACGTCTCCCTGGCGAGCGGCCAGGCCTGTGCGTCGGCATTGCGGGCTGCCGGCTTCCGGGTCACCGAGGTTCGGGTCGACCGGAAGGTTGCAACCCGGCTCACGGACCTGCGTCCCGACGTCTGTTTCAATGCCCTGCACGGCCCGATCGGCGAGGACGGCAGCATGCAGGGCCTGCTGAACGTTCTCGGCATTCCCTACACCCACTCCGGTGTCCAGGCCTCGGCTCTCGCGATGGACAAGCCGCGTGCCAAGGCGGTGCTCGCCCGTGGCGGGCTGCGCTGTCCACCCGGAATTGTCTGCGCTCCCCGCGAATTGGCCGACGCCCATTCCTGGGAGCCGCCCTACGTGATCAAGCCGGTCAACCAGGGATCGAGCGTCGGAGTGCGGATTGTGCGTCCGGGCGACAACCTTCCCGCGTGCGGGCTTTCCTGGGAATGGGGGGAGAAGGTGCTGATCGAGCCCTATATCCCCGGCCGCGAACTGACCGTGGGTGTGCTCGACGGCGAGGCGCTCTGCGTCACCGAGATCACGTCGCAGCGCGGATTCTATGACTACGATGCCAAGTACAGGCCCGGCGGGTCGGTGCATCTGCTGCCGGCTCCCCTGGTCGACGACGTCACCCGGGAGATCCTGGCCATGGCGGTCCGGGCCCACGAACTGCTGGGCTGCCGCGGCGTGACCAGGTCGGACTTTCGGCTTGACGAGACCGGCCCGGGCACCGGCAACCCGTTCCTGCTCGAGATCAACACGCAACCGGGCATGACATCTACCTCGCTGGTGCCGGAACAGGCCGCGCATTGCGGATTGTCGTTCCCGGAACTGGTGTCACGCCTGGTGGAGTCAGCGCAATGCGATCCCTGATTCCCCGGCGTCCGAAGCTCTCGAAGACGGGGCGGTGGCTTGCGAGCCTTGCCTTCGCGATGGCGTTGCTCGCGGTGCCGGCCTGGCTGGCGCGGAAGCCGCACACGGCCTGGGAACGGGTCGCGGGAGAGATCGGCGAGGTGCTGCGCGACGCGTCCGTCCGCTCGGGTCTTGTCGTTGCGGCGGTGGAGGTCGTCGGGCTTCGGCGCACGGCGCGCCGGGAACTTCTGCAGGCGCTCGGTCTCGAAGTCGGCGATTCGATCCTGGCGATCGACCTCGATGCTGCCCGCGCCCGGATCGAGTCGCTGCCCTGGGTTGCCACGGCCCGGCTCTCCCGCGTGCTGCCGGACAGGATCACCGTCTCCGTCACCGAACAGACACCGCTGGCGCTCTGGCAGGTCGAGGGACGACTCCGGCTCATCGACCCGGACGGTGTGCTCATCGGGACGGTGGATCTCTCGCAGTTCCCCGACCTGCCGATCGTCGTTGGTCCCGGGGCGGAAACGCACGCCGCCGGACTTCTGGCGATGCTCGATGGCGAGCCGGAACTCGCTCGGCAGGTGCGCGGCGCAACCTGGGTCGGCGGGCGCCGCTGGAACCTGTATCTGGGCAACGACATGGTGGTGAAACTGCCGGAACAGGACCCGGCAGCAGCGTGGGCTGTCCTTGCAGAACTCGAACGTGAACACCGGATTCTGGCGCGGTCGATCAATGTGATCGACCTGCGGTTGCCCGGACGGGTCTCGGTGCGGATTCCGGGCAAGAGCCCTGGAGGGACCGGATATGGTCTTGGTTGAAGGGTAGCGAATGATGCGTGGACGGACAGCTCTCAGCAGGGGCGAACTGATCGCGGCCCTTGATGTTGGATCATCCAAGGTCTGCTGCATGATTGCCCGGGTGGAGGACCCGACCCGGTTGCAGAACGGGTTGCAGGGCATGCAGATCATCGGCATCGGCTACCAGCCAGCGCGCGGCGTCAATGGCGGTACCGTCGTCGACATGAGTGCGGCCGAGACCGCGATCGGGCACGCCGTCGAGGCGGCCGAACGCATGGCCGAGGAGCGCATTACCAGCACCTACGTCAACCTGACCGGCGGTGATCCGGTGTCCTCCAGGTTCCGGGCCGAGGTTCCGATCGACAAGGGGCCTGTCGCCGACGATCACGTGATCGATCTCGCACACCAGGGGCCGGCCGAGCCGTTGCCCGACCAGTGCGAGACGGTGCACCTCATTCCAAGCCACTTCGGCATCGACGGCTACAACGGCATTCTCGATCCACGTGGCATGACCGGACGCCGGCTTGGTGCCCTGGTCCACGTGGTCAGCGCCGACTCCAGCCCGATGCACAACCTGCGCCAGGTGATCCAGCGCTGCCACCTCAAGGTGGAGCGGCCCGTGGTCTCGGCACTCGCCTCCGGACTAGCCGTGCTCACGCCTGACGAGATGGAACTCGGTGTGACCGTGATCGATCTCGGGGCGGGAGCCACGAGCCTTGCGGTGTTCCTCGATGGCGCCATGGTCTACCAGGCGGTCATCCCGCTCGGCTGCGACCTGGTTACCAACGACCTGGCGCGCGGGCTGTCGACCTCGATTACCGAGGCGGAACGACTGAAGACCCTGTGCGGCTCTGCGATCCCGACCTCCATCGATGACCGGGAGACGCTCGACGTGCCGCTGGTCGGGGATCAGGTCCATGGCCCGCAGATGAACACGGTCCCCAGATCGGCGCTGGTGCGCATCATCCAGCCACGGCTTCGCCAGATCCTCGAGGAGGTGCGCACCAGCCTCGACCTTGCCGGAACCGAGAAACTCGCCGGCGGGTCGGCGGTGATCACCGGTGGCGGCGCCGAGACGACGGGGGTCCGGGAACTGGCCCACACAATCCTGAACCGGCACTGCCGCATCGGCCGTCCGCCGGCTATTCCGGGACTGTCGGACCTCGCGACCGGACCGGCGTTCGCAACCTGCGCCGGTCTGCTGCGCTACGGCATCGACCCGAGCTTTGACTTCGCCATGTCGCGAAGCGTGGTCCGCGCCAACAGCGGAGGGCTCGGAGCCGTCGGCCGGTGGCTGAGGGAGCATGTCTGAGGATGGAACGAGGAACGGATCGTCGCGCCGCCGGCGTCACACCCAGCAAACAGTCAGCGGAATGCCGGGAGCATCCGCAAGAAATCACCATGAGGAGCAGACCCATGTTGACGTTTCAGAAGCCTAATGACGCGGAGCACACCTCCGGTTTCACCCTGTCCGAAGGAAGTGTCGCGCCGCGGCTGACCGTGGTCGGCATCGGTGGTGCCGGGGGCAACGCGGTCAACAATATGATCCGTTCGGATCTCCAGGGCGTGGAGTTCGTGGTCGCCAATACCGACGCCCAGGCCCTCGAGCAGTCACTCGCCACGACGCGGATCCAGCTGGGAAGGGAATCGACCCGGGGACTGGGCGCCGGGTCGAAGCCGGAGGTGGGACGCGAGGCGGCCGAAGAGAACATCGACGATGTGATGGAACTCATCGGCGACTGCAACATGGTGTTCCTGACCGCCGGCATGGGTGGCGGAACCGGAACCGGAGCCGCTCCTGTCATTGCCCGGGCCACCCGGGAACGCGGCATTCTGACCGTCGCTGTGATCACCAAGCCGTTCCGGTTCGAGGGCGAGTTCCGCATGCAGATCGCGAACAAGGGCATCGTGGAACTGGCCAAGCACGTCGATACCCTGATTACCATCCCCAACCAGAACCTGTTCAGGATCTCGAACGAGACAACCTCGTTCCTGCAGGCGTTCAGCATGGCCGACATGGTGCTTCACCAGGGTGTGCAGGGCGTGACCGACCTCATCATGCGTCCCGGTCTGATCAACTGCGACTTCTCCGACATCAATACCGTGATGAGCCAGATGGGGCCGGCCATCATGGGGATGGGCGAGTCGACGGGAGAGAACCGGGCAATCGAGGCAGCGGAGGCGGCAATCAGCAACCCGCTGCTCGACGACATCACGCTTGCCGGTGCCGGACGGATCCTGATCAACATTACCGGCGGAACCGACCTCGGGCTGCATGAGGTTGACGGGGCTGTCAGCAGAATCAGGCAGGAAGTCGAGAGCGAAGCCAACCTGATATTCGGTGCGACCTACGACAAGGACGTGGACGGCCGGATCCGCGTGTGCGTCATCGCAAGCGGCATCACCGAGCAGATGTCGCCGGAAAGCGAACGTTCAGACGCCGAGATCGTCAGGATGGTGCATCCCGACGACGAGCAGGCGCCTGGCGAGGTCATCGACTTTACCGCCGCACCGGGCGAGGACGAGGGACAGGCGGACAGCGAGGCCGAGGAGCTGACCGCCACTGCCGAAGAGGCGGAGGCGCAGGCGGACGAACAGCAACGACCGCAGACACCGGTGCTTCAGGTCAGGGAACCCTCACAGCAGAGCTTCCCCTACGATACGCCCCGGGTTTCCGCCGGCCACGATTCGGAGTCCGCCGAACCCGCTTCCGCTCCGCAGGGCGAACCGGTCCGGGCCGGGCGCAAGCCCGGGCTGCTGTCGAGGCTGCTGGGGCGCGGCCAGCACCGCGAGCAACCCCCAGCTGTAACACCCGGAGATCCCGGGATGGGTACGCGGACGTCAGAGGCCCGTGGTGGCCAGCAAGACCGTGGCGAACCCAGGCCGCAGGAGAGGGAGTCTCTGGGCGAACTGAACGGCTACGGTCGACCTAGGGCCGGGGTCGACAGCGAAAGGGACAAGAAGTTTCCCGAGTTCCTGCGCCAGCAGGCCAACTGACAGGAGGCACCGCACCACCCGGTCACGTTAGGTCACAAACTGTGATTTGCAGGGCGTCGGCAGGACGATCAGTCTGACTTGTACCCGTCGCGAACGGGCACAAAGTATACAGACACGATGATGTCGGGTTCAACGGGAAGTGCGGATGTCCGGTACCGGTAGTCCGGGGAGTTGGAAGCAGCACACGATTGCCGGAGCAATAGAGCTGCACGGTGTGGGCCTTCACGGCGGTGCGCCGGCCTCGCTGGCGATCTGGCCGGCGCCAGAGGATCACGGCGTCCGGTTCGTGCGCCGTGACGTTGCGAGCCGGCTTGACGAGCGTCGGATCGATGCGCATTGGGACCGGGTGAAGACCACGTTCCTTGCGACCACGCTGGGGAATGTTTCGGGCTGTCGGATCGCCACCGTCGAGCACCTGATGGCAGCCCTGTACGCGCTCGGTGTCGACAATGCCCTGGTGCTGGTCGACGGTCCCGAAATTCCGATCCTTGACGGCAGTTCGCTCCCGTTCGTGGACGCGATCCGGGCCGCCGGAATTATTGCCCAGGACGCCGAGGCCCGGGTGATCAGAGTGCTGGAGCCGGTCACGGTCCGTGCCGGCGATGCCTGGCTTTCGATCGAACCGTCCGAGACCTTCTCGATCCGGCTCGAGATCGACTTCGGGCTTCGTGCCGTGTGCCAGCGCGGCTGCGGGCTGGAGATCACGCCGGAGAGTTTCACCACCTCGATCGCGGCGGCCAGGACCTTCGGGTTCGTCAGCGACATCAGGGTATTGAGGCGAAACGGTCTGTGTCTCGGCGGTTCGTTCGACAATGCCGTGGTGCTCGACGACAACGGCAGGGTCGTCAATCGTGGCGGACTGCGGTTTTCCGACGAGCTGGTCCGTCACAAGATACTCGACTGCGTCGGCGACCTGGCGCTGGCCGGTGCCCGCATCCTCGGGCATGTCACGGGGCGTAAGTCGGGGCACGGGCTGAACGCCAGCCTGCTTCGCGCGCTCATGTCCCGCGAGGATGCGTGGGAATGGACGACGCCCCCCGACCCATGGTCCCCGGCGTGGCGCCCCCCGGAGTATCCCGACATCCGTCCGGAGTAACCGGAACATCCTTGCAGGACCGGTCCGGTGACATGCGCCGTCCGCTCGTTCAGGGCAACGACCGGTCAGGCCCCGGTCCGGGCCTTCGTTCCCGGCGTGTTCCGGACCCCGTCGCCAGCTCACCGTGACGGTGTCTGCCCGCTGACGCGGCGCCCGACGGCAGTGCCGCACCCGGACCCTGTCAGCGCTTGCCCCGGGGTGCGGTCGACGTCGTTTGGCGCACTTCCGCCCGATCCGCAAACCGCCGGTTTCCCCGCGATGCGGCCGCGGGTGGCATCCCCTGGCGTTCCGGCACCGGTTGACGGCTTGTCCGGGCCGGGCCGGTCGGGTAGATGCACGGAATGCGTGTTGCCTGGTTTGCCTTCCTGCATGATCCGACCGACGCCGGCCTCGCGGTATCGGAGGCGGATTTCGGCCATGTGCGTGATGTTGTCGCCGCCACACCCGGGCTGGCACGGGGTCTGCTCTTCACGCCCTGGGAGGTTGACGGCCTGCCGTTCGATGACGGCGTTCCGCCCCAGCTCGCGCTTCAGCTGCTGTTCGACGACATCGCCCACCTCGAGGCGGCGCTGGCGCCGCATGGCCATCTGCAAGCGCTTGCAGCCCCCGGCGCGCTTGCCTCGCTTGCGGGTGCGGGGCGCGAACAGCAGGCCATGCTGGCGCGCGGCTTCGCCGTTCCCGAGCCGGCATCGGGCGAACCGTCGTGCTCGTTCCTGGTGCACTATCCCGGACCGGCCCGGGACGTGAACGCCTGGATGGCGCACTACCTGGAACACCACACCCGGATCATGGCGACCTTTCCCGCGATCCGGGAGATCGAGGTGTGTTCACGGGTCGACTGGTGCAGCTTCCTGCCGTGGCCGCGCGTCGATCACATGCAGCGCAACAAGGTGGTGTTCGATGATGCCGGCGCGCTGAAGGTGGCACTGGGATCTCCGGTGATGGGGGAGATGCGCGCCGACTTCCATGCGCTGCCGCCGTTTGCCGGTGGAAACCGGCACTACCCGATGCGGACGGTGGTGGCGGGTCCGTGAACCGGCACCTGCGGGGCTGACAGCGGTTTCATGCGATGCCGGGCACACACACCGGCCAGCGACGGGAGCGAATGCATGACCTTGAATGTTTATCTCTTCTTCGACGGGGAATGCCGCGAAGCCTTCGAGTTCTACCGTTCGGTCTTCGGCGGGGAGTTCGAGGAGTTCGTGACCTACGCCGGCGGTCCGCTCGACATCGAGGTGCCCGACGATGAGCGGGACCGGGTGATGCACGTCTCCCTGCCGGTCGGCCCGACCATGCTGATGGGCAATGACAGCTGCTCCGCATTCGGCGAGCCGCCCGTCGCCGGTAGCAACCTTGCCATCTCGATCACGGGGGAGAGCAGGGAGCACTGCGATGACATCTGTGCCCGGCTTTCGGAGGGGGGAACCGTCGAGATCCCGACGCAGGAGATGTTCTGGGGCGGCTATTTCGGCAGCTGGCAGGATCGCTTCGGGATCCGCTGGATGGTCAACTACCAGATGACCGACGCCTGACCACATTCCGGAATTCCGGCCGGGCGGGGTTTTCGGGATCCGCCTGACCGAAGCCGGACCGCGATGACCACCGGAAGCCTGGTGACCCTGCAGGCGCCGTTGGCAGGGAGCGCGAAGTCGGCGTCGTCGCCGCGGGCCAGCGCCCGGAAGGTGTGGCGGCGCTCTCCGGCGATGCCTGCGGATATTCGCTATTGTGGTGACCGTGCCGCCGCTCAAGTGACGGAAAGCCGATCGAGGTCGAGCCGGTCACTGTCGACGCAGTGGCGCGCCGTCATGTCCTCCAGCCGGCATGCGATGGGCGAGTCGAGACGGAACCGGCCGCCCTCGCCGTGCTCGAACAGGGAAAGCCACCGATCGAGGAGCGCCGGCCAGTCTGCGGCCACGTCCTGCGCGTCGTCGTCCGAGACGAACCACCAGCTCAACCGGACCTGGCCCGCGTCCCAGGATGGCGCGCAGTCGGATCTCGCGCGGCGCCCGGAGATGGGTGCCTTCGTCCGTCTGCCTGTTGTGCCTTGTGACCATATGCGCCTGGTGGCGGTCGGACGCGGCGACGAAATCGTCTGGAAAGGAGAAGCGTGATCACATGCGGGCGGGGGATTGGGCGAAGGCGCGCAACTCCTCGTCGCTCCCCAAGCCGTGGATGCGGGTCCATCCGACGACAAGGGCCTTCTCGACAGTCATGCAGCGGTCGAGGTCCGCGACCAGACGGGTCCCGGAGGTGGCCGGAACAAAGGCTAGAGCAAATCCGTCATTGAGTGAATCTTGGGGATTCCCTTTGTTTTGGGAATGTGATTCAAGCTGGCTACTGGTGAAGGAGGCCAGCATGCATGACACAGCCTTATTCGAGCGACCTTCGAGAGCGCGTGGTGCGGGCCCATCTGGCGGGCCAGCCGATCCGCCAGGTGGCGGCGCGCTTCGGTGTCAGCGTCTCCTCGGTGCCGAAGTGGGTGGCGCGCTACCGGGCGACGGGGAGTGTGGCGCCGGGCAGGATCGGCGGTCACCGCCCCTGGCTCCTGGAGCCGCACCGTGAGCTGGTTCACAGGCTGGTCGCTGAGACGCCGCATCTGTCGATCGACCGGCTTCGGGATCTGCTGGCCGCTGCGGGGATCGCGGTGAGCCGGGACACGATCTGGCGCTTCCTCAGGCGCGAGGGTCTGAGCTTCAAAAAAAAACTCTCTTCGCGACTGAGCAGGTGCGCGCCGCGGTCGCCCGCAAGCGGGCGCGCTGGCAGGCGCTCAAGCGCCACCTCGACACGGACCGCCTGGTCTTCGTGGACGAGACCTGGATCAAGACCAACATGGCACCGCTCAGGGGCTGGGCGCAGCGAGGCCAACGCCTGAAGGGATATGAGCCTCACGGCCACTGGCGCACCATGACCTTCCTCGCCGCCCTGCGCTCAGACGGGATCGGCGCCCCTTGCGTCTTCGACGGCCCCATCAACACCCGCTGCTTCCAGACCTGGGTCGAGCAAGAGCTCGTCCCCACGCTCAAGCCCGGCGACATCGTCATCCTCGACAATCTCGCAAGCCACAAGAGCAAGGCGGTCCGCCAGGCGATCCGCAACACCGGAGCCCGCCTCTGGTTCCTGCCGCCCTACTCACCCGACCTCAACCCCATCGAGCAGGCCTTCGCCAAGATCAAGCACTGGATGCGCAACGCGCAGAGGCGCGACTTCGAGGACACCCGGCGCCACCTCGGGAACCTCATCGCCACCATCGAGCCCAGCGAATGCCAGAACTACATCCGAAACGTCGGATATGGTTCCGTCTAAAACGGATATGCTCTAGAAGAAAACGTAGGAACGGACCACCACGTTCTTGCGGCACGGCGCGTCGATGGGCGTGGTCGGGTCGATGCAGGCAGTGTGGAACGACCAGCGCGAGACCGACCCGTCGGTCACCGAGTCGTAGCACTTCAGCATCGAGACCTCGTGGGGCTGCTGGCGCGGGAACCAGTACCACTCGTGGTCCGGCCTGTGGGTAAACCGGGTGGTCTCGCCGACACGGTCATCGTAGATGCGGTAGTTGGTGATGTAGGGCTGGTCGGCAAAGGAAGGCCAGGCGCAGAGCACGAACGGGAACTGCTGCACGGTCTCCATCGGCTTGGCCAGGTTGATCGACATGAAGCGGCGCGACATCTTCGCGTCCGCCTCGGCCTCTGTGTGCTGCTGCCTGCGTCCGAAGTTCCGCAGGTTGCGGGTCAGCAACTCGCGGCAGCGCACCCGGCCGCTGTTGTCGTTCAGGTCATTGTGCACCAGGTTGACATACCGGGAGTTGACACCGGGATTCTTCGCATCCTGGTCCTCGGTCCGGTCACCCTGATACTCCTTGTCGAACACATCGTGGTTGTAGACCAGCGCGTCGGTTGCACCGGGGAAGAAGTCGAGCAGCAGCTTCTCGATTTCCGGGTAGAACACCCGCTCCACCTCGGCGGCGTCGTAGAAGTTCGTGCACCGTGATTCCATGTGCGCAAGCGAGACCCCGAGTCGGTCCATCGCCTCCGGGCTGCGCACCGACAGTCCCGGGTAGTACTCGTTGATGCGGCGCGCATCGCGCAGGACATGCGGGAAGTAGAGGCTGCGCTTTCCACCCTCGGTGTCGGCTTGCCGCAGCAGCTGGGCCTCTTCCGCGCGCGCCGGGTCCCGCCACAGCGCATTCGACGGCACCACCGAGTAAGACGGGTATTCGTAGACGGTATAGCGCAACGGGAGGACCACACCGCCCTCCGGCGCGGTCATGCCGCTCGTGCGGATGTGCTCGATGCACTCGCCGTAGGTACGGAACCCGGGACCCCACTGCGTGGGAACCGGTCCCGGAGGAGCATTCTCGATCTCCTCGACCAGCGCACGGCTGTGGCCCTCGGCAATCTGCCCGAGCGCCGCCTCGAGCGCCGCAGTCGTCCCGGCATCCCCGTTCCTGTCGAACGACATGTAGGAAAGGCCGCCGTTTGCCGCGACCGGCACCGGCTGCCCTTTCGTGAGTTCGAAGCTCGGCACGAAGGCGGATGCCATGCCAGCCTGGGTGGATTCGGTGCTGGTATCCAGTTGTTCCATAGGTCCGTTCCCTTCCGGTGGGCGCACGCATGGTCGCACAGGACGCCCGGTATTTCCAGTACCGGGCCCGCGTTGAAGACAGGGGCAGGTGCTCATACCATGCCTCATGCAAAACGGCACGTGGAACGGATGACGGCATGGCATGGCGCAGTATCCGGAGCCGGTAAGGATC
>Ga0209544_1001245_pt1 | contig 29202 bp, 24 predicted proteins | sample MesohylPK_FD_187297 | JGI IMG/M metagenome (GOLD analysis project Ga0209544, IMG submission 187297) | Host-associated microbial community of the marine sponge Aplysina aerophoba from Gulf of Piran - sponge mesohyl, lysed by proteinase K... | ecosystem: Host-associated > Porifera > Sponge >...
TGCTCCGGCGTATGTCTCTTCCTGGCCATCTTTCCCCCTTTCTACGGCCCAATACTAACATATTACCTGGACCAGTTTTTGGGGGGCAGGTCACCTCTGTAGGAGCATACTCGTCTCCACTATAGGAAGGCAGATATCTCTCCAAGGTGCCTCCAGGCAAAAGATGTATGTTCCTCTCTTTCAGAACTGCCACAATCGCCTCTACGCGACCTTCAATGTCGGAAACTTCCTCCTCTGAAAGTACTGAAACCATGTCCTGCCGGTAGCGACTTGTCGCAGTCACTACAGATGTTCGAGCCCTCCTCAAACTTTGTTTGTCCCACTTGGATCGATGAGGGCCGAAGCTGTGCAGATATTTTACTAACGGCTCCAGGTTACTGGGAACACCATTCGCGAAAATGCGGTCGATCACCTCCGTTAGCTTTTTGTCCAAGCTTCCGCAGTACGTATCAAGGTTTTTCCCATGCCCGGCCTTTGCCATTTGGAGGCGAATCGACTCATCATTCTTTATGCGAAAACGAAGATGTCCCCTGAACAAACTATCAAGATCGTAGAGAAAGTGAGCCTCTTTCCCCAGCCCTCTACATAACTCCAGATAATGACTTACTTCTCCACTCCCGCCGGCGTCAATGATGCAGCTCCCAGCTCCGGCGACCGAAACACCCTTGGCCTCCATCATTGCCTCGACAATCCGGGCATCACGTATCCCCTCAACGAAGATCGGAGAATCGGAGAAGAAGAACTGCTTATGATGCCCGTTAAGCCGTCCCATGAAAGATGAGTATGGAAAGTTGCTTGGCAGCAGGTTATGAACCTGCTTTGGCACAGAATATTCAAGATCAAAGGAGATGACGCCCCTCAGATTCTCTTCGGATCTGAAATCCAGGATGAACGGAGAGTGAGTGACCAGAAAGACAGCCTTCTTCTTTCCATCTATAGAGGGATCGCCTGCAATTTTGCGGACCTCCTGCATGAAGAAAGACTGATATTGAGGGTGTAGATTAAGTTCAGGTTCGTCAATGATGAGATTTTGCTTCTGGTCGTCATAAAGGTGCGTCAACATGACCAGAAGCTCCTTTATGCCGTGGCATTCATCGCGATCCAACCTGTAAGACTGGTTGTGGCCCCGTAGTATTGCTCTAGGGATGAGTCTTCCTGAGTCCCATTCCAATAAAATCTCGCGGTCAAACAGGTGACTGAGTGTAGCTTCAATCTGAATACGGAGGTCCATTCGCTCTTCAAGAAGCACTATTGTGTCGATTCCCGATCCTTCCGCCCCCGCCGTCTTCAGGTGACCGAATCGCGACTTATCAAACCCTTGGATAAAATGGCCGCCGAATTTTTGTTCAATCGTCGGGGACCTAGTCATTTCATTCAACCTATCCGTCCCCAGGAAGCGTGTATCCCAGCCCTGACTTCTCATATAACCCAATAGAGTCTTAGCGAACTGTGACTTTCCGCTTCCGTTCGGTCCAACAAGAAAATTGATGGTCCCTATCTTTTTCGTTTCGAAGACTTGATCTTTCCAAGGATGCGGCAGTTGAAATTTCAAGTGTCTGTCGATCAACATTTGGCTCTTTCCCTCTGTCGTAAGTCTTTCTGCCTCGTGGTTGGCAACCTCTTGAGCGTTTGATTGCGCGAATCAATTTCAAAGCTCACCAACTCAACCACCGTCACGCCCAACATCAACCTCGCGTGCGCTGAGATTGGCCCAAAAACTGGACCACATGTACATAGTCGATACGTGGCCAAGGTGAGTCCCCGGAATGGCCGGTCAGATGTAATACCTAAACGTGGGTTGCCGATCAGTCACCGTCGGGTTACTCACAAGAATCTCGCCCACTGCATCAGAAAACTTGATCGTAATTGGCTGGGAGTCACCTGCATTACATCCGTTGTAATTGAGCTTTGTTAGTCCAAGGATGTCGCGCGCTACGTCAGTCACATTCGCATCACCATGTTGAATGTCTATCTGAAGAGGCGCTGGCGTCTCCCATCCGTCGTAGGTGCCGAGCCTTGGTTTGAAACCCGTCCCGAATAGATACCCTCTCGTGGGTGAGTGCTGCCAGAATGTTCCTCGAATCACTGGCCATGGCTTGTCTGGTCGATAGAGTCTGGGACCATCTCGCCTAGACCGCACTCGAACGCCGACAATCTTGACACTGGCAGGTGCAGCAGAGCGGTATCCTTCGAATTCCTCGGCGCTAATCTCGGACCGGGAATGTAGGAAGACTTCGGTTAATGCCTTGCCGTGCAACTGCTCATAGGTCTCCAATGCTCCTTCCAGCAGGTCGTGCGCAGCCTCGGCCGTGAGTCTAAACTGCCTGGTCTTAGGGGAATACCATGGCCCATATTCACCCAAGAACACGACGCCATCGCCATCGTCAAGGAACATCTGCGCTGCACAGGCCGCAGTTTGAGGCCCACCTTCGGCATCACGTCGCCGAAATGCAAGCCCTATATAGCACACACCTTCTCGTGCCGTGGCAAGCCGCCAAGGCTTACCACCACCCTTGTAATAGAGAGTACTGGCAAGGTTCCACATGCGATGAGAGAGTGGGGATAGTTGCCTTTGACCGAACGAGGCTTCGTCACTTAGCCGCAAGGTGGACTCGCGGATTATCTGTATCGGAACGTTATACGCCATCGTCCGTGCCTTGAGTTGACGCCGAAAGTCAAGTGAGAGTTCGTACTGCTCCGGCTCATACGTCGAGAACATTTCCAGTTGGCCACTTCTGCGCGCCTTAATCTGTCTGTCCGTCACGCTCTCACCTGTCGTATTGGATACACGCGACATAATCCGGCAATTTTGATAAACTTCATCAGGAACAACGCACACCATTACATTGATGCGTTGATCTAATTTCTCCAGTTCTTTGAAGATCTCAAGGTATTCTTGGACGACAGAATAAACTCTTTCGTATGGATCCCGCCTGCGCGCCAAGTCACTTAGTTTGCGACTATCCAGCACTCGATGCCAAGCCGGTTCGATGTGCCAATGGCAGGCGAACGCCGCCTCGAATCCCGGATACGGGGGCCACAAGCGATGACGGTCCTTCGGAGCATACGTCGATGAGCGGAGCATCGCGCGCGACCATGCCGCGAACATCTCTAATCCTTCCGAGGTGCCGACAACTCCATAGGTCAGTGACCCAGGATGGCTAGACAAGCCTGCATCGTACGGGCCAAAAAGCGAAAGACCGTCTCGTGGATCGGACAATTGTTGGCCGTATCGAAATTCCAGAGGTGGTTCAGATAGGAACTTTAGTTCTCTCAACATCTCGTCTTCACTCTTCCTCGTTGAAGTCGTCTGTTCCTGCTTCTTCTCCCGAATGCCACGCCGTGTAGGTTTCATCGATTTCACCCACAAGTTCGTCACAGATCCGGTGAGAAACCTCCATTGCAACTGGCTCAGCACCGATGATAAGTTGCTGCTCCCCGTCTGGTCCAAACCGGATATGCATATCATCATCAGCAAGCATTTGTGCAATGCCGAGGGTTCGGACACACCACTCTCGATTGAACCAACCTCTGCACAGATGCTTACGCCGCGATGGAACCTTACGTCCTTCCAGTTCCTTGCCATGAATGTCGGTCAGATGGACTCGATTTCTCAAAAACAGCGCAGTGGGTTCATCATGTTCACGCACAATATCAAACGAAGGGCTCAGATGGTATCTGTAATCCTCTCCACCTTTCGCGGTTGAATACTTGCGTTTGCCGACTCCACGGAACCAGCTTTGCCTCCCATTCGGAAGGATGACTGGGACACGGTCGTTTTGCAGGAAACCAGGAGGAAGAAAAAAATTTCCGCTGGCTTCAGAGTACTTAAGCCCGAATTCTTCCATAAGTCTATAGAGACATCTTCGAATAAGCCTGACCACCAAGTCGCGAGAGTCAATGCCATCCACCTTGATGGCATCGCGCCAAGCAACCTGTTTGACGTATTGGAAACAATGATTCGCACTGACGCCAGCTGGTGGATCGTGAAACGCTAATACAGTAACAGGCGTCACATCACTGCATGCCCATCCCCTCCGCAGCGCGCGTCGCTCGTCGATAGAGAGAGGCCCGGATGTAATACTATATATGCGCAGATAGCGAGGTATCTGAATAATCTCAAAGCAGTTGCTTACCAAAATTTCAGATTCTTCGCGGATGGCTGTCTTCATGAAAGTTGACTCTATTGCGAGCTGTCGTCCTTCATTCAAAACTCTGGGTGCCGAAACCGAACGAAGTTTTTTCAATACAGCAGTGAGGCCATTTGCCCAGCTATGAGAAAAATTGATGTAATTGATTGTTTGAAAATTCCATATGATCTCATCAGATCGAAGACCTTCAACATTTAGTGGAATAAGGAAATCTTCAACTCCCAACTTAGCCCCCACGGCTCTAGCCTTTTGCCATTCCCCCTGTGGATTGGGCTTGTGCATCGACGCCCGCGACATTAGTGCAAGCATCCGAAATGTTCGTTCGGCTATCGCGATCTCAATGTCGTTTGGCCAATTCTCTCCCCCAAGCATCTTCAGACGGTCGCACCATATGGCGTACCCTTCCGCGGCGAGCCGACGGCCGAGCCACTCACACAATGACCAATCCTCTGTAGCGTAACTCAAGAAAATGTGATCTCGTTTGTTCTCTATCACGATACCTCCACAAGGTCAATCAACCCTAGCTAGTTCCTAGGAATTTGAGTCGCGTTGTCGGCAATCTCTTGAGTGTCTGATTACGCGGGTCAATTTCAATCCCTACCGATTCCAGTGCCGTCACGCCCAGCAGCGGCTCCGCGTCTTCCGCTCCGAACACAATCGTCCCACCGACGATTTCACCCATGAACTCTATGTCCGCGGTCGTGATATCGAGCCGGATTTCGCTGCCGTCCGCCAGCCCGTATACACGCTGGCCCTTGGGCCTGAGACCGATGGCTTCCAATTGCGGCCTGGGAACCAACGAATCGATCGCGCCGGTATCGACAAGGAATAGCCCTTCCCATGTTCTGTCCGGCTCGGCCGGATTGCGAATGAGAACCGTCACCTGTGTTATCCCCATCTAATTGCCTCTCTTTAGTTTGCTAGACCGCAGCCGCATAGAGCGACTCGGCGTTGACCCGACCCTCAATCATTGCGCGCCGCTGCCATGCAACTGCCCAAACCGGTGCATCGTCCGGCGCCCGATGCGCACACACCACGGCTGTGCACCCGGACAGCGCGCCAGGAGCCGGCCGGAGGCGGTTACCGCATCGTCTCCCACCTCGAACCCACCCGTCTCAATGTCAATCGCTACGATCCGCCCGCGGTTGCCTCTTTCCACCTGTGGCCTCACGCGTTTCTCGTAAAGTGCCTGGCCGCGGTGGGCGAACTCCTCTTTGCTGTAGCGCGGCTGTCTTGCGGCCATGTTGTCCCTCCCATTACGCTTCCGCGGCCCCGTAGAGCGCCTCAACGTTGACGGTAACCGAATTCGACGAACGACTGTTGGCCAGCAGCTTGCCGAACGGGTCGCGCACGCGCACAAGCCGCGGGTGCGATGTCGCGCAGTCAAAGACAACGTACAACCAGTAGTCGCAGCGCAGATTGCAGGCTGTGGCCCACTCGTTGTCGCTGATCTCAACCGCGCCCGCGCGCGCCCGGCCCTTGACCTCGATGTTGCGGACCGCGTCCCCAGGACCCACGGACAGGATGTCGAACCCCGGCCAGTCGGGCAGGCCGGCGCGGCGCGCCAGATCAGGTCGCGAAACATCCTGCACGCGCGCGCCGCGGATCTCCTCAAAAGAAGCTGCCACCTCCATCGCCACCTTCTCCACCTGCACGTCGAACTGCTCGACAATCTCCGCATCGGTTGCCGGCACGACCAGCGCGTGGGCGATAAACTCAAACTCGCCGCCGCGCACCTGATCCGCTTCTGCCTCCAGTTCGGCCAGACGCCGCCGCCGCGACGCATTCAGGCTGCGCTGCCGCGCCTTGACCCTGGCCAGTTCCCGTTGGGCATTCCCGTCGCCGGCCCGCACGTCCGCGACGAGATTGGCACGCCGCGCCGCCAGTTCAGCCGCCTGAAAGCCATAGCCGCGGCTGACGTGCGCCTGGCGGTCGGGCAAGTCGGACAGGATACGTCGCCGCTGCGCCTGCACAAGCTGCTCAAGGACCTGATTGCGCGCGTACGCCTCCGCTTCCGGACTCAGCTTGCGCGCCAGCGCGGCCAGCGGCTCCCGGCCCGGCGCAAATCCGAGCGCGCCCCGCAGCAGAAGCAACCGCTCCACCGGCCAATCCTCGATCTCTCCCTCCCCATTCTGACGCAGTCCCACCAGCCGCGACTCCAGGATCCTTGCGCCGGCCGCGGCCGCGCCGTCCTCCCCTGAACTCGCCCCCTGTTCTACCGTAACCAGCGCCGCATGCGCCAGGTACGCTTCCTCTGCGTGAGGGTCGATGAAGACCGCCCCCCGCAACCCTTGTTCGCCGTGCCGCACGATTACCCTCTGCGCCAGGCGGTCAAACACCGGTTCCCCTGGGTGCAGCCACACTGCATCCCCGTGAAAATCCGGTTTGTGTACCGTCAGACGGTTGCGGGCCCCGGCCGCATAGGTCTCCAATGCCGAAAGCAGGAAGTCGCGCGCACGCGGCTGCGTCGCCGCCAGCGCAAACGACTCCTCCGGGTCCCCTTCGATGCGTAGGCCAACCAGCGGAGCCGCCCTTTCGACAAAACGATAAACATACCCCGGGATGAGGCGCCGGTAATGCTCCTCCCCGGTCTGCTTCCGCAGTTCGGGCAAGGCGCGGCGCACCTCGCCTCCCGCCCCGTAGAGCGAACGCTCCCTCTCTTCCAGCGCCTGGACCTGCTCGCTGGTCAGGCTCCCCTCTATCTGACGCAGGATCTCTTCCCCGTCCCCCGCCGCCGCTTGCGCCAGGTAATCGCCGAACGAAACGCCCTCGAACAGGCGGCCGATGACATCGAAAACCTTGTCAGACCCGAGCTGGTCCCGGATCAACTCCAGCTTCTCCAGCAGCCTCTTCATCACCCGGCCTTCCCGTGTCGCGCCCGCCACCAGGTTGACGATGACAACCGGGTCCCGTTCCTGCCCGTAACGATGAATGCGGCCCATGCGCTGCTCCAGGCGGGCAGGGTTCCAGGGAATGTCGTAGTTGACCATCCGCCAGCAGAACTGGAGATTGATGCCTTCGCCCGCGGCGTCGGTGGCCACAAGATAATTGGCCCCGTTGTCCGCTGCCGAACGGCGGAAAAACTCCACCTGCCGTTCACGCTCCTGGTAGGGCATCCCGCCGTGAATCAGCGCGATCCTTCCGGTGAAGCCGAGACCCTCCAGTCTGCGAATCAGAAACTCAGCCGTGTCGCGATGCTCGGTAAAAAGGATCAGCTTCTCGTCGGCATCTTCCTCATCCCGTAGTACGCTCTGCAACCGCTCAAACTTGGACTCTTCACCGCCTTCGTAGAGCCTGCGCGCCTTCCCAAGCAATTCATCGACCTGCTGACACTCTACATCCAGATCAGCCAGGTTGACCGCCACCGTCCCCGCCAGGGCCTCTTCCTCAAACTCCTCCTGCCCCTCTCCGCCGTCGTCACCCGCAGCGGATTCGTCGGCAGTCTGCGTTTCAAAGACATCGTCAAGGCCATCGAGCCTCTTCTGCCGCGTCTCCATCTTCTCTTCGTTCAGCCGGCCGCTCCGGATCTCATCGATCATCGCCTCCAGCTTCTCTTTCCGCCGCTCGAACGAGCGCATCAGCGCATAGGTGGAGCTGGCCAGCCGGCGCTGGAACACGCTCATCGCCAGGCGCGCTGCCGACCTGTTCAACTTCTTGGCCTTGTTGTAGTAGGTCGCGATGTACTCCGTTGTCTCGTCGTACAGTTCCTGCTCGCTGCCCGGCCCTTGCGTCAGCTCATAGCTCAACGTATCGCAGTTTCTCTGTGGATAGAGCGGCTGTCCATCAAAGCGGACCATCTCCTCCTTCGTACGCCGCATGAAATGCCTGCGCCGCGATTCACGGGGAAAATCGTCAAATGCTTCCGGGGTCGAGAGCGTATCCGGCAGCAGCAGGCGCCATAGAGCAAAGTAGGGGTACGCCTTACCCATGTGCGGCGTGGCGGTGAGCAGCAGCAGATGATGCGCCGACCACGGCAGCGCCCACCGTTCACTATCGGGCTCTGCGCCGGCAATGGCCTCGGCGAGGCAATAGCGGCCCGTCTTACGCACCCGCAGGTCCTGCTCGCGGTGCGCCGACAGTTTGTGGGCCTCGTCGAAGACCACCAGATCGTAGGGCGCCGTCTCAGGCTCTTTGAGGCGCGCGAACATGCGGTCACCCCGCAGCGTATCGAGGCTGACGATCAGGCGGTCGCTGTCAGGGCCCGCAAATGGATTGCCGCCGCGCGCGTCCGCCCCGCTGGCAATGCGGAACTGCAGCCGGAAAAGCGTCCGCAATTCCCGCTCCCAGTTCCCGACCAGGCCGGCCGGCGGCACGATCAAAATGCGGCGGATAAGCCTTCTCGAAAGCATCTCCCGCACATACAGCCCCGTCATAATCGTCTTGCCCGCGCCGGCATCATCTGCCAGCAGGAAACGGAGCGGCGCCTGGTCCAACATTCGCTCGTACACCGCAATCCGCTGGTGCGGCAGCGGATCGATCAGCGACGTCTCAATCGCAAACGCGGAATTGAAAAGATGACCGTACGTAAGACGGTGCGCCTCGACAACCGCCGCGACAGCTTCCGGGTCGGCCGCAAAATCCATGCCCGGAACCGTCACAGGCGCGACCTGTTGTAGAGAGCCAGGCTCTGTGATCATCTGGTCCTCCTGCGCCCGCTCGAGGTCGAGAATACGCGACCAGGCCAAAGCGCTGGGCCGGGTCTGTCTGTTTTCCCAGCGGTTGACGGTGGCAAACGAAACGCCAACCAGCTCGGCAAACTGCGCCTGCGTCAATCCGCTCACCTCGCGTACACGCTTCACACGCCGCGAGTAATCGCCAGGCAACTCCGCACGGGTATCTTGGAACATCAGAAAGTTTCCTGAACTCTTCAACTGTTTAACCGAAGTTGCGTGCTTAGCACCAACTAGTATAACATGTGTTATAGATCCCCCAAACGGGGGCATCTGTGGGAATACATCCCCTATTTTGGAGGCAGCACATTCGGAAAGCAAGGGCCGGGCGAAAGGTTCAGGCCGGAGAGTAAAGGGTAAGAATGGGGATGGTCCGCAAGCGTATTCTGCAACGCTGTCAAAGGGACTTTGAACGAACAGCTGGGAAATGCCTGAGCGGTTGTGGACGCGGTGGCGCCCAAAGCCTGGAACCAGCTATGCAGCTATCGATATGCTTTGTCCCGAACGCGGAGAGTGAACAAGGAACAAGCGGAAGTAGGTAGTACACCACCGCAAAAAAGGAGCTTATATACTTTTGTAGCCAAGGGGGGTAACTGGCTTTCGAGCGGATACTGCAATCACCTGCCGCGCCGCAATATATGCGTGAGAAGTCAGTCCCGATTCCGATCTCTGAACCAAACCCAAGCCCAAATCCCCAAAAGATAGGGAACTTTATACGAGAATAACACGATTTTGGCGTTGCCGCTCTCTGAGCGGCTCTAGCGGCTTTGTCCAGCCTCTTACCCCCTAACCATCTCTTTAGTTTCATAAACTCTAGGACTCGTTAACCGTCTTTCTTAGTTCGACAAACTCAACACAGCTTATTTCATGAACGCATTGTTCACCCTGATACGAAAACGGAGACACATCTCGATCCGTTACTTCATTACCTCCTTCGTTTTTTTCTCGATGACATGATAGACAAAGTAATTGCAAATTCGACAACCTCGCATCATTTCTGTTCTTGTTAATATGATCAATGGTTAGTTTTGAAGCTTGAACTAAAATGGATTCACATCTGTTACAAACGTGTCCTTGTTTGTAAATCAAGAGTGCCTTAGTTTTGAATTTCCATGTTGATTGTTGGCTCCACGAAATGAGTTCTCTAAATGGCACCTCTAATGGATCAAGTTCCTCCATGTATTTTCTTTTCATGACACGGAATACTTCCTCAATGCTGTTGTAAGTGGTTCCTCTGAGAACCTCGGACTCCAATTGCTTCCTGATTTCTGTAAGGGTATTGCGCCCGTCGTATTTCGGGGTAGGAGTTCGATCTTTGTCTTGACTCTCAATTGAGTCTAAATTAAGTGTTTCCGATTCTTTCCCACAATCTATGCATTCGTAAACTTCCACAATAAGTCCATTCTCATTTCGCTTTTTGCCGACTTTCTTATCTCTGTGGGTAATATTTATCGCGTGAACAGGGGTTACGTCCATTTTGTTCTCCTAAATGATTTGATCTTTGAAGTGAGTCCCTAAAATTGGACCACGAGCCAAAGTATATGATGGGGCAGATCACCGTGCACGTCTAGGGCCAGTAATATAGTCAGGAAACGGCACCGACCTACGCCAACCACCTTGCGGCCCGCAACGCGTTTTCGCCCCGGATGTAGTCGGCGACCATGCCAGCGCTGCGCCAGCGTCCCTGCGCCATGATCTCATGCGTGGGCGCGCCGGCCCGTGCCATGCGCCGCGCCATCCCCACCCGCCCGGAATGCCCGCTGCAGCCGGCCCCCAGGCCGGACGCCCTGGCCGCGGGCCTTGTCGCGGCGCGAGATCGACGCAACCGACAGGCCGAAGACCGGGTCCGAACCATCCGCATCCTCCGGCCGGATCGCATCGAGGTGCGCCATCGCACCCGGCGTCAGATAGACCGTGCGCGGGCTGGCATCGGTTTTCGAGCGCCGCATACCGGCGTCCGACATCACCCAGCAGAGCGCAATATCGACTGCCATATGTTTGCCCTCAACGTCGCCAACTCGTTGATGGTTTCGGAGGCGAGCTTACGTCCAAATCATTCACTCACAATCCACTCATTCTAGCATACATTCAGAATCTTGATAAATCTGACAAGAGCTTGTCAAAACTATAATTGTATGACACTATAAGCAGACCACCCGCACGAATAGCCCAAAAGGGAGACATGGACATGGATAAAAAACAAGCCAAACATACGCTCAATCCCCCCGCGAGACGCTCGTCAGCGTTACGTCGCACTGCCAAAATTTCGTTGTCTCTGACGCCGAACGAAAAGCGCCGGATCATTGACGCCGCCGAAGCCACCGACCGCATCATTTCCGACTTTTTGAGAGAAGAAATCATGCTCGTAGTGGCGCAGATCGAGAAGCAGGGACAAGTACATGAATGAGCGACGAAACGGATAACCGCAAATCGCAGCCGGTCTCCTGGCTTGTCAAAGGCTGGATGCCACCCTCGCCGTACTGACCAGCGGCGGCCAAGGCGTTGATCTGATCAGCAGCGCCGAGTCCCTGGACACCGGCCAGATTGTAATCAACATCATGGATTCAGTATCGCAATGGGATAGAGAGGTTATCGGAGAGCGCACCAGCGCCATTCTGCAAGATCTCAAAGCACAGGGAAAATCCACCGGAAATCCCAACTATGGCTTTGAAGCCGCCGAGGACGGGAAACTCATCGAAAACGAACAGGAACAGGCCGTCCTGCAGCGCGTTGCCGAACTGCGCGCCCGGGGCAAAAGCTGGGCGAGAGTGGCCAGCACGCTCACAGACGCCGGCGTACGCACCCGCCGCGGCACCGTGTTTAGCCGGCAAGGTCTGTCCAAAATCGCAAAGAGAGCAGGGATCAAATAAAAGAGGACGGCCCCGATCCGTCAATCGGGGCCTGTCACCACGGAGACCCACACCTGAAAGGAGTCTCGCCCACATGCTAACATACAACCCACCTCATCGCATACCGATCGCCGCCGCCGCCGAAGTCGCGGCCCGTCTCCCAGGCACGCGATACCAAGGCGACGGCTACCGCACCCGCGGCTACTGCCACGGCAGCGGAGACAAACCGACGTCGGCATCGCTGGTATTCAGCGATCCGCCCAAGCCCGGAGAACAGTCCCTGCACGTCCACTGCTTCAAATGCAGCCCCAGCACGCCGGCAGAGTACGACGCCATCCGCCACGCCCTGCAAAAAGCGACCGGTCTGCAGCTATGCAGGTGTCGCGTCTGCTGGCAGGCTCACCGCGCAGGGCAGCCGTCCACCGCAACACCCCGGGCCCAGGCGCCGGTTACGACACAGCCCGCGACGCGACGCCGCGCAAAGAGCGACACGACAGCCTACGCCGTCGACCTATGGGCCGCAGCCCGTCCATCCACTTCCGGGCCGGCAGAACTGCATCCCGTAGGCCGCTGGTTGGCCGCACGCACACCCCCGATCCGCTGGCCCGCCGGCCGTCCGCTGCCCGAAACAGTCCGCTGGCTTGCCCGCAGCCACCGCATATTCCCCCGCGGACAACCGGATAGCCCTGCCGTCGGCGCGCTGGTCATGGCCATGCGCCCCCTGTCCAACTCTGTCGGCCCTACCCGCAAGGTACATCTGGTCGCCGTCGACGCCAAGGGGCGCAAAGCGCACCACTGGCAGGCAGACAAGCGCGGCGATAAGCACACCTACGGCCAGGACGCCGCCGCCTATGGCCTGCTCTGGAAACAACGACCAACAGGCAAACACGCCTGCGACCTGCACGTCGTCGAAGGCCTCGCTGACGGATTGGCGCTACTCACAGCCCTGCCGGAGGATCAGATCGTAGCCGTCTGTGCCGGCCTGCGCTACAGCGACATCGACCCGGGCTGGTTCGCATCCGTAACCCTGTGGCCCGACGGCGACGAGAAGGCGCTGGAAACGGCCCGCCGCCAGGCGCAGCAGTGGACAAACCGTGGCTACACTGTCCCAATCAAGCTACTTCCGAAAGGGGAAGACCCTGCAAGCATGACCTGGAGAACACCGTGACGAAGTCGACCCTGCCCAACGGAACCGAAGGAATCGCACCCGACGAAGTGCCCGCAGAAATCCCCACCCCGCTCCCGGGAACTCAGGAGCTAAGACGCATAAACGCAGCCGTCGCCGCCGGCAGAACGCCGGCCAAGAACGACATCGAAGCCGTGCGCCGTCTAAGACCCTCTGGGGGAATGTCCGAAACGGAGATCGTCCAGCTGATCGAAGCCCTGCACAGCGACAGTTCCGAAACCGCGCTGCTGGCATGGACCCGGATTAGCAAGCTGATCAAATATCGCAGCTGGAACGAGAAATTCGACTGGGACTTCAGCCCGCCCGACCGCAAATGGCTGATAAGAAACTGGCTTCCAGCCGGCCGTATCGGGCTACTGACCGGCGAAGGCGAGAAAGGAAAAAGCCTGTTGGCACTGCAACTGGCCGCGAAGATGGCCGGCGGCGGCGGCCAATGGATTGGGTGCATCGGCCCCACCGAATCGGAACCCGTCGCCGCCGGCACGGTCGTCTTCACCAATTGGGAGGACGAAGCTGACGAAGCGCGCCGGCGCCTGAACTGGATCGAAAACGCCGACCGCGCAGACGGCCAGACAACACCATTGGCAAAACGCTTGGACAAAAGGTTGCGCTACCTGGAGATGGCCCAGGCCGGCCCCGTCTGGACAGCCGGCGGCCTGTCCCTTATCGGCCGCCAATTACGCGACTACTGCGAAGAACACGACGCCCGCCTGCTTGTTCTCGACCCGCTGATCAACGCCTACGGCGCATCAGAAAACGCCAACGAGGAGGCCGCTCATTTCATGGCCGACTGGGGCGGCTGGGCGCAGGAAGCGAATTGCGCCGTCCTGCTTTGCCATCACCCGCCAAAGGCGGACAGAAAGGACAGACAGGAGGGCGCCGACCACGGATTCAGAGGCGCCAGCGCCTTTTCCGCCGAGGCCCGCTTTTACTGGCAGCTGACCGACAAGAAGGAAAACAACGAGCCGACCACAGCTGTGTTAAGACGGCGCAAAGGCAACTACGCACACCCGAACGCGTCAAAGGAAATATACCTGGACAAATCACAAAAAAGCCACTGGATTTGGCGCGTTGCGGGCGATCAACCCCAGCAACAGACCAACAACTCCCTTTTTGACCATCAGGAGGACGATGACTATGACGAAGTCGGTTAACACTCTGACCATTGAAGACCGAATCAAATACATAGTCTCTAAACTGAAAGAACGCGGTCAGGTCCCAGAAGACGCCCAAGAGCCTAACCTGAACCAAATCACCGACAAGCGTTTCAACCCCCTCATGAAGGCAGCCTTTCAAGAATATGAACGGCGCCGTAGCGCTATGATGGCCGTAGCCGCAGAACACGCGGACATCTCCTCTTTCGTAGCGCCCGTTTTGTACTTCGGCAAAGACTCTGCGTCCACCAAGGACCCGAAATCGCCAGCAGGACTGAGCGGACGCGTCACCAAAGCGCTTACCTCCGACCAGATATCTAATGCCGCGGAGATCCGATTCGTCGAACTGCTCGGCCTGTTATTCGATGATCACCTATGGGAAGCCATTCCCCAAGCGGAAAGAAAGAAGGCCGGCCTGAAACACCCCTTCACCCCACTGATTAGGGCCTACCTGAACCTGCCAGAGTCCATCCGCCCCGACGTTGACCAGAACGGACGACCATATCGCAAGGGGATACTACCGGAAGGCCAACTCCCGTCCCAGCCCGGAACCATCTATTCACAGTTGAAAATAGCTATCCCGGACACAGACCCAAAACTACTACTCGGAAAGATCGAGAAGCCCACCGACCAACTGCCACTGTTCGCAGAAGCTATGGAAGACCATGACATAGCGATTCCCCTCTTGATACTCGCCGATGAAGCCGGCTTCCACGGCCTGAAACAAGGAAGAGGAACACGGCTCGACAAGCGGATCCTGATCTTCTCAGTGCTGGAAATGCCGCTCGACCAGCGACACCCAGGACAACGGTATGAACTACGCCGCTCCCTCCGCTGGTGGCGCGACATTATTTGGCCCCGGCGCAATGGCAGATCGCACTACAAGAAACAGACGTCCGGGCCCGCTCTCTTGTCCGCGCTGGACGCCGTAAACATCGCCGGAATCGTACTGCCCGACGGCAGCAAATACAGACCGATCCACGTTTGGAAAAACCCTGACCTCAACAACATGGATGACGAGGTTATAATCGAAATCAGGCTGCCGGAGGGATCGGATCGGGGGCCGGCCATCGACAAACAGGCTTTAGTCGAAGCAGGAACCATCAGCGATCCCGCTTTCGATCTGCAGCTGGGACTGGCCTATTTATGGGACGACGCCAAGCGGCGCAATGGTGGATTTCGCATCTACGCCACCCGACCCGAAGTACTACGCAATGCACAGGAATATTGTACAGACACAGCAGGTCAGGAAATCCTCGTCAATGGCAAGCCGACGACCCGCTGGGATACTCCGGACGCTGTGAGAACGGGCCGGCACGAGCGCAACCCCCAGGCCGACAGAGTGCAGGTGCTGTCGAGAGAAAAACGCTGGAAGATGGCATTTCGCAGACACCGAACGCAAATCAGCAAGACTCAGAAGTCGAACGAAATGAAAAAGACGGATCAACTTTTCAGTACCCTTGAAGACATCGGCCAAATTATGATTGAGCGCGACGTCATCGATCCCCGCACAGGCGAGCAGGGGTGGCGCATTCTGGAAGCATGGCCGCACTGAACCGTCACTACGCTACCCTATGAACTTTACTACGCTACCCTGTGAACTTTACTACGCTACCCTGTGAACTTTACTACGCTACCCTGTGAACTTTTACTAGTCTGACCAGAGAAAAAAATGAACTAGAACAGTAAGAACAGTAGCAACAGCGTTGCTGTTCTTATGCGACGCTGTTGCGCCTGGGGGCGCAGCGCCGCAAGAAAAAACATCCCACCGGCCGACGGGGACAACGTCCCAAAAATATTTGGTCTCGTTCGTCGTGAGCTTGGCTAGCCAAGGCCTGTCTGGTTTCGGCGTCCAACCTTCCCATCGCCCTTAGGACATCGTATAGTGTAAATCATGGCCGATCGCTGTCCTCCCCCGTGCGGACCTGTTTTCCTTGTCGCACACGCCCGCAAGTAGTAGAATGCCCCATATACGGAAGCATGCCTTGAAGGGGGACGCATGAAGGACGCAGAGACTACGACGGTGCCCACCCAGGGTAGGGAAGCCACCATGCCCCCGCGCCGGCCTCGCGAAGAGACTGCCCGCTTGGGCGACGAGATATATGAGCGGGACATCCGTCCGCAGGTCGAGGCGGACCACCACGGGGAATATGTCGCCATCGACGTTGACAGCGGAAGTTGGGCCATCTCCGACGACCTTCGGACGGCAGCCAAGCGTCTGCGGGCGCAGCGCCCTGGCGAGATTGACGTCTGGCTGCTCCGGGTTGGATACCGGGCACTGCATCACTTTGGGGGTCGTCCCATTCGGAGCGCCGAGTGATAGAGGGCGTGGTGAACGCCGCCTATGAGCCGGTAGTGGTCCTGGCCGTACAAGGTCCATCGGGGCAGGCAAGCGAAATCGAGGCGATAATAGACACCGGCTTCACTGGGTTCCTGACCGTGACGCCTGCGTTGGCGGCGGAGTTGGAATTAGCCCTTGAGGGCACGAGCCGGGCAACCCCTGCCGACGGCAGCGAGGTGACCTTCGATGTTTACGACGTCGCGGTGCTCTGGGACGGCCAGGCGAAATATGCTCTGGCCGAAACTGCCGATACGACGCCTCTCGTGGGTATGCGGATGCTGGACCGCCACAACCCGAACATCGACGCCTGCCGCCGATAAACTGGGCTCCTGGTAGCCTCTTCGTTGGCAGATGGCATATAATGGCACCGACCCATATCGTGCCCTACTAAGAAACTATCTCAAAATGGACTGATATAAGGAGAAAATCCCCATGCCATACGCGGCGGATATCAGCAGAAACAACCCCGGCTGCTTCCTCTTCCTGATAGACCAGTCGGGTTCGATGTACGGTGCGCTGGGCGGCCAACCGGAGCTGCGGAAGATGGACGCGGCGGCCGATGCCGTTAACCGCATCCTCGACGCCATCTCCCAACGCTGCTCACAGGGCATGGACGTTCGCGACTACTTCCACGTCGGCATAATCACATACACCACGGACTCGGTGGGGAGTCCGGACGTGCAGACTGCCCTTCCAGGGACCTCTCCGAAGGAACCCTTCCTCACCATCAGCCAGGTTGTCGACGCCGCCACCGTGGAGGACAGGCAGGTGAAGGAGTCGGACGGCGCGGGCGGCCTCGTGGAAATAACCCGAAAGTTCCCGGTGTGGCTCCAGCCCACGGCCAGCTATGGGACCCCCATGTGCGCGGCGTTGTCCACGGCTTCCGAGGCGCTCCACGACTGGATAGTCGATCACCCGAGCTCCTATCCCCCTATGGTGATCAGCGTCACCGATGGCGGCGCCACGGACGGGAATCCGGTACCCCTGGCAAAAGAGATCATGGCCCTGGAGACCAACGACGGCAACGTGCTGAACTACAACGCCCATCTTTCGGAAATGTCCGCGATGCCGGTGCAGTACCCGTCCGACGAGAGCGAAGTGCCTCCTGACGAGTACGCGGCGCAAATGTTCCGCATGTCTTCGGAGTTTCCCAACCCGGTGGTGGACCTGGCCGTCGGCATGGGCCTGCCGATCACCAAGGGTTCTCGCGGTTACGTCTACAACGCCGACATGGTGGCCCTGGTGCAGTTCCTGGACATCGGTACGCGCGCCGCTTCGGACCTGCACTGATCGGTTGGAGGGTGAAGGTGTGACCCTTCGACCTCGCACAGAGTTCTGGCTGCCCAAGGCGGGCAACGACCCGGAGGAATACGAGGACGCTTTCCGCGTCGTATGCCCCCAGCGAGTCGGAGAGTCCGGCAGTGGTGTTGCGCGAATAGCCGTCTCCGACGGCGCCAGCGAGTCCGCCTTTGCCAGGGAGTGGGCGAACATCCTGACGGATGCCTTCGTCGACCGCCCCTTGGACCTGTATGGCCTGACCGAGGACTCGCTGAACGTGTGGCTGCTGTCGGCCCGGGAGCAATGGCACGGCTGCGTGCCGTGGGACCGCCTGCCCTGGCACGGAGAAGCCAAGGCGCGGGCAGGGGCATTCGCTACCCTGTTGGGACTAACTATCGGGGCTGCGCCGGACAGATCTGGGCGGCTCTACTGGAAGGCGTTGGCGGTGGGGGATAGCTGCCTCTTTATCGTTCGCGACGACCGGCTGTGGTTGTCCTTCCCCCTGGAAGACGCCGCCCAGTTCGACAACACCCCCGCCCTGGTCTGCAGCAACCCTGATAACGCCGGGGATATGTGGAAAGGGGTACGCCAGGACAGCGGCGAGTGCGCGGCTGGCGACCTTGTCATTCTCGCTACCGACGCCCTGGCCTGCTGGCTCCTCGCCCAGAACGCCGCCGGGGAGAAGCCATGGGAAACCCTGCTGGCGTTGGACGCGGCGGAATGGGACGTTTGGATCGAAGAACAACGCCGCGAGAGGCTGATTCGGAACGACGATACCACATTGGTAATCATCGAGGTCGTCCAGGACAGTGAAGTGAAACGAGAGCCATGCCCTGGCCAGGCATAACCGACTTTAGCGAGGCTGTCCAGAACCCTCTTCTGTGCTTCAAGGGTACCGAACTCGAAGCCGGGGCAGTGTCGGTCAACCAACGCGGGATGCCCCTGGTGTTCTCCGGCGCTTTTGCCTGCGTCTATTCGGTATCGGTCGGAGGGCGCAAGTACGCGGTGCGCTGCTTCACCCGCGAGGTGAAGGACCAGCAGACCCGGTACAACCAGCTGAGAGAATATCTCATCAACGTCCTCCCCCCGTCCTTCGTTCACTTCGAGTTTCTGGAGCACGGGATCAGCCTGAAAGGCGCCTGGTATCCGGTCGTCAGGATGGAGTGGGTGGAAGGCGAGTCGTTGAGCAACTTCGTAGGATCCCATCTCAACGACCCGGACGCCCTGCGACGAATCGCGGCCCAGTGGCGTGGGGGCCCGGCCGCCAGTCTGCGCGGGCTGGGCATCGCCCACAATGACTTGCAGCACGGCAACGTGATGGTGCAGGCGGACGGCAGAATTCGTCTGGTGGATTACGACGGCATGTTCCTGCCCAGATTTCGCGGGGAGCGCAGCCCTGAACTGGGGCACAAGAACTTCCAGCACCCCCTCAGAACGGCGGAAGATTACGACGCATACGTGGACAACTTCCCGTCCTTGGTCGTCTACCTCAGTCTGCTCGCCATAGCCTCCGACCCCGGCCTGTGGGCTTTCTTCAACGACGACAACCTGATATTCACCAGGAAGGACTACGCCGCCCCCGGGAAGTCCCCGCTCTTCGACCTGCTGAAGAAGTCCCCCGACCAGACCGTGGCGAAACTGGCGGAGCGCCTGGAGGAGTACTGCACACTTCCCGTGGAGAATGTGCCGGACCTGGAGACCATCCTGCACGGCATCCCGCCCACCCCTGCGCCCTCGCCCTCGGCGGTGCCGAGCACCGCCGTACGGGGATACCGGCAGGCGCTCCAAGCTCGACAGCCAGTGCAGCCCGCCTCAACGGCGACACAATCCCATCCTCCCGCGCCGAAAGCCACCAAGCCTGTACCGGCGGCGCAACCCGCTGCGGCGCCGACGACTCAAGCCGCCGCCAACCCCGCCCCGGGGGTCTCGCGCAGGGCCGCTCCCGGAGAGATCAGGAAGGTGCTGCTGGGAGTGACGGTCACGGTTGCAGCGGTCACCATGGCTCTCGCGGCGATGATGGTCTGGGCCATCTCGGTGCGAGGATGGTATGACTAGGGCGCTTCGCCGGCCAGGAGATGCGGAACGATTCCCAGGACCAGGACGATAACGCCTGTACCGGAGAAGACGCTGGCCACGTCACCAAGGAAAAAGATCGAGCCGATTATCCCAGCGACAACAAACGCCACCGAGAGCCTGTTGATCCAGCCATAGCCCAGCTTGGCCCACCCCACCGCGTCGGCCCAACCGAACAGTGCGCCGCGGATCCCACGCCCCCTGAGCAAGAGTGTGATGAGGGAGCACACCAAGAGTAGAACGCCGGCATTCGCGATTTCGTCCAGCGCCGACGTTATCCCCTGGACTTTGGACTCGTGGTCGATGAAGAGCAGGGAGACAAGGGTACGGGGAAACGCGCCGGCGGCGAACACAGCCAATCCGGCCGCCGCCGTGCCCAGCACCAGCTTTCCCGGCGGCCTCGTCCTGCGGGTCACTATCGGCGCGCCGGCCAGCCCCAGCAGTTCGAGCACGAGACGCACGCAAAACATGCTGATGCCGACGACAATGTTGCAGCTGCCAAGCACCGCCAAGAGTTCTGTGCTTGTTCGGGGCTCGTCCGCGGGAAAAGCCTGCCGATCTCCCGGCGCTCCCAGCAGCTCAATGAGTGGGGTTATTGCCTGCGTGTGCAGGATGCCTCCGGCGAACGGACTCAACACAATCAGAAAGACACCGACTGCCATCACGCCCAGCGCCACCTTGTAGGCCACACCCCAGTCTGCGGGAGTAGTACGGATCCTCGGCAAGCTGGTTTGCGGGACGTTCGTGTAGGACATGTCCACGCCTCTTGTCTCGCGCCGGACGTTGGTCCTGGAAGGCCGGTGCTTATCTCGACCGGCCCACGGCGGTCATCGCCGGTTGCCGCGGCCTCCTCTCCGTGAAGGCGACACTTTTGACGACTGATTCGGCTTCTGGGACACGTTTCAGCGGTGGAACCACCCGTATACCAGAAGAGCTACGCCGACCCAGAAGAGCACGATGCCCGGCGCTATGACTATGGCTCCGCCGGCCCCAAAGAAAGTCTGCAGGACAAGGGCGGGAGCAAGCAGGATTACCCCAATCGCCACCCCGGCCAGTCCCATCCTGTTCGGCCAATGCCATGTGACGGTCGCGGCCATGTACCTTTCGACAATGCGCCGCGCCGCGCCAATAACCGCAGCCCGCCGGCGGGATTCCACAAATAGGACTGCCCCGAGCCCAGCCAGGAGCAGCACTCCGCCCAGCGTCCTGATCGTTGCGCCGAAGACCACGCCGCTCTCCTGTAGGAAGATCCCGGACGCAACCAGCATGATCCCAATCGCCGCCGCGGCCGATCCCAAGGCGGCGGTTGGGCTTTGCTCCTGGAGCGCCGCGAGCAGCTTATCCGTCATCTTCCTTAATGAGGACATACCCGCTATCCTTGGCCCACCGGACGGACTCCCAATGATGTCCAATGGGTACTATACCACTTGCTCCACTGGACTTCAATCCTACGAGTTCGCGCAAGGAGGTTGGAAAGGACAAATGGTTCTTTCGACAATTCGCGCGACCGACGGGGCAACAGGAATAGTACCCCCTGACCTGGACGGCTCCTTAGTATCAGAGGCCAGTTATACTGTTTTTGAGTGTGAGTCCATAGAAGAAACCGCGTACTTATGGTCTATATTGCGGTCGCATGAAATTCGAGCTGACATGCAGTCTTTGTCTCCAGGATCTAGTCGTTATACAACGAAATGGCCTAACGTGGGACAGCTATCTCTTCCTTGGCTTCCCGAACAGAAACGTCTTGAAATAGGCTCAAACCCGATTCAATTATGGGAAAATGAGCGTAAGATTGTGTTGCGCCGCCGAGAATTGATGGCCCATCTCCATGAATTAGACGTTGAATCTGAAGAGAGCCGAAGGCGATGGAGAGTATCCAAAGCTCCCCAGTAATTCACTGATTTTAGCCTGCACCAGTTTGAGAATTAGTCGAAGTGTGCCACTCGACATGGAACAGTCGTAACTACCCGAACGGGTCGCAGGAATCGAAGAGCGGATTCGGCATTTGGCGGCCAAAGAGGATCTCTTTGCTTCAGAGAGAGATCTTAAGAGCGAAGTCGTTGGCGTGAAGTCTAATTTACAAAGTCTTGATGCTAAGATGGAGTTAGGATTTTCTGAACTCAAAAGGCTGATAGGGGATAACACCAACTCAGAAAAAACACCAAAATGGAGGCGGAGAACATTCTGCTAAAATAGATCACAAGTCTCTTTTGGTATCCTGATCGTTCTTGCCATAAACAATCTGTTTGACCGCATCTTGGATGTAATTACCCCGCCCTCCGAACACCCCTACACATATTGACTCAACCCCATACAAACCAGCCCAAGCCAAGGGGTTTGGCTAAAATTCTTTATAATTCCCCCAAAATAGCCCTCCGTGTACTCGCTAGGTCGTAAAATCTAAAAATTGCATGAATTAGCAAATTTGGTCTAATAAAATCTTTGAGACCTGCGCGCTCTAGTCGCCAACTTTGGACAGAGTTCTAGGCCACGCTCAATTAGCACGCGCTAGGGCTCGTTGACGCCTGTCTGAAAAGCGATTTGCGGGATGCACATTCTACTGGCTGTTTTTGAGTTCCCGGACCCTCCTTTCAACGGCAACTCGCATCCTGTTATGTCTTGGGCTGTCGTCTAGCATTTCCAAACACATCCTGTAGTCGGCAAGAGCCTCCTTGTGCTGACCAAGACGCTCCTTTGCCACACCCCGGCTTCCATAAGCATGGGCATTATTTGGATTTATTTGAATGTGTTTGTCATAGTCGGCAAGGGCAAGCCATGGCTGATATGAGTTGGACCAGGCAAGACCGCGAAAATAATAGGCCGAAGGGTGGTCAGGACGCATGGCGATGACTTTATCGAGGTCGGAAATTGTCGCCCGGTACTGTTCGGCCTGAAACCTGAATACTGCGCGCGTCATATACGCAGATGGATCGTTGGGCCGCATACGGACGATATGATCGATACTGGAAGCGGCGGCATCGAATTGACCGATTTCTAAGTGAATATCTGCCCTGCGTTGGAAGATTTCGGGGTTGTCAGGTTGCAGTCGGACAGCATGGTCAAGATCTGTGAGGGCTTCATCGAATCGATCTAGTTTGGTCTTTATTTCGGCGCGTCTCAGATAGGCAGCGGTATTATCGGGTTGCGCTCGAATGACTCGGTCCAATTCTGAAATAGCCCTGTCATTCCCGTCCTGGTTCAACCAGGCTGCGCCATGCAAATAATATTCGCCGAAGGTTCTTTCTTGCCCGCAACCTGCTAACGCCATACACGCCATAGCGATCACCATTGACCAACCTTTAGCCCTGAGTAGGTGTATCATGGCTTGTTCTCACCTTGTGGCTGCCTCGTTAGACAGCCATCGAGAAGCAGTTTGCGGCAATTGCATTTCGTGATTGAGGTAGCGGTGCAGTTTGTAGCGGCGTAGATTCCTTTGGGACAGTATTTATCTGCTTAGCTACAACAGATCAATTCAGGTCTTATCAGACTTTATTGATCTGTCAATATGCTGGATACTGACGACGATGGTGTGGTGTGCGAAAGGGTGAGGTCACGGCTGCCGCGCCCGCTCGGTGATACCTTCCTACTCAAATTCCTTTTGGGAATTCCGGGCCTCCCTGCCCAGAGCGGTCAACCGATATCGTTGATTCCTGCTCCTGGGACTTTGCGGGAGTGTCATCTCTATCAGGACCGCATCAAGGCTGGGGTGTAAGTAAGCCCTGAGGAAATGACGCCGGTCCGCTAACCCCAGAGCAGCCATGAGCTCGGCCTGGCTCATCTGCCCTGCAAGGCTGCAACGAGTCGTCTCACATGAGGGGTCACATGTGGGGCTTCATGAGGGGCAATGGCCACTTCGCAGCGCATCGCCGAGAGCACCGCATCCGGAAAAATACCCTTCAAAAATTTCAAGTTTTCGCCGACACGTGACCCGATTTCAGGCAATGCGCCGAGATCGGTCCATTTTCTTCAGCGGTATGAGACACTTTTTCACGGCGGATTCACAGCCGCACGCACAGGAGGACGACTCGATTCGCTGTTCTCCGGACATTCTTCCCCCCAGCATCCCTGCTGGATTCCTGTCCGCCGGCATGGCCTTCACCCCGGAGATGGCATTACCGGCATCCACACTGCAAATCTTCAAGGGACGCAAGCAGGTCCAGGACCAGCACCGCCGTGTCTCCCAGCAGCGCCGGGGTGATGAACTCTATCGTATCGTCTGGGCTGTTGATGCGTGATTTGTCGTTACCGGAGAAGTAAAGGGTCGAAAGCCAGGCGTATCTGAAGCTTTGCTCATCGCTTCTGCGTTCGTTGAATTTACGCCTGAAGGGCACTCCCTCTCTATCAGCGGCCTCTGATACATGCTTGGTCAACCAGCGGTCTCCCTGCCCCCGTAGAGATGTGCCGGAACCCACCGAATCTAGGTTTATCATGACCCTGATGTCGTCTAATTCTGCGTCGGTCAACCGGTCCACGTAATACAAACTGCCGTCCAGTCCGGTTTCTTCTGAACCAAAAGCGATGAACCGTAGTGTAAACGGGAAAACCGAAGCTCCCTGGTCGAACCAGGGAGGCCGGGCCAATCTCTCTGCCAGCGTCAGCAGCACACCTATCCCGGAAGCGTTGTCGTTGGCGCCCACGGAATCCGGCACCGTGTCGTAGTGTGCTCCCAGGATTACCACGCCCTCACCGCGACCGGGAAGTTCAAGGATTATGTTACGAGTTCTCCTCACAGAGGCCCCCACCCATAGCCCAAAGGTCTGCATCTTCGGGCTGTAACCGAACTCGGTAAAGCGGTCCATCAGGAACGCTGCGGCCTCCAGCTCCTCCTTCGTGGCGCTCTCTCGCGACCCAACCTTTTCTGTCAACTCGCACAGGTAGCCGAATGCGGAACCGGCAAGAGCCTTACGGTCGGCGGCGTCGAATCTCGCGGTAACGGGCGGCGGAGGGGCAGTGTCCAATGCCTCCCGCGCCATTTCATTGAGCGCCGCGCAGGACGAACCCGGCGTCGGAACGCTGGCCGGCACAGGTGGCTCTGCAAAGACGGGATTGCAGGCGGTCAGCAACAGGGCAGCCACTGTGGCGACCACCCAGAACAGAGTAACCTGCCTGCTGGTCACGAATGACTCCTTTCGCGCCCTGAATCCCCTAATGAGCCAACCCGCAAGGGACTGCCCATGAGGCCGGACAAGACCAGAACTGTAAGCGATCACCACCCGAAACTGTAATACACTGTGTTTTCAACCAGGAGCGGCATGAACGCCCCAACGGCAAGATCCGACAGGTAAGCGCTGCAATCATTGCCGCCTTCCGGCAACGTCTGCCATAACGTATGGGCCACCGACATTCTGGAGTAGAAAATTTCCTCCGACCTCCTGCTCCGAATGATAGCGGCAAATGCTTCGATCAGGCCGACCAGTTCTTCTCGCCCTTCCGCGCATCTGCGTTCAGATGCCACAAACCCATTGGCGTACATCCACTCTATCTTTTCCAGCCAGTCAGCGGGCCACTCGCTGTGCGATTCTACGCTGTCGCGCGTTACGGCCTCCTGGGCCCAGTTATGCAGCCACTCATCGGCTTTCATTAGATTGGGAGTGATGACAGTGACGTCTTCTCCACTGTAATGGTCGTAGAGGGCATAGGCCGTAATCCTTGTATCCTCCTGTTCAGACTGTTCAAACGATTCTCTCGACACGCCAGTCGGAAGCGGACCAATGCCAAACTGCAACACATCATCAACGATGACGCCCATGAACTCTTCAGCAGGCAGATCCGCCAGATAGGTGCTGCAATTGGCCTCGCCTTCCGGCAACTGCTTCCACAGCGTGTTCGCCACAACCATGTGGTGAAGTGACGTATCCGGTCTTTTCTCCCGCACCTTGGCGGCGAATGTTTCGATCAGCTCACCCAATTCATGCCGTCCTTCGGCGCACCGGAGTTCGGAAGCCGCAAAGCCGTTGGCGTACAACCACACAAACAAGGGGAAGCCCTCGTTATCTGGATTCCCTTCGCTAGCGATTTCAGGCGTGTCGTTCAGCGCAGCTTCAATAACCCAACCTAGCAGCCAACTGTCCGCAGCCAAATCTCCCATGCTGATAACAGTGACTAAACGACTGTCGGGATGTTCGAAAAGCTGATATCTTGATCCCTCATATTTGAACTGTCTAAGCACCTCCACATACCCTGAGTAGTCAGGGGTGGGGGATGGCACTGGGGTGGGGACAAGAGCGAAGGAATCCGGCCCCACAACACAGCTCGACAGCATCATCGTGACCGCGCACAGAATCAGCCATAGGTGTTTCATCTCAATCCCCCTTGTGTTGCTATCGGACTCCGCCTGGATGACCTACCCTTTTCTAAGGCGTTCATGCCAAAGTATCACAGAGCAAGGTGACAGCAAGTCACAGTAAGCATCCGTAGATTGGTACCCCATCGGCTCTCAGTTCTGCCCAATCCCTCCCACCCAGGATGGGGACCCATCAGCCGCGGGATGGTCCGTCAAGCGAACGAGATTCGTGCCGTCGGTGTTGATGACATATAGATCCGTGTTTCCATCACGGGACGAGGTAAATACTATCCGGCTTCCGTCCGGTGACCAGGATGGGCCGGCATTCTCGGAAGGATCATCAACAAGAAAGATGGCGCCGGCGCCACGGGCGTTCATAACATAAAGCCCTCTTCTCCCTTCCCGCTCTGAGAAAAACAGAATCCGGGTTCCGTCCGGCGACCAGGTTAAGTGGGCATCCACGCCGGGATTGTCGGTAAGACGGGAAACGTCGGTCCCGTCGGAGTTGACAGTATAGATTTCGGGCTGGCCGTCACGATTTGAGCCGAACATGATTCGGCCTCCCTTTGGAGACCAGACGGGACCATAGTCCGTTGCGGGGTAGTGCGTCAGACGGGTGATACCAGAGCCGTCAACATTTATCAGATAGATATCATCCCAGGCACGATTCGAATAAAACGCAATCTGACTTGCGTCCGGGGACCAGGACGAAGGTAAATCTACCTTCGGATGGTCAGTAAGACGGGAGACGCTCGAACCGTCGGCGTTCATCACGTATATATCTACGTTCCCCCCAGGCTGCCCGTAATAGGCAATCCGTTTCCCGTCCGGAGACCATCTGAAGGAGCCGCTGCCAGCGGCATCGCCTAACAGCAGGGTAACGTTCGAACCGTCGGCGTTCATTACGTACAACCCGGTACGATCGTAACGGTCAGAGAGAAACATAATCCGGTTGCCGTCAGGCGACCAGTCGGGGCTATAGTCGTCTGCAGAATTGTCGGTGAGGCGAGCGACGTTTGAACCGTCGGTGTCCATGATATAGATGTCTTTGTTTCCTTCACGGTCGGAGACGAAGGCGATTTTCTCACAACAATTATACGCACTTTCCACCCCTGGGTCCGGCATCTTCGATTCCGCGACGATGGGATTGCAGGCAGTCAGTAACAGGGCGGCAACGGCGACGACCACCCAGGACAGAGTAAGCTGCTTGCTGGTCACGAATGACTCCTTTCGCACCCTAAATCCCATAATGAGCCAGTCCGCAAGGGACTGCCCAAGAGGCCGGTCAAGACCAGATCTGTAAACTATCACAACCCGAAACCGTAATACATTGTGTTTTCAACCATGAGCGGCATGAACTCCTCAACGGCAAGATCCGACAGGTAAGCGGTGCAGTCATTGTCGCCTTCCGGCAACGTCTGCCATAACGTGTGGGCCACCGACATTCTGGAGTGGGAAATCTCCTCCGACCTTTTGCTCCGAATGATAGCGGCATATGCTTCGATCAGGCCGGCCAGTTCTTCTCGCCCTTCCGCGCATCTGCGTTCAGATGCCACAAATCCATTGGCGTACATCCACTCTATCTTTTCCAGCCAGTCACCGGGCCAGTCGGTCTTTTCCAGCCAGTCACCGGGCCAGTCGCTATGCGATTCTACGCTGTCGCGCGTTACGGCCTCCTTTGCCCAACCATGCAGCCATGCATCGGCTTTCATCAGATTGGGAGTGATGACAGTGACGTCTTCTCTACTGTAATGGTCGAGGAGGGCATAGCCCGGAATCCTTGTATCCTTCATGAATTCCATGAATTCTTCGTCAGGCAGATCCGCCAGATAGGCGCTGCAATTGGCCGCGCCTTCCGGCAGCTGCTTCCACAGCGTGTTCGCCACGATCATGTGGTGAAGTGACGTATCTGGTCTTTTCTTCCCCACCTTGGCGGCGAATGTCTCGATCAAGTCTCCTAATTCAGACCGTCCCTCAGCGCACCGTAGTTCGGAAGCCGCAAAGCCGTTGGCGTACAACCACACAAACAAAGGGACGCCCTCATCATCCGGACTCCCTTCGCCAGCGATTTCAGGCATGTCGTTCAGCGTAGCTTCAATAGCCCAACCTAGCAGCCAACTGTCCGCGGCCAAATCTCCCATGCTGATGACAGTGATTACACGACCGCCGGGATCTTCGATAAGCTCCAGGCTTGAACCAGCAGAATCGTACTCTTTAATCATGTCCGCATACCCTGAGTAGTCAGGGGTGGGGACAAGGGCGAAGGAATCCGGACCCACAACACAGCTCGACAGCAGCAACGTGACCGCACACAGAATCAGCCATAGGTGTTTCATCTAAACCCTCCTTGTGTTGCTATCGGACTCCGCCTGGATGACCTATCCTTTTCTAAGGCGTTCATGCCAAAGTATCACAGAGAAAGGTGACAGCAAGTCACGGTAGGCATCCGCAGATGGGAAAGGATGCACGTACACACAAAGGCCCCTTTACGTAGAGCGGGCCTCTGTGATCGAGTGAGGATAAACTGCGGTTGCCATGCACTGCATGCCTACTCATTGCCGCCCGACCCGGACAAAACCTGGCAAGCCACCTGCTCCGAACCGTGCAGAAAATCATAGGCCTCAAACTCAAGCCGCGACTTCGGCGTAATACCAGAAATGTGTCCAATGAGCGTGATCGTGTTTTCCTCAGACGAAACATAGATGCCTATTCTGCTGAGTTGGGTGCCGGTGCCGTCCGCGTCCATTTGCCAGGAGTCGGCCTGCACAGCTTCTTCGATAGGCAGGTGAACACCCTTGTCACTGGACGGGGAGAATACAAAATGACTGGCAGACAGCGAGTACTCAGCCCCCAGATGACCGCCCGTCTCGCGGTTGTTGTCCACGTCTACTGAGACCTGCCAACTGTACTCCAACATATTTTGCTCGACACCCTTTCTATTGAACTCCAGCGTCTCCGGAATATCCCTGAGATGAAAAACAACGGAAAGCGTCTCGCCGGTCAGATCTGTGCTGACTTCGGTAATGTCTACATGTGCCGGCAGCGTCTCCGAGATCGCGTCGGCGACTCGTTGGCCCGGCGTGATTGCGGCCTCATCAGCACGACACGGTCTGGCGGACAAATCCGCGATCGACGGAACAGCACTGCTCATCTCTACGGAACCGTCAAAGTAATCAAACGCCTTGAAATAGAGCGGTGACTCTTCGGTGATCCCTGG
>Ga0209544_1001253_pt1 | contig 29085 bp, 30 predicted proteins | sample MesohylPK_FD_187297 | JGI IMG/M metagenome (GOLD analysis project Ga0209544, IMG submission 187297) | Host-associated microbial community of the marine sponge Aplysina aerophoba from Gulf of Piran - sponge mesohyl, lysed by proteinase K... | ecosystem: Host-associated > Porifera > Sponge >...
CCCGGGCCCGATGGCAACCTCCCTCTGCATCCCATCTCGGCGGGCATCCCCGAATCAGTTCAGCGGCATATCCGGGTGGTACAGTTCAACGACCTAGCGGCCGCCGAGCGGCAGCTTCAGAGCCGCGAGGTGGCTGCGGTGCTGCTCGAGCCAATCCTGCAGAACATCGGCATCGTCAAGCCCGAGCCGAGCTACCTAGAGGGGCTGCGGCGCCTCTGCAACGAGCACGGCACCCTGCTGATCTTCGATGAGATAAAGACCGGCTTCCGCCACGCTCTGGGCGGCTACCAGTCGCTATGCGGTGTCACGCCAGACCTGTCGACCTTCGGCAAGGCGGTTGCCAACGGCTACCCCCTGGGAGTCATCGGCGGCAAGCGGGAGATCATGGAGCACTTCGATCACCCCGACCCACGCCGCAGGGCGCTGATCGCCGGCACCTACAATGGTCACCCAGTCCCGGTGGCGGCGGCCATCGCTACCCTGAAGAAACTCCGTTCCCGCGAACAGGAGATCTACGGCCACACAGACCGCCTCGGACAAGAACTGAAGCAGGGTTTGCGCACCCTCTTCGCGGAGCGCGACTACCCCGTCACCGTGGCGCGGCAGGGCTCGGCGTTCGTCGTCTATTTCATGGATCACGCACCCAAAGACTGGCTCGACATCGCCCGGAACAATGATATGGAGAGAGATGTGGAGTACCGCAGGCGCCTCATCGATCATGGCATCTTCCACTTCCCAGTCGCCTCCAAGCAGGGCAGCATCTCGTTCGCCCACACCTGGGTGGATGTCGAGCAGACTATCGAGGCCACCGCTAAGGTGCTGGACGAGATAGGCTAAGGTCGGTCCTCTCCAGCGAGGCTCGTCCGCCAGCAGGTGTCTTCCGGAGTGAGGCCGGAGAAGGGTCCGCTCTGCTTACTCTGCCATACTTGGCCCGCCACCGACTCTTCAACAGCGGTGGCTGGGCAGTCGGTGCGGTGGAGTATGCTGGACTCTGCAGATCAATACACACCCTGTACGATGCGTACTGACTGGGTTCTGTTTATCACCCCGGTTGGTTGCGTCCTTTGCTGGACGCTGCTCCTCGAAATAGGTCAAGCTCCTGGCCACGAAGCGCCGGTACGGCACGGCTACCTAGCCGACATCCGCGCTGCCGGTTCGGTGTGAACCGTTCGGTTGTTCAGTCGTACGGCCCTCCATGATCGAGGCGGACCCGCATAACCACCCCTATCGATGCGCCGTCCAGATATTCTCAAGCTCTGACGCAGCAGACCGGTAGAGATCGGAGGCCGCGTAGCACAATGCTGTCACGGAATTGGGGACGATCAGTAAGCAGCCGCAGCGACGAGAAACGCTCGAGCAACGTCTCGAGGACGATCCGGCCTTCCAGGCGTGCCAGGGGAGCGCCGAGACAGTGGTGGATGCCGCGCCCGAACGACAGGTGGTTACCCTCGCGGCGGCCGACATCGAGCCGGTCCGGGTTCCCGAACATCCCCGGATCTCGGTTGGCCGCGCCGAGCAGCAGGACGATGTTCTGGCCGCGTCGCACCGGAAAGCCGTTCACCTCGCAATCCGCGAGCGCGTAGCGAAAATCCGTCTGCACAGGTGAATCGAAACGCAACAGCTCCTCCACCGCCGTTGGGATCGCGCTCGGATCGTCCCTGAGCTTCGCGAACTGATCCGGGTGCTGCAGCAAGGCCAGCATGCCGTTGCCGATCAGATTGGTGGTGGTTTCGTTGCCCGCGACCAGCAGCAGGCGCAGCATGGTCAGCATCTCGCGTTCGGTCAGGGTGTCTCCCTGTTCCTCCGCGTGCGCCAGGGCACTGACGATGTCGTCCTGCGGCGCTGCCCGCCGCTGCTTGATGATCGGCCGGAAATAGGCGTCGAGCGCCTCTGTAGCAGCCGCGGCGACCTCGCGTTCCTGAGCGCTGATCGTCGGCTCGAGCAGGCGGGCGCGCCGGTTCGACCAGACCCTGAATTGGGCGCGGTCTTCCGGCGGTACGCCCAGCATCTCGGCGATGACGATCACCGGCAGGGGATGGGCCAACGCTTCCATGAGATCGAAGCTGGCCGGGTCACCAACGTCGTCCAGCAAGGTCCCCACAAGGCTGCGGATGTGCGGTTCGAGGGCGTTGATCGCCCTCGGAGTAAACGCCTTGTTGACCAGCGCCCGCAGCCGGGTGTGGTCCGGCGGGTCCAGAAACAGCATGGCGTAATCGTCCGGTGCCGGCAAGGCGGCGCGTCGCTGACGCGACAATTCGCCGTTGCGCGGGTCGCTCGAAAAGTGCCGGTAGTCACGCAGAATGGTGTCCACATCTGCGTAGCGCGTGAACACCCAGGCGTTCAGCAACTGGCTGCGGTGCACCGGATCCCGGGCGCGCAGGTTCGCATAGCTGGGATAGGGGTTCTGGGCCATCTGGGCCGACAGCGGGTTGTAGGCCACCCCGCTCCGCCAGCGCTCCCCCAGCAGCACTGTGTTGATTATGACGGACCGAAGCGCCCGTCGCAGCGAGAGTGGCACCATTACCTCGTTCCCTGCCCCCGAGCGGGGCCCCGTCCCAGCGCCGCCGCATCATTGGCAGCGCTCCTGTGGACAGATCATAGCACTGTGGACGCGGGAGATTATGGCGCTGTCCCTCGCCACGCTCTTATCAGCTTGGCTTCGTCGGGCCAGGTGTAGGTCGCGCAGCACGGTATCGTCCCGGCCACGCCAGGCCCGCGCTCCGTCCCCGAGGGATAGTGGCTGAACCGGACGCAAAAGAGATGAGGCCGAGTCTGGCGAGGAAGGCTTGAGTACGGCACTGGTGAGCGCGGGGCGGCTGCTGAGAGGATTTCCGGACGTTTTCCATTACTCAGGCTCTTGGCAATCTGCCGCATCGAGATACCCGAACACCTGATCGACGTAAGAGGCTTCGCTGATCGACAGATGTTGATAGCCGCAGTCGTGTAGTCCCCAGCCCTCACCCGAATCCGCCTCCGTCTGGTGCGTCAAGAGTAGTCGCTTGACAGTCCCATAGGGGTTCCGTATACTCGCCGCAACGCTTGCGGGCGACAGGAAAATCTGCCGCTTGCGCTTCATCCAGCGCGGGGGGTTCCTGTTCCTGGCGGAGGGTTCCGGGGTCGCCTCGTAGCCGAAGAATCTATGAAATTCTCGTCCGAAACCCCGGGTGCTATCCCGCATTCGGGGCCCGCGTTACATGAGTCAAGTGGGGAGTAGAGGTATGTCCAAACCGAAGAACCTATTCGAAAAGGTGTGGGAGTCCCACGCCGTCCGGACGCTACCGAACGGTCAGACCCAACTACTGGTCGGTACACACCTGATCCACGAGGTCACCAGTCCGCAGGCGTTCGGTATGCTCCGCGATCTCGGTCTCCCCGTGAAGATGCCCGAACGCACCTATGCAACTGTCGATCATATTGTCCCTACTGACACCCACGCTGAACCATTCGAGGATCCCTTAGCGGACGAGATGATCCGTGAGCTTCGCAAGAACTGTGAAGCCTACGGTATCACCCTTTTCGATCTGCCGGGAGGACAGCAGGGGATTGTCCACATGGTAGGTCCCGAACAAGGGATCACCCAGCCCGGAACCACTGTGGCATGTGGCGACTCCCACACAAGCACTCACGGTGCCTTCGGTGCCGTAGCCTTCGGCATCGGTACCAGCCAAGTGCGCGATGTCTTGGCCACCCAGACCCTAGCTATGACCAAGCTGAAGGTTCGCCGGATCGAGGTCGACGGAGAGCTCTGTCCGGGGGTCTTCGCCAAGGATGTGATCCTCCATATCATCCGCCTCCTAGGTGTCAAAGGTGGCCTCGGGTATGCCTACGAGTACGGGGGCGAGGTCTTTGATCGAATGAGCATGGAGGAGCGAATGACAGTCTGCAACATGTCGATTGAGGGCGGAGCGCGGTGTGGATATGTTAACCCCGACGAGACCACCTTCGCCTATCTCAACGGTCGACCTTACGCCCCTAGCAGCGAGGCCTGGGATGAAGCTGTCGAGCGCTGGCGGGCGATCGCCTCAGACCCCGGTTGTACGTATGACGACGTAGTCCGAATCCAGGCTAGGGACATCGCCCCCACCGTGACCTGGGGGATAAACCCAGGCCAAGCGATCTTTATCAATGAAAGAGTTCCTACCGTGGAAGGCTCGGCACCCGGGGAACGCGAAGCTGTTGCGGAGGCCCTCGAGCATATGAAACTTACTCCCGGCACACCGATTCGAGGTACCCGGGTAGATGTGGCCTTTCTGGGAAGCTGTACCAACGCGAGGCTCTCCGACTTTACCGAGGTGGCCCGTTATCTTGAGGGGCACCGAGTCGACCCTCGGGTCAAAGCGATCGCGGTACCGGGGTCGCAGTTGGTTAAGGCCGCCTGTGAAGAGCGGGGTATCGACCAGGTGTTCCGTAAGGCCGGCTTCGAATGGCGGGAGGCCGGTTGCTCGATGTGCCTCGCCATGAACCCCGACAAGTTGATCGGTGATCAGCTGTGCGCCAGCTCCTCCAACCGCAACTTCAAAGGGCGCCAGGGGAGCCCCACCGGCCGGACAGTTCTCATGAGTCCGGTAATGGTGGCTGCGGCCGCTGTAACCGGCGAAATCAGTGACGCCCGAACCGTATTCGGGGTTAGGGGAGTGGAGGCGTGAACACCCTCCAACCGATCAAGACTGTCACTGGACGGGCTGTCTTCCTCCCGGGCAACGATATCGACACCGACCGGATCATCCCCGCACGCTTCCTGAAGTGTGTTACCTTCGACGGCCTCGGCGAACACCTGTTCAGAGACGAACGATTCACTGAGGAGGGGACTCCGAAGCAACACCCGCTGAACGAGCCTCGCTACTTAGGCGCGACAATCTTGCTTTCGGGTAGCAACTTCGGCTGCGGGTCGTCCCGGGAACACGCGCCCCAAGCCCTATACCGTTACGGCATTCGGGCGATCGTGACCATCAGTGTCGCGGAGATATTCTTCGGGAACAGCACTACCCTCGGACTCCCCTGCGTCCAGGCGAGTGCCGGTGAAATTCATAGGCTCGCACGCCTGGTCGAGAGCGATCCCACCCTGAAGTTGACTCTCGATCTCGAGGCCCTCACAATCAGCTTCGGTGATGACTCGATCTCCGTCGAGCTCCCCGAGGATGCCCGGAAAGCGTTCGTTACCGGTCGCTGGGATCCCATCGCCGACCTTCTCGAGGGCACTGCCGAGACAGAAGTGACCGCAGCCAATCTGCCCTATCTCAGTGGCTAACCCCTATCCCATCCTTGCAGGTGGGTCGGACACCGACCTTCCGGGCACCCTATCCGACCCCGTCACCGCCCGACCGACACTCCACCACACGGAACTCGCGACTATCTCATCAGTGCAGGCGCTATCCGATCGATGGTGGACCCTGAATCGGGGGAGCGAAGTCACCAATCAGCAGGGGCACCGGGTGTCCGGCGCCGTATACCGCAACAGTGCGTTCGAGTCGCCCGTAGGCTTGACCACCAGAAGTAGGCTCATGGGCAAAGGAGGGAGCCTATGAAGCGTGCCAGAATCGCTGTACTGCCTGGGGATTTCATCGGTCCCGAGGTAATCGAGTCAGCCCTCGAGGTCTTGGACGCCGTGGGCTCCCGCTTCAACTTCGCGTTCGATGTGGAGCGACTTCCGTTCGGTGGAACCGCCACCGAGTCGCACGGAGATCCCCTTCCCGAGGAGACGCAGGCGGCAGTGCTCGAGGCAGACGCCGTCCTGATGGGCTCTGCTGGCGGACCTGTGGGTGACCACCCCTGGAACAGACTGCCTCGAGAGAAGCGCGTCGAGACCGGGATCCTGAAGCTGCGGAGGCTGCTGAAAGTATTCGCCAACCTCCGTCCCGTCACAGTCTTCCCCGGCCTCGAGCACCTTTCGCCGCTCCGCGAGGAGCTGGCGCGAGGCACCGACCTCCTGATCATCAGGGAGTTGACCGGCGGGATCTACTTCGGCAAGCCAGCGCATAACCGACCGGACCAGGGGCTCGCGACGATGGTGTACGAACGCCATGAGGTCGAGCGGATTGCACGGGTAGCCTTCGAGAGCGCTCAACTCAGAGGCGGAAAGGTCACCAACGTCGACAAGGCCAACGTGCTCGATGTCTCCCAGTTCTGGCGCGATGTGGTCGTTGGGATACATCAGGCCGAGTTCCCCCAGGTCAGTCTCGATCACCTCTACATCGACAACGCCGCTATGCAGGTCGTTCGGGACCCGAGTCAGTTCGATGTAATCGTCACCGGCAACATCTTCGGCGATATCCTCTCAGACCTCGCAGCTGTGATTCCGGGCTCCCTCGGCCTCCTTCCCTCAGCCAGCCTCGGAGGTGAGGTCGGCCTCTTCGAACCGGTCCACGGGAGCGCCCCTGACATCGCAGGGCTGGGCCTCGCCAACCCTGTAGGCACGATCCTCTCTGCAGCGATGCTGCTCCGCTTCGGCTGCGGGCAGAGCGAGGCGGCCGACGCCCTAGAGTCGGCAGTGCAGCGGGCGCTCGCAGACGATCCACCCCCCGACCTTGGAGGTGGGCGGGGGACGGCCGAGATGACCAGGGCGGTGATCGCAGCATTACCGGAATCGGTCGTCGCTCACAGCTAGGAATCATCCATTGAATGGGAGTCGACGCCGCCCCGGTAGCCGCCGCATCGCCAGTTTTGGCGAGACGGTCTTCGCCACCTACACCCGGCTCGCACAGGAGCACGGGGCCATAAACCTGGGGCAGGGGTTCCCGGACTTCGACCCGCCCTCGTTCGTCCTCAACGCTTATCGCGAGGCCACCACCGGCTCTCAGCAGTACGCGCCCGTCCCTGGCCTTCCCGCACTCACCGAAACGGTAGCCGCAGTGCACGGTGAGTCACTCGGCCGCCAGCTCGATCCGGTGGCGAACGTCCAGGTCACGGTCGGCGCCACCGAGGCACTTTTCGCCATCATGCAGGCCATGGTCGATCCTGGAGATGAGGTGATCATCGTCGAGCCTTTCTATGACTCCTACCCTGCGGATGTCGTCATGGCCGGTGGGATCCCCATCTACGTACCCCTTGAGCCGACCGAGAGCGGGGACTGGAGTCTCGATCTTGATGCGGTTCGCCAGGTCTGCAGTGATCGCACCCGGCTCCTGCTCCTAAACACCCCGCACAACCCCACGGGAAAGGTGTTTGGCGCCGAAGAGCTAGATGCTCTGATCGATCTGGCAGAGAGCTTCGATTTCCATATCGTCAGCGACGAGGTGTACGAGCATATCGCTTTCGAAACCCACATCCCTACCGCCAGCCGGCCTGGGGGCTGGAACCGGACTCTGTCGATCTCGAGCCTGGGCAAGACCTTCTCGATCACCGGCTGGAAAATCGGCTGGGCCATAGGTCCTGAGCCCCTGATTCAGGCCCTGCGCGGAGCCCACCAGTGGATCTCGTTCGCGGTAGCGACGCCGCTCCAAGCGGCCGCAGCGACGATGCTAAGACAGGGAGCAGACGATGGGTACTTCAGCGAGGTGAGGGATCTCTACCTGGCAAAGCGAGAGCGGATCGTCCGTGGCCTTTCGAATTCACCCTTCCGGCCACTGGTACCAGCGGGCAGCTACTTCGTGATCGCCGACTCCAGTGCCCTAGGCTATCCAGATGACGTGGCCCTGTGCCTGGACCTTCCAAAGCGGGCCCGGGTCGCAGCCATCCCCCCCAGCGCGTTCTATTCTGAAGGGCATCGGGAGCTTGCGCGCCACCTAGTCCGCTTCGCCTTCTGCAAGGAGGACGAGGCGCTCGACAGGGCTGGGCAGCGGCTGCAATCACTCAACTGACCCTCTGCTCCCCGCAGGGGTAGGTCCTGATGATTGCCAGAGATGTTGCCGAGCACCGGCGGCAGCGCAGAGCCCTCCACTGGGCTCGTAGCCTTACCATGGCTGCTTCGCTGAGGATCCCAAAGCTGATCGACACGGAAATCCTCCGCCTGCGCCCCATCGCAGCACTCGAAGTCCCTGGCATAGGAGTCTGACGCTCGTTTACCTCACCACCAAGTTGGCATGACCTAGCAATACCTTCACCGAAAGGTCTTCCCCGCTCACCCGCTTTCCCTACCGGTCACCGGATCGGCACCCCCCTGGCAACCGGACGAGCGGGCTTGGGTCGCCACATTTCGCCGCTGATTAGCCAACCGCCATAAACCGCCCCTCCTCGCCTGTCGGTCTGACGGTCCCCCAAAGAATTCACCTGCGAATGGGGTAGAATGTTCAGATCCACCCGGAGGAAGCTCATGGCCGACACAACCGTACGAACCAGACCCAAACTCAACCGCCGCAGCGCAGTAATCACCGAGGGTGATCACCGCGCCCCCAATCGCGCCATGCTGCGTGCGGTCGGCTTCGGAGACTCCGACTTCGGCAAACCGATCGTCGGGCTCGCCAACGGACATAGCACCATCACCCCCTGCAACGCCGGCATCGGGCGCCTGTCGGAGGCTGTCGAGATCTCCATTAGGCGGGCGGGCGGGATGCCACAGACCTTTGGCACCATTACTATCTCGGACGGGATCAGCATGGGGACCGAGGGGATGAAGTGCAGCCTCGTCTCAAGAGAGGTCATCGCAGATGCGATCGAGACGGTCTGTCGCGGCCAGAGCCTGGACGGCTTGCTCGCGATCGGCGGCTGCGACAAGAATATGCCCGGCTGCATGATCGCCATGGCCCGACTCGACATCCCCGCCGTGTTCGTCTATGGGGGAACTATCAAGCCCGGTTATCACGACGGCGAGGACCTGACCATCATCAGCGCCTTCGAAGCTGTCGGCAAGTACAATGCGGGCCGCATCCCGCTCGAGACCTTCCGGGCCATCGAGAGGAACGCCTGCCCTGGGGCAGGCTCGTGCGGCGGGATGTATACCGCCAACACCATGTCATCGGCGTTCGAGGCGATGGGACTAAGCCTCCCCTACTCTTCGACTATGGCGGCCGAGGATGAAGAGAAGCGCGACTCGGCGAAGGCGAGTGGCCGGGCGCTACTGCACCTCATTGAAGATGACGTGACCACCCGTGCCCTCATGGGCAGAGAGGCGTTCGAAAATGCCATCCGAGTCGTCATGGCGATCGGAGGCTCGACCAACGCGGTCCTGCACCTGCTCGCCGCTGCCCACGCCGCCGAGGTCCCCCTCTCACTCGACGACTTCGAGCGGCTACGGCGCGACACCCCGCACTTTGCCGACCTCAAACCTTCGGGTCGCTACGTCGCTACAGATCTGCACAGGGTGGGAGGGATCCCGCTGGTCATGAAGATGCTCCTGGAAGCCGGCCTCTTGCACGGCGATTGCCCGACCGTGACCGGCAAGACCGTGGCCGAAAACTTGCGCGGCCTCCCCTCCAAGCCTCCGGAGGGCCAGGATGTGGTGCTCCCCATCGATCGACCCAAGTACCCTCATGGCCACCTGGCTATCCTCCGGGGCAACCTCGCCCCCGACGGAGCGGTCGCGAAGACTAGCGGTCTAACATCCACCTCCATCACCGGCCCAGCCCGCATCTTTGAAACGGAGGAGGATTGTATGGCAGCAATCCTCGAAGATCGGATCCATCCGGGGGATGTCGTTGTGATTCGCTACGAAGGTCCCAAGGGCGGGCCCGGCATGCGAGAGATGCTCTCCCCCACCAGCGCCATTATCGGCAAGGGCTTAGGTGACGCTGTAGGCCTCATCACCGACGGGCGCTTCTCCGGGGGCACCTACGGGCTAGTCGTCGGCCACGTCGCCCCCGAGGCCTTCGTGGGCGGTCCACTCGCCCTGATTGAAGAGGGTGACTCGATCACCATCGACGCTGGAACCAACCGACTCTCCGTAGAGCTCACCGACAAGGAGTTGGAGAGGCGACGTCAGACCTGGACACCACCAGCACCGAGGTATGAGCGGGGTGTCCTGGCGAAATACGCACGACTGGTCTCGAGTGCAGCCGAGGGGGCTGTTACCGACTGAGGTGGGAAACGCTGGAACGGCGCAAGCTGCCAGGGGACCGGACTCGCGAACTTGAACGCCTGCAAGAGCGCTCGCACAACGAACTGGTTACTACCCTACCCGGTCCTTGTGACCGTGGCGAAGCGCGCCATTAGGCCCGGCCCCCTACAATAGATGCTGCAGACGTACAATGACAGGTCTAGGACTGAAGTACTAAACCCAGTGTCTGGAGCATAAGGAGTCGACTATGAGCCAACCCGTTCGCGTCACCATCTGGAACGAGTTTCTCCATGAACTTAACAACGACACGGTCCGCAAGATCTACCCTCACGGCATCCATCACCGACTCGCTGAAGGTATCGCCGACTACGGGGACTTCGATATCCGGACCGCCACTCTCCGAGAACCGGCCCACGGACTCGGATCTGAACTTCTCGACGAGACCGATGTGCTGATCTGGTGGGGCCACGCCGCTCACCAAGAGGTCTCCGACGAAACTACCGCCCTCGTGCAGCAGAAGGTGCTCGAGGGAATGGGGTTCGTAGCCCTACACTCCGCACACTTCAGCAAGCCGTTCCAAAGACTGATGGGGACCAACTGCTCCCTGAAGTGGCGTGAGGCCGACGAGAAGGAGCGGCTCTGGAATCTCCAACCTAACCACCCCATCATGGACGGGATCCCCGAATACGTCGAGATCGAGCGGGCAGAGATGTACGGGGAGCGCTTCGATATCCCCACACCGGACGAAATCCTGATGATCTCATGGTTCCAGGGGGGAGAGGTCTTCCGAAGTGTGTGTACCTGGGATCGGGGAAATGGCAAGGTCATCTATATCCGGCCCGGGCACGAGGTCTATCCTATCTACCACCAGCCGGAGATCTTGAGGATCATCGCCAATGCATCGTTGTGGGCGCGGCGTCGCGTTTCAATCTCGATGGTGGATGCCATCAACTTCCAACCCCTCGAATCGGTCCCCAATGTAGAGAAGAGGCATATCCTCGACCCAGCCGACACCGACTGAATGGGGCTGTCGCCATCTGGTCGCCAAGTCTATAGGGTACGCCAAGCTGGCTCGGCCCCCCGGGGGTTCCGGGAAACGGAGTCGCTCTTGGGCGGTTCGAAGGCTGGCACCCGGTTTCCCTGGATAGCCCCCTCCCAATCAGGCTCACGACTCGCTAACACCGGCTGAATCAATCCTGCTCTACCCAGGCCCGGGAAGGGTCAGAGGAGGGGCTGCAGGGCCCAGAGGGGGCCTACCGAAGCGAGAAGGGGCTCTCTGCCCGGCCCTACCGGCACTGCTATTAACCGACCGATTCGATACCGACTGACTCCAGGCAGCCTCCCGGTCGTCGTGGCAGTTTTGGGGTAGCCTCCAAGGTGCTGCTAGAATGAGGCGTGCTGGACCGTGAACTACCCTTGCAGAGGGGGCAAGCCCTTGGCGCTTGAACGCTTCTTTCGCAGGAACCGGCCTAAGCGGGGAGATGACGACAACAGCCCGGCAGGGCTCTGGATGAAGTGCGACGATTGCAGTGCACAGATCTACCGGAAGGATCTGGTCGCGAACTTCTATGTCTGCCCCGAGTGTGACCACCACTACCGCATGCCTGCGGAAGCTCGCATCGACCTGCTAGCCGACGACGGCAGCTTCCAGCAGTGGTCAGGTGAGATCGGGCCCGAGGATCCTCTCGAATTCGTAGATGTAGAGCCTTACCCCGAACGTATGGCCCGAGTGCAGCAGAAGTATAGTCGACCCGACGCCATCATGACCGGGGCGGCCGAGTTGGACGCTGAGCCGGTGGCGCTCGTCGTGATGGACTTCTTCTTCCTGGGGGGGTCTATGGGCTCCGTAGTGGGTGAGGAGATCGCTCGGACCGCCGAGCGGGCGGCCGAGGGTGGTCGCTCACTCATCGCCGTCACCGCCTCGGGCGGCGCCCGCATGCAGGAGGGTGCACTCAGCCTTATGCAGATGGCCAAGACGACCGTGGCACTCGAGACCCTGGCCGCAAAACGACTCCCATTTATCAGTGTCCTCGCCGACCCCACGACAGGGGGTGTTACGGCCAGCTTCGCCACCCTCGGCGATCTGATCCTGGCCGAACCCCGAGCACTGATCGGTTTCGCCGGGCCCCGGGTAATCCAGCAGACGATCAAGCAGGATCTGCCCGAGGGTTTCCAGCGGTCGGAGTTCCTGCTCAGGAAGGGGATGCTCGACGACGTGGTGGCGAGGCGCGAACTCAAGCCCCGGCTGGCCACTTACATCCGCCTGCTCCGCAGCAGGCTGCCCGAGCCCTCCCCGGAGGCTGTGCGTGCCGCTGCCGTTTGAAAAGCCGATTGAGGATCTTGAGGTCAAGATCCGGGACATGAGAAGCTACGCCGCTGAACAGAACCTTGATCTTAGTAAGGAGATTCAGCTGCTCGAGCGGCGCCTCGATACGCTCAAGGCTGAAATCTTCTCCAACCTCACGCGGTGGCAGCGAGTGCAGGTGGCCCGGGCACCCGGGCGACCCACCGGGCTCGACTACCTGCAGACTATGTTCGGCGATTTTCAGGAGCTTCATGGGGACCGCACCCTCGGGGACGACCCTGCGGTCGTCACCGGCCTAGCCAGCCTCGAGGGGCACAACCTGGTGGTGATAGCTCAACAGAAGGGGCGGGATACCAAAGAGAATATCTACCGCAACTTCGGCATGTCACACCCGAGCGGCTACCGGAAGGCGATGCGCATGTTCGATCTGGCCGACAAGTTCCGCCTCCCGGTCGTCACCCTGATCGACACCCCGGGGGCGTACCCTGGCATCGCTGCAGAAGAGCAGGGGCAGGCGTGGGTGATCGCAGAGAGCATCCAGCGCATGAGCCAGCTTGAGGTGCCGGCCGTGACGGTGATCGTCGGTGAAGGCGGATCGGGAGGGGCACTGGCCATCGGCATCGCCAATCGGGTCATCATCCTTGAGAACGCGATCTACTCCGTGATCAGCCCCGAGTCGTGTGCCGCCATCCTGTGGCGAGACGCGTCGGAAGCGCCCAAGGCTGCCGAGTCCTTGCGACTTACCGCCCGCGACCTGATTGAGTTGGAGGTAGTGGACCGGATAGTGGAGGAGCCGGTCGGTGGAGCCCACAAGGACCCGGAAGAGGCTATGAGAAGGGTCGGAGAGGCGCTGACAGAGGAGATAGACTCCCTCACCTACCTGACACCTTCCAAACTCCTCGAGCAGCGGCGCAACCGCTTCCGGAAACTCGGCCAGGTCAGGTCGATCTGAGCTCGTCCCGAAAGCTGTCGAGATTCTCGGCAATCGAGCCTTCCCCACCAAAAATGGCGCTGCCAGCGACCAGGATGTCGGCCCCGGCCCGGGCTACAGCGGCCGCGTTGGCTGGCACGATCCCCCCATCGACTTCGATCCTACAGTCGGGATTCAGCCGGTCCCGCCAGGTCCGAACCCGTTCCAACCTCCCGAGGGTGGTAGGTATGAACGTCTGCCCGCCGAATCCCGGATTGACACTCATTACCAGGGCTAGATCGAGCAGCGGGAGCGCCTCACAGACGACCTCCAACGGGGTCAGGGGGTTGACCGCAAGGCCCACTCTGAGGCCGGCCCTACGCACCGACGCCAAGGAGCTGTGGAGGTGCTGGGTGGCCTCTGCGTGCACAGTGAGGCCGTCGGCACCGGCCGCGGCGAAGGCCTCAAGGTAGCGCCCGGGATCCTCGACCATGAGGTGGACGTCGAGGGAGAGAGCCGTGCTCCGGCGGCAGGCCTCCACCACCAGCGGCCCGAGAGTGATATTGGGGACGAAACGCCCATCCATCACATCTACATGGAGGAGATCGGCACCGGCCTCCTCAGCCTCTCGGATCTGCTCTCCCAGGCGCGCAAAGTCCGCAGCGAGGATCGAGGGGGCGATCGCAACGGCCATGACAGCAAGTGTAGCCTGAGGATGGCTGGCAGGTCTGCCTTAGGGAGACTCAGCAAGCACCCGGAGCTCGGTACTGCACCTTCGGCAGCGCTTAGCGGGAGCGTCGAGGTGGCGAAGCCCCTTGATGATAGTTGATCTTTCTTGTACCCTTTAGGCCGAGCCTCTACCGAGCTTCCAAGGAGGTAGCCACTATGGCCGACTACGCCCACCCCGAAGTCTTAGTGAGTACGGATTGGGTGCTCGAGCACCGCGGAGATCCGAACGTACGCGTGGTGGAGGTGGATGAAGATGTCCTCCTCTATGACCAGGGACATGTGCCCGGTGCCGTCAAACTCGACTGGCACACAGAGTTGCAGCGCAGCGACATCCGGGACTTCGTAGACGCGCAGGCCTTTAGCGAACTGATGGTGAGCAAGGGGATCGGCAATGACACGACCGTAGTCCTCTACGGCGACAAGTCCAACTGGTGGGCGGCTTACGCCCTCTGGTTCCTGCGCTACAACGGACACGACGATCTCCGGCTCATGAACGGCGGTCGCCAGAAGTGGGTAGCGGAGGGCAAACCGCTAAGTCAGGACCCCCCCGACACCCCGACCACAAGCTACACCGTTCCGTACCGTGACGAGTCGATCCGTGCCTACGCTACAGATGTCTTAAAGCATGTCATCAGCGTCAAGGAGGGAACCGGCTCGCTAGTAGATGTGCGCAGTCCCGCCGAGTTCTCTGGAGAGAAGCTCCACATGCCCGAGTATCCGCAGGAGGGAGCCCTCCGCGGCGGCCATATACCTGGAGCGCAGAGCATACCCTGGGCTCAGGCGGTGAATGAGGACGGCACCTTCAAGTCGGCCGACGATCTCTTAACCCTCTACGGTAGCAAGGGAGTCACCGGCGACAAGGACATTGTGGCCTATTGCCGCATCGCCGAGCGCTCGAGCCACACCTGGTTCGTGCTCAAATACCTGCTCGGTTACCCCAGGGTTCGCAACTACGACGGATCCTGGACCGAGTGGGGAAACATGGTCGGGCGACCGATCGAACAGGGAGCCTGAGGCCTAGCACGCTGACAGCTGTGATCCCCGCGCTGGCCGGGACCCCGATCCCACCGCCTGCTGACCGGACCCCGATCTCGCAGGCGAGGCAGCTTGCACCCTAGGTCTCCCCAGGTAGACCAGAGCGGGGGGGGCGTCACCGAGGCAGTCCGACACCGACCCATCGGCCAGGGAGGCTTGAGTCGGTGGGCTCGGTCATCGCGTCCTAGCTCCCGTCTCCCGGAGCGAGCGGTCGCCGACCGTAGAGGTGGGGGATGGAGCTAAGAGTGGCCGTCACCACCGATGGCGAGGGGCTCGCTGAGCGCGCCTCTGAGATCGCTCGGCGCCACCGTCTTCCCCTGGACCCTACCCCGAAGGGCGATGTGCCCTTCCAACTGGTCCTGACCCAGGAGCGGCTCGAACTGGTCACCCCCGACTCCGCAGCGGAGCCCCTCTACATAGACTTCGGGGCTCGCGAGTTGCGCCGCAGATCTCCCGGTACCGGGACACGGGAGGCGCTTATTCGTGCCATCGGTGGGAGAGCGTTCCGGCCGGCGCTTATCGCCGATGCCACCGCCGGACTGGGGCAGGATGCCTTTGTCCTCGCCAGTTGGGGATTCGAGGTTCACCTGATCGAGCGTGTAGCCCCCGTGGCAGCCCTACTCGAGGACGGGATCAGACGTGCCCTCGCCACCGGCAGCTTGCGCGCCGCCGCGTCGAGGATGACCCTGCACTTAGGGGACGCACGTGAGCAGCTGTACCGCCTCCCACACCGCCCGGATGTCGTCTATCTCGATCCGATGTATCCAGAGAGAGGCAAGCGCGCTCTGAAGAATAGAGCCATCCGTGGCCTCCGCACCCTCCTCGGAGGCGATCCCGACGCCAGCAGCCTGCTGGAGGTCGCCCTAGCAACGGCCACGAGACGGGTCGTGGTCAAGCGACCCCTGCGGGCGCCCGCCCTAGGGGGGCAGAACCCGAGCGGAGCCATCTCGGGCCGAACCATACGCTTTGACCTCTACGCCCCTCAAAGGGCCGGTTCGGCATAGGATGGGGAGTCAAAACCGAGATAAAGGCCCAGCACCGGGACCCGAGACCAAGGTCATCACGCTCCCGCGCGACATGTGGCAGGTGGGGGCGGTCAGGGGGAGATCACGATGTGCCAAGGAGAGTATGTCACCGTTCTGCTCATCCGCGGTCAGCGAAAGATGCTTGGCAGGAGCAGCAATGAGCTGGCCCCCCTCGCCCCCCTTGTAGCCGACGGTCAAGGCGCTCAGTAGGTCAGGGACGATGGGAAGACGGAGTGTCGAAGTCGAACAGATCGCTGTCATCGGAGCAGGGACGATGGGTGGGGGCATCGCCACTCTATGTTTAATGGCTGGCTATTCGGTTCGCCTGTTCGACCCGGAGACAGCCGCATTGGAGCGGGCCGTTACCAGGGTTGCCAAGAGGGTGGCGGAGGGTGAGGTCGCCTCCCGCCTCGACACCACGAGCGACCTCGAGGTCGCCCTCGAGGCGACAGACTTTGTCATTGAGGCAGCACCCGAGCGGCTCGACTTGAAACGGGAGATCTTTGCCAAGGCGGCCTCTCTAACCCCGGATAACGCAGTGTTGGCCACCAACACCAGCCAACTGTCTGTCACCGCCATCGCCGCAGCGACCGACCGACCCGACAGGGTGATCGGCATGCACTGGTTCAATCCCCCCGAGCGGATGGCCCTTATCGAAATCATCCGTGCGGTTCAGACCTCTGAAGCGACGCTCGCCACTACCGAAGAGGTATCAGCCCGCTGCGGCAAGACCTCGGTAGTGATCGCCGACCGCCAAGGGTTCGTCGCAACCCGGGCGGTGGCGACGCTCCTGCTAGAAGGAGTGCGAATGCTCGAAGAGGGGGTCGCCACGCCCGAAGATATCGACACTGCCGTAAGGCTCGGGCTCAATCACCCGATGGGACCGCTCGAATTGGCGGACTATGTCGGGCTCGACACGCTGCTCCTCATCGCAGAGTCGCTGACGGAGGCGCTCGGCGAACGCTTCCGGGCACCGCAAACGCTAAGAAAGCTGGTCGAATCGGGCCGTTTGGGACGCAAGAGTGGCCACGGCTTCTACCGTTACGATGAAGAGGTCTAACGTCGTTCGCAACTCCCCTACGGCAACTCCAGCGGGCGCCCCCTAAGCCTGGGGGAACCGCCTAGAGCAGGAGGCTCCACTGGAGAGTATGAGTGGCACCGAGGGCTTTCAGGAGAAGCCCGCAGGAGGCTTGTGGCTGGCCCACAGGGATTCGAACCCCGACCGACCGGACCAAAACCGGTTGTCCTGCCATTAGACGATGGGCCACCGGTAGCAGAGGGATTCTATCGGGGGGCTTAGGGAGCTGTCAAGACAACCGATCTCCCCTTGCGCACGAGAGCTAAAGAGCATGGCTGGCCCACAGGGATTCGAACCCCGACCGACCGGACCAGAACCGGTTGTCCTGCCATTAGACGATGGGCCAGCGCAACAAAGCCAAGTGTAGGTCGCTTTAGGGGGGAGAGTCAAGGGCACTGCAGCGCTGGCCAGGGGCGAACTCGATACGATATACTCTCCTGGTTCGCCCGGGAACGGGCTGTTGGGAGAGGTGCCGGAGTGGTTGAACGGGGCGGTCTCGAAAACCGTTGTACGGCTCCCGCCGTACCGTGGGTTCGAATCCCACCCTCTCCGCCAGTACAGATTGTAAAATGCGTATATGACGGCGATTATCGGTATCGGCACAACAGCATATACAATTACAAATACAATACAGAATGAGCATAAGAGGGAATTCCGAGGACTCTATGGGAAGCGTCCCTTCCGGTCGTCACCCGTTACCCATACCTAGGCTCAAGCCTGTTGATTAGCGCACCTTATTCTCGTCTTCGAGGTGCCCGGCTTCATGCCCCCCTACCGGCGCTAATTTGGGGGATTATATACTAGGGTTGACAGATCCGTGCAGGACGTGCTAAACTGCGTTTATGGCTCACAAAGCCCCCGGCAAACACTACCGGAAGGGAATCACCCTCTTAGAGTTGGCCCGGATGTTCCCAAACGAGAACGCAGCTAGAGAGTGGTTCGAGAACATCCTCTGGCCCAATGGCAAGCGCTACTGCCCCCGCTGCGGTAGCGACGATACCCACCAGGCCAGCCACCTCAAGATGCCCTATCGCTGCCGTGACTGCCGTAAGTATTTCAGCGTCAAGACTGGTACCGTGATGGCTGGCTCCCCCCTCCCCCTACTCAAGTGGGTATACGCCATCTACCTGGACCCGACCTCGCTTAAAGGGGTTAGCAGCATGAAGTTACACCGCGACTTGGGCATCACCCAGAAGAGCGCTTGGTACATGCAGCAGCGGATCCGCGAAGCCTTCGCAGCCGAGGGCCCAAGCCTCATGGCCGGCCCGGTAGAGGTCGATGAGACCTACATGGGCGGCCGGGAGAAGAACAAGCACTCCTCGAAAAAGCTCAGGGCTGGCAGGGGCACCGTAGGCAAAACCGCCGTTGTGGGGGCCAAGGATAGGGCTACCAACCAGGTCAAGGCTCAAGTTGTGCCGAGTACAGACGCCCAGACTCTACAGGGCTTTGTCCGAGAACATGCCAGTGAAGAGGCCATGGTGTACACGGATGAGCACCGGGCGTATGAGGGGCTCCCCAACCACCAGGCGGTCAAGCACTCGGTAGGCGAGTATGTAGATGAGATGGCTCACGTAAACGGCCCGGAAAGCTTCTGGTCAATGCTCAAGAGGGCTCACAAGGGGACCTTCCACAAGCTGTCTGCCAAGCACCTGCAGCGCTATGTAAATGAGTTTGCGGGGCGTCACAATGTCAGAGAGTTGGACACCATAGACCAGATGGCTGCTATCACTAGCAGGCTTGGCGGGAAGTCACTACCGTATCAGGATCTGATCGGGAAGAATGGATTGCCTAGGGGATGCTAGGCTGAGATAAAGGGTTGAGCGCTGGTCACTACACCAGCGCTCAAGATCTAGCACCATGACTCCAGAGACGGGGAGAACAATGGTAGAGCCAGAGTATCAAAGTCAGTTTGCAAAGTGCAAGGGTCGGGAGGATGTCGAATGAATCGAATGATGTTCCGCCTGTGGCTGCCCATAGCGCTCGCCTTGCTATTCTCCTTAGCGTCCGCTGAGGAGATTGAGTTCAACCTTAGAACGCCAGGCGCAGCAAACAACAACCTCACTTTGCACATAGAGTCGAATCTGCCAGACAATGCCGAAGTGAGAGTGGAGGTCGAACGAAGCTACACGAGAGTCGGGGAGAGTGATAGTTACAGCCTGTACCACTTTAGAGAGGACGGAACACTAGGGCAGTGGCGAGAGTCGAGACAGGTATCCATTGACCCCGAGGTGTGGAAGGCCGAGCTAATGGCACATCAGAAGAAGTGGGCTTTAGCCAGTGCCGACACTGCCTTCGAGATAGATGATGTAGACAGCGACATAGAGGTGACGGCTTACGTCTGGGCACATAAGACCGGCGAGAGATACGGAGCCCGGGAGTATGAGAGCTTTGCGGAGAGGCTTGAGGACACAGAGCTTGTAGCCAAGAGAGAGATTCAAATGCGGTTCCCGCTGATGACAGCAGAGCCAATCCCCAAGCGATCACGCTTTGTCGCTTACGACAACCTGGTACCCGGTGAGGCCTATAGGCTCCTTAGAGATCGGGTTCCTCTAATGTCTAAACTTCAGGCGGAAACAGTGGCGGACCTCCAGCATGTTTTGTTGCCTATCGGAACGATGATCGAGGTCTCGGGATCCACCCGCGTATCTGGTGACCTCTGGTACTTTGTGACATTGCCGCAATACCCGGAATATGAAGGATGGATCAATAGTATCGCTCTCATAAGCGATGGAGTTGAGAGGGTGCTAGACTAGAGCCACAATTAAGAGCGCCGGGCGGGAATCCGGCGCTCGCTCCTAATGAAAGGAGACTGTCCAATGGATAAAGACAGTCTATCACGTCGCCCTACGCCCAATCAAGACCCACAATCAGCTACGTCAAGCAAAGTCCACATGGGCGAATTGGCCGCCACTCGCTCCCTCCTTTGGGAAGCGGTCAAGCACTTGGACTCAGGCGCAAGTGAGTACTTGATTGATTTGGAGACCAGGAACCTCGCTAGCCTTGAGGCTTTATGGTCGCATCCGCGCTCTGGTTTCCAGGTAGGTATCATGGAGGAGAAGAAGCGCCTCCTTTTCAGATTGCGACAGCTGGCGAAGCTGATGGAGGGCGACGTAACGGCTCTTGAGGAGCCTCACTTCGTCTGCATTGAATGTGACACGATCATCAGTTTTAGTCTCGATGCTATCTGCCCGATCTGTGGAACCTCGAAGTGGCTTGATCTTGTTACTCATGTCTCTTCCCCTCCTACTGTCAACTAAGAGAATACCGCCCTAACGGTCTACAATAGGGGGTGTGCTATGTTGGGATTGGGGAGGTTAGGACATGAGCGCGGATCCAGCGAATCCGATCTTGAAAAGCAAGCACAAGCAGCCCTACAAGGCTGACTACCAGGGGGCAACGCCAGAGCAAGTGGCTGAGGCCATTTTGAGGTATCGGCCCGACAAGAGCGCGAAGGTTAAGCCAATCCCGAAACGCTGATTTATCTCAGCGTCATCTACCCAGACACTCACCCCCAAAGGCATAATTGTAGCATGGCGGATTCCGAAGAAAACATAGAACAGGAGGTAGGAACACAAAGGAGTTTTGAGACCTATGCCTGATACTCCCGGAGAAAATACGATTAGTTTTCGGCACGAAAAGTCAAGCTTCCATAGGGTAATTCACGTAGACGGTGCCTATGGCGGACCTGCACCGGGAAACCAAATTCACATTGCGCTATATAGCGAACTGAACCCCGTCCCGGATGTGGTCACTCACTCTGTCACCTCTGAAGCCCAATTAGGAGAAGAGGTGCACCGCGAACAGCGGGGAGATGTTCTTAGAGAAGTGGAAGCTACCGTCGTAATGAGGCGCGAAACTGCCCAAGCGTTACATGAGTGGTTGGGGAAGCTTATGGAACTCATGGATTCTGAAGGTGATGAGCAATGAGTCCACTTACTATCCGAACTCCACATTTCACAGACACCACAAAGTTTATGACTACCCCCCGGACTGCGCGTCCCACAGACAACTTCAGGGAGTTTGTGGCTGTTGCACCATCGCCGTCAGTCAACACCTCATTCTCGAATAGGCCGCTTAGCGTAACCTCTGTTAAATTTGGTTCGTTCCTATCGAGCCTAGAGAACGCAACTGATGACACGGTCGCCTCTGATGTGGCTCGGGGAACTAGAGTTTTTCTTCTAGCTCTCTACCTGGCCATGCGGCAAACAATTCCTGATCCCCAGGCTTTAATGTCGAACGACGGCTATCTGTCACTGGCTTGGGAACGAGAGGGGAACCAATTTAGTGTCGAGGTCTACCCCGATTGGAAGATAGATTGGTTTTGGAGGAACAAGTTTACTAAGGAAGTTCTTTTGGATGAGGGCATTCCTTTCCCCCCTTTGCCTGAGGTGTTTGCGAGAAAGTTCAAGGAAGCCTTTGGACAGCATAGCGTTATCGGGTGTGAATGGAACGACTACCAGATTCAGCTTACGTCTTTAGGTTAGTCCCACCAGATAATGAGTGCTACTATGACTCCGACAAAGGCCTACCTCATCCATTAGCCTTCACTTTGAGTTCAGATGACCGCAAAGAGTGCCCACCTCGACTCTCGGTTTTTGATGTTGAGCGTACATCTCTCCACGAAGCCAAGCAGATTCGATGCGCCAATGAGCATGTCATAGGGTTTAAGCTTCCGGTTAACGGAATTCGAGCGCTAAGAAGGGGGAGTGACGGTATACCAAAGTTGGACGTCGTACGTGACCCTTTGGATGTTGAATTGCCCGGAGCAGATGGTCATTGCGGAATTATCGGCTTGGGGCGCAAGAGCGGGGAAAAGAGGCGTGATTTCAAGGAGCTTCGCTGGGAGCTACGGGAACTGTGTAAGCCCTTGGACTAAGCTTGAGCCGTCTACCCTAGTATATAATCCCCCAATCTTACGTCACTACCTAGGGGGCAACCCCTGCCTCAACCCAAACTCTACTGTCGACCTCTTGACGGAGGCGGTTGTAACCAGAGTCGGCAGGGCGACACAGATCAGTACCGTACTAGCCCCGGTGGGCAGAGATCATCTCTCGCTAAGGCCCAACATCTCTCACTCCTCTGGAAAGTAATCCGAGTCTATTCTCTTCAATTCATAGCTAGCCTCAGTGGTCACACCGACACCGTAGTCGATCATGAGTTGGGCTAGCCGAGTTCCCTCAATCAGGATGACTGTCGTTTCGATGTTCGCAGCGTAATCCTTCGCCCCTTCTGAAAAGGTAGAGGTTGTGATGAAGATCCCCTTTCGCGCCCGCTTGCCCTGTAGGGCACCGACAAACTTCTGGATCTCGGGTCTGCTGACAACGCCCTCCCACCGCTTCGCCTGGATATAGATGACATCCAGACCCAAGCGGTCCTCCTTAATGATCCCGTCGATACCCTCATCTCCCGAGCGGCCAACTACTTCACCAGCTTCCTGTAGTGAGCCCCCATAACCCATGCGCACGAGTAGGTCTACAACAAGTCGCTCAAAAAACCAAGAAGGTGATTCCATAACAGTTTGCAGAAGGTCGGTGGCCAGCGCCTCCCGCAGCGTCGCATAGGACTTCTCGAGGGTCTCCTTCGGCGTGTCCTCAGGAACCTTTCTACGCGATCTGGGTCCATCGGGTCGTGAGGAGGGCGTCCTGCCTCGGAAGTCCCTGAACTCCTCGAATTGATCGAGAAGCTTATTGTCGATCTTGGGGGGCTTCATGCCAAGAACACTGCTGCCGCGCTCGGTTATGCGCAACCAACCCCTTTTTGGGGATTCCAGCAGACCTGCCTTCTTTAGGTAAGTGCGTGCCCAACTGACTCGATCGTAAAACGTACTCCGCTGGCCACTTGGCAAGGGCCTTCTTACTTCATCATCTGTCAGGGCGAAGTGCTGCGCGAGGAGATTGACTGCTTCGCGGAACTGGAGGGTTTTCTGCTCACCGGCCAACTCCAATAGAGGCAACATGATGGATTGATAGTCAGGTATAGCCATGTGTTCTCCTAGGGCCGACGATTACTTGGTGTGAGAGCTGGGTCCGTCGTCCATGCTTTCCCCATCTTCGGACTGTCGCGTAAACACTGGGCTTCTAGTGTTTCGGACTTCGGGTAACGGATCATCCTTGACAATCTTCAACCAGTCCACTACGACCGGATGATTCTTATATCCATGTTTTTCCATCGACGAGACAAGCTGGGCACAGCGCCACCGCAGCCGCGGCACAGCGTCGATACTGTCCTGATCATGGGCCCTGTCATATCTCAACTCTTCAGCGAGATAACCGAGTCCCTGCAAAGTAAGCTCGGCAATGGGCTCCCTATGTGAGTCGCTGCAGTCAAACACCCGCTTGGCGACTACCAACGCTTCCTCAAGAGACATCTTCCTACGGGTAGCGATGATTAAGCCGGTCTCACGAACAAGGTCATCCGGTGGGGGCTCAACCTGTGTAGCCTTCTCACCAGATATCTCCAACCAATAACGCAATCCTTGTAACGAAGAAGTAGCGAGTTCGGCATTGTTGGACACCAATCCCATCCTCATTGCCGACACAAGCTCATCAAGTCGGCTCGGCATGGCTTTGGTAAGTCCGGGTATCAGTCTAAATCCGGGAATATCGTATTCGCCGAAACCCTGTAGCTTCTCGAAAAGCTTTCCGCCTACAGCCTCTGAGACTGTGACTTCAGCAAGGATCGAAGAGAGGCCATGGAGCGCAGGACGGGTGGAGTTGCGGAGTAGTAGATCTTCTTCATAAACGGACTCTTCGACTTCATAACTCACGTGCTCGAAATGGCTCGAAACCGGGGTGTCTGACCACTTCTCAACAACTTTGGCCAGGTAGGAACGTTCATCTTCTGATAGATCCAGTGGATGCTGGTAAGCCTTCAAGCCAGATATGGCGGACCCGACTTGCCAGAGAACATCATCGAGACTAGGTTCTTTCGCTTGTGGCGCACTGTTGGCAGCAAGCCACTTGTGACGGAAGCGCTGTTCCGCCAAACCAAGTTCCGGCTCTGGAAGGAGGAGAAACTTCCAGTGACAGAGTGAGGTTTCACGGGGAATGTCGTCGGGATCGGTGTAATTCTCGCTCCAAAGAGCCTGGGCAACTCGTGATGATTCATCCTCTGTAAGTTGCCCCCAGAATGCCACAGGCATGAGTCTACGAGACGCTCGCTCCCGCGCCGCACCCCCAGCCTCTAGCCCTCTGATCAACCGCCTGACAATTTCCTGCCACTGGCTTTCATTGCTACTTGTACGATCAGGTCGGGGAAGGGTGTTTTTGTCTTGCAGCAGATCCCCAGGGTCTGGATAACGAGAAAAGGGCTCGGGGTCCTCGAAGCTATCCAATCCAACTATTGGAGCACGATCATCCAACAGATCGAGAACCCTGGCGGCTCGTCGCTCTTCGGGTAGGACCTCCCACGAGCGTTTCAACATGTTCTTGACAGCCCTTTCAAGTCCCACCGTTTGAGAAATACGTGGATCGCGATAGTACTCAAGGGCTTTGTCGAATGCGACCTCGATTCTGTCTGTCTTCAACCGGAGGACTAGCCGTGACAACACTTCCATGGCAACACTTACTTTTCCCATCCAGCGGTCGGCACGAGCATCCCCGCCCATCATCCGAGGGAGGCCGTACTTGATCACACGCGCACATGTATTTGCTAACGTCCTTGCCAGGTCCGCTGGCATATTGGCTAGACGAGAGCGTGTCAGAAGGTGCGGAAGTGGAGAGTCGGATTCTCTGTCGGAGCCCGAACTTCGGAGAGCCAAGCGCAGTGCCATCTCTCGCTCCGCTTCTCGCTCCGATTTTTGCTCCAATGTCGACAGTTTCCGCGCCGCGCGCTTCAAGATATACGAAGCAGCTAGTGGAGGCAACCCAGCTACTTCGCAAAGGCGGACTGCACGGCGCGCTGAAACCCTTGGGTTGAGAAACGAAAAGCGCAGGTAACGAACACCCGGATCGTCAAGGTCGAAAGGTGGTGCGTCTTTCTTCTCTTCATCTGGCTCAACTTCGTCGATATAATCTCGCCTCTCTGAAAGGGCATCGCACTTCAGTGGTGCGAGCTCTCGCCATCTTCTTCTCCTATCAGAGTCAGGGTCCGTGTCGGAGTGATTCGCACCTTGTTCCTCAACTCTCAACTCATCGAATTCCATCGCCAACCACAGCGCCCAACCCTCCCGAGAAGGTCCGGCTACGCTATGTGGATCATCTGGGGATTGGCGAATAGTCGATAGCGCCCGCTTGAACAGTTCATACGCGTCGTCGATCCGGTTCGCTTCGGCAAGAATGGCTGCTTTGCACATCATCCAGACCGGGTCACAGTTTTCGGTCTGCCAGTCCTTGAGCAAGCCTTCCAATTTCTCAAAGTCCAGCGAGTAGATTGCCCACAAACAGAGCTCATGATGGATTCGATGATCTATCTTGGGATCGTCTCTGCGGAACGGCTGTAGGTCTTTGATTCGCTGATCGAATGCCTTCCGATCAAAGCGATGTCGGGCTGCCGTTACAAGCCCGACCGCGACTTCTCTCCAGGCCTCTCGGACATCAACCCACTCAACCTTTGACCGATCTACGTCCTTATCCTTGATGGTACGGGAGCAACAGTTAATTTGCCCGAGAGCCACTACTGCTTCAGACTCGAGCTCATGTGAGATTGGCTCCATCCGAACTTCACGGCGCCACGTCAGTTCGCGTATGACATTCAACCGTTCCACAGGCTCGAGTTTGGGTAGTGCCTGGAGAATCAGCCGTTCCCTTCTGTTTTCGGCAATCCAGTCCGGGCAATGGCTCCGTAGTGTGCTAAACGGAATTACCAACCAGCCAGGATAGATCCTCCTGTTGTGGGACCAGACTTCAATGGTTTGTCTTGCGAAGTTCAGCAGATCCTCGGAACCGGGTTGATGAGGCACTTCCGGCTCACATTTGGGCTCGTCAGAAGCAACCCTGACGACGGGCTTAAGGTCCTCAAGGTCCTTAGGTATCGGTGGGTATTGCCAGCTTCGTGGCGAAGGCCACTCCGTAACATCATAGGGACGCCCATATTCCAGCGTGTACAGGATCCACTCAGTTGCGTAGTCGTGTTGCAAATGCTTTGGCCATTCGCCAGCCTTAGCCTTCGGGTGACCCGCAAGGTCGATGGGAAAGATGTTCTGGCCTTCGAGCGTCCGGCGCTCGTTGGATGACAAGTTCAGATATCCGGCCAGATATATTCTCGGTGCAGAATGCTCGAGATGGTCACGAATCCACCCCGACCAATGCAGAAAATTCGGGTCGTCACCCGAGAACCCGATCAGGAAGAATACGGTCTCCATCATCGCTTGCCGAACCGTGTTTACGAACGGGGCAAACTTCTTTGGATACGTCCTATAATCCTCTTCTGTGACGATTAGTGGATATTTCTGGGCAGGAAACGATCCGTGGAGTTTGATGATCCGAGGCTGGCTCGCTGGCGGGATCTCGGCCTTGTTTCGGACAACGCTGTAAGTACGGTCCTGTACGGTGACCTGCGTCCGCTCCAAGAGCCTGTCCCAGTTGGTAGTGAACACATCGCGCCACGGAAGGTTCAACAGCCTTGTATGCTTATCCCCGGGCCTGAAGTCTTCATCCCGAATCTGTTGTTGTAGGAAGTGGTATAGACCAGGCCGTTGGAAGGCAGTCTCATACTTCTGCGCGAGCTTCGGAGGAGTGTCAGGAGCCAACTTTGGTCGATTCTCTCGATCGTCAGCTGCCAAGAGTCGCTTTGACATCCCCTCTCCCAGCTCATGCCACGTAGGTAGATCCGTTGCACCCGGTCGCGTCTTCTGGGCACCCCTGCTGAAACCGCTCCCGACCATGACAGTCGCTCCGCTGCGAGAGGGGTACCAGAGGGCTTCACGGACACGGTCAATGTGGCTTTGGTCGGGAGCGAAAGTGAGTTCAGAATGGCTCATGCTTGGAACTCCTTAGTCATTACTGCATCATACGGGAACCTCTGCACTACTTCCTCGGCACCTTCAGTCCTTCTGTAAAGCTGCCTATGATCCTCTTGGTTCATAACAGAGCAGTGTCTTCATCCGCGATATCTGTAGCTACCCTACGCCCTGCTAGACCCACGCCCCGGTCTATCAGAACCCGTCTGTTATCCAGTCCCGCGGCCTCATACATCGTGGGCGGTTACCACTAGGAGAGTTGTTTCTGGCAAGACAGCAATGCTCAAACCCACTGCCCACCCGAACCAAACCGCAACGCCCCGAACCCACCCCTCCAGCTGCACTACAGCCGCTCCTTAGCGGGCTTCTGGGCGGTTTCCTCAGGTGTGCCGACGCGCTGTCCGCGCAGGGTGTAGTAAGCTCGGCTGTTGTCGAACCCTTCCCTCACACGGCGGCTCACCTCGAAATGAAGATCGGGTGTCACCGTCACGTAGCTGGTATCGAACACGACTCGATATCCCCGCCGCTCAATCTCGGTAAGGGTCTTCTCCCTCCGGCGCTCCCAGTGATCCGAAATCCTTCCGACCTGCGAGTTCAATAATCGAGAGAGCGGCATCAGCATCCTCGTTGCAGCTGTAAGGGTGGTGAGGGTGCCCTGTGGTCACCGCGTTACATCGATGCTGATAAACGCTGACACTCAAAGGGCAACTCGGGACTCTCCACCGCATACAAGTGGCACACTCCTGCTTGCCAAAAAGTGAAGTTAATACGCTTCTAGACGCAGGAAATACGCCCTATCGCATCGGGAGGGGGTAGTTTTGGGTATGGCTCAACGGCAACTGCGAATGAACAACCGCGAGAACGCACGACGGAGCCTCGCTCGGATCATCCGCGAGTTCGATGCCGATCCAGATGCAGATGTGCAGCGCTTTCGAGCGCTGGTATCGGGCTTCTCGACCTTGCTGGCCTACGACCGCTTAGCTGAGGAGCTGGCCATCGACGTGCGTCTCGAGGCCCTGGAACGGGCTGCTGAGCAGCGGACCGAGCGGTGAGGAAGTCGCTGCAGCGGCGCTTGGAGCGCCTAGAGCGTCAGTTGAAGCCCGACCCCGACGAGGGGAGGTACTGCCGCTGCCGAGACGTATTGTCGATCCTACGAAAGACGAAGAACACCATCGTGTTCGACGGGAACGACGAGGAGGCAATCCTTTACCGCAGGGGCACGAAGGGTCCTATTGAGACACGGGTCAAACCCGGAGACGAGCTCTGGTGCATCGAATGCCGTCTCCCCATACGGCGCCACCTCGTGATCACTCTCGTCTCGCCAAGCGCGTGATACACTCCCCACTCAATCGAGCACACCCTGGCTTCGAGCGCTCCCGTGCCTGGGGACGGAGGCAGGCGTACAGGCAGCTCTAAGGCAGCCCGCTGTGATGTCCCTTAACAGGAATTATCGGACCTAGAGAAATCGATCTAAGAACGCAGCTCGCTATAGTCCTAGCCCTTATCCGGCTACGATTACGGCGTATAGCGGTAAGCTAGACAGTAGAAAATGAGCACCAACCTGAACTGGATCACCAGCTACATCTGGGGCATCGCCGACGATGTCCTGCGCGACCTCTATGTCAGAGGCAAGTACCGCGACGTCATCCTACCGCTGACCGTGCTCCGCAGACTCGATGCAGTGCTCGAGGGGCGCAAGCAGGCTGTCCTGGATATGAAGAGTTATCTCGACGAGGCAGGGATCGTCGAGCAGGACCTGGCCCTGAGACAGGCGGCGGGACAGGCCTTCTACAACACTTCAAAGTTCAGCTTGCGTGATCTGAGAGCCCGAGCCAATCGTCAGCAGTTAAGGGCTGACTTTGAGGCCTACCTCGACGGCTTCTCCCCCAACGTCCAGGAGATCTTGGAGAACTTCGAGTTCCGCAACCAGATCCCCCGGCTCTCGAGGGCCGATGCCTTAGGGACCCTGATCGAGAGGTTGACCTCGCCCGACCTCAACCTGAGCCCTGTTCCGGTTATGGCGGCCGACGGCTCGGTTCGAGTTCCCGGTCTCGACAACCACGGGATGGGCACCATCTTCGAAGAGTTGGTCAGGCGCTTCAACGAGGAGAACAACGAGGAGGCGGGGGAGCACTGGACCCCCCGTGATGCGGTCGAGTTGATGGCCAAGCTGGTCT
>Ga0209544_1001258_pt1 | contig 28967 bp, 27 predicted proteins | sample MesohylPK_FD_187297 | JGI IMG/M metagenome (GOLD analysis project Ga0209544, IMG submission 187297) | Host-associated microbial community of the marine sponge Aplysina aerophoba from Gulf of Piran - sponge mesohyl, lysed by proteinase K... | ecosystem: Host-associated > Porifera > Sponge >...
GAAGAAGGCACACGGTCGGTGAGGGATGGTTTTGTAGGGGGGCGTTGCGGGGGCGCAGCCCCTGCACAAGGGAGGGCCGAAGGCCCGACCGCCCAAAATACAGCAGTGAGGGGAGAAAGAACACCTTTGCTCGCCTCGTTCAGGGTTGCCAATCAGTTGCGGCTGTGTAGTTACCACCTCTTTTTTCACGAAGGGCCACTAAGAACACCCTTTTGTCCGTTGCTCCATGGCACAGTGTACAGGTCGGACGGGCTAGCTGTGGCCCGCAGGCCACTCCTCGGGCGTGAAGGGCCAGTTGAGGTTGGCGCAGACGTCGCGCCAGCGTTCCTCCATGTCGGGCATATAGAGTAATGGGATCCACCCCTGCCTCAGGTAAATGCTCAAGGCGGGCAGGCGCCAGTCGTCAGTGTTCAGGAAGATGTTTTTGTAGCCGGCTTCGAGCAGGCGGCGCACAACGGCGGAGCACACAGCCATGCCCAGCCCCTTACCGGTGTGATCGGGATGTCCGGCGACCCAGCCCAGTTCGCCGCCAAAAGGGTGGATGTCCTGGGGTCGGTGGTTGGCCATGGCGGTGGCGACTATCATGCTGCTGGCGCGATGCTCGATCAGAAACCAGCCTTCGGGCAGGACATGGACGAGCCAAGGTCGCAAAATTTCTTCATTCCAGCGGGTGAATCCGGCCAGATCCATGACATCGTAGAAGCCCTCTTCGTCGCCGGGTCGGTAGGTGCGCATGGTATAGCCAATCGGCACATGCACTGCGGGCGGCGAGCCGAGCAACTGCTCGGGCCAGATCATCTTTAGCTGTTCCTTCTTTCTTTCCTCGCTCATGCTGCTTTTCCTTTGATTCCGGTTATCACAATGCCCTGCAAGAAGGTGCGCTGGGTCACGAAAAAGATGGCGAATGGCACCAGGGTCGACAGGAATTCGGAAGAATCCCGAACCGCGCCGGATTCCTCCGTCTCGCTAAGTCACGTCTGCGACCTTCGCAGGCAGTCCGGTGCGAATCGAATCCCAGCAGGCCGAGGCGGTGGCAATGACCTTTGCGCCGGTGACTTCGTCGATTAGTGGACGCGTGTCGCTGTGGAGACATTCTTCAAAGTGGCGCATGTAGCGCAATACCTCACCTCCATGCCCGGCTTCACGTCTGAATTCCAGCTTCATCTCCGGCTGCCATTCGATTTTGTCGAGAACCAGTTGGTCGTTGACAAAGGAACCTTTGTCGCCGTAGATGCCCAGTCCTTGCATTGGCAGGGGCGGCTCGACCAGGCCGTATACTGCGAAAATACGGGCGATAACGCCTGAGCGGAAGCGCAGGTTGATCAGGAAATTGTCATGTTTGTCGGCGGGATAGCGGTCGTCCATGTGGCTGCAGGAGGCATAGACGAACACCTCGTCGACATCGCCGAAGAACCAGCTGAGCAGGTCGATTGGATGGCAGGCGCCGCCGTAGAGCCAGTCCTGCGGGGCCTCGTGGCGCCAGGGGGTGCGGTCCATCACCGGGCGCATGTCGTGGACGTAGTGGGCCTCCGCGAACAGCGGCCGCCCAAGGTCGCCGTCTTTATACAGCTTATGCGCGGCCATGAAACGGGGCACGAAGCGGCTGGTCTGCCCGACCAGGAATTTTATGTCGTTGTCCCGCACCAGCTGCACAACCCGCCTGGCCTGCTCCAGCGAGACCACCATTGGCTTTGTGCAGATGATATGCTTGCCGGCGGTAGCGGCGGCTTCGATGTGCTCGAAGTGCAAATGGTCGGGCGAATAGATGCCGACCATGTCAATATCGGGCCGCGCGATCAGCTCCCGGTAATCGTCGGTGATATGCGAGACTCCGTGTTGTTCGCCCAGCCGTTGCAATCGCGCGGTGTCGCTGTCGCACAGGGCGCGCACTTCCATCTGCGAGGTTGCATCGCCGTTGACCAACAGCATGTTTGCGCCCATGCCGAGGCCGATTACGCCTACTCCGATATCTTTAGCCATCGCACCACCTCACTTGAGGATGTCAGTACTATGTTGGAGCAGAGAGGGAACCAGGGTCCCTCTTCTGTTCTATGTCTAAGTCAGCCCTTGATGTCGGTCAGAGCGATCCCCTTCACCAGGTTGCGCTGGAAATAACGTGAGGAGATGCGGAGAGTGTAGCCGGTAACATCACCGGATTTCAAAAGTCGTTGAACACGTCGACTGCGTTGCCAGTGCGGATTGATTCCCAGGCGGCGACGCCGACTGCGACCGATTTGGCGCCGTCGAGGACGCCGGGGGAGGGATCTTTGTCGTTGTCGAGGCAGTCCTGGAAGTGGCGCATGTAGCGGATTACGGTGGCGCCGTGTCCGTAGGCGCTGAGATCGGTTTCGGCGTCGTATGGTGTCGTCTCCACGCCCTCTTCGATTTTTTCGTCCAGCACGACGCGAATTTCGCCGGGCTCGTTGTCGGTGTATTCGCCTTGCAGGCTGCCCTTTGTGCCGTAGACGCCGTAGTGCATCATCGGCGTGGGCGGATGGACGATTCCGTAGAGGCCGGAGACGCGGCCTATTACGCCGGAAGTAAACTCGACGTTGAGGAAGAAGTTGTCCTGGATGGGGTAGTCGGGGGTCAGGCCGCCCTTGTTGGCGATGGCGTGGACCCTCTTAATGTCGCCTCCGAAAGCGCGAATGACGTCTATGCTGTGGACGCAGCCGCCGAACATGAAGTCCTGCGGCATGTGCAGGCGCCAGGGTGTGAATTCGTAGACTGGGCGCATGTCGTGCAGGTAGTAGCTTTCGAGGGCGATCAGACTGCCGAGGTCGCCGTCATCGTAGCGTTTTTTGGCATCGAGGAACTGGCGGTCGAAGCGCATGGTCTGGCCGACGAGGAATTTGGCGCGGGTCTGGCGCACGAGGTCGACCAGCGTTCTGGCGTGCTCCAACTCGGTGACCATCGGCTTTGTGCACATTACGTGCTTGCCGTTTTCAAGTGCGGCGATGCAGGATTCGGCATGAAGAGCGTCAGGCGAGTAGACGCAGACGACGTCGACGTCGTCGCGGCTGACTATGTCGCGGTAGTCGGTGCTCCAGTAGGGGATGTTGAATTGGCGGGCGGCCTGTTCAAGGACGTCGGGACGGCGGGCGCAGGCGGCGGTGATGGTGTAGCGAAGGTCGGGCTCGTCCAGCAGCATGGTCATGGTCGATGCCATGTTGGCGGGGCCCAGGCCGATGATGCCGAGGCGGATGGGAGAACCGTTCATTTCTTACGCCTCCTCACAGCGAATAGCGGCAGCGCGATTTTGCGGGCGGCCTATGAATTGAAAAGAGTTCGCAACTGGTCTCCTGGCCGCTGGATGAGATGGTGAGGGCTGTGAATGCAACTGGCGGCATTTTTGTGATGCGGGCTGCAAACAAGATGAAGTGAATTGGGCAGAGGAGATGTCTACCGAAAACGGCGCGTGAATGAAGCCGTTGCCAAAATCTACATACGGTACTGAGTCTAGTTTCACAGAAGAATAGTGGAATGGTGGACAACTGTCAAACGAGATTCAGAAGGGTGCATCTCAGACTCTTGGGCAGTAGCTATCTGTATCAGGATTTGCAGGATTAAAGGATTTTCTGGATTGCCGTAGCATGACTTTCTTGCCGATGACGATGCGGGATTCGTTGGGAAAGGTGACGAGGCTTTCGGCTCTGATGTAGTGGTGTGGGACTCTTTTCAAGACTACGCGGCGGAGGTCGTCGGACTGTTCGCGGCCCTGTTTGGCGGAGAGGCGGAGGTAGAGTGCTTTGAGGCCGGGGATGCGGCGGCAGTCGTCGAGGGCGAGCTGGGCGAAGGAGGCGTGGGATTTTCCGGGGCCGCGCGCGCCGCCGAAGCCGATCTGGGATGGGCCGTCGGGGCGGTCGCAGAGGCGGGCGGCTGCATGGAATTCGAGCTGTTTGCGTTGGGGGACGTAGCCGGCGGCGACAAAGTTTTCGAGTTGTTCGGGCGGGAAGTTGAGCGGGTGCGCGGCTTTTCCGAGACCGTCAAGTATATGTTTTATTGGTTTACTCTTCATCGGCGTTGTAGAGGTGGAGGATTTTCTTTGATTCTTCGTCGAGGACCGGCCAATCGCTGGAAGCGGGGAGGTGGTCGAGGGAGGACTGTTTGTGGCGACGCTGGAGTTCGGTAGCAGTGCTCAGGTAGCCGCGAAGGGTAGGGAGAAGGGCTCGGGCCTCCTCTCTGGTGAGGTTTTCCAAGTCGGCGATGTCAAAGGCCGCGTTTATGGCGTCGAAGATTTTGCTATTGAGGTGCAGGTTGCGTTCGCGCGATTCGGCTTCACGGGCAGCCTCGAAAGCGGCTTTTTCTTCGCGCTTGGCCTTGTCGTAGGCCGTGGCGCGCTCTTCCCAACGCCACTCCTTGGACTTTTTGCGGGTGGTCTGGGAGGGCCTGCCTTGGCTGTTTGCCCAGATGCGACAGGCAGCTGTGAGGTTGCGGGACGGGCCTAACCTGAGGTAGATGCGAAAGCGAGTGTACCATTTGGGCGGTTCGTCGGGCTGTTGCTCCCAGGGACCGGGGGAGGTTTTGTCTGTTGTTTCTTGCGTTGGGCACATTTGATCAGGCTTTATATGGAGGGTTGAGGAAAGTCAACAAATGTCGCGTTATGTCTACAAATGTCGCGCCATGTATACGTATGTCGCGTGTTTTTCGGGTTTTTTGGGGCGCTGTTTTGAGCGTTTTTGTGTGAGATGGCCCAGCTATGGGGGGTTAGTTCGCGGTTGTGGTGATGTATTGGCGGTGGCGCGGTCGTAGGCTGTAGTGCGTTCTTTCCAACGCCATTTGGCGGCTTGTTCGCTGACGGATGCGGAGGTGCGTTTGCTGTTTGCGGACAGGCCAGGTGCAGATGCGTGGGTGTGGGACGGGCCTAAGGTGAGATGGGTGTGGAAGCGGTTGTACCAGTTGGGCGATCTGTTGGAGTAAGGTTGACACTGTTGAGGGAAGATATATTTTAACATGTGTTAAGTATAGCACATATGATCGGGACTTTCAAGGGGTTCTGAGAAATTGGGGTCAATTGGGGGTGGGTTCTTGTCTTTGGGGCGCTGTTTTTGGTGTGTTCTGGCGTCCGTTGGTTCTGTCTGAGGGGGTTGATCTGCGGTTGTGGTGATGTATTTGCGGTTATTGCAGGAGTCGAGCTGATGGGGGTGAGGTGGGTGATGGGGGCGCGGCGGTGGTGGGGGTTGAAGTTGCTGGGCCGGGCCATGAATTGTCTGCATCTCTTTCTGACTGGCACTGGTGGAAAATGAACAGTTAAATGGGAGCAATGTATCAACTCTAGTACTGTTTCAATTTAATATGGGCTCATTGGCTAGGTGGGGGTCTATGCGACTATCTCGACTGGTTCAACGTGCCACGATTGGGGATTGTAATGGTTCTTATCAACGAGCCTGTTATCGACAGGGCAAAGAGGAAACACGCCGATGCGCGCGACTGGCTCACCTTACTTTTCAAGGCTGTAGAATTCGAAGTCGGGGGTCAAGTCGGTTTGCAGTAAGTGCGACAGGTCATACTGGTTGAGAGATATGTTCTTGGATTTGACGCTGCGCGATAGGTGTTCGACGTACAAGTAGTCGAGGGCGAGGGCGAGGGCGCGGCCGCGGCCATCGATGCTGGCTTGACTGTTGGCTGCGAGCACGCAGGCGTGTGCCGCCGTTGATTCTTGAACATTGAACTGGTCATTCACGTGTTTGGTGATATGCTCCATAATGCACGCATTCTAGTGGAGCAGTGACTGGGGCCCCTTTCAACGCCGGGCGGGGCTAGAGGAAAGGAGTCGATGTTTCATCAACGGAGTCATGCCTACGAGGAGGGCACCCACAGGGGGTGCCCCTACGGAGCTGGTTGAAATGTGATGTCAACGAGCCCTGGTGATAAGGCGCCCAGATGGTTGAAATTGAGGAGCGTGCATTTGCTCCCGGCTGGGAAAGACATTTGCCTCGACGAGGAACTGCAGTTGGCTGCCGCGAGGCAGTATTTTGGTGCGAAGTCAGTTCCGAAACCGATCTCTTAGACTGATCCATGCGACAGATCCAAGAATGATAAGGATCATCCATACTCCGCAAAGATCAACCACGGGTTCGCAACAAAGGATTAGCCAGTCTCGCATGATATTGAATACTCAGCGGTTATCCGGATAGGCGGCGGTCACAGGGCGTGACATTTTCTTGATCGGCGGGTGGGGCGCTTCATGGCGGTGTGCTGGGTTGGGCGTTGTTAGTCGAGTTCAGTGCAGAGGGTATGCGCTGCTTTGAGCCATGAATGCATACTCCACTCGCCGTTTTCATCCCCGAGTGGGACTTCTTGTTCAAAGACTTGGGCCATGAAGATTCCGGTGATCCACCAGTACGCCACTGCTTTTTCACCAGGGGTGTAGTTTTCCACCTCGGCCAAATTCTCCACTTCGTGATCCATGCAAGCAACGATCTTCAGAATTGCGTCTGCATATTGGGCGGGTTCGCGAGCGTTGCCGTCCTGCCTTGCCATGAAATTGGCGAAGTCGTACAGGCTGATTTGCAGGGGCTCTCGTTCAAAAGGTGCGGGCGTGGGCGTTGGCACTGGGTTGGCGGGTATGGGATTGCACGCGGTGATCGACAGGGCAGCGATTATCACACCTATGATGCTTAGTTTCTGATAGAGCACAATGTCTTCCTTGAGCGTCGCGTGAGTTGAACAGGGTCAGGTGGTCACGGACTGCGGTTGTTGCTTAGTTGCGGCTTCTCGAAGAAGAGGAGGTCGCGCACCCAGCTGCCGCTAGTCTGTGGGAATGAGGGCTGACCTCCGGGGGCTGGCCATCTGTGCCACCAGACGGCGATATCGGGGGCTGGCTCGTTTTGCCTGTAGGAGCAGGCGGTCACATTCTCGTCAACGTTATACGGGCAGGGGAAGAGGTTCGGCTCTGCATTGAAGAAAAGGAGATAGGTGGAGGTCTTTTGCCCCATGATCCAACCGAAGGCGAGGCCGAGTAGTATTGTTGCCAACAGGATGCTATGTCTTAACATTGCGTGTATGGGAAGGGCAGTGGTTCAACTAAAGAACAAGACTGGTTGTTCTGGTTCGGGTAGGTTAGGGTCGTAAATGCATAGTCCTCCGATGTCTGCGTATGGGCAGGGGTAGATAAGCGGTTCAACAGTAGCGAACCAAAAGTAGTTGAATAAGAAGGCTGCTACGAAGCCGAAGCCTATGCAAATGATTAGCCATGTCAGCAAAGCTGTGATGCTGGGTAGGCCACGTCTTGGCATGTGAATTGTCTGAGGCGACACTTGCGGCATGCGCATGTTGCTCTCCTGGGTGAGTGCAGGCGTTGAGGACTGTATCACGGCAGGGGATGGGGAGCCAAGCGTTGAAAATTTGCGAGATGGAGTAAGCCGTCACGGGATGTGGCGGTTCTGTTGTATAGGGAGGGGTTAGAAGAACAGGGACGCTACTCCTACCAGGAGTATGACTGCAAATGCAATCAGGAGGTATCCGACCCAGAGGTAGATTCCGATGACTATGAGGTTCCAGAGCCAGATTGGGAGCGGGATGGGTTTGGTGGTGAAGTCCTTAAAGAGGCTCTTGATGGTTGTTTTGGGTTGAGGGTGTTGGTCTTGTTGGTCGTGTTTGGGTTGAAAATTGTAAGGGAACATTTGGGTTGTCTTCGTGATGAGTCAAGGGACGGGCCGGGGTCGTATTCCTGCGGTTGCCGTGTGCTGCTGTCGTTTCCTGACCGCTGAATTGGTCCTTCACGTGCCGGGCGATGTGCTCTATTGTACACCATTGGTCGTGGTCCAGTTTTTGGGGCCAAGCTCACTGATCCGGTTGTCAGAGTGGAGTAACCTGTGTATGCGTCCAGCACAGGAAGGAGATAACTCCCATGATTAACCTCAACAGAAGAGAGCCGGACGACGTTAAACGATTCCTCTACGATTTCTTCACCTACACCGCCGGGGTACTGTATGTGCTGTTCGTGGGCTTTATGTATTACGCCCACTATTTTGGCTGAAAACAAAGTGTCCGAATGTAGAGAAGCGCTTGGGTATCGGTAACGGCCTAGAGAGCAGGGTCAGTTGGGCTGACCCTGCTGATCTGTTCAACAGTCTGAAGTCGCTCGCGGTCCAGATTAGGGGCCACTTAACTTCCCCAGTCGTAATACCAGGGAAGACTGCCAGAAAACCCTGACACAAATCTGGCGAAAAAGGGCCCACGACATGGAAACCGCACAGATCATTGAACCCATCGAGCCATTCTGCTATGCCCTGGTTCCAGTCGCAGCACTGGGAGGTTTCATAGTCATCGTCGTCGTAGTGATCAGGTCGATAAGAAACAGGTAGGAGTCGATTCGAGGTCAGCTCCGCAGGTCGGATATTCGACTCAAATTTGCTTAACATGCGGGATTCGACCCGTTTACTGCGCCAGGCAGTTCGATGCCTTGCTACACTGTCACGTCTGAAGCAACCGAACAAAGGACAAGCGTCCCGATCGAAACGATTTGGAGGCACAGGTGTTTTCAGGAGTGACGGCATCTGTGCCTCTTTTGCTTCGTGAGATGGAAAGGCTGGGGAGGATGAACTATCGTGCAGGGGAGAGAAAAGTTTTAGCTCAGGCTGCGGTGAGAATCGCGGCAGTCATCTCGTTGATTCTCTTCATAGTGTTTGGAAATGTTGAGAATGAACAAATATGGTTTGCTGTGCTCTACCTCATTCCCATTGAAGTGTTTCTTTTCTTAACGTCACTCAGCGTTTTCGATTCGCTAGGAACGATACTGGAAAGATGGTTCGTGGTCCCTATGATGAAAAGGATGGGTAGAGGGGTTTGACTGCGCTACCGCCAAATGAGCATGTGAAAGAGCCACGCTGAACTGGGGCGGGTTTTTGTTCGGTGTGGCGGGTCAAAATGTTTGGAACCGGAGTCGGGGAAGACATGGTGAGCCCCAATCTTTGGACCACGAAACGAGAAAGATTAGGTGCATCACCCCTGATTGCATTCAGGCTCATTTGGGGCGTGGAGGCTCAGCAGTGTTAGGTTGCCACGAGGGTGGGGAAGAACCAGTACGGTGGGTAGCCAGAGGGGGGGGCCGGGGGTGTTCCCCCCACAAGGGAGGGCCGTAAGCCCGACCGCCCAAAAGCGAGGGGTGAGAAACTGCTTCGCTCGGCTCACGCGGGAAAGCGGAATGGGAAAGGCTGAATAGTTACGTCAGGAAATGGAGTGAGGTTTGAAAATTCCTGAAAAACTTAAGAACCTTACTATGTTGGATCTTGCAAGAGGACCCTGGTTGTTCATTCTCTCTGTATGTGGGGTACTGACTGGACTTTGGATTTCAGCGCTCCTGTCCTTGCGAACCGAAGACCCGTTCAAGTTTTCCTTGATAGACACATGGCCCCACTTGACAGGAATCGGTGTTATGTCTTTGGTCTTTTACTACATGGCAAAAAAGGCTAAGGACATATCGGATTTCAGAATAATGGTGATCAACTTAGGGGTAAAGTATTTTCTTGTTGTCGCAGCACTTGCAACAGTAGCAGTGTTCACTATTGCACTTCTGAGAATGCCAGTCAGCGAATTACTCGATGGTCCCTGGCTGAGATTGTTAGCGTTCTTGTGGGGTCCTGTAATTGTCGTGGTAATCGTGAAGCACAGATTTTTCAGGTAGATTGTTTCCTCCAGCTTTGCTCGCCCTTGTTCTGGCGTGCCCACAAACAACGGGAACCACCATGTAATAAAGAACGAGCGCGCCAATCAGCACGAACTGAATGTTACAGAGTGACTGTAGGACCACATCCTCGTAATTAGAATGCCCAGACGGTCAAACGTCTGGGCTTCTGTCATTCCGCGGTTCTCGCTATCGCATGTTACATAATATGTTAAGTCCCAATTATTGGAACCGTCATGGGGGAAGACAAGGTGCGTCATCCCTGTTCGCATCCAGGTTCATTTGGGATGTGAGGATTAACACTGTTGGGTAGCCGCGATGGTGGAGAAGAACCAGAGCAGTGGCTAGACAGAGGGGGGCGTGGGCGGCGTTTAGCCTTTGAGGCCGGTGAGGGCGATGCCGCGGACGAAGTTTTTCTGGAAGATGAGGAATACGATGAGGGGCGGGATGGAGACGAGGACGGAGCCGGCCATGACGGCCTGGTAGTCGGTGCCGCCGAAGCGGTTGGCCATGCGGGCGATGATGAGGGGGAGGGTCAGTTTCTTTTCTTCGTTGAGGATGACGAGGGGCCAGAGGTAGGCGTTGAAGGCGCCGAGGAAGACGAAGATGGCGAGGGCGGAGAGGATTGGCTTGGTCAGGGGCAGGATGATGTTGCGATAGATGCCGAAGTCGCCGCTGCCGTCGATCTTGGCGGCGTCATATAGTTCGCGCGGGATGCCGTAGACGAATTGGCGGCAGAGAAAAATGCCGAAAGAGGAGAACATACTGGGCACCCATACACCCCAGAGGCTGTTGAGCAGGTTGAGCTCGCGCATGACGATGTAGAGCGGGATCAGCAGGGTAAGGAAGGGGACCATGGTGGTGGAGAGTACGAAATAGAAGAGGTAGTCGCGGCCGGGGAACTCGAGGCGGGCGAAGATGAAGCCGCCCATCGATGCTGTGATGAGGACGCTGATGACGGTGCCGGAGGTGACGATGATGCTGTTGACGTAGGCGATGGGCAGGTTGGCGCGGGTGGGGTCCATCACCATGAGATAGGCGTCCAGGGTCCACCGTTTGGGCAGGAGGGTGACGGGCAGGCTCAAGATGTCGGCGCCGGTCTTGAAGGAGGAGAAGAGGAGCCAGATGAAGGGGTAGAACATGGCGAAGCTGAAGAACGCCAGGATGAGGAAAACGACAGTCTTGGTCCACTTGCCCGAAACTATCCAGCGCTGGAAGGGGGATAAGGGTGTGTGCAGTCGGGTGGTGTCAGCAGTTCTGGCCATTTGGCATCAGCCTCAAAAAAGTGGCGTTCAGTTCTATTGGGCGTAACGATTTCTTCGTACAAAGTGATTGTAACTGTGTAAATCTCACGAGCTCACGACTGACTTTCTCTGGAAAGACTCGGGCCATTCTGGTTTCGATGCTTCTGGTGTTCTCGTCTTCGCCTCCATCCAATCTCTATCTTAACGTTTGGAGGCAAATGCTTTATCAAGTACTTCTATCGGAAAAACTCGCTTCAGGACTCCACCATCGTCAACTTTAACATCGTGTGTCTAATTTCACCTGAAATAGTTGGCAAAGAACTGAGGATTCATATCTCCTTCAAAGTAATGTTTCCGCTTGATCCAAATGAAACCATCTCCTTTGGAAATGACTGCAACGTCTATCGGCCCTCCAACAGTCTCTGCCTGCATGGAAACCCTTCTCTTAAATGATGTCAAATTGATTAGGGACTCAGCCATTGCTGCGAGCTCATCTCTAGGAAGCCCTTGAACAACACTTATGACTGGGTCAATATGATTCGACTGACTGTGCTCCGACAATGAGGGCAGGAACTGTTCCAGCTGTTCCCCTATTTCAATCACGATGTCTCGCTGGTCTTCTATTTCATGCATAGAGGAGCCTTCAAAATCGTCATGTGGGTCATAAATCATATCCAACTGGATTTCCCGATACAAATTGTCCAGATTTTCGACAAAACCCTTTATCCTCAAATGGAACACCGGGTCAACCCCCGCCATGAAGGTATCCACCATTTCCCTCTGGGCGAAAGGAAGAACAGCAGCACTCATTGACCCTCCGATTCTTGTACAATCTTTCTCAATTCTTCGATGCTTTAAGTAATCGTCAATTCTTCCCTCGACACTGTAAGACTCAAGGACTGGAAACACTTCATCCGTGCCGAATCCGGCAACAACAACCCCGGTGCTTTCTGGATTGTACATTCGCGATGGAAATCTCCATAGCATGCTGAATGCAATCCCTGCCAATAGTTTTGATGATTCCTCCGTCAAGGGAACCCCTTCAAATACTTCACTCTGTGCCTGAAGGATCAAATTCCCATACATCTTGGATAAATCCATATCGAAACTCGTTGGCGCCAAAGGTGTGGCTTCCGCTTCACCCCATTCATCGAATTCCGACTTGATAATCTGTGTAGTTATTGATTCCAAAACAGATTCCTCTATTTCCCTTTTTCGGTATAGTTCTAGGCTGACACTCTCATCAATTCTCTCCCTAATGCTCTTGAAACACCAATATACCGAACGGCGCAAGTATTCCTCTTGTTCCTCTTCGTAATTTGAGAATAGCAGGTCTCCTCCGCGCAAAAAGGCAAGGAAATTATCAACATAATCTGTCACCTTCTTAAATGTGTCTGTTCCCAATCTGCTTCTGTAAATCTTTATAATTGATTCCCAGGGAATCCCCATAAAACTTGCGTTCCCATAGATCATCACACCCACGGGCTGGTATTTCGACAGTGTGAAAATTTTACTGGCCGACGTAAAGATTTTCTGCCCTGTTCCATCCGTAAATGTAACGGCACTATCTGCTGCTAGGGCGACCGCCTCCTTATTCATCACCGCCACTTCAGATGTCATGTCAGTCCCTTATGACGTGTATTCACTACGAAGGGCATAGTTTTGCAGCAAATGTGCTAGGTCACAGTAGGATATCCCGATCGGGACAACATCGTGGTTCTTGACTGGATTCGCCAAGTGATTCCACGCACAAACTGCAATCAATGTTCCCATTGGATTTGCCAGCGGCGGAGTTGGAAGACGGTCGCGCCCAATAGCATTACGAATATTATCAGTGAGACGGCGGCGCCGTAGCCCAGATTGAGGGCGCGGAATCCTAATTCGTAGGTGTAGAGCGCCAGGGTGCGGGTGCTGAAACCGGGGCCCGGTATAAGGAAGAACGCCTCGAACATCTGCACGGTCCCGATCACGCTGACCACCATCTGATAGACGAGTACAGGGCGAATCAGAGGCATGGTTATTTTGAAGAAGGACTGCCAGAAACCGGCGCCGTCAAGACGGGCGGCTTCGAACAGGCTTTCGGGCACGTCGTTTATGCCGGCCAGAAAGAGGACGATGCCTGTGCCCAGATGCGCCCAGATGATCACGGCGGTGATGGCCCACAGCGCCTGCTGCGGGCTGGCCAGGAATGGTTGCTCGGGCAGGCCGACGCTGCTCAGCAGCGTGTTGAAGGCGCCGCCGGTGGGCCGGTACAGCCAGCGCCACAGATAGAGCGAGACTACCAGCGGTGTGATCACGGGCAAGTAGTATAGCGAGAGATAAATGTTCTGCCATTTGCCGAGGATCTGGCTCAAGGCGAGCGCGAACAGGAGCGCGAGCGACAAGCCGAGGGCGATCTCAACCACCGAAAACAGCAAAGTCTTCTGCAGAGCCCACCAGAAGTATTGATCAGTAAAGGCTCTGCCAAAGTTGCGCAGGCCAACGAATTTGGGCGTGGTGATGAAATCCCAGTTCTGGAAGGCGAGCCAGATGCCGGTGCCGAAGGGGATTATGAAGATAATCGTATAGAAGACCAGGATGGCGGCGGAGTAGATAAGCGCGAAGGGGCTGGCGCGCCTGAAGCGCCGCCAGAGGCTGTCACGGCGGGCGACGGGTAGTTGCGGCAACGATTGACCACCGGAGACGGGGTGATCTTGCAACGTAGTCATACTTTTGTTTCCGCTGGTTGGCGGGCGCCGCGTACATGGGTACGCGGCACCCGTTCAGACTGTCTTTTTTGAGGTCAGGCTGCCAGACGTTCTCGGGCCTGATCTTCCTGTTCCTGCAGGTAGGCGTCCATGTTGGACAGCGCTTCCTGGATGCTGATTTCCTGGCGCATGGCGCGGTCGAATTCGGCAGCGGCCGGGCCCTGCTGTGCCACGTGGTCCTGGGGATAGCGTGCGTAGGGCCACATGCCCTCGGCAACGCGCTTGGAGACGAGGCCGTACTTGACATCGCCGATGCCGGGATCGTTGTAAACGCCTTTTGAGGGGACAACGCCGGAGTAGAAGTCGAGCGCCTGCAGGAGCGCGCCGTTGCTGACGATCAGCAAGGCAAAGTCGACGGCGGCGGACAGCTTGGCGGCGTCGTCGGCCAACCGCTTCGAAAGTCCGTAACCGGCGACATGCTGCGGGTAGAGGACATATTCGGCTGCGTTTGCGAGGGGCGGCGTAACGATGTTGTCGGCCGGCACGTCGGCCACGTCGGTCAGGACGCTCATGGTCCAGGCGCCGTTGCCCCAGATCGAGACGAGCTGCTGGCCGCAGGCCTCGTATTCGTTGGTAAACAGCTCGAAGTCGACGGTCTTGTGGACATGGTAGACGTCGTGCAGGATCTGTGCGGCGGCTTCGCCTACTTCGCTGTCGTGGGACCAGACGCCGGTCTCCCTGTCGAAGAAGTCCCCGCCCAACTGCCAGATCAGGGTCCACAGCAACTGATATTGGGAGCTGGCAATCGAGTAACCTGAGCGGGTGACCTTGCCCTCGTCGTTCATCTGCGTCATGGCAATGCCGGCCTCAATCACTTCTTCGTAGGACCCGAAGTTGAGGTAATCGACGCCTGCTTCGTCGCAGTGGACCGTGTTGACGGTCATGGCGGCGCCGCGGATACCGGCGAGCCAGGGCAGGTAGTATACCTTGTTGCCGGGCACTTCGACTGCCTGGAAGGCGGCCGGCCACATTTTTTCTTCGAGCTCTGCAGCGCCGCCGGCGTGGTCGGTGATGTCGAGGAAGACGCGGGTGATATCGGTGGCGACGACCCAGTCGGTGTACATCATCATGACGTCGCCTTCGGTGCCGGAGGCGATGGATGGCAGCATCTTGTTGAGCAGGTCGCCGTAGCCGATGGCCTGGAGGTCGACGGTGACATTTTCGTGGTCCTTCTCAAACTCCGGCTGGACCCAGCCCATGATGCGGTTGGCGCCGTCCCAGTCCTGGTACCAGACGACGAGATCGAGGGGTTCTTCCATGGCGTCAGCGCTGCCCGCGTCCATTTCGGATGCGACCGGCGCGCAGGCTGCCAACATTGTGAGCGCGCCGAGGCCTGCGCCCACTTTGAGAAACTGACGACGACTTGTCTTGTGCATGTTCTCCTCCTGAAAGGCTGACTTGGATGTCTGCTATAAGAGTGGGTTTCTGGTGAGATCAGGCTGTTTGGCGTGGACGGTCTGGACTGCAGTTCCCCTGTTTTTAGACTGCCAAGTTGCTGCCCGGCAAATAAATCGGTTGAGTAGGCAACTGGCGGACTATGTATCTGGGGACAGGGTTGCAAATGGCAAGCACGCGTTTCATCGTTTCTTGCACTGTGCAAGAAGCGGATCTGCATTGGGAAAACTCATTTGCGGCGATCGGACAGTGATCGGTTGGTTCAACAAGACGCTTGTAGCTTTCCAGACTGAACCAGGGGAACGGGGTGCAGTATAACACTGAGTCGGTAACTGTCAAACTCCCTTGGGCAAGTAGCTCCTGACCTCGATTGTCTCGTTGGATAGGCAAGTAACCCCTTCACGAGTCATTTTTTCCTTCTGATTCAATTTTTCAGAGAAGCCGGGTATTGCTGCGGCATATATACAGGCGTACATCTTTGGCGGGCTGCGAGCCAGATGTTTTCGCGGCGATCGGTCCGGTGGCCAGGCTCTTGCCATGGCCGAATCAGTAGATTTTTGCCCAGGGTCACCTAAGTTGGTCACCGGAGGGCCCCGATACTGGAACATTTGAGCGAGACAAGCCCTGTCAGAGTCGCTAAACTGAATGGGAGAGTAATATTTCCGCTCTGGCAAAATATTTCAGTCCGAGGAAGATAGTGCTGTTTCATTGCAGGAAGCACTTCAGTTGACTCACTGCTGCCAATTCCTGGCAAGAGAAGCGTCAATGGGGACTGACAGGTAGGTACGGTTCGCTAAACCGCGGTTCAGGCGACCTCCAGCGGACAGTGAAACGCAACTGCCCTTCACTCGCGGTTACGGGCCGCAATCGGAGGTCGTCGTTAGATATTTCACGGAGGTGCCACCATGAAATACAGTACGAGGATATGGGCCAAGGGGACGCGGGGCGTTCTTCTTCTGGCTGCCCTTTTTGCGAGTGTTGTTGCGCTCACTTTTCTGACAGATGGCGAAATGATAGCCCAGACCCCTCCGCAACAGCCTGGGGCTAATGACTCGGGGGGCTCGACGGCACCGCCTGGGAGTGATCAGGTGCCGACCACGCCGAGGATAACCGCGACCGCGATAGTGGGGAACGTGATCGAGTTGCGTTGGACGTCTATTCTAGGCGCTGCGCGGTACGAGTTGTTGGCGCGGGTCGGAAGCAACTGGGAGCAGTTGGACGAGGGGGCGCTGACCGGCACGACCTTCACTCATACCGGTCTCTCTGACGGCACGACTTACTATTATTCCGTGCGAGCGATGGCCGCCGACGGTCCCCTAGGCGAATGGTCGGAGACCGTCAGTGCAACCGCGTCCACGGCTCCTCCGCCGACCCCGACGGCAACGCCGACAGAGCGCGTGCCACCATCGTCGAGAATTCACGTGCCGCCAAGAGAACCGAATGGCTGGTCTTCTGACCCGGATGACCGGCCGTCAACATACCCGGACGGCCAGCCCATTAACCAGGATGCAAGGGTACAGTCGCCTCGTTCTAATTCGCGGGGTGGAAGGTCCGAATTGACGGCGACGCCTACGCCTACGTCCACGCCCACATCCACGCCTACGCTGACGACGACGCCCACACTGACTCCTACGCCAGAGCCAACGGCGACGCCGACCGCAACTGCGTCCGCGCTGAATGCGCCTGGGTTGACAGTCGAGGCGAAGGTACGGGGGGTGGTGTTGAGCTGGGAGGCCGCGGCGGGCGCGGTGCGCTACGAGCTCATGACGTGGTGGGACGGGGCGGACAGCTGGCAACCGCTCGGCGGCGACGATCTGACCGGCACAACGTACACGCATACCGAGGTAGCGGCCGGGACGAAGTACTACTATTCGATCCGTGCGGTGAACGCGGCGGGCAAGACAAGCCGCTGGCTGTCGGATTATCCCTCTGCAGTTGCGATTGGGGCGAAGGCGGCCCGAAAGGCAGAGCCGACTCCGACGGCGACAGCGACCGCGCCGGCGTTGTCTGCTCCTGGAATGACGGCCAAGGCTACGGAGCGGGGCGTGGCGTTGAACTGGAAGGCAGTTGCGGGGGCGGTGCGCTACGAGGTTATGACTTGGTGGGACGGGGCGCGCAGTTGGCAGTCGATAGGAGGCGACGATCTGACCGGCACAACGTATACGCACACGGACGTTGCGGCAGGGACGAAGTACTACTATACGATCCGCGCGGTGAACGCGGCAAAGGAGACGAGCGGCTGGCTGCAGGACTTTCCCACTGCAATTGCGATAGCGGTGACGGAGGCAGAAACGTCAACGCCTACACCGACGCCGACCGCGACCGCGCCGGCGCTGTCTGCTCCTGGCATGACGGCCAGGGCGACGGAGGGGGGCGTGGAGCTGAGCTGGGAGGCCATCGCGGGGGCGGTGCGCTACGAGCTTATGACCTGGTGGGACGGGGCGGGCAGCTGGCAGACGTTTGGCGGCGACGATCTGACCGGCACAACGTACACGCATACGGACGTTGAGGCCGGTACGAAGTACTACTATACGATCCGTGCGGTGAACGCGGCGGGTAAGAAGGGCGGCTGGCTGCAGGACTTTGCTACTGCAACTGCGCTCGCGGCGACGGGGAATTAGCCGTCAAAGCCGACCGGTCGGCTCATCCAGACGGGCACGTCGAAGCCGGCAACCACCGGACGAGCCGTGCTCATCGCGCGCTAGGGGCAACCGACAGCGCCAACTGAGGGCCCAAGGGCTAGGGATAGGTCGACAGTCCGCTCGATAACAGTTAAGGCGCTTCATCCCACCAGCATCAAGGGGCGGGACTGACCCACACCAATAATGGACTGACCGGGTCGGTCCCGGACTTGGGGGCGTTCCCGATACTGCGTGGCCTGAAATGGTGTCGTCCTGAATGGGGGTACACCAGGGCAGGCACAAGGCCTGCCCCTACGGTTGAAATGTGGGATGGGGCGCGTGTGGGAAGCACAAGGTCTGCTGCTTCCGTTGGCAGTTGGGGGATGGGGAAGGGAGCAAGGCGGTCCGGCTTGGCTTGGAAGACGGGCACAGATTCTGATAGAATTGTACTACGCACCCAGGAAGATCCACAGCGGAGTAAACCGGTTTACTTCCCCTGTCTGGAAAGAGCAGATGAATCTCCGACGGCTCAGCGCGGTCTCGTTCGGCCACATGGCGATCGACATTCTGAACGCCTCGATCGCCATGATCCTTGCCGTTCTGGCAGTGCCTTTCGAAATCTCCAACGCTCAGATCGGTCTGGGGGGCATGGCCTATGCGTTGATGGGGTCGCTGAGTCAGCCTTTTTTCGGTGTGCTAGCCGACCGGTTTGGGGGGCGCTGGCTTGGGGCGCTGGGGTTGCTGTGGACTGCCGTGTTCTACTACGCGGCCACTTTCTCGCAAGACTACTTCACGCTGATCACGTTGATGACGGTCGCCTCGCTGGGCAGCGGCGCGTTCCATCCCCAGGGTGCGATGAATGCCGGCGCGGCTGGCGGTCACAAGGCGACGACGGGCACCTCTGTCTTCTTCCTGCTGGGCCAGCTGGGGCTGGCCATGGGGCCGATGATCGCGGGTGTGCTGTTGGAAGAGATCTGGATGCTGGGCCCGCGCATCATGGCGATCGCGACGCTTCCGTTTGTGGTGTGGATGGCCTTTGGACTGCGCAAACCGCTGGTGCGAGTCGAGCCAGAACCGCCGCGGCCGGCAACGGTCGAGGAGCGGCGGCGTCTGCAACAACGCATTGCCCGCGAGCGCGCGATGTCAAACCGTGTTTCCCAGCCCAACAGGCGCTGGGTGGCGCTGGTGGCGTTCGCGATACTGGTGGCATTGCGAGCTTCGGTTCACCAGATATTTTATGGGATGTTGCCCAAATACTTCGCGGATCTGGGCTTTTCACCGACACAGTTCGGCTTTATGGTCGGGGTGCCCAGTGTGGCGATCGCGCTTGGCTCGATGTCCGGGGGCATTTTGGGTGATCGCTATGACCAGCCCAAGATTCTGCTGTGGTCGCTCCTGGCGGCCACGCCATTCTCGTGGCTGATGCTCGACATTGTTGACGGATGGGTATTTTTTCCGCTGGCCTTTGCGGCAGGCTTCCTGGTGGGTATCCCTCACAGTATTCTGGTGGTGATGGCGCAGAGGTTTCTGCCGAACAGGCAGGGGCTGGCTAGCGGCGCTATTCTCGGGTTCACTTTTGCCTCGGGCGCGTTGGGGATGGGTTTGGCCGGTCCGATTGCGGACCTTTACACCCTTTCGGGCGTCATGCATGTTGTGGCGGTTATGCCGCTGTTCGCGGCGCTGTGCGCTGTGTTTTTGCGGACTCGCATTGCGACGGCGCTGCCGATGGCGCCGGCAGCAGGGTCGGCGGATTGAGGTCTGGGGCGCGCCATAATCTACGGTCCGGGAACGGACATCACTTTCGATCCCGCTCATCCGGCGGCTCTATGTCTGCGACCTTCCCCATCGCTGCCAGGAACTTCCCCTTGCTCCCCTGCTCTGCACGCGTCGTAAGAAACGCTTCTGTTGCATTCGCCGACGCCTTCTCAGCCATTGTCAGCATGATGAAATGTTCAAGCGACATGTCTTCACGTTCGACAATTTCACACACTGTTGTGTGAAGCGACTCAGTTGTGTGAAGCGACTCAGGTATTGAAAGTCTTATGGTTGTCATAATCACTGTCCTATCCGCTCAAGAAACACGGGGCCATAGCCACCCATCATCCAGATCTTTCACTCCCCAGGCCAAGCCTCCTCCGTAATCTCCGGCTCCACTGTCGCACCGCGCGGGCCGGGGCGCAGGCGGCCGGTCACAACCTGGCCGTCGTGCTGGAAGACCAGCATGGCGTTTTTCTCCTCGGCCTGACGGCGCAGGTTGCGTTTGCCTTCGATGCTTTGCATTGGGTCGAGGTCGAAGGAGGGCACCCAGGCCAGCCGGTCCAGATGCGCGGCCCAGCTGCAGGCGTCGCCCAGGAAGAGGAGTGATTCGCCGGCGTCTTCGACCCACACGGCCTGGATACTTTCGGTATGGCCGGGCACTGTCACCGATTGCACGCCGATCGCCAGGCTCTGATCGCCGTCTACAATTTCCAGCTGACCTGTGCGGCGCAGCGGCTCCCAGTTGTTGGGGAAGTAGGTGCCGCGGGTGCGTTCATTGGGGAAGGCGGCGTCGGCCATTTCAAGGCGCTGGATCAGATAGCGGGCGTTGGGGAAGGAGGGGACGGCCTCGCTCTCGGGATCGTTGGCGTCTCTCCAGTGCGTACAGCCGCCGGCGTGGTCGGCGTGCAGATGGGTCATGAGGACGATGTCGACGTCGTCGGGACTGAAGCCCACACGTTGCAGGTCGGCCGCCAAGCGCTGGTTGCTGTCTTCCATGCCAAAGATGCTTCGCTCCTTGGCGGTGATTTTGTCGCCCTGGCCGACGTCTACCAGAATCAGTCCGGCCGACGACTCGATAAGCAGGGAGCGCATCTGTACCGGGATCCGGTTTTTCTCGTCGGGCCGGATGACCCGCTCCCAGAGGACGCGCGGCACGAGTCCAAAGAAGCCGCCGCCGTCAACAAGCTGGCGGCCGTCGCTGACGATATGACAGGGTATGGAACCGATATTGAATGAATATGGCATGGTAGTAGTGTGAGAATGTGGAAGGCGGATACGGGTTGATGTAGATGAAACTCTGTTCAAACAGAGTCAGTGCCGAGTATAGCACGGCCCGCCACTGTAACCTACCTTCGCCAGGTATCGGAAGCCGGTTATGTCACCTGTTCCAAGGGTGCCGCGCCCATTGCTTTCCTGTTCTGCGACCCTGACCTGCGGCGACCACAGAGTGTGGTCTTCGCGTCGCTTCGCGGACCCCAAAAGTGTGTTCTTGGCGGTCAATGGTGGATGGGCCGAACTCTGCTCTCCTGGACCAAAGCTTAGAAAATTCGCCGGCGCATCAGATACTACTGTGCCCCGATTTGACAGGCAGGGGCGCGCCTCCGCATACTTAAGCGGGTACATCACGGCGAAGCTTCTGCCAACCCACCACCTTTCACGCCGGCAATCGGGCGTCATCCGTCGTACGAAAAACGCAGAACGCAATGCCAATGCAAAGCAAACAGTTCTTTAGCGGCGAACCCGCGCAGATGCGCCCGCGCAAGCTTGTGCAAGGGTTGGTCTTTGATTTTGACAATACACTTGCCCGGCTCAACCGGCCTCACGAAGAGTTGATGAACACGGGCGCGCAGACAGCTTTCGACTACATGCGCTCGACGGGGATGACTGACCTGCCCGACGAATTTCCGGAGCATCTTGTTGAGGCGCGCATCTTCGCCGAAACGAAATCGGACGATGAGCAGGAGGAGCACACCGCGGACGACACGTTGAGTTTCCTGTTGCAGTTCGTCGGTTATCCGGCTTCACGTATGAACGAGGAGGTTCTGCGGCGGGCGGTGGACCTTTTTTACGCGCCGGAGATGACGGCGTGGGAGCCGATGCCCGGCGCTATCGACCTGCTGCAGCAGTTGCACGGAGAAGGCTTTCCGCTGGCGATCATCGCCAATTACGCCAGCGACCGCATTTTTCAGCGCATCATCGACTATACCGGCCTGCGCCCCTACCTGGATGTCTGCCTGAGCAGTGCAGCGGTTGAGTGGCGCAAGCCTGAGAAGGAAATCTATGGCGCCGTGCTGGAGCGCTGGGACGCGGAGCCGTATGAAATCGTGTGTATCGGCGACAGCTTGAAGCATGATGTCGCCGGTGGGCAGGAGATTGGCGCGCTTACCGTTCACTGCCGGATGATTCCGCTGGCAGAGGATCAACGACTGGTGGAACAGATTGCGCCCGACGCGGTGGTCGATACGCTGTCGGATCTGCCGGCGATCATTGAAGAGTGGTGCTGAAGGTGAGAAGCGACGAAGGCATGGCAAACGCAACGTTCCCGGTGACGGTCAGTCGGGAGTATCCGGCGGCGCCGCTGGTAGCGGTGGCTGCGGTGGTGCTCGACGAGGCCGGCCTCATTCTAATGGTCGAGCGTGGGCGTCCGCCTTCTAAAGGGATGTGGGCGTTGCCGGGCGGCTTGTTGGATCTGGGCGAGCCGGTGCGCGATGGGGTTGCGCGTGAGGTGCAGGAGGAGACCGGCGCGGAAATCGAAATCGTTGAGCTGGTGGATCTTTTTGAGCCGATTCACCGCGACGACGCCGGACGAATTCGCTATCATTTTGTGGTGATCGATTTCTGGGCGCGCTACCTTGGCGGCGATGTTGCGGCGGCGGACGATGTTGACGATGTGGCGTGGGTGTCGGTCGAGAGGCTGGGGGACTTCCCGATGGAGGAGGCGACGCGTCGGGTGGTATGTAAGGCGCATGGTCTTTGGGAGGAGAGTAACGGGCGGTAGAGGGGTATTGATGGTAGCTGTTTAGTTGGCTGCGGAGGGCCGCGAAGGACTAAGAAGAAAACCTTTTGTCCACGAAGGGCCACGAAGGACCACGAAGAACACCTCTTTGTCCACGAAGGGCCGCGAAGGACCGCGAAGAACACCTTTTTTTCCACGAAGGGCTGCGAAGAACACCTCTTTTTTCACTAAAGGCCGCGAGGAATATCTTTCTGTGTGGCCAGAGATCTTGGGCTCAGAATAGCAGATTCTGGTGAGAAGCGGTCTGAAGGTCGGTGTGCGGCTAATGCTGCATTTTGAATTGTATTCTTCGAATAGCAACGAACTCTAAACCGGATGCGGTGGCTGTCTTGGTCTGCTCATCCTCTTCGTTGCGATTCGGGCTTACTGGTTGCTGGTGAGGCTGGCTGGCGCCAGGTTGGTTGGGGCGGACTGGTGGAATGAAGGCGTACGGTCGGTGAGGCCTGGTTTTGGAGGGGGGCGTTGCGGGGGCGCAGCCCCTGCACAAGGGAGGGCCGAAGGCCCGACCGCCAAAATGACAGAGGAGCGTATGGAGGCGTGTGGAGAGAGTGAAACACGTGCTCTGGCTGCCTTACGGGTTACTAGCAAGGCGGTGGTTACATTCTACGGAAACAGGACTCAGTGGAATAAGGCCCGGGACTCGTCCAGGTGGTCGATGGTGCCGACGAGGGTGAGGTGATCGCCGTATTCAAGCTGGGTATTGCCGCGGGGAACGATAAACTCGCCGGCGCGGCGGATGGACAGGATCAGGACGTCACCCGGCAGGACGATGTCGCGTAGGGCCATTTCGTCGTAAAGGGGATTGTGGAGCCAGACTTCCGAGACCTCTTTGTTGTCATCGGTGCGAGTCAGCAGCTCGTAGATGTCCGGATTTCGGGCCAGCAGGCTAAGGAGCGCGGCCTGGTCTAACGAGGGATTGAAGACAGTCACGTTCAGCGTTTCGAATTCCACCAGCCGGTTGGTTTCCCTTACAAGGGTCACGATGTGGTCGATTCCGTAGCGGGTGCGGGCCACGTGGCAAATGTGCCGGTTGCGGTCGGTGTCGCTGAGCGTGACGACTACGGTTTCGGCGAGATCCAGGTGCCCTGCAAGTACCTCTTCTTCATCATCGATATTGGCGTGCAATACCTCGATACCTTCGGAGGCGCGTAGCCGGGCCCGCGCGGCCAGATTGGCATCCTCGGCTACGATAACGACATGTTCGTGGTGGCCCAGGAGCTGTTCAGCCACCTGGAGGCCCAGCCTTTCTGCGCCGAAGACAACGAAAGGATGGGGAATTGAGGCGGGAGTAAGCGGCACTATGCGGTTGAAGATCAGGGGCGCGATGCTGACGGTGACAATCGCGACCAGGATGATCATCGTGTTGACCGATTCGCTGATGATGCCAAGCGAGAGGCCGATAGCAGAGGCGGCGATGATGAGAGAGAGGCGAGAGGAGAGCAGGAATCCGGCCGAAAACGTTTCGCGCCATGTGAACTGCAGACGGAACAAGAGCGCCGGTAGGATCTTGACCAGAAATGCGGCCAATACCAGGAACGGCAGCAGCAACAGTACATCGGTTGAAGCGAGCAGGACGCCCAGATTGAAGTCCACCCCGACCATTATGAAAAAGATGGGGATGAAGAAACCGAATCCGACTGCCTCCAGTTGGTGCATCGCCTCCATGTCTTCGCGGGTTGAAAGCAGTGAAAGCATCGCACCGGCGATGAAGGCCCCGAGAATGATCTCCGCGCCAAGCACTTCGGCAAGAACGACGAACAGCAGCATGACTGTGAACGCGCCCCGGATCTTGATGCGCGCGGTGGTGTGGCTCAGCTCCTCCAAGGTGCGGCGCAAGGACTCCACCCGGTTCAGCGAAACGATGCCCAGGCGGTAGAGGAGGAAGAAGACCACGAACAGCACGCTGATCAGCAGGATGTCGAGCGTCAGTCCGTGTGAAATCGTCGCCACAACCACGGTGATCAGCAGCATGGTGGCGAAGTCAGCGATCAGGGCGGCGATAAGAATTGTCTGGCCGAAGCGGCCGCGAATCAACTCCTGTTCCTTGAGGACGGGCATGACGACGCCGAGCGACGTTGTCGACATGATGAGCGCCATCATCCACGGGCTGCTGACCAGGCCCATGCGCAGGAGAACAAAGCCGATGATGGTGGAGAGCGCCACGGTGAGGATAAAGCTCAGGAGGCTGACCGAGAGCGGCCCGAAAGTGCGGCGGCCGCGGGATTCAGTTGAGGTAGGGGCGGTCTGCGTGCCGCCGGCGCGGGCGGCGCCAGGCAACTCCACTTTCAAATTGGCGAAGTCGATCTCCATACCTGCGAGAAACATGAGGAAGACAAAACCAAACTCCGCCAGAAGGGTGAGCAGCTCATCTTCGTGGGTCACCCAGCCGAAACCGCTGCGGCCCACGACGATGCCCGCCAGGATTTCGCCGACCACGATCGGGAGCCTGAGACGCCGAAAGCGCGTGAGCAGCAGTGGCACGAGGAATGCCAAGGTAATAACTATTAGTAGTGGAGCAAATGATCCTGCGATCGCTTCCATACGGAATCCGAGTTAGTTCTGCGTGCTGTTTTGGCTGGTAAAGGGGCCGGCGCAGTGCGTTTCTGCTACCAAGTGGTGCTGTCCCGCGGGGCTGGCAGATTGAATGGGCGCGGTTTGATCGGGCTATCCCATTCTGTTACCCTAACATTCATGAGCTACGAAACGCAAGATTTTCTGCGCGGCGTAATCGAACGCATCACCTTTCATAACGAAGAAAACGGCTATACCGTCGCCAAGCTGGCGCTGGAACAGCCCACGCGTCAGCTGCCTCACTGGCAGAAGGAAGCGGCAATCGTTGGTGACATGGTCGGCGTCAATGTGGGGGAGGCGGTGGAGCTGCGCGGGCGCTGGGAGGTACATCCGCAGTATGGCAAGCAGTTTACGGTTGACGGGATGCGGTCGGTGCTGCCGGCTACGGTTGCGGGCATCGAGAAGTATCTTGGAAGCGGCCTGATCAAAGGCGTAGGCCCGGTGACTGCCAAGCGCGTGGTTGCCCATTTTGGCAGAGAGACGCTTGATATAATCGACAACCATCCGGAGCGGCTGTCCGAGGTGAGCGGGGTGGGCCGCAAGAGGATCTCGATGATCAACGCGGCCTGGATCGAGCAGAAGGCGATCAAGGAGGTGATGATCTTTCTGCAGGGCCACGGAGTCAGCGCCGGCCTGGCGGCCAAGATCTATAAGCGTTACGGCGACAGCGCGATCGAGACCGTGCAGCGCAATCCATACCGGCTCTCTGAGGATATTTATGGCATTGGCTTTCTGACGGCGGACAGGATCGCGCAAGCGTTGGGGATGGCTCGAGACGCGCCGCAGCGCATTGCCGCAGGTGTCGAGTTTACGCTCAACCGGGCCGCGGACGAGGGCCATGTTTATCTGCCAAGCGCGGAACTGATCGAGAAGGCGGACGAGCTCCTGCAAGTCGGGGCGGAGAAGACGGCGGCTGGGCTGCTGCACCTGAAGGCGTCAGACCGGGTCAAGTTGGCGGCTGGGCCGGGCGAGGAGGCGGAGTCGCTGCGCTGGGCGGTGGCGGAGATAGTCGAGCCGTCGAGCGCGCAGCCTATGCCGCTGCTGCGGGAAGGCGGCGGCGCCGATGAAGAGCCGAAAGCAGAGCAGATCGAGAGCGTGCTGCAAGCTGGAAGGGCGGCATATCTGACGCCGATGTACTACGCCGAGGTGGGCGTCAGTAACCGGCTGGCGCGGTTGATGCAGGGTTACACGGGCGCGCCGATTTCGGTCCGGTCCGGCGCCGGCCCGCTTGGCGCTTTTCAAAAACAGGACTGGGAAGGAAGATTCGCCGAACTCGAAGCGCGGGCGAGTGAAGAGGATAGCCCCTTGCGTCTGGTAGCGCGGCAGCGGGATGCGGTGCGAGCGGCGTTGACCAACCGGCTGACCGTGCTGACGGGGGGACCCGGAACGGGCAAGACGACCGTTGTCCGCACCATAATCGAACTGTGCGAGGAGGCGGGGGCCAAGGCAATTCTGGCGGCGCCGACCGGCCGCGCGGCCAAACGCCTCGCGGAGACGACAGGCCGGCCGGCGAAGACGGTGCACAGGCTGCTGCAGTTTCAGCCGGGGGCGGGCATGTCGTTCAAACGCGACGAGGAGCATCCGCTGGCCGGCGACCTGCTGATCGTGGACGAGTCCTCCATGCTGGACTTAGTTCTGACTAACCATCTGCTCAAGGCAGTCCCGGCGGGGATGTCTCTGCTGCTGGTGGGAGACATCGATCAGCTGCCAAGTGTGGGGGCCGGCAATGTGCTGGGGGATGTGATTGCGGCGATTGAAGAAGAGGATGCGCGGTCGCGGCAGGTTTCCGGAGCAGAGTCCGGGCGCGGGGCGGCGGTGGTGCGGCTGGAGACGATCTTCCGGCAGGCCGCGGGGAGCTATATTGTTGAGAATGCGCATCGTATCAATCGCGGCCAGTTGCCGGTGGTGACGCGGACAGCCGAGGAGGAGAGGGCCGAGGCCGAGGATTTCTTTCTGTTCCGCACGAAAGAGCCTGAACGGGCCGCCGAGTTGTGCGTTGAGCTGGTCCAGGAGCGCATCCCGCGCCGTTTTGGCATTCCGTCTGCGGACATTCAGGTGCTCAGCCCGATGCACCGCGGCGCCGCGGGCGTGACGTCGCTCAATGAAACTATCCAGCAAGCGCTCAATCCGCCTCAAACTGACAGCGCAGAGCGCGCTTTCGGTAGCCGGGTCTACCGCAGAGGTGACCGGGTGATGCAGGTGCGTAACAACTATGACAAAGATGTGTTCAATGGCGATATGGGCTATATTAAAGAAGTCGATCTGACTGAACAGCACGTTACGGTCGAGATCGATGGGCGCGTGGTTGGCTATGATTTCCAGGAGCTGGACGAGCTGGTCCATGCCTACGCTGTCAGCGTACATAAGAGCCAGGGCAGTGAATTCCCGGCAGTCGTGATTCCCGTGCTCACGAGCCATTACATTTTACTTCAGCGCAATCTCCTATACACGGCCGTTACGCGCGCCAAGCGACTGGTCGTGTTGGTGGGACAACCGAGAGCAATAGGCATAGCCGTTGGCAATGACGAGGTGGCCCAGCGTTACAGCGGGCTTACGGAGCGGCTGCGGCGTGCGACAGCAACGGAGATCTATCTATGAGCAATAATGGAAAGCCAGCAATCGCGGTACAGCTTTACAGTCTGCGTCACCTTTCAGACAGTTTTGCGGACATCGCGGCCGCGGCGGCCGCGGCCGGCTATAAAGGTGTCGAGCTTATCCATTTGCCGGACCATTCGGGTGCGGAAGCGAAAGCGGTTTTGGATGAGCACGGATTGCAGGCGGTGTCGGCGCACGTGCCTTACCAGGCGCTGGCGGAAGACTTTTCCGCTACGGTCGACTTTCATCGGGCGGTTGGGAACGACCTTCTGATTTTACCGATGCCTGATCCCGATGTGCGCAACGCCGCCAATGCCGAAACGTGGCGCGTCTTCGGGCAGACGCTTAATGAACTGGGGCGGCGCTGCCGGGACGAGGGTATGCGGCTGGGCTATCATAATCATGCCTTTGAGATGGCAGAGTACGACGGTGCGCGTGCGATCGACTGGCTGCTGGCGAACGCTGAAGAAGAGAACCTTTTCTGGGAGCCCGATCTGGCGTGGATAACCGATGGCGGCGCTCCCCCCTTGGATCTGGTGCAGAAATACGCTGGGCGCTGTCCTCACGTCCACGCTAAGGACCTGGCGCCGGCGGGAGAAAACGAGGATCAGATGGGTTTGGCTGATGTTGGATACGGGAAGTTGGACTGGGACGCGCTGTTGCCGGCCTGCAAGGCGGCGGGCGCCGAGTGCTATATTGTCGAACACGACCTGCCTAAGGACCCGGTCGCCAGTGTCCGCCGGAGTCGGGAGTTTCTGGTAAGCCGGGCAGAGCTGATGTGAGGTTGGGGGCAGATTCCGCTTTGCCCGGCACTGTGCAGTATCAGAATGTACTGCAGAGGGCGGGACACCTTGTTTTCCGCTGGCAAACGTCGTTAAACGCTTTGTCGCCCGTCGGAATCCAGTTCAGTGTTTTATTATATGAAGAAATGTTTCGGAGAGAATCTTGGCAAATTCGGCGATGTTTGAAGGGCTTGTGTTCGATGAACGCCGAAATGCGGCGCAGGTGAGACATGTGGGCGAGCGTGCCTGCTATGTCGTCGACGAGGATGGCTTTCTGCGCCACATCGACGCCGCGCAAGTGGATATACAGGTGATCGAGTTCTTAAAGGGTCAAGTGGACCAGCATCGAGACCTGGCCGTGAGCGGCATGTTGGACCTGATGGGCAAAGACGACATCTTTTCCAAGGCGGCGGTAGAGTCATCTATCGACAATATCGATCAGGCGGTTGGACAGGCGATCCCTGAGCAGTCGCGTCAATGGCTTGGGATGATGGGTTTTCGGGTCGTCATCAACGATCAGGGCGAGGTAGTGGACATCGAAATGCCTGCGGGGGAAATCGAAGAGGGCGACGAATACTGATTGAGGGCCGGCGAGAGAGAGGGAATATTG
>Ga0209544_1001261_pt1 | contig 28930 bp, 24 predicted proteins | sample MesohylPK_FD_187297 | JGI IMG/M metagenome (GOLD analysis project Ga0209544, IMG submission 187297) | Host-associated microbial community of the marine sponge Aplysina aerophoba from Gulf of Piran - sponge mesohyl, lysed by proteinase K... | ecosystem: Host-associated > Porifera > Sponge >...
GACCGGATGAGATGTCGGACTGCTGTTGGTAGTACTCGGGCTCCGTCAGGGCCTGCACCTGGAGCCGCTGCTCGGCCTTGACCGTCTCGATCAGGTCTCGGGCCGCCGCGGGCGACGCGGCCTGCAGCCGGGTCGAGGAGTAGTAGCCGCTACGGCGGAACGAATCGCCCAGGTCGCGGTAGTCGCCCCAGATCTCGGAACCGTGGGCGCCAACGCCGGTGAACAGGCCGACGACCCGGAACGTGTTCCGTCCCAACTCGCGCTCGTCGCCGACCCGCAGGCCAAGCCGGCCGGCCAGGCTGCGCCCGACGATGATCTCGCCTCGGCCGGGCTCGAAGCGCCGGCCCTCTGTGATCTCGAAAGTAGGCCGGATGGCGAACCCTCCGGGCTCCACGCCGCGGACCATCACGTTCGTTTCGGTACCGTCGACCCGTTCGAAGATCTGGATCGTCACCGTCTCGCCAGACGCGGCCACGTCGCCGCCGGCCGTTCGCTCAACGCCGGGCATCGCGGTCAGCAGGCGGTGGCTCTCCTGCGCGTAGGAACTCTCCATCTCGGCGCGGGTGCCGTCCCTCATCACGATGACGACCGAGGGGTCCCCGGTGTCCGCGAACGCAGCCCGTAGCCCGCCGGCGAGGGCGAGCACGCCGATGTAGACGAGGACGACGAAGCCGATCGAAGCCAGGGTCATGAAGGCCACGCCGCGGCGTTCGAAGAGGTTGCGGTAGGTGTACTTGATCGGGATCATGCCGTCTCCTTGCGCGCGCAGCCGCCCACAGTCAGAGCCTCCTCAGGCCGTCGACGATCTTGAGCCGGGCCGCCGCGACCGCCGGGAAGACACCGCTCAGCAGGCCCACCGCGATGCCGATAGTGACCGCGGTCACGAGGACCTGTGTATCCAGTGCGAAGCCGCCGAACCCGAAGCCCATCTGGTCCAGGAATGGCGTGGCGCCCCGAATCGCCACCGCGGTGAAGGCGATGCCGAGCGCCGAACCCAGCACGCCTACCGCCAGCGACTCGCCGATCACCATGCCGAGCACCTGGTTGCGCCGGAAGCCCAGGGTGCGGAGCACGGAGACCTCGGTGGTCCGCTCGCGCGCTGCCATCGCCATCGTGTTCGCCGTGATCAGGAAGATGGAGATGACGATCGCAAGCCCGATCATGGAGAAGAAGAACGTCAAGTTGCCCAGCATCTCCGTGAACGAGGCCGCGAACGCCTCTGCCGTTTCCGCACGCACCTGGTTGTCCGAGTTCTCGAACATCGCCTCGGCGGCGGCAATGACCGCGGGCGCGGCCTCCGGGTCGTCGAGCAGCAACCAGTACGTTCCGTTCTGGCCGGGATTGCCCATCGCCTCCTCGACGTAACGCCGGTGGAAGAAGATCTGCCGCTCCTGGCCCGGCTCGTCGAAATCGTAGATCGCCCGCAACTGGAGCTCCACGTCGATCGGGTAGATGTCCCCCTTGATCGTGATCGTGTCGCCGAGCGACCAACCCTGGATCTCGGTCAGTTCGCGGCCGGCCGCGAAGGCGGTGCGCTGCGCCGCGAAGGCCTCCCACTCCTCCTCGTTCCATTCCAGGTCGTAGAAGACGCTCCGGAACGTCGCCGGATCGATCGTGAAGCGCGGAAAGAAGTTCTCGGGTCTCTGGTCCTTGTAGACACCCTGGAACCAGTTCTGGGGCGTTACCGACACCACGTTGTCGATCGTCCGCAGCCGCTGCTCGTACGCCTCGGGCAACGGAAACGTGAGCGAAATCGCGTTGCGAACGACCAGCCTGTCGGGAATCGCCGAATCGTCCGCGAAACTCATCGCGTCGTTGACGACCCCGAGCAGGGACAGGATGAACAGCGCCATCGCCAGACTCGCCATGGTGAGAAACGTGCGCCGCTTGTTGCGCAGCAGGTTGCGTCGAATCAGCTTGATCATGCTCCCGCTCCTCCTCCCGGCTCCGACGCGACCAGCCGCCCCTTGTCGAGCCGCACCAGGCGCTTGGCTCTCGCCGCGGCCTTCGGATCGTGGGTCACCATCAGGATCGTCTTGTTGAACTGCTCGTTCAACTGACCGAGCAGGTCGAGCACTTCGCCGCCGGACTCGGCGTCCAGATCGCCGGTCGGCTCATCCGCGAGCAGCAGGGTCGGGTCGGTGACGATCGCGCGGGCGATCGCCACCCGCTGCTCCTGGCCGCCGGAGAGTTGCCGCGGGTAGTGCTTCATCCGGTTCTGCAGACCGACCACCGAGAGCGCCGTCTCGACTCTCTTTCTGCGCGCCGCCTTCGACGATTTCCGCAGGGTGAGCGGCAGTTCAACGTTCTCGTACGCCGTGAGCACGGGGATCAGGTTGTAAAACTGGAAGATGAAGCCGATGTGGCGCTGGCGCCACAGCGCCAGCTTGCTTTCGCCGAGCCGGCTCACCTGCTGGCCAGCCACGATCAGTTCGCCGCTCGTCGGCTGGTCGATGCCCGCGAGCAGGTTGAGCAGTGTGCTCTTGCCGGAGCCCGACGGGCCCATCAGGGCGACGTAGTCCCCCGCCTCAACGTCGAGCGTAATGCCCTGCAGCACCTTCAGCTCGAAGGCGTCGCGCCGGTAATTCTTCGTCACGTCCCTCAGTTGGACGACGGTCTCAGCCATGGATCGACTCCTCCATCGCGCCGTGTGTACGCGCGCCTCTTCGCTTCGCCTCAGTCATGGATCAGTTCCTCCATGGCGCCTCGTGCAACGGACACCCTTCGTGCAGCTTTACTCATCTTCCCCTGCCCAGTCAGGAAACCTCGCGCACCCGCATTCCGTCGACGAGATCCGCCGACGGTTGTCGCACGACCGTTTCGCCACCGCTCAAACCCGACAGCACCTCAAAGTCGTTGTCCTGCTCCAGGCCCAGCTCGATCGACGAGCGGACCAGGGCGCCATCCCGCACAACCCAGGTGTAGCTGCGGTCGCCCTCGGTCACGATGGCGGCCGCCGGGATCAGGACCTTCGGTTCCGCCTCGAGCGCGGCCTGGTCCGTACCCTCCTGCAGGAAGGTCACGGTGCAGCTCATGTCCGGCACGAGCCGCTCGTCGCGGTCGTCGATCGTGACCTTGACCTGAACCACGGCGCGCTGCCGGTCGGCGGTCGGCACGATCTGGCGCAAGCTGCCGGTGTACTCATGGTCGGGCACGGCATCGACCCGGATCGAAGCCGGCTGACCAAGCTCGATGCGGGCGATGTAACTTTCGTTGATGTCCGCCTCGACCTCGAGCGAGGTCGGATCGGCGATCCGTACCAGGGCGCCGGTCGCCTGCTGGCTGGTAAAACCACCCGGCGCGACCATCTCCCCCACCTCAACCGTCCGCTCGATGACGACGCCGTCGACCGGAGCACGGATGATGGTGTACTCCAGTTGGGCCCGGACCGAGTCGAGATTAGCCCGCGCGGTGCCCACCTGCGCCCTCGCGACCTGGAGCGTCGTGATCGCCGCGTCGAGATCGGCGCTGGGTGCCACCCCCGCCTCGACGACCCGTCGCTGGCGGGCCTCCTCCCGGACCGCGTCGGCAAGCCGGGCCGTCGATTCGAGCAGGGCCGCTTCGGATCGGCGCACGGCCGCCTGGAGATCTTCGCTGTCCAGCACGGCGATCATGTCCCCGGCAGCAACTGCGTCCCCTTCGTCGACGTACAGCTCCGTGATCCGGCCGATGATCTTCGCGCCCACCGCGGCGCGCACCCGTGCATAGGTGTAGCCCGTCGCGTTCAGCACCGCCGATGCCTGCTCGGCGGTCAGTCGCTGCACGGTCGCCGTCTCGACTTCCGGCATGAGCCACGGCGCGTACTGCTCGAACGGCACCGTGCGCCACGCGTAGACCGCCCCGATGACGAGCACCAGAAAGATGCCCCACTTGATGTAGCGGCCCCGGCGCGGCCGGTACTCGTACTCGTCGTCGGCGCGGAGGATGGAGAGGTCCGGTCGCGCCGGCGGCTCAGCGCCACCACCCGGACTCGCCAGGGCGCTCACCGGCGCACCGGTAGCACCGGCGGACGCACTCCACCGGTCAGTCGTTCCATTCCGCGCATTCTATGGTCCTAACCTACGCGGAGCCGGCGCGAGGGTTTCGGGCCGCACCGGGACGACTCCCGGAGTGGCGCTCGCTAGCTCGTCGCCTCATCCACCGACATCAAAAGGTCGAAGTCTGAATCGGCGGTCTCGATGGCAGCGCCATGATGCGCCGCGCACGCAGCGATGAGGATGTCGGTTACCGGCACCGTGATCCCTCGGGCTCGTGAGCGAGACGCCAACTCGTAGGCCCTTTGCCAGACATCGCCTTCGATTGGCAGTTCCGGGAGCGTATCGGCAAAGCGCCGCAGCACGTTCCGCTCCCGACCGCCGCGGGCGCCGTTCCAGAGTTCAAGCTGCACCACCGGACACCAGCAGGCCTGTCCGGACGTCAGGGCGGCTTCGACCCGGGCGCGAACGGCCGGGTCGCCATGCGGACGCAGCAGGTGGATCCACGACGATGTGTCAACGAGAATCACCCGTTCTAACCACGGCGGCGAAGCGCCTGGAGCTCTTCAGGCGTCATCAGGTCGTCGCAGGTTCCGGCGAATCGAACCAGCTCCGCCATGCGCATCCGTCGGTTGAAGTCGACGATCGCTCCGACGATCGCCTCGCGCTTCGTCTTCGCGTTCGTGAACCTGATTGCATCCTCGAGTTCACGCTCAGGAATATCAACGGTGGTCTTCATGACTCCACAATAGCCCCCATTCGGAATCTCCGTCAACCGGTCGAAGGAGTCTCTCTCGCCTCATCCTCCTTAGTCAGAGGAACAGCGGCCTGGCCGGCTACTCCCGGCGGGCTTGGCGAACAAAGTCGTCTGTCATGAACACGTACTCTGTTACTTGGCGGTATGTCTCGCCTGACCGGAGGACGGTACTGGGGAACGCCGGTTGGTTCGGGGAGTCGGGGAAGTGCTGCGTCTCCAGGCAGAGACCGCCCCGATGGACGTACGGTCGGCCGCTCTTGCCGACCAGCGTGCCGTCGAGGAAGTTCCCGGTGTAGAGCTGTAAGCCCGGTGCGGTGCTCGTGACCTGGAGCACCCGACCGCTCGTCGGCTCGGAGAGCACCGCCACCGCCACCGGCGCAGGCTCGCCCTCTCTGTACCAGGGGTCGATAGCCCAGTTGTGGTCATAGCCCATGCCGAACCGTAGCTGCTCGAAATCGTCGTCGATCCGCTCGCCTATCCTCGCTCCGCGCACGAAGTTCATCGGCGTTCCAAGAACGGACGCGATCTCGCCGGTGGGAATCAGGTTGGCGTCGACCGGCGTGTATTCGACACCGAGAATCTGAACTTCGTGGTCCAGGATGTCGCCCTCACCCTCGCCCTTCAGGTTGAAGTAGGAGTGGAAAGACAGGTTGACGACAGTGGGTTGATCGGTCACTGCCTCCGCTTCGATGCGGAGTGCATTGAAACCCAAGACGTAGCGCACTTCGAAGTCGACGTTGCCCGGATAGCCCTCCTCGCCGTCCGGACTCCGGTAGCTGAGCGCTACCCCCCTGCCGTGTTCGGTCAGGATCGGCTCGCCGTCCCAGACGACTCGGGTCAGCCCGCGGACGCCGCCGTGAAGGCTGTTCTCCCCGTCGTTCTGCGGCAGGCTGTAGGTCTCCCCATCGAGCGTGAACCGGCCGCCGGCGATGCGATTCGCGTAGCGCCCGACGATGGCGCCGAAGTACGGGTTCGTGTCCGCCAGGTAGGACTCGAGATCGTTGAACCCCAGCACGACGTCGGCGAACTCGCCGTCGCGGTCCGCGGCCGTCAGGGACACGATCGCACCGCCCAGTTCGGAGATCTCCACGCTGGCGCCGGAAGGCGATTCGAGGCGGAACAGTTCGACCTCCTTGCCGTCGACTTCGCCCCACGGGCGCCGGGTCACCTCCACGAAGAGCCCCGGGCCGATATCAAAACAACCGCCGGCGACGACGGCTGCAAGCAGGAGAAGGGAAACAGGTCTGCGCATGGCACGCCGCAGGCTACCAGCGGTACTTCACCGGCAGCCGTCATCCGGGCTAACCTCGCGCCATGGCTGACTTCCACCACCAGCACCTCTTCGAACACGGCGGCGACGAGCCGGAGTACCGCCTGCTGACGTCCGACCACGTCCGCGTCGAGTGCGGCGGCGGCCGCGAGACCCTGCACATCGAGCCCGAGGCGCTGCGGCTGATCGCTCGCGACGCGATGGACGACATAGCCCACCTGCTGCGGGCCAGCCACCTCGAGCAGTTGCGCCGCGTCCTGGACGATCCGGAATCGTCGGCGAACGACCGCTTCGTCGCGATGGAGCTGCTCAAGAACGCGAACATCGCCGCCGGCCGCGTGCTCCCCGGTTGCCAGGACACCGGCACCGCGATCGTCCTCGGCTACAAGGGTCAGGACGTCTACACCGACTGCGACGACGAGGAACTGCTCTGCCGCGGCATCTACGACGCCTACCAGGAGCGCAACCTGCGCTACTCCCAGATGGCGCCGCTGTCGATGTACGAGGAGAAGAACACGGGCACCAACCTGCCCGCCCAGGTCGACCTCTACGCCGCCCGTGGCGATGAGTACCGGTTCCTGTTCGTCGCCAAGGGCGGCGGCTCGGCGAACAAGTGCTTCCTGTACCAGGAGACGAAGGCGATCCTGAACCCCATCTCGCTGATGAACTTCGTCGACGAGAAGCTCCGCACTCTCGGCACCTCGGCCTGCCCGCCCTACCACATCGCCCTGGTCGTCGGCGGCACCTCGGCCGAAGCGACGATGAAGACGCTGAAGCTCGCGACCTGTCACGCGATGGACGACCTGCCGACCAGCGGCAACGAACTCGGCCGCGCCTTCCGCGACCTCGACCTGGAGAAGCAGATCTTCGACCTCTGCACCCGGATCGGCATCGGCGCCCAGTTCGGCGGCAAGTACTTCGCCCACGACGTGCGGGTCATCCGGCTGCCCCGCCACGGCGCCTCGCTGCCGGTAGGACTCGGCGTCTCCTGCTCGGCGGACCGGCAGATCCTCGGCCGGATCAACCGCGACGGCGTGTTCCTCGAACAACTCGAGGCCAACCCGGCGAAGTACCTGCCGGAGGTCGAGGAAGACGAACTCAGCGGTCAGGTCGTCGCGATCGACCTGAACCGTCCGATGGACGAGATCCGCGCCGAACTCTCGAAGTACCCTGTGGCCACCCGGCTCTCTCTGACCGGACCACTGGTCGTCGCCCGCGACATCGCCCACGCCCGCCTCAAGGAACTGCTCGACTCGGGGCAAGACCTGCCCCAATACTTCAAGGACCAGCCCGTCTACTACGCCGGCCCCGCGAAGAAACCCGAAGGCAAGGCCTCCGGCTCATTCGGCCCGACGACCGCCGGGCGCATGGACCCCTACGTCGACCTGTTCCAGAGCCACGGCGGCAGCATGGTCATGCTCGCCAAGGGCAACCGCTCACCCGAGGTCCGGCGCGCCTGCGAGAAGCACGGCGGCTTCTACCTCGGCTCGATCGGCGGGCCGGCGGCCGCCCTCGCCGAGCAGAGCATCCGCAAGGTCGAGGTCCGCGAGTTCGAAGACCTCGGGATGGAAGCGATCTGGCAGATCGAAGTCGAGAATTTCCCCGCCTTCATCGTGATCGACGACAAGGGGAACGATTTCTTCGCGCCGTTTGCCAAGGCGGGTGCAGTGGCGATCGGCGGCGGGCAGCCCTGACGAGAGTTCACTTTGGATTGCCGAATATTTTCATTCTCAATGACGATTTTCGCTATTCGTAGCGTAGAATCGCGGCATGCAGTACCCCCGGAAGGCAGAGCAGCGCGTTCGACGGCTCAGTGAGACATTCCCAGCCGTCGTGATGACCGGCGCTCGTCAGGCCGGCAAGACGACCCTGCTCCGGATGGCCTTTCCCGACCACGACTACGTGTCGCTGGACCTTCCCGCCACGGCCAATCAGGCCGAACGGAACCCCGACGCGTTCCTGGAGGCGCATCCGGGACCGGTCGTGATCGACGAGGTCCAGTACGCCCCCGGCCTGTTTCGGAATCTGAAGGCCGCCATCGACCAGCGTCGTCACGAGATGGGCCGCTACCTCCTGACGGGCAGCCAGCACTTCGTCCTGATGAGGGACGTCTCGGACAGCCTCGCCGGACGCTGCGGCATGTTCGAACTGGAGAATCTCGCTCTGGGTGAGATCGAAGCGCTGACACCGGTCGGCGACGGGCCTCTCGATGTCGCCCGGTTCCTCCTGCGGGGCCAGTTCCCGGAACTCTGGCGGGCACCCGACACCTCGGCCAGGGATTTCTACACCGCCTATCTGGCGACCTACCTGGAACGAGATGTCCGGCAAATCCTGAACGTCCAGAGTCTCCGAAACTTCGAGCGCTTCCTGCGGGTGCTGGCCGCGCGATCCGCCACCCAGATCCACAAGTCGAACGTCGCCAGCCAGGTCGGCGTCTCGGTCGGCACGGTCACGAACTGGCTTAGCGTTCTCGAGACCTCCGGGCAGATCGCGCTGCTCGAACCGTGGCACACAAACCTCGGTAAGCGAGTTGCAAGAACACCGCGGGTCTACCTCAGGGACACGGGCCTGCTGTGCTTCTTGCTGAACGTGGAAGACCCCGCTCTCCTGCTCCGCTCGCCCTTCCTGGGTGCCGTGTGGGAGACCTTCGTGTTCGCGGAGCTGCGCAAGTGGAACGAGGCACGAGGCCGGCCCGTACACATCTGGACCTACCGCGACCTCGGCCAACGAGAGATCGACTTCGTGATCGAGCGGGCCGGCGAGCTCAGCTTCGTCGAGTGCATGTGGGAGGAAATGCCGGGCTCCCGAGAAGCGAAGACGATCCGCAAGGTGTCCGCCGACCTCGAGGAAACGAACGGACCCTGGCGTCCCGGGAACCACTACGTCGTGGGCCGACCGAGGGCGACCTACGACATCGCTCGCGGCATTCGCGCCATCGGCGTTCGCGACCTGGCAATGATTGCGCCGACCCCCGGCGAGCAATGATCCGGCTCAGTCGCCGGCCCGGGAAGGGGAAGAAACAACGATGACAGCAATCCACCACAATCGATCCGGCGCCGGCTTGCCCGTCGGTTGGGCACTCGTCGCCGCGCTCAGCTTCGCCACGGCCGCGAACGCCCAGCGCGCCGCCTACCCGCCGGAAGAGTTCGCCCAACGACGAGCCCGCCTATGCGAACGCCTCGACGGCGGCGCGGTGCTCATGTTCTCGGAGACGATGCCGCGCTACGGCGCCCGCTTCCGGCAGGACCACGACTTCTTCTACCTGACCGGCTACGAGGGCCGGAACGCCGTGCTGCTGCTCGAGGTCGACGACTGCGAGGCGAGGCTCTACCTCCCTCACCAGGGCGACCGGGAGAAGTTCATCGACGGCCCGAACTGGCTCCACGCGCCCGAGCAGGCCGAAGGCACCGGCTTCGAGGTCGACCACCTCGCCTATCTGCCGGAGCACCTGGCCCGGAGGCGTGGCCGGCTACCCGGCGAGGCAGGAAAACTGCTCTGGATGCGCCTCGGCGAGCGCGACGAACTCGACCTCGCCCGCAGTGAGAAGGGGCTGTACCTCGGCCGACGCGAGCAGAATCCCTGGGGCGGCCAGCCGACCGAGCAGGCGCACCAGATCGAAACGATCCGCAGCCGCTACCCCTACGCCAAGCTACGCGACCTGACCCCGCACCTCGACCGCCTGCGCACGATCAAGACACCGCGCGAGATCGAAGTCCTGCGCCGCGCCGGCAAGGTCAGCGCCGACGGCATCTCCGCCGCGATCCGCGCCACCCGCGCCGGCGGCTGGGAGTACGAGCTGGAAGCCGCGGCCAAACACGTCTTCCTCAAGCACGGCGCCGAAATGGAGGCCTATCCGGCGATCGTCGGCTCGGGGCCGAACGGCCTGATCTGGCACTGGGTGAAGAACGACCGGCAACTCGAGAACGGCGACCTCGTCGTCATGGACTACGGCGCCTCTTTCGCCTACATGACGATGGACATCACCCGCACCTGGCCGGTTACGGGCAAGTTCGACGAGGTCCAGGAACGCGCCTACCGCGCCGTCCTCGAAGCCCAGAAGGCGATCATCGCCGCCATGCGCCCCGGCGTCACCCGCCGGGAGACCACCGCGATCTGCCGCGAGATCTACGACCGCTGGGGCTTCGAAAGTAAGCCCGCCCACGGCGCCGGCCACTTCGTCGGCCTCTCCGTCCACGACGTCGGCGACGGCTCCCTCCCCTTCGAACCCGGCATGGTCATCGCCGTCGAGCCGATCATCGAGATCCCCGAACGGAACATCCACATCCGCATCGAGGACACGGTGCTGATCACTGAGGGCGAGCCGGAGATCCTGAGTGCGGCGGTGCCGAAGGAAGTGGACGAGTTGCTAGCCTTGGTCGGGTCGGCGAAGTAGAAGGTAGCAACCACGGCTATGATTGCAATGAATGCGCTGTCATTGTAATCTCTCGGCTCATGGGCCAACTCACCATTCGCAACGTCGATGAAGCAGTAGTGCAGGCCTTGCGGCGCCGCGCAGCGGCCGCAGGCACGTCAACCGAGGAAGAAGCGCGCCGGTCGCTGGCTATGGCCGTGGGGATCGACCGGGAAGCAACGCGGGCTCGGCTCAACGCCGTCCGTGCGGCGATAGCCCACGACGACGAGCCCGTCGAGCTGCTGGTTCGGAAACTGCGGGACGGAAGAGCCCGCGACCTCTCGGGCTGACCCGTCTTGCCGCTCCAACGCGTCGTCGTTGACGCCAGTGCCGCCCTGAAGTGGGTTCTCGAAGAGGAAGGCAGCCCTGAAGCCCTCGAGCTCCTGAACCGGGATGTCCTTCACGCCCCGGATTTCTTGCTCCTGGAAGTCGCGAACGTTCTCTGGACGAAGGTCCGCCGGAGCGCTCTGTCACGAACCGACGCCGACGCCGCGTTTCAGACGCTGGCCGCCGTGCCGATGGTGCTGACACCACTGGCCGAACTCATCCCACCGGCCCGTAGCCTGGCTTTCGCCTTGGATCTCACCGTGTACGACGCCGTCTACGCGGCGCTAGCCCAACAACTCGACTGCCCGCTCGCAACCGCCGATGCGGCCCTCGCGCGCGCCATGACGGACGCCGCACTCACAGGTTCAGCGCTGCTGATCCGCTAGCGCCCACGACGCGGTCGGCAAGTACTTCCAGCGGCTCCCTGCCCTGCCGGACCTCCGCGAGCTGCTCACGCCAGCGGGTCGGAGTCGCGTTCAGACCGAACCGGGCGCCCAGCGCGGCACCTGCCACCGCTCCGTTCGTGTCGGTGTCTCCGCTCGCGCTGACGACAGCGACCAACGCTTCCTCGAAGTCGGCGGCCTGGTCCGCGCACCAGAGTGCGACCTGCATTGCCTTCAGCGTGTAGCCCATGTCGCCGCCGTCCAGAACCAGGTCCACCGGAGCGATGCCGCTCGGGATGGAACAGGCTTCCACGACGGTTTCCGGCACGGCGCCTTCTATACCGAGGTCCGAAAGGGAATCACGAAGTCGCTCCGCCACTTGCTGGACTCGAGCAACGACATCCGACACTCTGACCGCTTCGCCCCGAAGAAGCATCGCAATCGCGAAGTTCACCACCGCCGCCGACCAGATGCAACGGGGATCCGCATGGGTCACCACCGCGCTCAACGCCGTGTTCCTGGCCAGGGCGACGTCGTCCCCCATCCAGCGGATCGCCAGCGGCGCACAGCGCATGACGGCGCCGTTGCCGGCCGAGTACCAGCCCGACTCCTCCCAGAACTGGCGCGCGGCCTCCAACGCCGGTACGCCGCTGGGCTCGCGCGCCTGAACTCCGGCGCCACCAGCGCAACGAGGCCTGTCGCCGCCGATCCGCGACAGGACGTCCGCGGTTTGAATCCCGATGCCGCGGCCGTTCTCCTCAGCCCAGACCCAGAATCGGCGGCCAATGACCTCGACGTCGAGTTCGCCGGCCCCGCCGTCGATGGCCGCCTCCGCCAGGATGATCGCCTGTGCGAGGTCGTCGTCGTCCGGTTCGCCGGTTTCGACTTCGATGTCGCGAACTCCGTTCGGGTACGACGCCCCGACCGCGTCACGCGGCCAACCCTCCTGCGGAATGCCGAGCAGATTGCCGACGCCGAGGCCGACCATCAGGCCGCGGCAGCGGTGTTGAGACTGCTCGTACGACATCAACTCTCTCGCTATTGGCATCCGATTCCGACGGACCGCGAGCGACTCACGAACCGGCATCCTCGATTTGGCGCTGGTACCAACGCTCCTTCTCCTGAAACGGGGGCGGTACCACAACCGCCCTTCTGCCAAGCCTCCTTGACGGCCAGAACGTGCCCGCTACGCCACTTGTCGAACGAGATCCCTAGCTTCCCCGTAGCCTTCCATTCCTGAAGCAGTCCTTCGAAGCGCTCGTCCTCTTCCCTCTTCAACTCGCGTAGTTGCCTCAGGTAGTCCGGGAGAGCGGGATTGGCACCAGAGAGCTGATGGAGGCAGTCGCCGTAGTGCTCGTTCCGGCCCTGCTCCTTCTTCGGCTTCCCGTTCTTGATCAACAGCCCCTTCGGCTTCGCGTGGGCCTCAACCCTGCGCCGGGGCTCTGAACGCCAGGCGATGCTGGAGCAAGTGCCGTCGAACCCGCGGACGTCGCCATCCTGCACGGGATCGCCAGCGTCTCCGCGCCACGTGAGGTTTACGGCAGCGTTCTGGGGGAAGAACACCATTTCCGAGTACGGCAGGTGGTCGTGGATGAACCACGCGAGGACGCGCCAGTCACGCCCGTTCTTCTCGTTCATCCAGTCGACGAACCAAGGGATGACGATGCATGCCGTCGCGCCCATGAACCCGTCGCTGTCCTTGTGGTCCCAGATGTGATTCGCGTAGCTCGCCTTGTTTGAGGAGCAGCTCATGTTGTGGCAGTTGCAGAAGCCATTGACGTTGGCGCTGCGGAAGGCGGAACGGATGGTGATGTGACCGAAGATGTGCCGAAGCGGCTCCAGGAGGTTCCGGCAAAGGGCTCTCCCTGCCCTGACCGCCAACTGGGCGTCGTCCGGTACGTTCGGAATGCCGTGAACTTCGGCGCCCTCCGAGTATAGAAAGTCCCGCATGAAGTAGTGCTTCGAGAGTCGCTCCCGGCCAAAGTCCTCAAGCGCTTTCCTGACGGAGTCATTAGGCTCGATCGCTGAACCGCAGGCGCAACCCATGGGACCGTCCTTGCCGCATTTCTCGCCGGCGAGTCTCGAACACGTCGAGGCTTGTTGGGCTTGGGCGAACTTCTTGAGTGTCTCTTTCGTCTTCGGCTTCATGAGTGATCCTCCACAACGCTTCTCAGCGCCTCCCGGGCGGCGCCCGCAAGTCATCGTTCTCCACAATCCTGGGCACCGCCCAGCGGCTGACCCTATTCCCAAACGGCTTGCGCACCTGACGGTCTTCTGCGGACGGCTGAGCCGACCATCAGGCCACGGCTTCGCCCTGCAAGTAGGGACAGCTGCTTTCCGCAGCGCTGGCGCGCAGGGAACATGTCCAGTGTGCACGGCAGTGCGGTCGCCGCTTCGCGGCGCGTCCCACCTCGGAAAGCCGGCCAGAAGGCCGGCGCACCCAGTGACGGCATCCGCTTGTTCCCTACAAGGCCAGTCAACATCTACACTCACTCGCCGCCAGGCGGCTCGCCGGATGCCGGCCAGAGTCCGGTGGCGCGATCCGCGCCACCCGTGAACCAGTCCGTGCGCCCCTCATCGGGCGCACCGATGGCAGGCCGGCGCACCCAGAGACAGATCAGTGCTCTCCCTTGCTGCATCAACCCGCTCGGCACCGACTTCCAGCCCAGTCGGGTCGGGAGAGGTCAGCTCCCAGGTGCCTCTGAACGAGCGACCCTCGACGACGTTGCCCTAACCACTGCCCAACCGGAGCGAGTGAAGCGGAGTGAGCGTAGCCCCCTCCCATCTCCTCTCAAACGCTCACGCCACCTGGGAGCTGACCCCTCCTGACCCAAGACGGGCGGGTGCCACCGCCGCCATCGCGGCGGGACCGCCGCCGTACCGGCGCCGACGTTGCAGCCGGTGCCGACGGACTACTCGGCGCCCGTGCTCGCTCCGCTCAGGGCGTCCGCCTCGAGGACCCGGGCACCGCGCAGGGTGCCGCCCATCGAGTAGTTGCCTTCGTGACAGGCGTACTCGTAGACGCGTTCGTCGCTTGCCTTCCAGAGGTACTCGCCGGTCCAGGGCGCAGTCCAGACGGTGTCGTCCTCGACGGTGAAGTTGTAGAGGACGTTCCCGTCGTGTTGCACGCTGAAGCGCTCGACAACATGGGTGTTCTCCGAGCCGCCGCGGAATCCGCGTCCGCCAGGCCGGAAGTTCGTCGTATCGACGACAAGGGTGTCGCCCTCCCACCAGCCGATCGAGTCACCCAGCCACTTCGTGACCTCGGGGCCGGGATGCTCGGAGTCGAGCCGAACGATCCGCGCGTCGTGGATCATCTCGAGGAGGATGACGACGTGGGTCTCTGTCTGCACGATCCTCTTGAAGTTGTTGTACAGACTCGGGAAGGTTGGCGCGGCGCCGGTGAAGCCGACGAGGCACCGCTCGCTCGTGGGCAGCGACTCGGGGCCGTCGTAGGGGCCGGGCCCGTCGTGCTCGACCCACCAGGCGCTGCCGTCGTTGGGGCGAAGCAGGCCAGCGAGGGTGGTCCGCAGCCGCTGCTGCGCCTCTTCGGTCATCGGCGGCATCCGGCCGTTCGGGGGATCGATGATGATCGACGTCGGGATCTGGCCGTCGACCCGGTAGGTATCGGTGCCGCGGTCGATCCAGAACAGGTTGTAGCCACCGACGTTGCCGGCGCCGAACTCGTTGCCGCCACCAGCGGTGTGCTCCAGGCCGACGACCTTGGCGCCTCCTTCGGGCGGCGCCTCACGGTTCGCGTCCGAGCGCTGGACCGCGCCCTCCTGGATCGCACGCTCCTCCTCGGCGATCTCAGCGGCTTCCTCGGGCGTCAGGTAAGCCCGTTCGCCGAGGTGCACCGGCCGCTCGAGCGGCGTCAGGGTCGCGGCGTCGAAGTTTCCGTTCAAGTCGGGGCGACCGCTGGCGGTGCGCGGAATGCCGTCGTCCTGGGCGACCAGTGCCGGGACACCAACGAGAACGAGTACGGCTACCGACAGCAAGCTTGTGAGGCGCTTCATCTTTCGGGACCTCCGGTCGAGACTGAAATGGTCGATCTAGTGTAACGCCACCTCACTCCGTGGCGCCACCTGCCGAAGCGGACGCCACCCCAGAGGCGGGCCAAACGCCCGCGTTCCTCGGCCTACTCCCCCGAAGTCCCGCCGGCCTCCGCGGCCCGCAGGACCCGCAGGAAGTTGCCGCCCCAGATCTTCGCGATGTCCTCCTCGCTGTAGCCGCGCTCGAGCAGACCCACGGTGACTCCCAGCGCCTCACTGGCATCGGCGAACCCCTCGACGCCGCCGCCGTGGTTGAAGTCTGACCCGATGCCGACGTGGTCGACGCCGATCCGATCGACGATGTAGTCGAGGTGGTCGAGCATCGAATCCACGCTGCCCGGGCCGAGGAGATCGCTGATCGCTTGCGTGAAGGCGGAGCGGGCGTCGAGATCGTCGATCTCCCAGTACAGCTCGAACGGATAGAGGTAGTCCTCCAGGACGCCTGCTTCGCGCCGCGCCTCCCGAATCGCCGCATCCAGGTCCTTGTCCGCCGAGTCGAAGAGGTAGCCCCGGAACGGGCACAGGTGGATCACGCCGCCGATCGCGCCGATGCCGTCGATCTCCTCGTCGGTCAGGTTCCGGGTGGCCTCGGTGAGCTGCCGCACGTTGGAGTGGCTGGCAATGACAGGAGCCGTCGAGGTCTCGAGCACCTGCAACACCGCGTCCCGCGACAACTGGGACACATCGACCACGCCTCCAAGCGCGTTGATCCGCTGGATCGCGGCGACGCCCAGGTCGGACAGGCCTCCGTGCTCCGCTCCTTCGTGCGTGCCCGTCGCCCCGTCGAAGACCGGCCGCGACGAGTCGGCGAAGTCGTTGTTCCCCAGGTGCGTGAGCGCGAACACGCGCGCTCCGGCGTCGTAGAAGTCGTCCAGCGCCGAGACGTCCGTGCCGAGGATCATGCCGTTCTGGAAGCCGAGGATGAAGGCCACTTCGCCCTGCTCGTGGGCCGCGACGATCTCGTCGGCCGACCTGGCGATCACCGCGTTGTTCGCGGGGTCGGCCGCCAACTCGAGAACGGCCGCGACCTCCTCGTCCGCTCTCGACCGGGCGGCTGCGTAGCCTTCCGGCGTTCGCGGCCCGGAGCCGACCGCGACGGACATCACGACCGCGTCGACGCCGCCCTCGTGCAGCTTGGCCGGGTCGACCTGGGACAGGCCATCGTCGCCGACGTAGGGGGAAGGCGCGTCCGCAAGCTCGGTGTCCGCGTGTGCGTCGAGGACGAGCACCCGCTCATGGACGGCGCGCGCCTGTTCGAGCAGCGCCTCGGACGACGGGTCGGCATCCGAAGCGACCTCGCCCGAAGGACCGGCGCATCCCCACGTCAACGCGACGACGACTACCGCGGTCGCCAGGGTCCAGAGTGCTCTTCGGTTCATCGCTTCTCTCCTCACCATCACGAGGCGACCCGCACGATCCGCGTGCCGACATTGCCACCCGCCAGCAGGTCGACGAACGCCTCCGGCGCCTTCTCCAGGCCTTCGAAAACGTCCTGCTTCGGGACCAGTTTGCCGGCCTCGACCCACTCGCGCATCCGGCTCCAGGCCTCCGGATAGCGCTTGGCGTAGTCGAAGACCAGGAAGCCCTCCATGCGCACCCGGAAGTTGATCAACAGGCCCGGAACCCCGCGCGGCCCCGACGAGGGGTTCGAAGTGTCGTACTGGGACACCACGCCGCAGCAGACGATGCGGCCACCGACTCTCATCCGCCGCAGCGCGCCGCCCAGGACCTCGCCGCCCGTGTTGTCGAAGTAGATGTCGATCCGCTCGGGTAGCGCTTCCTTGAACTCGAGTCGGAAGTTGGGGCTCTTGTAGTCCACGGCCGCGTCGAAGCCGAGCTCCTCGGTGAGCAGTCGGCACTTCGCCTCGCCGCCGGCGACGCCGACAACCCGGCAGCCGGCGATCTTCGCCATCTGGCCGACGAGGTGACCGACCGAACCGGCGGCCGCCGAGACGAGGACCGTCTGGCCCTCCTTCGGCTCGCCGACGTCGAAGAGCCCGAAGTAGGCGGTAAGCCCGTTCGTGCCGTAGACGCCGAGCTGGTGCGCCGGGTCGCCGGCGTCATCGACGCCATCGACGACGCGGACCTTCGACGCGGCATGCACCGAGTAGTCCTGCCAGCCCGCCGGACAGACGACGAGCGCGCCTACCGGCACCGAGTCGGCGTTCGACGCCTCGACCCGGGCCACCGCCGTGCCACCCATCACCATTCCGGCGCGTGGCGCTCCCGCGTAGCTCGCGCTGCCCTGGAGACCGGCCCGCTGGCCGGCCCCGATCGTGATCGCCAGGGTGCGGCACAGCACTTCGCCGTCGCCCGGCGCCGGCACCTCCACCGTGCGGAGCGCGTAGTTCTCCGGCTCGAGCCGGTCCGTCGGCAGCGAGTCGATGATGATCTGGCGGTTCTCGGTCATGGTCGGCTCCCGGTCGTGGCTTCTCAACCGGCCTCGCGCCGGTCGGCGCACCCTATCCTTCGCCGCCTCCGTCCAGCCGCCGTTCGATCCGCAACAGCGCGTCCCTGATCTCCGTCAACAGCTTGCCTGACTCCACCGCCGCTTCACCCGCAGCCGCGGCCGCAGGTGACGGAGCGGACGAGGCTCCTCCCGATGCTCCGACGCGCTCGCGTTGCGCCAGTACCGCCGCCCGGAACTCCTCGGTTCCCTCGATGCCGACCAGCTTGATCAGGCTGCCCGGGCCGGACTGTCCGGCCGTCTCGACCGAGAGTCCGCGCAGCCCCAGGGACCTCATGATCGGCCCGTGGGACATCGCCAGGTCCGTGATCTTGTCCAGGGGAACCGTCTTCTCCTGCCGCACCAGCACGCCGCGGGCGACGTGGAGGTTCTTCTCCGTCAGCACACAGCGGAGACGTTCCATGTACCGCCCCGTGAGCGCGTAGCCGATGGGAAGCCAGAGGATCAGGAGCGGGATGCCGACGATGGAAACCGTCAGGATCAACGCTCCCGTCAGCAACCAGTACGTGCGCACCTGCGGGTTGAACGTGGCCCGGCGAAGGACCGCCTCATCGCCCATGTGGAGTTCCGGATCGGCTATGGCGACATCGGTCATTGCGGCTCCTCCGTGAAAGCGCTCGTAGGATGGGGACGAAGGCGACCGGGAGAAATGTAGCCGATGAAGAACTTCCCCGGCGGTGGTTCCTAGCTCACGGCGATCCGACCGGCAGTTCGAAACAAGCCCGGGCGCCCCTGCCCTCCAGCCGGTTCTCCAGCACCAGCGATCCTTCGTGGTTCTGGGCGATGTGCTGACTCAGTACCAGACCGATCCCCGCTCCTCCGACCTTCGTCGAGTAGAACGGGACGAACAGGTTCTCGGTTTCTCCGAGCCCCGGCCCCTCATCCTCGACCACGATCCTCACGCGGTCGGCGCGGCGCTCCCACGCCGCCTCGACACCACCACCTGTCTCCATTGCCGCATCGGCAGCATTGCGAATCACGTTGACAAGAGCCTGTTCGAGTTGGTCGGGATCGGCGCGGAGCGTGATCTCAGGTCCGGCGCGAACCGCCACGGACAGCCGTGTTTCCAACGCCGCGATGCGGCGCACCAGGGGGCCGATCTCGACTTCCCTGAGTTCGGGCGGCGGCAGCCGTGCAAGATTCGAGTATGCCGCCATGAAGCGCTGCAGGGATTCTGAGCGGCACGACACGATCTCAAGGCCGCGCTCTACGTCGCCCCGCCAGTCGGTCGGAAGCGGTTGACGCAGAATGACCTCACGCAGGCTCGCGGCGATCGACCTGATCGGCGCCAGGGAGTTGTTGATCTCGTGACTCAGGACGCGCACAAGACACCTCCAGGTCTGACGCTCCTCTTCGCGCAGCGCAACGGAGAGGTCTGTGAGCGCCACCAGCGTTAGAGGCTCACCGCCTCTGCGGATCACGCTGCGCTGTACCTGCCACTGACGTGAACCGGCGGGATCCCGGCGAGCGATTGTCCGGGGTGCGACGCCGACCAGCGTGTCACCGAGACCGAGTGCCGTTGCCGTCCTGCCAAGCAGCTCCCTGCTCTCTCCCCCAAGGAACTGCTCGCCAGCCCGGTTCACCAACTGGAGACAGCTACCGCCATCGAACGCGAAGACCGCTACATCGATCTCGACCAGTACCCGCTGCAGTAGGTTGCTCGCTTCCTCCTCACCCCAACGCTGGTCGCGGAAACGCTCTTCGAGCTGTCCGATTGCCGTCAGCGTGAGCGTCCAGGGATCATCCTGGCCCGTACTGTCAGTCTGGTCAGCACCAGCGGCGCGTACCGAGTACTCACCCTCCCGGAGCGCAGCGAGCAAGCTCGCGACGACTCTCAACCGTCGGTTCACACTCCGACGCAGGTAGAAGGCGAGCAGGATCCACAACCCCACAACCGCCACGCTCAGGGACCAGCGCAGTGCAACCGAGTAGCCTACGGACCACAAGAGGACGATGGCCGTCGCCACGCCGGGGGCACCGGTAAACAAAGCGAGCGCGAGGACGCGACGATCGCGGTTCATGCGGCCGAGGCGCAGCGCGTTCTTCGTCGCGCACGCTGGTCACAACCCATGACGCTTCATCTTGCGGTAGAGGGCTGCGCGGCTCACGCCGAGCTCTTCCGCGGCTCGCGTGACGTTCCCAGCGTGTCGGACGAGGGCCTTCTCCACGAGCAGGCCTTCAGCCTCACGCAGCGTCATCGTCGCAAGAGATTCCTGCCCGGCGACCACAGGTCGCAGGGCCAGGTCCTCGGCGGTGATCTTCCAGCCGGAAGCAACGAGCACGGCCCGCTCGACGGCGTGCATCAGTTCGCGAACGTTACCTGGCCAGGAATGGCCTAACAGTGCCCTCAGCGCGTCGTCCTCGAATCCGTCGATCCTCTTGTCGTAGCGACGCGACTCACGCGTGAGGAAGTGCCGGGCGAGGATGGGAATGTCCTCCCGCCTGTCGCGCAGAGTTGGAAGACGGATCTCAACCGTGTTCAGGCGATAGAGCAGGTCTTCGCGGAACTCGCCGCAGGCGACCGCGGCGCCGATATCCGCGTTCGTGGCCGACAGTACTCGGACATCGACACGTTGCATCTTCGCCGAACCGACGCGCCGGATCTCGCCGGTCTCGAGAACCCGCAGCAGCACCGCCTGCTGCCGATACGGGACGTTGGCGATTTCGTCGAGGAACAGGGTGCCCCGGTCCGCAAGCTCGAAACACCCGGCACGATCGTTCTTGGCGTCCGTGAAGGCCCCTCTTACGTGGCCCAGAATCTCGCTCTCGAACACATCCTCGCCGAAACCGCCGGCGTTTACCGGCACGAACGACTCACCCGACCGGCCCGACACCTTGTACAACCAGCGCGCGGCTACATCCTTGCCGGTACCATGCTCTCCGCAGATGAGCACATTGGCGTCCGAAGGCCCCACTTTGGCCATCAGGTCGAGCACCGGCTTCATCGCCGCCGATTCGGCGATGAAGTCCTCCGTGCCGGCAGCGTTGCGTCGGTTGGCGCCCGCGAGGCGCTCTCCGTGCCGTTTCGCCCGGCCGAACTCCACCTGCGTCGCCAGTGTCGCCAGGAGGCGGTCGTTGTTCCAGGGCTTCTCTATGTAGTCCCGCGCGCCCCGCCGCATCGCTTCGACAGCGCCGTCAACGCTTCCCCAACCTGTCATGACAACGACCGGCAGGTGCGGATCCTGGTTCCCGAGGTTCCGAAGCAGATCGAGCCCCTCGCTCCCCGATGTCGTGTCGCGCGTGTAGTTCAGGTCCATCAGCACGCAATCGAGGTCACGTGTTGCGACAGTCGAAACAACGGCTTCCGGCGAACCGGCGGTGAGCACCTCGAAGCCGGCGTTCTTCAGCAGGATGCGTAGCGCATCAACGACGTCCGACTGATCGTCGGCCACCAACACGCGGGGCCTTGCGCTCGGCACCGCTACTCGACCCGCAGGGCTTCCACCGGTGACACGCCGGCAGCACGCCCGGCCGCGACCCAAGTCGCCAGACCCGCCGCGAGTATCAGCGCCAACGCCGCCAGCACCAGGACCAGGGGGGCGGTGGAATCGATCCCGAACAGCCGGCTGCGCAGAGCAGCTTCGGCAGCAAGGCTGGCCAGGCAACCAATAACCAGCCCCCCTGCGACGGGCCTTGACATTTCCGCCACCATCATCCGACGCACCTGCCATCGCTTCGCGCCGAGAGCCATCCGTACGCCGACCTCGCGTGTTCGTTGGGCAGCGAGGTACACGACGACACCGTACAACCCGACCATGGCCAGGATCAAAGCGCCCGCGGCCATGCCGGCCAGCAACGCGAGCGCGAACCGCGTGCCGCTCATCGAGCGCTGGACGACTGCCGTCATGGCCTCGACGTCTTCCACGATGATCTCCGGATCGACTGCCCCCACCGTGGTCACGATCTCGGGAACCAAGGCCGACGGCTGGGTGAGTTCCGTACGAATTGCCACCTTCAGATCGTAGTTGCCCCAGCGCGCTCCGGGAATCGGCGCGAGCGGGTAGTACACGACGAGAGCCGGGTCGCCGTTGACAGAAGCTCCGAAGACATCCCCGACAACACCCACGATCGTGTGCCATGGTGCACCATAGGCGGCGATCCGTTTTCCCAACGGATCCTCGCCCGGGTAGAAGCGCTCGGCAAAGGCCCGGCTGACAACAACGGCGCCAACCGCCGGATCATCCAGGTCGGACTCTTCGAACGCCCTGCCCCTCAAGACAGGGACACCCATTGCATCGAACCATCCTGGAGTAGCGAGCGCGAAGACGGCACAGGAGTTCAGATCAGACGCGCCGAGCCGTTCCCTCGCCGCAGGATCTTCGAACTCCTGGGCCACACAGCCAACCAGCCGGCCGGTCAGAGGAAGGGCCGAAGACGCACCGACATCGCTGACTCCGGGAAGGGCCCCGAGGTCTTCGCGCATCTCCTGAACGACCCGCCACCAGCTTGGCCCGTCCACGTGTCCGCTGTTCGGATAGACGGATGCAGTGATGACCGAGTCGGCGTTGATCCCGGGATCCACATTCGACAGTGCCCGAAAGCTGGTCAGCACGAGCCCGGCGGCAAAGACCAACGTCAACGACAGCGTGACCTGCGCAACGAGCATCGCGGTACGGGTCTTTCGCCGGCGCCTTCCTCCTGTGGCGCCGCGACCGGCCCCAGCCAGGTGGGCAGCCCGTCCAGCTGGCCATCCAGCCAGCACCGCGAGAGCAAGGGCAGCAACCAGAGAGAGAACGACGACGAAGCTCAACACGCCACCATCCATTGCGACCTCGTCCAGCCGAGGAAGCGGTGGCGCCGCACCAACCAACCATCGTGTGATGAACCAGGCGGCAAAGCAACCCGTCACGGCGCCTCCGGCCGCGATCAGCAGACTCTGCACCGCCAGGTAGCGGACGACGTGACGCCGCATGGCGCCCAGAGACGTTCGCACCGCCAACTGGGCTCGGTTCATCTCGACCCTCGCCAGCATGAGATTCACTGCATTCGCCCACGCAATCAAAAGCAGAAGCGCAACAGCGCCCTGAAGAAGCCACAGCCTCAGGGCGACATCCCCCAACACCGCATCCTTGACACTGTAGGCGCGCGTCTGAAAGCCGAAGCGTTGCACGAAGTCCCTGTCGTAGACCTGCGGATATGCCTCTTCGAGCTGGCCTGTGAGGAGCTCGAGTTCCGCTCTCGCTTCCCTCACCGTGTGACCGGATGCGAGGCTCGCCAGTACATTCAGACCGTGATCGTTAAAGAAGGGCCCGGCGGGATCCAGAACATACGGAATCCAGATCTCCGGGCGCTCGAGTCCCGCGCCACCGCTGGTCGTGGTGCCCGGGATGGAGGTGCCGGGCTCCAGCACGCCGACAACCTCGAACGTCAACCTCTGCAAGATGATCGCCTCGGGGAGCGGCTGCCCGATGATCCCCGGGTCGAACCGGATCGTCTTTCCGACGATGTCGGGGTCCGCACCCAGGCGCCGCTGCCAGTACCCGTGGGAAAGCACTGTAACGAGGGGACTGCCCGGGTCGTCGTCAGCCTCCTCGAGGAGGCGACCAAGCCGCGCTCGTGCACCAACCAACGGCAGGACTCCTGCCGTAGCCTCGGTGACGATAACGCGGTGGAACCCGTCCCCCGCCAGTACATTCTGTGTGCCCGTTGCGTATGCCCCAAGGACGGAGAGCGACTTGGCGTTTCCGGCCAAATGGAACAACTGGGCTGACGAGAGTCCCCACTCCACCTCGGGACCGACGCCCGGTACACCACTACGCAGTACCAGCAGTCGGTCGACCTCCGGATAGTCGAGCGGGTCGAACACGACCTGCCTCAGCACCGTGTACGCCGCCGTCGCAGCTCCCATGCCGACTCCGAGCGTCAGAACTGCCAGTGCAGTGAAGGCGGGCGAACGAGCCAGGCTGCGCGCCGCGTGCTTGAGTTCAGTCAACACGTTCATCGCTCTCCCCGGTCACGTTCCTTCTCGTCGACGATGCGCCCGTCCAGCAGATGCACGGTACGGCCAGCGAGCCCGTTGTAGCGCGGATCGTGCGTCACCATGCAGACCGTCGCTCCACCGCCATGCAGTTCGCCGAGGAGCCTCATCACGGCTTGGCCGTTGGCCGAATCCAGGTTGCCGGTGGGCTCGTCCGCCAGCAGAATGAGCGGGTCGCCGACAATCGCCCGGGATACAGCGACGCGCTGCTGCTGGCCTCCGGACAATTGCGCCGGGAAGTGGTTCGCTCGATGAGTCATGCCAACGCGCTCCAGGGCGCTGAACGCGCGCTTCCTGCGCTCCTTGCGGGGAGTGCCCCGATAGACCAACGGCAGCTCGACATTCTCGTAGACAGTGAGCTCGCCGATCAGATTGAATGCCTGAAAGATGAATCCGATCGCCTCGTTGCGGACGCGCGCACGTACCGACGGCCCGAAGCTCTCCACGGGTCTTCCGTCGAGTTCGTAGCTGCCCTCGGTGGCGGCATCGAGCAGACCGATGATGCTGAGCAGCGTCGACTTGCCGCAGCCCGAGGGCCCGGCGATGGCCACAAACTCTCCGCGTTCTATGTCCAGGTGGACCTTGCTGAGCGCGTGGGTCTCGACTTCGTCGGTGTAGTACACCTTGTCCAGATCCCGCAGGTGAATGATGGGGTGGGCAGTCTTCGCCATGACACCTCTCCGTTCGCTGTTCTCCCTGGGAATTGCCCAGCCGCCCTCACCAGTCCAGGCGAAGACGTTCGTGTTCGTCCCAGGCGGACATGTCCGACAGGATCACGCGGTCACCGGGACTCAGACCTTCCACAACTTCGACTTCGTTGACCGATACTCGGCCTACAAGCACATTCACTCGCTCAGCCATCTCTCCCTCCTCGTCGAGACGGAACAGGACGAGCCTCTCCTCGGATCTCGCGGCCACCGGCCGAGTCATATAGATCACGTCGGCCACTCGATCAATAATTACGGTGCCGTCGACGCTCAGATTCAGCCGCGCACTGGCCGGAAGCTCGGCGGCCAGGGAGACATCCACGGTGACGGTGCCGTCACGAACGCCAGGATCGATCCGCTCCACCCGTCCGTCCAGCAAGTCCGCCCGCGTATCGATCACCGCCCGCTGGCCAACAAGGACCTGCTCAGCCTGGTTCTGCGGGATCCGAATCTCCGCCTTCAGCCGCTCCGGCTGCACCACCCGGCCGAGGGTGTCGCCGGCCTGCACCCACTGGCCTTCCTCGACCGCGACCTCGGCCAGTACACCGGCTACGCCCGCACGCGCCACGAGCGAATCGGCGCGTGTCTCGCGCGCCCCCACGATCGAACGCAGGCGCTCAACGTGGATGCTCCGCGCCTCAACCTGCTCCGCCGCGGATTCGCCTAGCAGTGCCAGGCGCCGGTTCTCGATTCTCAGGCGATCTTCCAGTTCAGCCACCATCTCCCTGCCGCGCGCCAGATCGAACTCGGACACCAGTCCGGGGCTCTTCGTCTCCAACTCGCGGTTCGTTTCGTCCCGGTGTCTGGCTTCCAGGTACTGCGTACGTACCTGGGCGATGAGCGCACGCTGCGCAAGCTCTTCAGACTCGGAAGAGACGTTCAGCGACACGAGCTCCGCTTCCGCATCGGAGAGCTGCTGACGCACGGTGAGAAGTTCGACCGCAACATCCGGATTCGTCAGCCGGAAAAGGGGCGTTCCGGCAGACACCGTGGTTCCCGGTTGGAGAAGGATCTCGTCGACGCGGCCGGACGTGAGCGCCGTGATCCAGCGATGTCGCATCGGCACGAGCCTGCCGGGGCCTCGCACCTCGCGCACGAACTCGCCCCGCTCCACCGTACCGATCCAGACCGTGTCCGCCTGGACGACCGGCATCGCAGGGTCCAGAGCCGCAACGAAGACGAATGCCGCGATCAGACCCGCCGCTCCGACTCCAATGCCCGCAACGAGACGCAGGACGCGTCTTCCTCGACGACGGCTCCGGGGCACATCCATGGAGGGCCGACGCGGCAGATCCTGCGTGACGGACTTCGGTCCTTCGTCTGCCGGAGGCCCGCTCTGCGTGTCGGACTGCAAACGGAGGTGGTTGGCCATGACCTACGTCTGCGAGCAATCCCTGTGCCAGTCGCAAACACCCCTCAACGCTGGATACTGCTAGCCGGACGGCCTGGTCTGCCGACTTCAGGCGTCCGTAATCGGACAGATCCGCCCGGATACGGACACCCGCGGGACGCCCGCGCAGCGACGCTTGCGTCCAAGCGGTCGCTAAGCTGCATGGCTAGACTAGTCAACCTCAGCAGACCGTTTCCCGGTGAGGGCTCGCAAGGAGTCGCGGACTCGTCGAGAACAGCCGCCCTTCCAGACCGGGCGGTCAGGGAGAAAGTGCTTCTCCACAGGTAACGCCGAACGACTGCCCGTCCAGCGTCTCGAACCGCAGTGCGTCTTCGGTTCCGCACTTTCCCGCGATGGCGGCGGTGACCTCGGCAGGGCTGTCGACCAGCGGGAGACCATCGATGGCAACGACATGCGCTCGGTCGACCAACCCACCCTTGCACCAGGTTGCGTCCAACCGTAAACCGTCGTCGAGTATCCAGAAGCCAACCGAACCCAGACAGTTGGACTCCAGTACGTGCCTGAGGGCGCCGCGCATTCTTCCGACCTCGACGGCTGCGGCCAGAGTTGGATCCAGGGCGAGCCGTTCGATCAAGGCGCGACGGGTCTCATCTTCGCCGGGCCCCGCGGCCGCTAGCACCATCTCCCGGAAGTCGGCGGGCGCGCCGAGTGCCTCGGCGTGGCCGAACACGTCATCCAGGTCGTACTCCGGCGCATCCCGGATAACCGCCCGCCAGACGTCCGTCATCGAGGTGTCGCCCGACTCGGCAAGAAGCCGGTCGCCTACCAGGTTCGCCGCGTGACCGCAGGCGTAAGGGCTCGAGCTACGCCAACAACTACGGATGGTCGGTTCGAGTTCCCCGTGGCCAAGGCTGGCGAAGTAATCCGCCGTCCCTTCGTGCAGCCAAGGTTCCGAGCTGTTGATCTTCGAACCGCTGTTCCAGAAGTGAAAGACCTCGTGGCGAACAAAGTACCGGAGCTGTTCGACAGCGGAATCCCGGTTTTCTTCATTGAAATCGGGGTGGAAGCGCAGGGACACGGTGAAGTGGCTCGATACGTCTCCCCGCCAGGAACCCGCTACGGCAGGGCCGCGGGTCTCGGAGAGAAAGAGCGTGGGTGTGCCGCCGAGGTCACGATCCAGCTTCGACGAGTACTCCTCCAGGGCGTCCGATGCGGCCACCCGAATCACGTCGACGAGCCACGTCGGGATGCCGTCGCCGACAACGTACCTGAACGGTCCGAGCCGTTCCATGGCATGGTCTCCGGCGTAAGCGTAGAAGGCGTCGCCATCACGTTCCTCGAACGCGGCGGAGCTGTCGATGACCACGCGCCGATTCTCTACGTCGTCGTCGCCTGGGAGAATCCACTGCAGCTCAGGGCTCGCAGCGACGACCGTCGTGTCGTAGTCGCGGGCGATCAGGAAGGAAGTGTTGACCAGACTGCCGCGACCCATTGGGATGACAGCCGGGTAGATGCGATTGTGTTCGTCGTCGTCCGGCCGCAGACGTAGCCGGAACCTGTCGAACGGAGCGGCCGCTTCCAGCCTGTCTTCGTGGACTTCGAACTCGCGGTCGGTCGACCAGTTGGATCGACGGAGAGGGCCGGCGTTGCCCTCGAACACGACCTCCGACGCCGCCGATGACAGGCGGTAGTCCGCGACCCAGAGTTCCTCCTCGGGAAGCCAGGCAAGCTCAACCGTAGCGGTCCTAGGTTGACCTTGTTGCGCGATGGCCCCGCCAGACGCGGCAGCGAACGTCAGGCCAGCCACGAGCAAGACCATCAGGAGTTCAACGCTACGGCCTTGGCCGTGGTTCGCTGCGGGGCGGAAGAAGGGCATGTCCACTTCAGAATCCTCAGGCTGTCCCTTCGTGCGGCACACTAGTTCTTACGGCCAGCCGTGCGCAACCGTCCAATGCTCGGGCACGACCCCGTGGTCGCACCGAATCACCACACGAAGGCGCGCCAGGGACGTCGACCGCTCCGGCACGTTTGGCCCGGTGCCGGGAGTAGGCCCCTTCGCACGCCAGAGCGCCTTACCGGGTGACGGCAACATAGAGCGACGCTTCCGACCAGTCTTCGGCGCGGCCGAACTCCACGATCATCGGCCGCGCGTCCGGCTTCCAGCCGTAGCGGGGAGACCAGTCGCGAAACCAGGCCTCGTAGGTCTCACGGACCGAGGCTGGCCCGCAGTGGTGCACCACAGCGTAGGCGCCGCCGGGAAGATGGCGCTCCTGAATGCCCAGACCAACCACCCGCTCCAGGTCGTCCGGCACCTCGATCGCCGCGTCGGAGCGCGTCTTCTCAGGTTCCGTGATCGTCTGATCGTCCCAGTAGATACCGAGCATGTTCCGGTGCTCGAGAAGGCCCAGGGGCTCCGCCCAGTGCCGGAGATGATCGTAGGCGTCGCTCGCTTCGTCGTAGGGCCCGACAAAGCGAACGCAGGCAACACGGGACGGCAGGCGTCGCACGATTTCGAACGCCTCCGTGCGCTCCCGACGCCGGGCTCGAACCCCTCGCCGATACTCGCTCGGCGACACGCCGAACCGCGCGCGAAAGGCCCGTGTGAACGACTCCGGCGCTTTGTAGCCGGAGTCCAGGGCCACGTCCGTGACGGTCGCTCCCGCTCGACTCAGGTGCCACGCGGCCCGCTCGAGCCGCAGTCGCCGCGCGTACTCCGCGGGCGATTCTCCCACCTGCGCCCGGAAGATTCTCTGCAAGTACGTAGGCGACAGGCCGATGTAGCGGGCCAGATCCTCGAGTCGAACCGGCTCGTTGCTGTGGTCGGCGATGTAGTCGATCGCCGCTTGCACATAGAGACGATGTCGGCTGTCCGTGGAGGCTCTCATCCGGCGTCATTCGAAGATACCCGGTCGCGAAGTCAGCACGACCTCGTCGCCCACCGCTGGTGGCGTCCATTCCTCATAGCGGTTGCCGTTCCAGACCATCCACAGGTAGCGGTCGGCCTCCAGCGGTTCAACGAAGTCGTATCGGATCGAAGACGGCCCTCCCCCATCCGGATCAACTCCGAGGACCTCAACTCGAAGGTCGCCCAGATCGACCACATCGCCAATCTGGAAGGGTCGTTCCTTCGACCGGTGGTAGCGGCTGAAGGGGTCGGGGAACAGGCCCTCGACCGGCTCGACGAGGAGGACGGCCTCGTCAACTCGCGCCACTCGAACATCCGTCGATCCGTGCGACAGCACCCGCAGCCGGCG
>Ga0209544_1001276_pt1 | contig 28665 bp, 27 predicted proteins | sample MesohylPK_FD_187297 | JGI IMG/M metagenome (GOLD analysis project Ga0209544, IMG submission 187297) | Host-associated microbial community of the marine sponge Aplysina aerophoba from Gulf of Piran - sponge mesohyl, lysed by proteinase K... | ecosystem: Host-associated > Porifera > Sponge >...
GGTCTGGGGCCGAGGCGGCGGAAGCGGAAATCCGGAGCTTCTCCTTCGAGTGCGAGACGCCCGACGGGCGCGTGGTGAAGCCCCTGCACGGCGATATCGAAGGCGACACCTACACCGACCTCCCCGCCCAGCGCGCCCAGTGCCTCGGCACGATCGACCGCAAGATCGCGCTCTGCTGGGAGAACACCCGCTTCGCGACTGATGCTGAAAACCAGGAGTTCGCCGACTGTCTGCCCACGTTCCGCGACCTGGCACGGGCGTGCGTCGGGCACTTCTCGTTCGAGCGCTCCAAGTGCGGGACCGAAGATCCTCTCCAAGTCGATGACGTTGCCGGTGAGCAGGAAGATGAAGGCGCGCTGGAAACCACGCTGGGGGGACGCCACAGGGTAAAGCCGGTGAATCGCCTGATGTCGGCAAGAGAAGCGGCCAATATCAGGACCGGCCCCAGCCCCGACTACGACATCGTGGGGACGGTAATGTCCGGCGACGAGCTGCACGTGACCGGCGAGGTCCGGGGGCGAGACTGGCTGCGGGTGGCGTACCCGCGCAGCGGCGATGAGTCGTACATCTACGGACCGCTCCTGAAATTGGTGAGGCAGCTGCCGCGCGCGACGGAAAGCACGGCGACCCCATCGGTGCAGGTCGAAGCGGCGACCCCATCGGCGGAGGTCGAGGCGTCGACCCCACCGGCGGCCGAGGCGTCAGCCTCTCCTCAGGCCTCAGGCCCGAGCTGGTCCATCGCGGAGAATCAGCCCTGCGAAGTGTGGAACTACGGCAACACGGACTACGAGCCCCTCACCTGGTCGGGCCCTTGCATGAACGGCAAGGCCTCAGGCAGCGGGCGACTGGTCTTTCGCAGCGGCGAGGGCGTGTACGACGGCGCCATGCAGGGCGGCAAGATGCACGGACGCGGGGTCCTGGACTGGGCCAACGGCCTCCGCTACGAGGGCGAGCTTCGCGACGGCAAGCAGCACGGGCAGGGGACACTCACCCAGGCCACCGGCGCGCACTACGTGGGTGGATGGCGCGAGGGCAGGCCGCACGGCCAGGGCACCTACATGCAAGCCGACGGCACCATCTTCGAGGGAGACTGGCGCGACGGTTGCTTCGGCGCGCGCGCGGGCCGCTGGGCTTCGATCGGGACGACGGCGGCGGCCTGCGGCTTCGAATAGCGCCCTAGCCGGACGCTGCGAAGACAGACAACCGACCGGACATCCAGTCTTCCGTGATCTCGCTGGCCGGGACTCCGGCGGCGGCGATGGCGGACATATTCCTCTCGGCGAGCCATGCCTTTACCAATGCGTACCCCAGAGAGTACCCCGTATTGCGGGGCCACTCGGGATCGTTCCGCCGGCCGAACATCCAGGCGTTGTGATCGTAGTCTGTCGCAGAGAGCAGCGGGCGCGCACGCGCCGCCATCTTCTTCATGGTCCTGTCGTCGAGGGCCACCACGTAGAAGGGTGTCGGCGCGCCAACCTCCTCCTCGAAGCACTGGGCGAGGCCTTCGCCTACAAGTCGCTCGCCCAGGGAATAGGCCCAGGCTCCGCAGCGCATCCGCATCACGTGGTGCATCTCGTGTGCAAGCATCCCAAGGATCCTGGTGGGCCGTTCAGGATCGCTCATCCGGGGACATTCCGGGTCCAACGTTACCGTGATGAGGCCCGGGCTATGTGCAAGCCCATTGAGCCCGAGTTCGGGGATAACGAAGTCACCGGGGGTCACGACGATGTCAAGCCGGTCCAGTTGAACGAGCTGGGCGATCCGCTCATTCGCCGCTTCAAGTTCGTGCATGACGTGTCCCTTCAGCGGCTCCGGGATTGCGTCCAACGCATCCAACAAGTGGAATCGGACCGTCATGGACCTTCCATGGTGCAGACATTCGGTGCTGAAACGCGTGAATGCGGGGAACTCTTCCCATACGTCTTCGCGGCCCAGTTCGAGCACGTGATCGCCCGAACCTGCGGTCTGCGCGGCGCCATCCAACGCGACGGCTTTGCCGCCGCTTGCGGGATCGGTTAGCTGGACGCTGCGAAGACAGACAACCGGCCGGTCAGCCAGTCTTCCGTGATCTCGGTGGCCGGGACTCCGGCGGCGTCGATGGCGGACATATTCCTCCCGGCGAGCCATGCACTCACCAGCGCGTACCCCAGGGAGTATCCCGCGTGGCGTGGCCACTCGGGATCGCCCTTTCGGCCGAACATCCAGTTGTCGTGATCGTACTCGGTCGCGGACAAGAGCGGGCGGGCGCGCGCCGCCATTCGCTCCAACCTCTCACTGTCGAGCGCCAGCGCGTAGAAGGGTGTCGGCACGCCGACTTCCTCCTCGAAGCATTGGGCGAGGCCTTCGCTGACGAAACGGCCGCCCAGGGTATAGGTCTCGACACCGCTTCGAAGCCGCGTCACGTGGTGCATTTCGTGGGCAAGCGTGGCGAGAAGCCTGTCCGGCCGCTCAGGATCGTGCAGCCGGGGCGAACCCGGATCCAGCGTGATCGTGATGCGGCCAGGACCATTGGCACGGCCGCTGAGACCCCACTCTCGAATCACCCAGGCTTCGGGCGCCACGACGACATCGAGGCGATCCAGTTGAACAAAATCGGCGATATGCCCGCTCGCTGCTTCAAGCTCGCCCATGACATCGTCCTTGAGCTGAGCCGGGAATTCGTCCATCGCGTCGAGCAGGTGGAATGCGATTGTCATGGCTTTCCCAAACGGTGAGGTCCTCGATTCTCAGGACAAATTGCAGGCGTCTGTTGTCGCCGGGGGCTCGAGAACTGGCGTCGGCGGCTGCCGGCGCCAGTGCGGAGACACCCTCCCAAGGCTCCCCCTCGCACGCGATCCGCAGTAGCAAGCGATGGCTGAAAGAGGAAATGCCGTCCGGCGCAAATGCCATGCCGCAACAACATTCCAGGGCGGATGACGCATGTCGGCGCGGGTCTCATATCCCTTCGCACGGCGCGGATCGAGTCCTATGATCACCCCGTGGAGACACTGTGCCGCGACTGCGGCCACCGGCCGCTCGGCTCCGCCGGCACCTGCCCGGCCTGCGGCTCCGCGCGCCTCCTGAGCCACGCCGAGCTTCACGATCTCACCATCGCCCATCTCGACTGCGACGCCTTCTACGCCGCGATCGAGAAGCGCGACCGCCCGGAGCTTCGCGACCGCCCGGTGATCGTGGGCGGACGCCACCGGGGTGTGGTCGCCGCCTGCTGCTACATCGCCCGCACCTACGGCGTGCGCTCCGCCATGCCCATGTTCAAGGCGCTTCGTGCCTGCCCCGAGGCCGAGGTCATCAAGCCCGACATGAAGAAGTACACGGCGGTGGGCCGCGAGGTCCGCGCGATGATGCAGGAGTGCACGCCGCTGGTGGAGCCGCTCTCCATCGACGAGGCCTTCATGGATCTCTCCGGCACCGAAGCCTTGCACCGCGCGAGCCCGGCCGAGACGCTCGCGGCCCTCGCACTCCGGGTTGAGGAGGCGCTCTCCATCACCGTCTCCATCGGCCTCAGCTACAACAAGTTCCTGGCCAAGATCGCCTCCGATCTCGACAAGCCGCGCGGCTTCGCCGTGATCGGCCGGGCCGAGGCCCGCGCCTTCCTCGCCGACAAGCCGGTGGGGCTGCTGTGGGGCGTGGGCGCAGCCATGCAGCGGCGCCTCGCCCGCGACGGCATCACGCTGATCGGCGAACTCGCCCGCCTCGACGAGGCGACGCTCACCGCGCGCTACGGCAAGATCGGCAAGCGCCTCCACATGTGCGCGCGCGGCGAGGACGACCGCCCGGTCAATCCCGAGCGCGAGACCAAGAGCATCTCCTCGGAGATCACGCTCGACGAGGACGTCTCCGACCCGGCAACGCTGCGCCCGATCCTGTGGCGCCTGACCGAGACGGTGGCGCGGCGCCTGAAGAAGGCCGGCCTTGCCGGCGGCGGCGTCACGCTCAAGCTCAAGACCGCCGACTTCCGCATCCTCACCCGCGCCCGCCGCCTTGGCGCCGCCACCCAGTCGGCGGACGAGATGTTCCGCGCGGCCGAGCCGCTGCTCGTACGCGAGGCGGACGGCCGCGCGTTTCGCCTGATCGGCATCGGCGCCCATGACCTCGCGCCAGCCTCCCAGGCCGTCCAGGGCGATCTCTTCAGCGGCGCCGCACCTGCGGAGGACAAGGTCGACAAGGCGCTGGATGCGGTGCGCGAGAAGTTCGGGGAGGACGCCATCGTCAGGGGCCGCGGCTTCGGCACCAAGCTGGTGCGCCAGGGACCCTCCAAGGTGGAGTGAGCGGGTAAAATTACCTGCGCATCCCGACGAAGGCCTGGCCGCCGATGCTGCCGAGGATGATCAGCCCGCCGACGAGGGTCAGGATGCTCGGCACCTCGCCGAACGCGAGCGCCACCCAGATCGATGCGAACACCACCTCGGTCAGCGAGAGCACGAGCAGCTCGGCGGCGGGGACGTTTCGCGCGCCGATGGTCAGCATGAAGATGCCGGCGCCGATGACCAGCACGCCGTACATCGTGGCGAGGCCAACATCCACCAGCGGCGGTGCGAGCCCGGTGCCGCTCGCCGCCGCCATGACCCCGCTGAACACGACGGTGATGGCGGCGGCGATCAGGATCGACGGGCTCATGTCGGTGTGCCGGCCGCGCCGGATTGCGACCGAGAACCCGGCGAAGCCGACCGCCGACGCGAGCGCCGCCAGATCGCCAAGGATATCGGCCTCCGCCAGCCCCTCCCCGATCATGACCGCGACACCGGCTATCACGCCGGTCATGGCGAACCACATCGACCGCGCCACGCGCTCGCGCAGCACCATCCAACCGAGGAAGGCGGCAAAGAGCGGCGCCGCGCTGATCAGGAAGAGCGCGTTCGCCACCGTGGAGTGCATGACGCCCCACACGTAGCCGGTGAAGGCAACCGCGAGACCCAAGCCTGCGACAACGCCGGTCCCGCCCGCGCGGCGGATCGTCGGAAGCACCGGGCGACCGGTGACGAGCAGATAGATCAAGATCGCCAACGCCGCGCCGAGGGAGCGGTAGAAGAGGAACTGCCACGGCGTGCTCTCGTCGGCGAGCCGGATGATCGGCCCGCCCAGGCTCATGCAGAGCCCTGCCGAGAGCACCCAGAGGCGGCCGGTGACGCGGCCGCGATCGGGCCCGGAACCCAGGATCGTGGTCAAGAGGCCTCCTCACGATCTGCGAGATCGGCCGGTACGCGCGGGGACGGCCGCCAGAATCGCGCGCAAGAATGCCCGGATTAGAGCGACTTGTCGCCGTCCGATTCCGTCTCGGAGCGCGGGTCCAGCTCGTAGAGGGTGGGGGACGTGCGGGGCACGGCCACGAAACCGGCACGATCGTCCTGCTTCGGCCGCCGGCGCACCACGAGGCGGACGATGGTGAAGAGTGCGAGCGCGGCGTGGACGGAGGTCGTGAACATGAACAGGCCGCCGCTGCCGTAATACCCCATCAGGGCCGATGCGATCAGCGGGCCGAGCGACGCGCCGAGCCCGTAGACGAGCAGGAGCCCCCCGGCGGTCGCCACGAAGCGCGTGTCTTCGGCATGGTCGTTCGCATGCGCCACCGACACCGCATAGAGCGGCATGGCGAAGCCGCCGAACGCGGCGGAGAGCCCGATGAGCAGGGTAGTCGATGGCTCCACCCAGGTGCTGAGCAGGACGCCGCTCGCCGCCGCGCAAAGCGTTGCTCCGACGATGACGAAGCGCCGGTCGATGCGGTCGGAGACCAGGCCGAGCGGCCATTGCGCGACGGCGCCGGCGAGCGTGGCGCCCGCGATGAAGTAGACCAGATTGTCGATGTCGAGACCGCTGCGGCTCGCGAAGACCGGCCCGAGCGTCCAGAACGAGCCGTTGACGAGGCCGACGCTCAGGCACCCGACGAAACCCACAGGCGAGAGGCGCCAAAGACCGGCGATGTCGAGGCCGATGGTCGCGGGCCGTGGCGGCTCCGGCGCCTTGGTCAGCGACACCGGCACCAGCGCGATCGCAATCAGGATTGCGATGAGCGCGAACAGCTCGAAGCCGGCGGGGTCGTACGCCGTCAGCAGGAACTGCCCTGCCATCAGCACGCAGAGGCTGATGAAAGTGTAGGCCGACATGATCGCGCCGCGGTTGGCGCTGGTGGCGCGGTCGTTCAGCCAGCTCTCGATCACCACGTAGAGCCCGGAGAAGGCGAAGCCGACAAAGAAACGCAGAACCCCCCAGACGATCGGGTCGATCAGGAAGACATGAGCCAGCGCCGTGGCGGCGATGATGCTGGAGAGCGTCGCGAAGGTCCTGATGTGGCCAACGCGGCGCACCACGAAGGGCACACTGAGGCAGCCCAGGATGAAGCCCGCGAAGTAGACGGTGCCGAGCAGGCCGATCTCGAGCGTCGAGAAGGCCTCGATCTCGGCCCGCACCGGCAGGAGCGTGTTGATCAGCCCGTTGCCGGTGAAGAGGATCGCCGTGCCGAGCAGCAGCGCGGCAAGCTGTCGAAGCGTCGCGGTCATGGCGATGTGCAGGTGGGGTGGCGCACCCCGATCAGCAACACAAATTCGCCCGCCACCGGAATAATTTAACGGGTGCGGATGAGTTCTCTAGGCGACGGCGACGGCCACCCGGTGCATGGCGTTGTTGAGATAGCCCTTGGGGTTCCACGCGATGGCGTGGGGCTGGCTCACGCCCCCTGAATCCGTCGCCTTTGCCCAGATCTCATAGTAGCCGGGTCCCGGAAACTCGATGGCGGCGCGCCAGTTTTGCCAGGCGCGCGGGTTCACCGGCTCGTCCACCTCAGCGGGGGCCCAGGTCGCGCCGAAGTCGATGGAGAGTCGGACCGCGTCGACGGTCCGCTCGCCCGCCCAGGCGTGCCCGCGCACCTCCAACCCCCGGGCTGCAGCCTTATGACCTGTGGCCGGGTGCGTGATCAGCGACTTGACTGGCATCGCCCCGATGATGACGAAGTCCGTCTCGTCCAGCTGCTCGCCCGGCGCCACCGGGCGGCGGGGAACGCGGTAAGACGTGCCCGTCATCTTGGCCCCGTCGTGGACCCGGTCGCGCAGCCAGACACGCGTGAGCCATTTTTGGGAGCACGACCCCGGCCATCCCGGGAACACCAGGCGCAGCGGTGCGCCGTTCATGGGGTGGATCGGCTGGCCGTTCTGGGCGAAGGCGATCAGGGAGTCGGGATCCATGGCCTTGGCGATGGGCACGCCGCGCGAGATCGGGAGCCCGCTCTCCGCGCCGGAAGGGTGCGTGTCCGCGCCTTCGTGCGCCGTATAGACGACGGTGTCCTTGACGCCTGCCGCCTTGAGCACGTCGGCAAGGCGGACGCCGGTCCATGCCGAGCAGGCGACGGCGCCGTAGGTCCACTGCGCGCCGTCGGCCGGCGGATCGAAGAAGGCGCGGCCGTTGCCGGCGCACTCCAGAGTCAGCGCGCGGGTGACGACCTCGAAGCGTTGCTTGAGGTCGTCGATGCCGAGCCTGAACGGGCTCTCGACCAGGCCGTCGACGGTAAGCGTCCAGGTGGAGGCATCCGCAGTTTGGGGTGGGATACCGTTGTTGCGGATGAAGTGTCGTTCGGTGGGCGTCACGGCGTCGTCGAGGAGGTGCGCCGGGGTCTCTGCACTCAGCCGCCGGTCGTTGAGCACGATCAGACCGTCCTTGCCCTGAATGGCGGGCACGTCGGCAAGCGCGACCGGGATGAAGTGCGCAGGCATGGTGCGGTGGAAGGGGATGGTCCCGCCAACCAGCGCCGCCATGGCGGCAAGCCCGGCATTCTTGAGGAACCCGCGCCGGTCCGGATGGGTGACGCGGCCGAAGAGCAGGCGGTCGGCCTTGTCCGGATCGTCCCGATAGAGCTCGTTCAGGCTCCTGCTCGCTGTGGTCCTGCGCATGGCTCCTCAGTCAGGCTGCTTGCTTCGTCGCGAACGAGGCCACCGTCTTCAGCGCGCCCTCCAGGGCTTCGCCCTTCTCGTCCCGAAGCGCGGCATCGCGCAGTCGGCGGAGCCAATCGGCTGCATCGGCCCGCCCCTCCAGCATGGGAAGCACGGCGAGCACCCTGTCGAACTTGGCCTCGCCCCTGGCGTGCGTGTCGGAATAGCCCTTGATCAACCGTCGGCAGGCGACGATCTCGGCCGCCAGCGCGCGGTCCCGCTGCGCCGTCTCCAGCGCGAGAGCGAACCAGCGCTCCAGGTGCGCCGTCTCGACCCGGTGGCGCAGCATGCCCCGCCGCCAGCGCTTCGCTCCTGCGAGAAGGTAGAGCGCGCCGAACCAGAAGATGCCATCGGTCCGCACTCTGCGCCCCTTGTTGACGCGGCGGTCGATCCAGCGGGCGAGCCCCGGCCGCGTCTCGATCCAGGCACCGAGCCACGCCGGCATCGCGCCGCAAAGCTCTTGCACCCGCGGGCGCATGAACTCGGTAATAGGGGCAACGTCGCCTGCATCCAATCCCATCTCCCGCCGCACCCGGTCGAACCTTGAGCGCCGGGTCTTGAGGTCCGCCACCCGGATCACGTCGTCGTAGGCCATGGCGTTGGCGATGTACTTGGCGACGGCGATGGAGAACGCGTGGTCGCCGCCGTCCGCCGCCACGGCGCGCTCGAGACGGTCGAGGTACTCCGCGCCGTAAGCCGGGTCCTGAAAGTCGACCACGTGGCGCAGGCCCGTTGCCGCCATCTCCCGCACTGGCGCGGGCAGGTCCTCGAGCCGGGCTTCCAGCGCAGTCCATCGCGCCATCAGCCGGGCCGGGCCGCGCGGCGCTGCCTCGCGCCGGGCCGGCTCCTCGGCCGCGGGGATATCGCCAGCCGCGCCGGCTTCGAAGGCGCGCAGGCTCGCATCCACGCCACGGCCGGACGCCTTGATCACGTCCGCGAAGCTCGCGCGCGGGAAGGGCAGCACGTCCGCTGCCGCAAGCGCGCCGAAGAGGCTCGCCGAAATAACCGAGCCGGCGTCCACCGCCGCCTGCTGGTAGTCCGCCGTGATGAGCCGCTTCGCCGCCGTCTCCATGGCGGCGAAGACCTCTTCCTCCGGCGCCTGCCCGTCGCCGGGCACGATCTTCTCCGAGACCGCATGGGTGCGGTGGGTGGAGGCGATCAGCGTGGTCCGGTCCGGGGTCACGAAGCCCCGCATCACGGCGCGCCCGGCTTCCATCAGCTCGGCGGCGACGAGGATGTCCACGTCACCGGCCGCCGGCGAAAGCGCGAACACCGGCTCCCGCTCCCCCGCCGGCGCCATCTCCAGGTAGTAGATCGTGGCCCCGGTGCGTTGCGCGACGCCGGCCACGACGGTGGACTGCACCCGCCAGCCGTTGGCCTCGGCCAAGCCCACCAGCCAACCCGTCAGCACGCCTCCGCCCTGGCCGCCGACGGCGAGGATGGCGAGCTTGATGACCTCGGGCGCGCTCATGCGCCCTCTCCGAACACCAGCCGCCGCCGGTCGCGCCTAGCCTGCAGCCAGCCGATCGTCGCGCCTCTCAGCCGGGCGGCGATACGTTCGCCGAGGCCCGGATTGCGCACGATGTCGACCCGGTGGAACGAGGGGCAGAGCGTTGCCGCCTCTGCCACTTCGCCGCAATTGCCGCAGCCGACGCAGCTCTCGTCGATCGCCGCGACGGGGTCGTCGCGCAGCGGGTCGTCCAGCGTCTTTACCGAGAGCGACGGGCAACCCGAAAGCCGCATGCAGGCATGATCGCCGGTGCACACGTCCTCGTCCACGCCGAAACGCGGCACGACTGCGCGCTTGCCGGCCGTTATCGCCGCCTGGCGCGCCGGCCGCTCGCGGCGCTGCTTGTTCAGCATGCACTCCGACGACGCGATGATGACCTTCGGCCCGGTCTCCGGCGTCGTCAGCGCCTCGCTCAGCGTCTCCTTGAGGTGCTCCACGTCATAGGTGCGGTCGATCTGCCTCACCCACTTGACGCCCAGCCCCTTCACGGCGTCGGCAATCGGATGCTGCGTGGACTTGGTGGCGCTCCCGGCGCGGGAGGAAGGCACGTCCTGCCCGCCGGTGGCGGCGGCGTAGAAGTTGTCCACCACCACGATCACATCGTCGCTGTTGTTGTAGACCGCGTTGCCGACGGACGAGGTGAGCCCGTTGTGCCAGAAGCCGCCGTCGCCGATGAAGCTGATGGAACGCCGTGCCCCTTCGGCACTGAGGCCCGCCGCGGACGCGGGCCCGAGCCCATAGCCCATAGTGGTCGAGCCGATTTCGAAAGGCGGCAGGATCGAGAAGAGGTGGCAGCCGATGTCGCTCGCGATGTGGTGGGCGCCCAGCTCCTCCTCCACCAGCTTCGTCGCGGCGAAGATCGGCCGCTCCGGGCAGCCGGTGCAGAAGCCGGGCGGGCGGATCGGAACGACGCCGGAGAGATCCGGAATCCCCGTCCCCGCTTCCGCCTCGTTCGGCGCCCGCTCGGCGTCGGGCAAGTGGTCGGCGCCGTGATCGCGGAGGAAATCCGTCACGCCCTTCATGAGCACGCTGCCGGTGTATTCGCCCGCCATGGGCAGCGTGCCCTTCCCTGCCAACGCGCAGGTGGCGCCGGCGCGGTAGAGGACGGCTGCGATCGCGTCCTCGATGTAGGCCGGCTGGCCTTCCTCGACCACCAGCACGGCCCTCTTGCCCTCGCAGAACGCAAGGATTTCGTCATCGACCAGGGGATAGGTGACGTTGAGCACGTAGAGCGGGATCTCGCTCTCGCCATAGGCGTCCGCGAGCCCCAGCCGCTGTAGCGCGCGGACCACCCCGTTGTACATGCCGCCCTGCAGGATGATGCCGACCTCGCCCTCCCCGCCGAAGCGCTCGTTGAGGCCATGCTCCTGTATGAAGCGCCGCGCCGCGGGCATGCGCTCGGTCACCTTCTCGATCTCGTGGCGGTAGGTGTTGGGCGGCAGCGCGATGCGGTCGGTTCGCCGCTGCGGGTTCTCCAACGCCTCGCGAACCGTGAGCGGCGGGCGCCGATTGTCCTCTGCCTCGAAGGCGCCATAGACGTGGCAGGCGCGGATTCGGACCTCCAGGATCACCGGTGTGTGGGAGGCCTCCGACAGCTCGAAGCCGTGCCGCACCGCCTTGACGATGGAGGGCAGGTTGGGTCGCGGGTCGAGCAGCCAGAGCTGGGACTTGGTGGCGAAGGCATGGGTGCGCTCCTGCATGATTGAGGAGCCTTCGCCGTAGTCCTCGCCGAGGATCACCATCGCGCCCCCCGTCACCCCACCGGAGGAGAGATTGGCGAGGGCATCCGCCGCCACATTGGCGCCGACGGGCCCCTTGAAGGTGACCGCGCCCCGGATCGGATAGTTGACCGAGGCGGCGAGCATGGCGGCGGCCGCGGCTTCGCTGGCGTTGGCCTCGAAATGCACGCCGAGCTCGCCCAGGATTCCCTCGGCGTCGGAGAGCACGTCGATCAGGTGCGAGACCGGCGCGCCCGGATACCCGCCCACATAGCCCACGCCGCATTCAAGCAGGGCCTTGGTGATCGCCAGGATTCCCTCGCCGCGGAACTCCTGCCCTGCGCCGATGCGCAAGTCCTGCACTTCCTTGGCGAATGAACGCTCGGCCATTGGCGCCGTCCTGCAAGATCCGGGAGAATTGTGCCTTCAATATACTCGATTCCGTGGAACGCAGAGTCGTTCCGTTGGATTCTGTAGTTGTGCGTGGGGTTCCGCCGCGCGAAACCCGTGGATATGCTTGCCCGCCATTCGAATCCACGAGCTGCGCCGCGACGCCTCAAGCCGACCGGCGCTCTCTCCGAGGACATCCGCCATGACCGCCGACTACGAGACCATGAAGTTGACCCGCGAAGGCCGGCTGCTGCGCATCGAATTGACGCGGCCGGAACGGCTGAACGCCTTCGCCATGACCGGCACGCGCGAACTGCTCGACGCGGCCCACAGCATCGCCGCCGACAAGGACGTGCGCATGGTGTCAATCACGGGAACGGGCCGGGCGTTTTCCACCGGAATCGACCTCAAGGACCTCGCCGCCGGGACGATCGAGCAGAGTTATTTCGACATGTGGGACGAGGCGCTCCGGGTGTTCGAGACCATGGACAAGCTCGTGCTCTGCCTGATCCACGGTTATGCCGTCGGCGGCGGCCTGCAGCTCGCGCTGGCCTGCGACATCCGGGTCTGCACGCCTTCGGCCCAGCTCGGCCTCCCCGCGATCAAGGAGGGGCTGATCCCGGGCCTGGGCACCTTCCGCCTGGCGCGTTATGTCGGGCTCGGCCGGGCCAAGTCGTTGATCATTCGCGGCAACATGATCGACGGCACCGAGGCCGAGCGCATCGGGATGGTCGATCACCTGGTTGCCGAGCAGACCGCGTTCGACGAGTACGAGGGCTATCTCACCGAGTACGCGGCCACGAACTCAGCCGGGTGCCGGGCGTCGAAGCAGATGCTGCTGGATTGTTTCGATCTCGGCTGGGAGGGCTTCTTTCACAAGTACCTAGTGCTGCAGGGCAAGGCCATGGACGCGCCAGACTTCGCGGAAGCCATGGAGGCCTACCTGGAAGGCCGCGACCCGCGCTGGGAATAGTCCGCGCGTGCCGCCGGGGTCACACGAATTCTAGCCGCGGCTGCGCATCTTCTCCCTGGCGCGGGCCTGCTTCTCGAAGATGCGCGCGGCGGTGAAGGCTCCGTAGGTGGCGACACAGAAGGGCACGCAGTAGGTCAACCCGAGCTTGAACCAGTTGATCGTGCCGTCGCCGGTTATGTACTCGCCCTGATTGATCATGTTGAGAATGGTGCCGACGACCGCGCCCACCATCAGCGAGTTGCGCATCACGGGCCATGTGAAGGTGCGTTGCAGCGGCGTCGGCTCGGTCATCATGGCTCGGTTCCGGATTATCTGGGTGCCTGCACCGCGCCCGCTTCAGCGGTGGTTGGCGGCGTCTTCGCGCCGGTAGGGGTGGGCCGGGTAGACGCCCATGATCCGCACCTCGCGCGAGAAGTAGTCAAGCTCGCTCAGGGCCCGCCCCAGCCCAATCTCCGCCGGGTGGCCCTCCACCTCGGCGAAGAACACCGTCGCAGAGAAGGTGCCGCCGACCATGTAGCTCTCGAGCTTCGTCATGTTCACGCCGTTGGTGGCGAAGCCGCCCAGGCACTTGTAGAGCGCAGCCGGCACGTTGCGGCACTCGAACATGAACGAGGTGATCATCGGCCCCTCGTCGGGCTCGGGGTCGAGCGGCTCGCGCGACAGCACCACGAAGCGGGTCGTGTTGTGCGCCTCGTCCTCGATGTCCGCCTCCACGACCGCAAGCCCGTAGGTCTCGGCCGAAAGCCGGGACGCGATCGCGGCCCGCGTGTCATCGCCCGCCGCCGCCACCTCGGCCGCGGCGCCTGCGGTATCGACGTGCACCACCGGCAGCAGCCCCAGCCGCGCGATCAGCTTGCGGCACTGGGAGAGCGCGTGCACGTGCGAGAGCACGGTCTCGAGACCCGAGGGGTCGGCGCCGGGGCAGGCGAGGAGGTTGTGGCGGACCCGCTCGAAGTGCTCGGCGATGATGTGGAGGTCGGACTTGGGCAGGAGCTGGTGAATGTCGGCGACGCGGCCTGCCGCGGAGTTCTCGATCGGGATCATGGCGAGCGCCGCGCGGCCTTCGGAGACCGCGGCGAAGGTATCGCCGAAGGTCTTGCAGGGGAGCGTGGTCATCACCGGATAGCGCGCGACGCAGGCGGCCTCGGAATAGGCGCCCGGCGCCCCCTGGAACGCGATCACGGTGGCCGGATCGCGAGCCGGATCGCTGTCACTGGCTGGGATGGAAGGTGAGGACATGGGGCGGGAGCCTGACCGGTTCGGGCCGCCGCAGCGGGCGCCGCTGGAACAGGCGCCCGACTATCGGCACGGGGCGAAGGCGTGTCAACGCGGGCGATGCCGCCCTTGCCATAAAGATTCCCGTGGATAGCGGGGAGCAGCGCGCCCTATAGTCCCTGCACCGCGCGAGGAATCGCTGGGCGGCGGCTCGCCAGACAGTGGGAACGATGATCGACTTCCGGACTCATCCGGACAAATACCGCCACTGGCGACTCGCCATCGACGGCGACATCGCCACGCTTGCGCTCGACGTGGACGAGAATGGAGGCATCGCCGGCGACTATGCGCTGAAGCTCAACTCCTACGATCTCGGCGTCGATATCGAGCTTGCGGATGCCGCCCGGCGGCTGCGATTCGAGCACCCGCAGGTGCGGACGGTGGTGCTGACCTCGGCGAAGGAGCGCGTGTTCTCCGCCGGCGCCAACATCCCGATGCTCTCGCGCTCGTCGCATGTCGACAAGGTCAACTTCTGCAAGTTCACCAACGAGACCCGCAACGGCATCGAGGATGCCTCGGCCAACGCGGGCCAGCGCTGGATGACCGTGATCGCCGGTACCGCCGCCGGCGGCGGCTACGAGCTCGCGCTCGCGACCGACCACATCCTCCTGGTGGATGACGGATCGACCGCCGTGTCGCTTCCCGAGGTGCCGCTGCTCGCGGTTCTGCCGGGCACCGGCGGGCTCACCCGCGTCGTCGACAAGCGCTGTGTGCGCCGCGACCGCGCCGATTACTTCTGCACCACGGGCGAGGGCGTGCGCGGGCGGCGCGCGCTGGACTGGAAGCTGGTGGACGAGCTGGTGCCGCGCTCGCGATTGAACGATGCCGTCGCCGCCCGCGCCGCCGCGCTTGCCGAGGGTTCGGACCGGCCGGCCGATGCGCGCGGCATCGTGCTGCCGCCGCTGGAGCGCACGGTGAGCGAGGACGCCCTCGCCTACCGTCACGTCCAGGTCGCGCTCGACCGGGCGGGCGGCACGGCGACGCTCACGGTGGCCGCACCCGATGCGCCACCGCCTGCGGAGCCCGACGCAATCCATGCCGCCGGCGCCGACTTCTGGCCGCTGGCGCTCGCGCGCGAGCTCGACGATGCGATCCTGCACCTCCGCTTCAACGAGCCCACGCTCGGCACCTGGGTTCTCAAGACGACGGGCCCAGCGGAGCACGTCGCGGCAGCGGATGCGGCGCTTGCGGCCAACGACGGTAACTGGCTGGTGCGCGAGATCATCCTCTACCTGAAGCGCACCCTGAAGCGCCTCGACGTGAGCGCGCGCAGCTTGGTCGCGCTGATCGAGCCGGGCTCCTGCTTCACCGGCACGCTGCTGGAGCTTGCGCTTGCGGCCGACCGGAGCTTCATGCTCGACGGCACCTTCGAAGGCTCGAACGAGGCGGCGGCAACGGTGCGTCTCACCGCCATGAACACCGGCCCGCTGCCGATGGCGAACGGGCTCTCGCGCCTCGCCAGCCGCTTCCTCGACGATGACGCGGCACTGGCGGCAGCACACGATGCCGTGGGCACCGACCTCGATGCCGAGGCGGCCGAAGCGCTGGGGCTCGTCACCTTCATCCCCGACGACATCGACTGGGAGGACGAGGTGCGCATCGCCATCGAGGCGCGCGCGGCATTCTCGCCCGATGCGCTCAGCGGCATGGAGGCCTCGCTCCGCTTCGCCGGGCCGGAGACCCTGGAGACCAAGATTTTCGGGCGGCTCTCCGCCTGGCAGAACTGGATCTTCCAGCGCCCCAACACCGTGGGCCCCGACGGGGCGCTCAAGCTCTACGGGTCGGGCGTGCAGCCGACCTTCGACCGCAACCGCGTTTAGCCCCGGGGGAAAAGAGCCCGATGCAGGTCGACTACAACGAACGCATCCCCAACAACGTGAGCCTCGCCGACGACCGCCGCCTGCTGCGCGCGCTGGAGCGCTGGCAGCCGGCCTATCTCGACTGGTGGCGCGACCTTGGCCCGGTGGGTGCCCTACAGCACGACGTCTACCTGCGCACCGCCATCGGCGTCGACACGGACGGCTGGGCGCACTTCGACTATGTCAAGATGCCCGACTACCGCTGGGGCATCTTCCTGGCCGAGCCCGAGCCCGACCGGCGCATCAACTTCGGCATCCACAAGGGCGAGCCCGCGTGGCAGGAGCTGCCCGGCGAGTACCGCGCAGAGCTGCGCCGCCTCATCGTCGTCCAGGGCGATACGGAGCCGGCCTCGGTGGAACAGCAGCACCGCCTGGGGCTCACCGCGCCCTCGCTCTACGACCTGCGCAATCTCTACCAGGTGAATGTCGAGGAAGGCCGCCACCTCTGGGCGATGGTCTATCTGCTTCACGCCTTCTTCGGCCGGGACGGGCGCGAGGAAGCGGAGGAATTGCTGGCTCGCCACGCGGGCGATGCCGACAAGCCGCGCACCCTGGAAGCCTTCAACGAGCCGACCGACGACTGGCTCTCGTTCTTCATGTACACCTTCTTCCAGGACCGCGACGGCAAGTTCCAGCTCTGCGCGCTGGCGGAATCGGGCTTCGATCCGCTGTCGCGCACCTGCCGCTTCATGCTGACCGAGGAAGCGCACCACATGTTCGTGGGCGAATCCGGTGTCATGCGCATCGTCCAGCGCACCTGCGAGAAGATGCGCGAGCACGACACCGACGACGTCGGCCCCCATGGCGCCGTGCCGCTCGCGCTGCTGCAGAAGTGGATCAACCTCCACTTCTCGATCTGCCTCGATCTGTTCGGCGCGGAGGAATCCACCAACGCCGCCAACTACTATTCGATGGGGCTGAAGGGCCGCTACCACGAGACCAAGATCGACGACGACCACGTGCTCGCGGACCGCACCTTCACCGTGCCCGCCATGGAGGGCGGCAAGGTGATGTCCAGGGAGACGACGGCGCTGAAGGCGATGAACGAGACCCTGCGCGACTCCTACGTCGAGGACAGCCAGCGCGGCCTCAACCGCTTCAACAAGATGATCCGCTCATTCGATATCGACTTCGAGCTGCGCCTGCCGCACCGCGTCTTCCACCGCAACATCGGCGCCTTCGCCGGCATCCACGCGGCCCCCGACGGCACGCTCGTCGACGAGGCGACTTGGAGGGCGAAGCGAGACGAGTGGCTGCCGAGCGCCGCGGACCGCGCCTTCGTCGAAGCCCTGATGCACCCGGTGATCGAGCCCGGCGCGATGGCCGGTTGGATCGCCCCGCCGAAGCGCGGCATCCACGGCCAGCCGCTCGACTACCGCTACGTCGAGTTCCATTAGGGAAGGGCACGCACCCGGTCGAGCGGAGCCTCGCGGCGCGCAGGCCGACAGCCGGATAGAGCCAGGACGCATGCAGGAACCCTCGCCGCCATCCCTGCTGGAGCGCGAAGGCCGGGAGACGATCGCCTACCGGGCGATGGCGGGCAGCGCGCCAGGCGTGATGTTCTGCGGCGGCTTCATGTCGGACATGACCGGCACCAAGGCCAGGGCGCTTGAGGCCCACTGCCGCCGCACGGGCCGCGCCTTTGTGCGTTTCGACTATTCCGGGCACGGCGCCTCGGGCGGCGCGTTTCGGGACGGCACCATCGGTGCATGGCGGGACGACGCGATGGCGGTGCTCGACCGCGTCGCCAGCGGTCCGCAGGTCCTGGTCGGCTCCAGCATGGGCGGCTGGATCGTGCTGCTGCTCGCGCTGGCGCGGCCCGAGCGCGTGGCCGGCCTCGTCGGCGTCGCGGCGGCGCCTGACTTCACCGAGGATCTCATCTGGTCCACGCTCGACGACGCGGGGCGGCGGACCCTCGCCGAGACCGGCGAAATCGTGATGCCCTGCGACTATGGTGACGACCCCTATCCCATCACCATGGGCCTGATCGAGGAGGGGCGCGACCACCTCCTGCTGGGCGGACCCATCGCGCTCAGGTGCCCAATCCACCTGCTGCAGGGCATGCGTGACGAGGACGTGCCCTGGCGCACTGCCCTGCGTATCGCCGAGAAGGTCGAGAGCGAGCATGTCGTGGTCGAGTTGATAAAGGACGGCGACCACCGCCTCTCGCGCGATGAGGACCTCGCCCGGCTCACCGCGGCCGTGGACGAAATCGCCCGCGCTGACGCCGCTTCAAATCATGGTGAGCACGGCGGGCAGCGCTAGGCAGAGCACCCTGGGGCAACTATCTATGCCCCAAGTGGACGGTCGGCAGACACTGGAGCAGGCCATGACGGGTATCGGAGTCTTGGGGCGGACCGCCGCCGCTGTCGCCTTAATTGGCATCGCAGTCTACGGGGGGGCCGCAGTCGCGGCAGAAACGGAGACGCTCCGCGCGCTGGATCAGCGCACCGACGGGAGCCGGGTTCTCAACCTGGTGCTGAACGACGGGCCGATGGAGCCGCCGCCGATCGCCTTCATCGACGAGGCGGGCGACGAGAAGAGCCTCGCCGACTATCGCGGCACGCCCGTCGCCGTGCATTTCTGGGCCACCTGGTGCTTCCCCTGCCGGGCCGAGATGCCGACCATGGACGCCCTGCAGCGCGAGCTTGGCGATGACCTGGTGATCCTGCCGCTCTCGCTCGACCGCGGCGGCGCCGAGCTCGTGCGCAGGTATTACACGGACCATGACCTGACCACGCTCCCGATCTTCATCGACGAGAAGATGGCTGCGGGGCGCGCGCTCCGGGTGCACGGCATTCCGGCCACGGTCTTCTTCGACGGCGAAGGGGCGGAGGTCGCGCGGGTGCTCGGCGATCGCGACTGGGACGACCCGGACGTGATCGAGCTGGTGCGCCACATCGCCCGGTAGCGGCGCGGGCTGGAGCGCATCCGCCGCAGGGCCAGCAAGCATGGAAATCTCCGCCATCGGCATCGTCTCGGTCTTCGCCGCGGGGCTGATCTCGTTCCTCTCGCCCTGCGTGCTGCCGCTGGTGCCGGGGTACGTCTCCTATGTCGCAGGCGGCTCGCTGGAGGAGCTGCGGGACGAGGAGGGGCTCTCCCGCCGACGCATGGCCGCGATGATGCTGAGCGCGTTCTTCGTGCTCGGCTTCACGGCGGTCTTCGTCGCGCTTGGCGCGAGCGCGAGCGCCGTGGGCGGTTTCCTGCTCCAGCACAAGGTGATCTTCGAATATGTCGCAGGCGGGTTGATCATCGTCTTCGGCATTTACCTCACGGGCCTGGTCAGAATCCCCTTCTTCGGGCGCGAGGCGCGCTTCGCCGGCCGTCTCGCGGGCGGCAGGCCGGCGAGCGCGTTTCTGCTCGGCGCCGCCTTCGCCTTCGGCTGGACGCCCTGCATCGGGCCGGTGCTGGGAGGCATCCTCACGCTCACCGCGACGTCAGCCGATGTCGGCCGCGGTGTCGCCCTGCTGGCGGTCTACTCGCTGGGGCTCGGGGTCCCCTTCCTGATCGCGGCCGCATTCACCGGCTTCTTCCTCCGCCACATGAGGCGCATCCGCAGGGTCAGCAAGCCGCTTCAGATCGGTGCCGGCGTCATCATGGTGGCGATGGGTGTCGCGCTGATTACCGGCTACCTCAGCTCGGTCGCCTTCTGGCTCCTCGAAGCCTTCCCCGCCCTCGCCGCCATCGGTTAGTCCGTAATTTCACACGGCTCTTACGGCCTGCGGTTGTTTACAGGCCGCAACCGTCTCGAAAAATACGGGTCAGGCCGTCGAGCGGTCGCGCAGCAAGTCGCGCAGAGTGCAGAGCTCGTCCAGGATACGGGTGGCCTTGGCGCGGTCTTCGGGGCTGAGAGGACCCTCCGTCTCGACCCGATCGGGTTCTGCGAGTGCAGCGACGGGTTTCGTCGCCCGCTCGCGCAGCAGCTTCTGCACACCGCGCACGGTGTATCCCTCGGCGTGAAGCAGGTGCCGGATATGCCGCAGCAGCGCCACATCCTCGGGCCGGTAGTAGCGCCGGCCGCCGCCCCGCTTGAGCGGCCTCACCTGGGGGAACTTGGTCTCCCAGAAGCGCAGCACGTGCTGCGGCACGGCGAGCGCCTCCGAAACCTCGCCGATCGTACGGAATGCGTCCGGCGATTTCGGAACGCCCGCGCTCGCGGGCTCGGCGCCTGGCATCGCCTAGAAAGAGGCCGGCCCGTCGGGCCGTTCACTGTCCAGGGCTGTTTCCACGCCCTCGCCCCCATCGGCGGGCGCGAGCGAGCCATTGATGCGATCCTTCAGCACGTGGGAGGCGCGGAAGACCAGGACACGGCGCGGCAGGATGGGCACCTCCTCGCCGGTCTTCGGGTTGCGGCCGATGCGTTGGCCCTTCATCCGCGCGCTGAAACTGCCGAAGGAAGAAATCTTCACCGGCTCGTCGCGCGCCAAGGCGTCGGCAATCAAGCCGAGAACGGATTCAACCAGATCCGCCGATTCCTTGCGCGATAGGCCGATTTCGCGGAAGACAGCCTCGGCGAGATCGGCGCGGGTGACCGTTTGCCCGGCCATTGTCTCCCGCCTCCCGTTATGTCTGTGTCACGGTACTGCCTTGGCGCCCCAGCGTCAACCATCGCCCGCGGGCCGAGCCGGAGACCATGCACAATTGTTGGTCCGGTACAGCGCTTTAGAGGCGAATGACGCCGGCACCCCAGACCAACCCGCCGCCGATCGCCTCGATTACCAGCAGGTCGCCGGGCGTAATCCGGCCGTCGTCGACACCGGCCTTGAGCGCGAGCGGGATGGAGGCGGACGAGGTATTGGCGTGGCGGTCCACGGTCACGATCGTCTTCTCCGCAGGGATTCCGAGCTTCTTGCCGGTCGCGTCGATGATCCGGCGGTTCGCCTGGTGGGGCACCAGCCAGTCGACCTCGTCGGCGCCCACGCCGGCGGCGTCCAGCGCCTCGCCCGCGATTTCCGCCAGGTTCGCCACGGCATGGCGGAAGACCTCGCGCCCGTGCATTCTCAGGTAGCCGGAGGTCTGGGTGGAGGAGACGCCGCCGTCCACGTAAAGCGCCCGGTAATGGCGCCCGTCGGAACGCATGCGAACGGAGAGCACGCCTCTATCCGAGGTGCTGCCTGTACCGGTCTCCGCGCGCAGCACGGCGGCGCCGGCGCCGTCGCCGAAGAGCACGCAGGTCTGGCGGTCGTCCCAGTCGAGGATGCGCGAATAGGTCTCGGCGCCGATGATGAGCGCCGTCTCGGCGGCGCCGCTGCGGACCATGCTGTCCGCCACCGAGAGCGCGCAGACGAAGCCCGCGCACACGGCCTGGACGTCGAAGGCGATGCCGCCGGTCATGCCGAGCCTGGCCTGCACCCTGGTCGCGGTCGCGGGAAAGGTATTGTCCGGCGTCGACGTCGCCAGCACCAGCAGATCCAGCGCCTCGGCACGCACGCCGGCCGCCTCCAGCGCCACCTGGCTGGCCTCGCAAGCGAGGTCAGAGGTCAGCTGGTCATCGGCGGCGACATGGCGCTGCCTGATGCCGGTGCGGGTCCTGATCCACTCGTCGCTGGTGTCGATGCGCGCGCTGAGCTCGTCGTTGCTGAGCACACGCTCAGGGAGGTAGGCGCCGCAACCGACCAGCCGGGAGCGGCGCATGGCTAGAGCGCGGCCCTCTTCGGCTCCGGCAGGGCGGCGAGCTGGAGGCGCGAGAGCTCCTCGATGATCTTGGGATTGATCCCCTGGCTCACCATGTCGAAGGCGACGCCGATGGCGTTGGCAAAGCCCTTGTGATCGGTGCCGCCGTGGCTCTTCACCACGACCCCGTTGACGCCCAGGAACATCGCGCCGTTATAGGCGCGGGGGTCGACCCGCTCCCGCAGCAGGCGCAGCGCCGGCCGCGCCAGCAGGTAGCCGAGGCGCGAGAAGAGCGAACGCCGGAAGGCGCTCTTCAGATACTCGGTATAGAGGCGCGCCGTGCCCTCGGCCGACTTGAGCGCGATGTTGCCGGCAAAGCCGTCGGTGGCGATCACATCGACCGTGCCGGCTGCGATGTCATCGGCCTCGACGAAGCCGTGGAACTTGATGGGCAGGCCGGAGTTCCGCAGCGTTGCAGCGGCGGTGCGGATGGTCTCCGAGCCCTTCAGCTCCTCGGTGCCGATGTTGAGCAGGCCCACGGTCGGCTCGCGAACGCCGAGAACGTTGCGTGCAAAGACCTCGCCCATCACCGCGAACTGCGCGAGCGTCGTCGAATCGCAGTCGATATTGGCGCCGAGGTCGAGCATCACGCTCTCGCCCCGCACCGTGGGCACGATCGACCCCATCGCAGGGCGCCCGATTCCAGGCAGGGTCTTGAGCATGATCTTGGCCAGCGCCATCAGCGCACCCGTGTTGCCCGCCGAGACCACGCCGTGTGCCTCTTTCTCGCCCACGGCGTCGATGGCGAGCCGCATGCTCGAGCCCTGGCGCCGGCGCAGCGCCTGGACCGGCTTGTCGTCGTCGGCGATCACCTCCTCGGCATGGTGGACGGTGCTCACCGACTTCAGGCGCTTGAACTTCTCAAGGCCCGCAGTGATCGCCGACTCCTTGCCGAAGAACATGAAGCGGAGCTGGGGATGGCGCACACGGGCGATGTTGGCGCCCCGGATCACCACGTCGGGAGCCCCGTCTCCGCCCATCGCATCGAGGGCGATCACGATCTCCGATTTGCTCATCCGCGGGCCTTCGCCTCGGCCTGGGGTTCGGCTAGGCCTCGCCCTCGATCACCTCGCGGCCTCTGTAGTAGCCGCAGGCCCGACACACATGGTGGGGCAGCTTGTGCTCGCCGCAATTGGGGCACTCCGCCGGGTTGGCCTTTGCCAACCCGTCGTGGGAGCGACGGCTCCCGCGCCGCGCACGGGATACTTTCTTTTTAGGGACAGCCATGGACAGCTTCTCACCGCTTGATTGTGCCGGCGCTGCGCTCCCGCCTCAGCGGAATCGCGCCGGCCGCGCCGGCACTACACGATCGACTCGCACATTACAACTTGCTTTTCAGTTGGCCAAGCGCCGCGAAGGGTCCAGCGCCTCCGTCGTCGCCCGACGTGTCCTTTTTGCGCCCATCTTCGCCTGCCGAGTAGGTGAGCGGATCGGCCGGCGCATTCGGGTGGCGCGGATAGGGGTCGAGGAGGAGCGCAAGATGCTCCGCCACCAGCTCGCCCACGTCGATTCCGTCCTCCGGCAGCGGCTCGGCCTCGTCGCCCTCCGCCAACACCTCGACCTCTTGCGCGGGCTGTTCGGCAGGCAAGGGCGCGTAGAGGGCCGAGATGGACTCGTTGACCGTTCGGGGCACGGGCTCGAGCGTCACGACGCAGCTCTGAACCAGTCCCGCCCGGATGGTCCCGGTCACACGGATCGCCCCTTCTCCCTCGTCGGCCGCCTCGAAGCGAAGCCGCGCCGAGAGCGCCTCCAACGTCATCAGGTCGAGACGGCGCGCGAGCGCCGCTCTCTCCTCTGCGTCGGCCTCGAACGCGATGGTGAGGCCATGCGGTCTCACTTCGTCCGCCGCGATCAGGCGCCGGCCCCCGGCTCCGGGGCGGGCGGCGGCGCTCACTGGCCGCCCTCCTCGGCAGCAGCCAGCGGGCGCACCGGCGGAAGTCCAACCTCGCCGCCGAGCAGCGCCGCGGGACTGTGATCGTCGAGCGCGTCCAGCAGCGTCTCGACATAGCCGGCCATCGCCTGCACGCGGGCGGCAGGCGGCGGCGCGTTGTTGAAGACGTTGCGCTCGAGCGCCTCGGCGATGGCGCGGCGGCGCTCCGCCCCCGGCGCCTGGTCGAAGGCCTGGTCGTAGGCCTTGGCGCGCCCGTAGAAGGCGCGCGCCATCTGCTTCACCCGCTTGCCGACGCGCAGGTCGCCGACGCCCATTTCCCGCAGGCTCTGGTCCATGTCGTCGAACATCACGTCGAAGAGCGCCTGGCTTAGCTGCCGGCCCGCCTCGTCGCACTGGCGCAGCCTGCGCATCATCGGCACCACGTGCAGGACGATCAGATCGAAGCGGCCGTCGAGCGTGTCCCCGACCCCGCCTTCGGTGTAGAGGATCGGCTGCCGCGCCTGGCGCACCGCCGCCGTGTAGAGGCGGCGTGCCGCCTCGCGCCGGCGCTTGCGCCCCTTCAGATGGCGCCAGATGCGCCCGACTGCCATGACGATCCCTCGCCCCCGACCCCGCGTAACCCGTTGACACGCCCCGGCAACGCGCGCAGTTTGGCGCGGCTCGGCGAACGGAGGTGGCGTCCATGAGGCATCGGCGCGGTCATGCTGAATTCGTCCCGGCGCGCGGGCGAGGCCGGCGCGCCCGGCGCATGGTTCTCGGCTGCGCCCTGGCGGCGGCCCTGCTCGCCGGCTGCGCGCCGATCGTCCACCAGCAAGGCCACATCCGCGACGCAGAGGTGCTGGCCCAGATCGAGCCCGGCGAGCAGACCCGCGAAGAGGTCGCCCGCCTGCTGGGCACGCCGTCGGCGGTGGGAACCTTCGACGACAGGCGCTGGTACTACATCAGCCGCCGCACCGAGACGACGGCGTTCTACGAACCCGAGCTGGTCGACCAAGATGTCACCGTGATCGCCTTCGACGAAAACGGTGTCGTGGCGGAGGTCGCCTCGATGTCGATCGAAGAGGCGCGCGCGATCGAGCCGGTCGAGGAGGAGAGCCCGACGCGCGGCCGCGAGCTCAGCTTCTTCGAGCAGATCTTCGGGAACATTGGCCGGCCGGCCGCGACCAACCAGTAGGACGCCTCCTCCCGTCGCTCCCCCTTCGGCGTTCGGGCGCATCAACCGGCGACGAACTTCGCGATGATGGCCAGCAGCAGGATCGCCACGATGTTGGTGATCTTGATCATCGGGTTGATCGCGGGTCCAGCCGTGTCCTTGTAAGGATCGCCCACCGTATCGCCGGTGACCGCGGCCTTGTGGCTCTCCGAGCCCTTGCCGCCGTGGTTGCCGTCCTCGATGTACTTCTTGGCATTGTCCCAGGCGCCGCCGCCGGCGGTCATGGCGATGGCGAGGAAGAGCCCGGTGACGATCGTGCCGACCAGCGCCGCGCCGAGCGCCGAGAAGCCCGCCGACTGGCCCGCGATCGCCCAGATCACGATATAGAGCAGGATCGGCGCCAGGATCGGCAGCAGCGAGGGCAGTATCATCTCGCGGATGGCCGCCTTGGTGAGCAAGTCGACGGCGCGGCCGTATTCCGGCTTGCCAGTGCCCTCCATGATGCCGGGAATTTCCCGGAACTGTCGGCGCACCTCGAGCACCACGGCACCTGCAGCCCGGCCGACCGCCAGCATCGCCATCGAGCCGAAGAGGAAGGGCAGGAGGCCGCCGTAGAAGAGGCCGACGACCACATAGGGGTTGCTCAACGAGAAGTCGAGCTCGACACCCGGAAAGTATCGCGTCACATCCTCTGTATAAGCGGCAAAGAGCACGAGCGCAGCAAGCCCCGCCGAGGCAATTGCGTACCCCTTGGTCACCGCCTTGGTGGTGTTGCCGACCGCGTCCAGCGCGTCGGTGGTCTTGCGCACGTCCTCGTCCAGGTCCGCCATCTCGGCGATGCCGCCGGCGTTGTCGGTCACCGGGCCGTAGGCATCCAGCGCCACCACCATGCCGGCGAGCGCCAGCATCGCGGTCACCGCGATCGCGATGCCGAAGAGCCCGGCGGCGAGGAAGGCGAGGATGATTCCCGCCGAGATGATAATCGCGGGGATCGCCGTCGCCTGCATCGAGACCGCAAGACCCTGAATGATGTTGGTGGCGTCGCCTGTGGTCGACGCCTTGGCGATGCCGCGCACCGGCCCGAACTCGGTCGACGTGTAGTACTCCGTGACCCAGATCATCAGGCCGGTCACCACCAGCCCGATCAGCCCGCAGAGGAAGAGGTCCAGGCCTGAGGCCGTCACGCCGCTGACCGTGAACTCTGTGCTCCAGCCCACCACCCAGTCGGTGACGGGATAGAACGCGACGGCCGAGAGCACGGCCGAGACCAGGAAACCGCGATAGAGCGCGGGCATGATCTTCTGGCTCTTGCCGAGGCGGACGAAGAAGGTCCCGATCACCGACGCCAGGATGCAGGCGCCGCCGATGGCGAGCGGATAGAGCATGAGCGATTGCTGCAATTCCCCGGTGAAGTACACCGCCGCCAGCAGCATGGTGGCGACGATGGTGACGGCGTAGGTCTCGAAGAGGTCGGCCGCCATGCCGGCGCAGTCGCCCACGTTGTCGCCCACGTTGTCCGCAATCACTGCGGGGTTGCGCGGGTCGTCCTCGGGGATGCCGGCTTCCACCTTGCCCACGAGGTCGGCGCCGACGTCGGCGCCCTTGGTGAAGATGCCGCCGCCGAGCCGCGCGAAGATCGAGATCAGCGAGCCGCCGAAGCCGAGCGCCACGAGCGCCTCCAGCACCTTCTTGGTCTCGACATCCGCGATCAGCAGGATCGCGTAATAGACCGCGACGCCGAGCAGGCCGAGGCCCACCACGAGGAGGCCGGTAATGGCGCCGGATTGGAAGGCCACATTGAGTGCCGGCTTGAGTCCGCCGGTCCTGGCTGCGTCTGCCGTTCGCACATTCGCCCGAACCGAGACGTGCATGCCGATGTAGCCGGCCGCTCCGGAAAGAACCGCGCCAATGAGGAAGCCGATACCCACCAGATAGCCGAGCAGCCCGGTCAGAATGCCGAACAGCACCAGGCCGACCAGGCCGATGGTTAGGTATTGGCGGTTCAGGTAGGCGCGCGCGCCTTCCTGCACGGCACCCGCGATCTCCTGCATGCGCTCGGTGCCGGCGCTCGCGCTCAGCACCGACCGGGTGGCGTAAAGACCATAGGCGAGTGCGACGAGCCCGCAGGCCACGGCAAACCAAAGGATTGCTGACATGATGGCAACCTCATTGAGCGATGGGGAGAAAGGCGCGTGTGCGCGCAGTAGCGCACGCCGGGGCGGCCCCGCCGGCGCGGCGGAAAATAGAAGAAGAGCGCGGCGAGCGCAACCGGTGGCGCAGACGCATCACCCGGCAGCCTACGGGCCTGAGTATAGGATGCACCGGGCCGCAAAGCGGACCGGAGCGCGCGACCGCGCGCCGAGCCGAACGGCGCGTAGCCAAGCGAGCGGAGCGAGCGTCCGTTTCGATGGGTTCTTTGTCATTCCAAGGTGTTCCTGTATAATGTTGTATGACAGTATGTTAGGTGGAGAACTAGGCTCTTGCGTTCCTGATTGTTTTCGTCCATTCTTAGTCGAGTCGTGGGACGCAACGTGGGTGGAAGAATCTTGGGATTGTACGGTGCCGCCGCCTCGAATGCCGCCAGACCAGGACGCCTCAACGCCGCCTTCGTTCGAACCGTCAGGCGACCAGGCGTCTATGGCGATCAGCACGGCCTCAGGCTGCGTGTCTACAAGTCCCGAAAACGGGCGTCGATCTCCAAGCAATGGATCTGGCGTGGAACCGTCAACGGAAACCGCCGCGATATCGGTCTCGGCGGCTTCCCCTACGTCTCCCTGGCCGAAGCCCGGCAGACCGCCTTCGAGTACCGCAAGATCTCGAGGGCCGGCGGTGATCCGAAGACCCTCAGGCGCAGGCCGGAGATACCAACCTTCGTGCAAGCGGCCGAGACCGTGATCGCCATCCATCGCGAGGGCTGGAAGGATGGCGGCAAGAGCGAAATGCAGTGGAGGGCGAGCCTCAGGGACTACGCCTTGCCGAAGCTCGGCCGCAAGGGCGTCGACGAGATCACCACTGCGGACGTCATGGCGGTGCTCATCCCGCACTGGCATACCAAGACCGAGACCATGCGCCGCGTGCGCCAGCGTATCGGGGCGGTGATGAAGTGGGCCGTAGCGCAGGGCCATAGAGACGACAACCCCGCCGGCGACGCCATCGCCGCCGCGCTGCCCAAGGGCGGCGGCGTGCGCCAGCATCAGCGCGCCTTGCCCTTCCGGGAGGTCGGGGCCGCGCTCGCCAGGGTGAGGACATCGGATGCGTACCGGCCTGCGGTGCTAGCCTTCGAGTTTCTGGTGTTGACGGCGTGCCGGTCCGGCGAGGCCCGGTTCGCGACTTGGGACGAGATCGATTTCGCATCGGCGACATGGACGATACCGGCGCGACGGATGAAGGCGCAGCGCGAGCATCGTGTTCCGCTTTCTGCACGCGCGCTGGAGGTTCTGCGCGAGGCGCGCGCGTTGGCGGACGGCTCGGACCTGATCTTTCCGTCGCAGCGCGCCCGCGCGATCCACGGCGGCACGGTCTCCAAGCTCATCCGGGAGCTGGGGATCGATGCGGTACCGCACGGGTTCCGGTCATCCTTTCGGGACTGGGCGGCGGAGTGCACCGATGTGCCTCGCGAGGTTTGCGAGCTGGCCCTTGCGCATGTGAACTCCGACCGCGTGGAGGCCGCGTATCGGCGGACCGATCTCTTCGACCGGAGGCGAGCACTCATGGAGCAATGGTCAGAATTCGTCGTCGGGTGATCGGCTGATGAGGAGCGAACTCGCAGAGTGTTCGAACCGAAGTTTGGACGCTGCCCTCGGGATCCTGTACGTCGAAGGGCAAGCATACTAATCCGGTTCGGTCGAAAAAGCGGTAGTGCAGTGGACGCCTGAAGGCTTGGGTACGGGGATAGACAAGCGCGACGACATTGCATTCGTAGGCTTTGGCGTAGGCGTAGAGCTGGTACAGGTCGCCCTGGTCGATGCCATGCTTCAGATCTTGACCGAGCGCGTGAATATGTTTCCACTTCGCATCGAGTACGAAGGCGACACGGTTACCGTCCCTGAGGGAGAGGTCCGGCTTCATCATGAACGCGTTGCGATCGCCGATACTTGCCATTGGCCGTTGCGGGCCTTGGCGGCTCACGGCGAACTTGATCTGGAACCGGCCATAGCTGTGGGAAACGAAGTCCTCGAACACCTGCTCCATCGGGAACATCAGCGACAGGTTGGCATGGGCTCCGGAAAAGGTCGCGAGACCATGGTTGAACAAGAAAAGGCGTACCCAGCTCATCACCGGCGCATATTGATTCATTGAGCGGTCTA
>Ga0209544_1001277_pt1 | contig 28665 bp, 27 predicted proteins | sample MesohylPK_FD_187297 | JGI IMG/M metagenome (GOLD analysis project Ga0209544, IMG submission 187297) | Host-associated microbial community of the marine sponge Aplysina aerophoba from Gulf of Piran - sponge mesohyl, lysed by proteinase K... | ecosystem: Host-associated > Porifera > Sponge >...
TCACATGGGCGGGGGCGCCTTCCTTTGCGAAGGGGGCTCCGGCGCGCCGGTTCCGATTTCCGTCAGGAAGCCACCCGTCCGACCTGTGCGCGTGCTTGCCGGCCGCTCACATACCGTCTCGGCGGTGGAATTGTATGTGGCCGCAATGGAGGTCACGCACTGGCGGAGAATCTCAAGTTCGCTCAAGTTCTGCCTGATCGCGCGCGGAGAAGCGGATGTCTATCCGCGCATGGAAACCATCTCGGAATGGGATACGGCCGCTGGCCAGGCTGTGCTGGAAAGCGCGGGCGGCGCAGTGGTCGACCTGAATGGCCGGCCGTTGTACTACGGAAAGGAGTCGAATCGCGTTCCGCCGTTCATCGCCTGCGGCGACCCCTCCCACGACTGGCTGCAGTACCTCCCCAAGCCAAGCCCAACAACCCCCACGCCATAGGATTCGTCACCTGACATGAACGCCCCCGGAAGCGATCCCGACTGGCCATAGCGCACGCGATCCCAATAAGAAGGAAGGAAAGAATGAAAAAGAAAATTGCAGACGAATTAAAGGAATGCGCTGCCATAGCGAAATCGGCGCGGAATGAAGCCATAGGCCTGCAGTTGTGTGCGCAAGTTACCGAATGCACACTGCGGACCATCTCCGATTTAATCGAAACCTTGCCAAAATTCGAGGAAATCGACGTGCTCAATAGGCGTCATTACCTCTGCCAGCGCATCCGCAAAGAAATTGCGGACATCATCCTTATCATGAATTATGCCGGTATCGCATCAGAGGCATTCAAGAAGGAAATGGTTGACCTGGAAAAGAAGATCGAAGGTGCTCTCCGGCAAGTGGAAGCGGAAATCCAGCATCATTGACCTTGAAAGATGAGCTCCCGGGCTTGCCTCCAGTGAGGGAAAGACCACTCGGTGCGCCGCTATTCAATTGCGCTTCCTCGGGGGACCTCCTCGGGGTCAACATACAAGGAAATCCCACAACCGAAACGGCCCGGATTAACGGAGAACGGTCAGTGCCATCGCAAACATAAGGCGCAAGAATTCTTGAAGCCACCAGCCAGTGGCGACCCTCGCGTGAAATACACAACCTATTGATTAGCCAATAGACCGTAAAGCCTCTTAACCGGTTTTCTGCGGCGATCGTGGTGATTGTAGAAACCTTCGATAACGAGCTTCTCTGCATGCCTGGTCCCTTTACTATTTCGAATATCGTTGTTTTTTTGGTATGCCATTGTTATGAACATTCTTTCTACGTCGTCTATTTCAGCATGGCCGGTCCTAGTCTTGGATGGGCTTGACATGCGGCCCGTATCCGTCACTCTCGCCAAGAAATACATCATTGGCGTTCCTTTGCTTTTTTCCAATGCCTCGTGATACTGGACTATCTTGTGGTGAGTAAAGCACTCTTGGGAAAAACTCTGACTTTGCGCCTTGCCAACATACCAAGGCTTCTCTTTCTTGGAGTTTGTCTCAATTGAAAAAATGTAGCACCCACAAGCGCTTTCCAAGCCTGTGTCAACACTGCGAACACGTCGCCAGAATTCTTCAATGTCCTCCTTGTCAATCCTTTTCTTGAATTCCCCTTCGAGCATTGGAATTTCGAATGGGCCGTAGATTTTGTATTGCATAGATGTTGTCCCCTTGTGGTTTCGATCGCATGCGCGGTGTTCGGCGTGGGCCTCTGCGGAGGCCCTTGCTTTCTCTTGGAAAATGGATTGTGCACCATCAATTGGAAAAGGGAAGTCGCCCATTCTCTACCAAGGCAAAATGCCGGCGTGGAGTATGTGGCGAAAAACATCAAAAAAGGGCGGACCTCGACAGATGTTTGATTCCTTGCAAGTCTTAATCAGAATAAGCCATCCAGGGCCGCCATGATGAAAGTGAACATGCACGAAGCGAAATCGCAACTCTCCTGGCTGGGCAAGCTGGCCTGGGAGGGGAAGAAATCGTAATCGCCAGGGCCGGCAAGCCCTGGCTGCACTTATCACCCTATCGCAAAGGCTAGGAAGAACGAAAACCCGGTGGACTTGAAGGCCTGATCCGGATGTCTCCTGACTTTGAGGATGAGGGTGAGGAACTCATTAATGCATCCCCGGAATCCATTCGACCGGATTCTGATCGCCCAAGCCGAAGGGCTCATCATCGTCACCCAAGACGCCCGCCTTCCCCACTACGGCGCCCACTATCGCGTGCACGTTTCGGACCGCCTTCTTGAGCAACACGACGGCAAGATGCTTGAAGCGATCAAATTACTTGATGGAGGGAAGATTCACCTGCCGTGTCGGCCCGAGGATCCTCCTGGTCGGGCGGTTGGCGCAGCGGTAAGAACTGTTCCGCAGGGCCGCGTAATCCTAGAATCGTTGGATCGCCTCGGTTTGAACGAATGACTAAACCATACACTCCAGCAGAGCAAGCTTGGGTCGACCAGTTGCAGCAGCACTACGACAATGTATCCGGCGGAGTTTGTATGGCGGCAATCCGATACAGCGGCACTGCTCCGGCAGATCCGTGCGAGGGAAAAATTGGCGATCGCCACGCCATCGCACGAAGACACTTGCGATTGGTCGCAAACACCGAAGACCGGATTTGGGCAAACAAGGAAATTGCATCATTCGAGAAATGGCCGGAGAAGTACCCTGTTCTTCAATCCGTACCAATCACTCAGTTCAGCGCAGGCAAATGGTCGTGCCAAAAGCATGACGAGCGGTTTGCGGGAATCGACTCCGCGCAGATTGATCTTTCTGATTCTGAAAACCTGTTCAAGGCAATCTACCGAGCCGTGCTTCGCCACAACCATCTGTCCATGGCGCGCTGGACGGCAGTTCACGAATTGACGAGAACCGAGGAAGGCTGGAGGTTTTTCAAGGCAACGGCGTTCGACAATCCAGTTACTGAAGAAGAGGCCACGAATGCTCTTAATCACTGGGGCCGATGTGCTCAATCGCTAATGTCGAAAACGAAGGAATTCGAGCAGCGTTTATTGGCGGCCAACTGGAATTCGCTTGACTACCGGGCTGCGTTGCTTCAATCCACGCCCGCTATCGCTGGCTGGGGCTGTCGGCTAATGAGTTTCGATACAAGAGGCCTGCCAAATGGGGAATTCCGCCAAGGTCGGCAGAATTGGATTGACTTCGTATACATCGTAGTAATTCCGCAGGATAACGGGCACGCCATCATCACCGCCTGCGAGAAAGATACTAGGTTTCGTGTGCCAGAAGTCCGGTACATCCACGACTCAATGCCTGCGGCGGCGCCTTGCAATCTGCCCTATGAGGCAAGCGAGAAAATGATACGGCGCATCTCCGACAAGATTTGGGGACTGAACGAACTTGGGTTTAGTGAGTCTCTATACCGGTCTTGGTCCACTACCGATCAACGCATGGCACAGCAATGGATGAAGCAAGACCGTAGTCATCTGCTAACACATCCTGAACGGGCGCCTGAGTACCTCCCTTGCTTGCTCCAATAGGGGTAAGTACTACTGCATGATCCAGTTGAAGCCTGCCACCGATTACTAAGCAAAGCCGCCGCTTTAACGCGCTTGAATGAGCGTTCGCGCGTCACCATAATCATCGTTGAATGAGTATCCCAGGAAGGAGGCCGACCTGTGTCTTGGGCAAGTAGCGAAGCTATCGCAGTGCTCTGGTTCTTGCTGCCCGGATTTGTGGCGACAGGTATTTTTCGAACACTCATATCAAACCCCAAACCCAGTGGATTTGATTCACTGGCGCAAGTATTTATTTTCACAGTAATAGTGCAGGTCGCTTTTCGCCTGGTCTTTTGGAAAAGGGATACGGAAATTACTGCGCCTGTTGCCGGCGATGCGATCGGGATAGTTGTAATGGTGTTGATCGCGATCATCGCCGGCTTGGTCGCGGCCTGGTTCTGGAATCAGGATCTGCCGCACCGTTGGCTCCGTAAGTGGAAAGTAACGCGACAGAGTTCCTATCGGTCAGCCCAGTACTCGGCCTTTGCGTTTCATGCCAATTGCTACGTTGTCTTGCATCTCAAGGGAGAACGTCGGCTCTATGGATGGCCGCGAGAGTGGCCAAGCCGCCCAGACGATCAGCACTTTCTGATTGAGGAATGCGAGTGGCTGGAGAAAGACCAGCGCCACTCGATAGCGGGTGTTTCACATATCCTGATTCCGGCTTCAGAAGTGGAAATGATAGAATTCCTGCCTATGGTGACGGATTCTGAAACTGAGGAGTGACAAGATGAAGCGTCCACCGGATCCTCCGCGTCCACCTGTAGCGCCCGCACCTCGTGAGATTCGGGTAACTGTGCAGGATGGTGTTTCTCCCAAGCCCGAGAAGGCGATGAAGCCAGCGCCTCCGCCCCCGCCACCTAAGAAGAAATAGAGTCTCCTTACGTCTAGTTTCAGCGCCAAAGGCTGGCGCATGACCACATTAGTTAGTCGGCTCCGTGGGGGGCGTGCTTTCCTCTTGGGCAGGCGGCGGGAGTGTGGCAAGGCAGCCTCGCATACACCGCTCGAAGTCTAACCGGCAACGTTCCTCTTCCGCCTTGGAGGGCACCTGGCGCGTGGTCGTCGTTGTCGTAGTCTGCTGTGGCGGGTACTGCCTTGGGTTATACGGTCCCTGCTGAACGGAAAGATCAGTAACGGTATCGTATGCCCACTCTAGGCAGTTTATGTAACTGTCCTCGCAGGCTTCGTCGCAGGTTCTTGGCTCTTCCTCAAAGAAAGCATCCAGCTGCGCGCATCCCGTCGCAATCAGGCACACAAGCAAGGCTATTGCCGCTTTGACTTGCTTCGGTGTCATGGTGGGATTGTAGGTTCTTAGAGGAAAAGCCAAATCACGAGGAGAAACGGCACGGCGCAGCATCCGAAATTCCCTGCCAAGTCCACCGCTTCCGACGCATCATAGGCTTGTTTGATCTTGCGAAGCGGTCTCTTTCCCGGTACTCGAAACGGGCGCTTTCTCAAGGTGTCGCCGGAATACCAAGCGCCATTACGGCAGGAACGATAACCAATGTTCCTCCGTGATAATCGCAGGCTTCCCTCATTGCTCCCGGTAACTGTCCGTTGTCTCGATCTAGCGGCCATAGCTCTGGTGTATCCATTCGTCCGAAGCTTAGTACCCGATTACGAGATAATCCACCGGCTTGGCCCATGGTCGCAAATAATGTTGACCATTGTTTTTCGGCGATGGCCGGCTAAGGGTCATGTCAAGCGCACACAGTAGCGTCCGTTGAGAGTTGTGCTCGCTGCGCGCCGCAACCCGTCGAACCCAGTTCCCTCGACGGACGTCGGTAACTCCAAAAGGGGCATTTCAACTTTGGAGAAAAGGGGATATCGGCGCTAAGCGTTGACACGCCTTTACACTAGGCGCCAATTATCGCCGTTCCTAAGGCGCAAGTTCCTAAAGGACTCAGACGAAAGATGACCAACCTTCAAGATGCACGCTGGACGCGCGTCCTACGGAAACGGCTGGCGTTTGCCTTCGTGTCGGTAGTTTTTGCTGCCAGTGCGGCGATCGGGCAAGACATTGATGAAAATGAACTCCGCCGCGAAGGAGGAGAATGGCTTGCGAGTAGGACGCACGTTGAGCTTATCGACATGGCGAAGCTCTTCATGACCACTACGAGATTACTGGCTCGTGGCATCGATGAGGATGAACTTGCAAGCAGTACTGCGCCCTTCAATGTGGCCGCAGCAGTGAAGTATTCCGCCGAATATGAATGGCGCTCCCGCAACCCGGGCATGTCGCCGGACGTACAGAACGAGTTTAGGACAGTCGCAGCCAATCTCGCTTACGACGCGGTTGCGGAAGCGGCGGACGCAGCGGAACTATGCGCTGAAATGTCCGCGCTCATCAACGATAGGGAAACGGCTGAGCTTTTTGCTCAACTAGCGGCCGGATACTACAAACTGGCCGAGGAATTCCGCAGCCGCGTACGGGAAAACGAGGCAGCCGCCGCAGGCCAACGAGTCATTAGGGCCGCCGCCGCCGCTGCGCGTGCTGATAGATTTGCAAAGCGGCTTGAGCCGTAAGGGTTTGTGGGAGTCAAGCATTTGGCGGGCTGAGCAGTCCGGCTTTGCTTTCTACTAGCCGGTAGCTTTCGCCCTAGATTGTCGAGTTATCGACGAATTCGCTCCCTGACCATTATCAACACTTTCGGCCGTCTGGCCGCGGCGACGGGCATGCGCACGTCCAAATGTAGCGAAACGCGAGCATTTTCTTTCTTGACAAACCGGAAACTGCCGTTGCCGGTAAGCTTGCGCACCAAGCATCCTTTCCTGAAATTAAAACCACCGCATGACCTCCGACGACACCGACATCCTGATGCGCCTCGCCGCCTTTGAGCGCGTCAGGCTCCTGAGCAAAATGCATGATCACCTCACGCAAAAGGAGTTGCGCGCCGGGTTCGAATTCAGCAACCAGCGCGTCCCGCTCGTGAATCCGCAGCGCGGGATCTTCTAGCCGAGGAGCATGCGTTACCTGCTCTCGATCAGGACTGTGTTTCCTCGCCCGGGCGGGCGGGTCTGATACGACGACCAGCGGGAAGTCCACCGCCAGATTTTCGAAGGCGACGACGCGATCGACTATGCCTTTATGGGGAATGACCCGAACGCCGCCGACAACCAATGGCTTCGGGCGGCATACAAGAACCGGGTCCCGGTGATTCACTTCCTGGGCGTACAGGTTTGCGCAGGATCTTACGCGAACTAGCTTTGCGGCCTGCATTGACTATCATTGGCCGCTTTGCCGCGGAAACTAAGGAAAACACCAGTGCCTAGAACGCTGACCCTGCTTGCTCCCAGCTTTGACTCGCGCACCCGCCGATGAGTTTTCTTGACACGGCATTCGCCATCGCAGCCCAGTTCGGCGCAAGGATGGTTGACGGTGTTCTTTGGGCGGCACGTTTGATCACCGGCGAACAAGCGGCGCCAGGGATCATATCCGCGGGGCTGCTTTTCCTTCTTGTAATCCTCTCGGTCTGGCACGTACTCGCAACGCGAAAATTCTGCGGGGCCGCGAATTGGCTTGCGGACATCCTCCAACCTGCAGGCGATGATTTCGGCGAAGAGAGAATCACGGCACGACGCCTAATAGATATAACAAAAAGGATTCGCGCCCCTCAGCGCAGTGTCCATTACCAACGACTGCAAACGGCTTGGGAGGAATTCAGGGAAACAACGATCAATCCGGATGACGATCATTCGCAATTGCGAAACACGGAAAGGCCATCGGTGTTCTTCGCGCGCGAAGAACTTGGCCTGGAACACGGGATTTGGAGGCAGATTCCCGCCTTGTTCGTGTCCGTAGGATTATTCCTGACTTTTCTCGGCCTGGTTGCGGCGCTGGATCAAACCAGCGAAATCCTTCGCACATCCGGCGCCGCCGCTAGCGATGGACTTAGAACCCTGCTTAACGTGGCCAGCGCCAAGTTCATCATGTCACTGACCGGATTGCTTTGCTCCATCCTCTTTACGCTGGTCTTGAGGTCGAGGGCGAACGCAACCAATAAAGCGCTGCACAATCTCTGCGCGGAGTTAGAGGGGGGTTGCCAGTACGTCAGCGAACAGTGGCTGGGCCACGAGAGACTCGTCCAAGCCAAGGAACAAACGGCGCATCTGCAGACACTGAGCACAGAACTTGTGGCTCAATTTGCACGTCCCTTAAGGGAAGAGCTGCCGAAAGCCATCCGCGAGTCCATTGGAGAAGCCATAACGCCGGCGATGGAACGAATCGCGCAAAGCACTGGCCAAGGCATTGAGTCACTGGCTGGAAATGTAAGCGGCCAGTTGGCAGGCGGTGTTCGTGATGCAGTCACGGAAATGAATGAGGCGGTTGGCCAAGTTGCGTCCCAACTCCAGTCGGTCGCTCAGCGGCTGGACGATTCGTCGAGCGAAATGGGCGGGCAGGTTGGCGCCGCCGTCGAGGCTCTGTCCAGCCAGATCAACACCCTTGGGGCTGCCATGGCGGCGTCTTCGGAAGCCGCCACGCAAACTCTGAATGATGGGTCAAAGGCGCTGATTGAACAAATGAATGAGGCGCTGCAGGCAATCCGGTCCGAAACGACAGCAGGCGCGCAGGGAATTGACCTGGCAAGCACCCGAATGGCCGAGGCCATTGGCAACGCCGCTTCCACTACGCAGCAGAACCTGCTGCAGCCCATGAATCTACTGCTTGAGCAGGTGCACACGCTCACCTCTCAGGTAGAAGCTGCGGCCGAACGATACGGACAATACGCCGAAGCTCTGCAAGGCGGAATCGGCGTGGCGCGTACGGCCAGCGAAGAGTTGGGCCAATCCGCGCAACATCTGGCGGCGGCGGCGCGTCCGGTGCGCGGCGCGGCGGATCGGATCGAATCGGCAACCCGCTCCATGACGCAAGACGTCAAGACAACCGCCAGCACGATGCTAAGCAGCGCGCGCGAAACGAGCCGGCAGACCGAAGCCGTTCTGCGGGAGACAAGAAACGCCATCGCTGCTTCGCAGACCGCGGCGAAAGAATCGCTCGATTCTCTCCATGCTGCCGTACGGGAATTTCAGCGCGTTCTGGAAAATTACGACAAGATCGACGGGCAACTTGGCAACGCCTTTAAGTCAATCGAAGACACCGTACGCTCCAATATTGAAGAAATCGGCAATTTCAACAGGAAGTTGAATGACGAATTCGGTCGCGCCCTGAGACAATTGGAGACGGTCATTGCGCAGGCGGAACCTTTTGAGCCTCGGCAAGAGACTTGAGAGCAATGGCCATCCGCTCCAGGAGAATCCGCGCGCACTCAGAAGAAGGCGAATCGGTTTTCGTTTCGATGACGGATCTGACTGTTTCGTTTCTTTTCATCATTCTTCTTCTCCTGGCTTTCTTTGCCAAGAAGGTGGAAATAGAGGAAACCACGCTCGCGACATACCTTGAGCGCATCGCGTCTGAACGCGTGGAATTACTCGATAAGCTGAAGGACGAACTCAGCCGGAACCTGCCGGGCATTCAGGTAACAGTGGACGAAAAGCACGGGGTCATTCGATTCCGTGCCGAGGAGCTTTTCGCCTCTGGGCAATGGGAAATCAGACCTGAAAGCCTTGCTTACAGGATGTCGCTTGCCGTTGGGGACGCGCTTGCCGACACGCTGCCCTGCTATACGCTGACACCGCCTGCCGACGTTCAGGTCGTGGATTGTCCAGACGTGGTCGCCGCCATCGAGACCATACAGATTGAGGGTCACACGGACGATGTACCGATCAGCGACAGGCGGCGAACACAAACAGGGCTGCTCGACAACCGCGATCTTTCGGCGCGACGAGGAGCGGAAACCCTCAGGGCGGTAACTGACCGCTACCGGCCGGACCTGATGTCCTACCGCAACCGCAAGGGACAGCCTGTCTTGTCTTTCGCCGGCTACGGGGAGATGCGGCCTATCGAGCCCGGGGATAGCGTGGAGGCGCGTGCGTTCAACCGGCGCATCGACATTCGTTTCATACTGGAAACGCCGCAGAACGTGAGCGAGGTCGAAGAAATCAGGGAGCGGTTGATCAGGAATCGCCAGCGGTTACCGCCTTTGCAGGATGGACAAACGCTGTGAATTCCTTGTCTGAACTACTAGGCAAATCTCGCTCCTTCCTGTTGCCGAGGCTGCCAGAAAATCCGCGGCGGGTCGTGGACGCCGCGGCCCGCATTCGGCGCCGTTGGCCACACGCGGAATCCGATGAGTCTGACAGCGACCCCGAGAAGTTGGCGAAGGAAATGGACGGGCGGCACAAGAGTGGCGATTGGTCGGATTTCTATTGGAAAGATGCGACACAAACAGCACTGGCCGTTGCCGGAAGCGATTTATGGAAAAAGCGCAGGTTTCGGAATCTGCTGAGCCTGCTTTTGGATCAGATCGGACCCAATGGCACGAGAGGCAATCGCGCGTACATCCGCGCCCTGTATCGAAAGTACCTGGCGACATTTCAGGGTTCCAGCAAGCTGACGGTCAGATTGGCCGAAAAATTGCAGAGTGAAGAAAATTGGCGCGAAACCGGTTTGCCGATTGAATCGCTGGTAAGTGATTGGCATGTCTTCGATGTAAAGGACGCCCCCAGGTGGATCGCGAATTGTATGAGGGAGCACAAGTCTCCCTTTGCCGCGCTGCGAAACGCCGGTATGGAAGCGCCTCATGGTGCCGGACTCATGCAAGAGGCCCACAGAAATTATGTGGGTTTGCTCAAAAAGGAAATGAGGCTGGGCAATGACACAGGCGTCATGAAATTACTGGACTGGATCAGCCCGCCAGAGCACGAAAAATCGCTTGAAAAAGGCGCAGAACTTGCAATTGACGCGCTCCTGGAGCCCTGGGAACGTAAAGACCCCAATCCGGTAATCAAGGAACTCATTACGGGGCGCCTGGTTGCAGGCTACGGCGACCCGCGTCTGACGCGGGCCGGGGTCTGGTCAAGAATTTCAGGTAAGGCCAGGAATGTTATTTTCAGGTGGCTTATTGGCGACACAATCAAAGCGTTTTTCAAGGTCATTTCATACGCGGTCGAATCGCATATGTGGGCGGATCGCAGGCATCTATGGCTTGATTTGCACGGGCAGGGCCGAATTACCGAAGGATGGTTTGCGCTGAGCGTTGTGGGTGTGGATTACGCCAATCGCCTCGCGCGGGAACCGAACAACAACGAACTGCAACACGCCTTGCGAGCATACGCAAGAAACGAATCCCGTAGTAGCCAGGATCGTCAAAAATGCCTGCTTATCATGAAGGTCGACGGGCGGTGGGTAGTGGAGGGGTCACACAGCTTCAAGACTCATGTCTTTCCGAGGGCGGGCGAATCACGCGTCACGCCTTACCAGGATTCCTATACTTGCGAGCAATTCAGGGAAATGACCGGACCAGGCGAACCTGAACGCTTTGTTCATCATGCCAACTGGCGGTATAGGGTTTTGAGCGCCCTGATGACGTGATGCCCATCAAATACGACCGCGACGGCAAACAAGTAGTCTTCACCAACGCGAGCCAACGCGTCGATGACTGGGTAGCAGGAAGCGCGGCACGCTGCGGTGCCTTGGCGGCGTTGCGCGTGTTTGCTGATGAATATCCCGGAGCCGTCACATTCGAGCCTGACCGCATTATTGCCGGTCATGCAGCGATAGCTTCGCTTTCGGTGAGCCAGGCTCGAGCAATGAGCCTGCCGGACCGCCCACCTTATGTTCTTGCCGCAGACGCGAGCGGGGTTATTGGATCGCCCAATTTCAAACTAACGACGCGATGGCTTGCCGGTAGCACCCCGCTTGTGACACAGCGCGACGGAGCCTTCCTGCATACCGGCGACGGGACTTTCCTGATTCCTGAGCCACTGTTTTCCGCCCTTGAGCTGGCGGATGGCTTTGAATCCGGCGCCCATGATCTTCCGGGGCATTGGGCCGCGCTCTCGGAGTTTCGAAGTCTGCTCGACCGTGACGCGACAAGCGAGACCGAGCAAATGGAAATGAGTGCCTTCCTGGAAGGATTGCGCATTTACACGGGGACGGCTCTTTCACTGGCCCTGCGAAAAGACGGCGAGAGCGTGACATTTGATCCGGTGCTCTTCAACCCGGACACCGTCCGGGAGGCGCAGGAAGAAAAACGGCCTCTTACCGAACAGGATGGATTGCTTGAAAGTCACCGGCTAAATAGGTTCCAGAATGACTCAAGGACCGGTTTTCGTGCTTTTGACACGGCCAAGCGAAGTTACTTGCTGGACCACAACACGTATCTGATCATCGACGAAGACCTTGAAGCGGTGTTGCAGATCGTACGCGAGAAACAGCAGGCCGAAGCGAAAGAGCGCAAGGCTTTCGCCACCAATCCTCGCGCGGCGATAGCGGAACGGATCCAGGAAGAGAAAGAGATCAGCGAAGAAGAGAGCGAGGCGATGGCGGAGGCGATACTTGTTGAAACTCCGGAGTATGCAGACCGCGCGATCGGGATTGGGCTATGGGAGAAGCCCGAATTTGCGTTCTTCACACCGCAACCCGAAGTCTGGCTACCGGAAACTTTCTCTCTGAATCTTGGCGGCGTGTGGGTTCGGTTGGAGCGGGACACGGTTGCGGTGCTCAGGGGAAAGGTTGACGACGCAATTGAAGTCGGGCGTGCATCGGTCGAATACGAGGGACAGCAGATTCCGGCCACTGCCGAGGTGCGTCAGAAACTGGCTGAGGTTATTGGGGTGGAGCAACCTCGGGACCGGCAGGAAACCGGGCCTGGCCGCGAGACACGGGAAACCAAAGAACCCATCGTGGTCCGGGTTCACGAGAATTTCGTGGAAGAGAACTGGCCGCCGGAAATTCCAACACGCAAGATTCGAACACCAACCGATCAGCCTCCAGGGGTTCACACACCACTGCTTTCTCATCAGAGTGAGGCGTTGCAATGGCAAATAGAAGCCTGGCGATCCGGTCTCCCGGGAATTTTGAACGCCGACGATCAAGGTCTCGGCAAGACCCTTCAAACCTTGGCATTTCTGGCCTGGCTACAAGCGGATATGGACCGGGCTCAGCGACCGCGGCGCAATCCCTTCCTGGTCGTTGCGCCGCGCGGTTTGCTCCGCACTTGGGAAAATGAGGTGTCCCACCATTTGACCGGGATCGGTCTCGGTGCACGCGTCAGGGTGTACGGACCTGATTTGAAAGCACGCCGTATCCCGGACATGGCTGGCCGGGATACGGATGACGGTCGTCCGCGGCTCGACTTTAGGGACGTTCAATCGGCCATACGCAAAGGAAATGGCCATAGGTTCTGGCTCCTGACGACTTACGAAACCCTGAGTAACTATCAGCACAGCTTTCGGCAGATCAGTTTTTCGGTGATTGTGTTCGACGAGATACAAAAAATAAAAAACGTGCAAACGCTGATTGCGCTCGCGGCACGCTCCGTGAAAGGCGACTTCCGGATTGGTCTGACGGGAACCCCGATTGAAAACCAGGTTGCCGACCTGTGGGCGATCATGGACGCGGTTGCGCCCCGCAGCCTGGGGACTCTGGAGGACTTTGCCGAACGTTACAGGCACATAACCCAGCACGGGATGGAGGAATTACATGCCAGGCTGTTCAAGAAAAGGCGCAATGGCGGCAGGTCTTACCCGCCGGTCGCCCAGCGAAACTTGAAAGAGAACGAGATTACGGGGCTACCACGTAAGGATTACCGCCTCTATCCCTCCACAATGCCCGATGTTCAAGCAACTGCCTACGAAAAGGCACGTGAGTTTCTTGCTGCCGGAGAAAAGGGGGCGGCGCTCAAGATGCTGCACCATCTTCGGAGCGTATCCCTGCATCCACACCCGCCGGAGACGGCGGATATGGACATGGAAGATTATTTCACCTGCTCGGCGCGCTTTGCGGGTATGCACGATGTTCTTGCACGCATCCAGGAACGGGGCGAGCGGGCGCTGATATTTACAGAGCATCGGCAAATGCAGCAGTTCCTGGCGCAATGGCTCAGATCGGAATTTCGTCTTGACGAGACGCCAATCGTCAATGGCGCCACATCAATCGCCAAACGCCAGCTTTACATCCAACGATTTCAACAGCATCTTGAAAGCGATCGTGGGTTCAGCGTGATGATCCTCTCTCCAAGGGTCGCAGGCGTCGGATTGACGCTGACTGCTGCAACCCATGTGATTCATCTCAGCCGGTGGTGGAACTCCGCTGTCGAAGAACAATGCAACGATCGCATCTATCGGATCGGACAGAAGAAAGACGTTACCGTGCACCTGCCGCTTGCCGTGCATCCCATCCACCGCGAGCGTTCCTTTGATTGCGTGCTGAACAAGCTGATGAAACGCAAATCCTCGCTGGCGCATGCGGCTCTATGGCCTCCATCCGATAAGGACTATGACATCGGCATGTTGATGGCGGGACTCAGCGGCGGTGAACCTATCGACCTGGCTGACATCGACGGTCTTGACTGGGCGCGGTTTGAGGACTGGGTCATGACGCGTGCCCGGGATAGCGGCGATTGGGAGGTTGCCAGGACCCCTGCCTCCGGTGATGGCGGCGCTGATGCAGTGTTGCACCATCGCCGCCGGCGTCATGACGCCGCCCTTGTTCAGGTGAAGTACACGGAGAACCGCGAACGCTTATTGGATAGGGCTGCGGTCTTTGAAATCATGCATGCGAGCGGCCGATATGACGTAAGCAATCCACAGCTTGCAGTTGTTACCAATGCCAGAGGTTTTTCACTCGACGCCCAGAATCTGGCGCGTGAAAAAAGAGTTGCTCTTGTGGACCGTGACCGTCTTGGACTATGGCCGGCCCATATTCTCGCTTAGTCTGCAATATCGCTATATAGAGCGACGGCTTTTCTATCAAGTGTCGAGAAACGCCTTTCGTTCTTTCGGTAAGGGGCACGCAGCGATAACAGCTCTCTTCAATTCGCTGATCCGGCACGGTGTAAGTAGAGTTTCCAATGCCGTCAATCCGATCGACTTTTGCTCTTCGGGCAAGTGCTTCTCGGGTACAACGTAGAAAACCCATTGCTCGGCGTTTCTCTGATCGCACAATTCAGCCTTGGGCTCTCCATGCCACGCGAACACGTAGATGTCGGCATGACGTCCTCGGAGTTGCTTCCATTGGCTGCCTTCGCCCGTCCAATAGCCGTCGCGAGGTGCAATGTCAAAACGAGGGATACGTTGGGGCGTTTCTGGTGGATCCCATGACTGCCTCGCTGCAGCCTGCTTCACTTCCAACCGCACACCTGCCTTTGACTCTAGATCCCACGCCGCCCAATCCCAGCCTTGTTGCCACGTAAGTTGCCATTGATCCCCCAGCGCCAGCGCAATCAAGCACTCCACGAAATGGGCACGATGCGTGTTGTTCATGATCGGCTTGTCATACGGGCCCAAGAGCAAGTCGCGGATTTCAATATTCATGAATCAAGAAGCTCGCTGCGTAAGATTTCGCAATTGAAAGTCTCCCCAAAAACGGCGCGGGGCTTCAGCACTGTTCTAGCGCCTCCGCCGGCGCCCCAAGGTCCCAATAACGTGCGCCAGCCCAGTTGAACTACCGCAGATTTACGCGATACGCGAAACCAATACTGGAATCGGATCTTCCAGGTTGGTGAAGAAAGTTGAATGAATGTGCGATCCGTAGCACGGCCCGTCCCGGACCGATCGGCGTTTCGTGGGTAAAGGCCAATTCAACTTCGCGGCCTTGCGGCGCCAAGGGGGCTGAGGCGCGATCGTAGGCCGGGGCTCCGTTTTTCAGCCCGGCAAGATAGGTAAGCGTTCCATTGCCCGTTTCGGCTCGTAGCGGCTGCGTAAGCGACAACCGCGACCATTTGCCGACACCTCGAACGCCCCGTTCCACGGCAATATCCCAAGTGGACATCAGGTGCGGTTCCACGTCCAGCATTGCGCCGGAGGGAAGATCCACTTGTGTGAGCGCCAATGTCCCCGAAAAGGTGATCGCCCACGAACGATCGAATTCGAATCGGGCGATCCTGCCGAACCAAGTCGTCGACGAGTGCACATTGTTGCCAAACGCGCCTGACGGGAAGCCTCCTAGCCAAGATGAATTGTCTCTTAACACACCCCACCGAAAGCCGGCGCTGGGGGCCTGCTCAATCCCGATTCGACCATCTCCCTTCAATAGCCGAAGGGTATCTGCCCCGGCCCCGTCAATACGGGCGACGGCGCGTGCTGGTATCGCGACAGTCCTGGGAGTGAATCCGAGATGCAATTCGCCGCTGTGTCCCGCAGGATCGGCAAAGGTCGGGGTCAGGCGCGGCTGACTCCACGGCTGCACGGACATGTACCGAACTGGCGATGACCAGAATGGTGCGCCCCAGTTATCCAGGCTGGCTACCTCGACACCCTGGGCTGCCAGGCGCAGACCCAAACCACCGATTGCGGGAGGAAGGCTTAGCATCGTCATTTCGGTATCGCTGCGCCACGATGAGGTTCCTGTCGTCGTGCCCCCGACGGGTTGCAAAGCGGCATTGAGGTCGATCAACCCCGCTCCGTAAACCTCAAGCTGAGCGTAGTGGCCGGTGTTGTCCGCCGTGTTCACCAATCGTTTTACGATTTCGACATTGCCGAGTTGCCCGCGAAAGTGCTCCATGAGCAGCGCAATCGCCCCGCTGACTACCGGCGCGGCGAACGATGTGCCCTTAATGCCGAATTGAAGCCAGTTCCAACCCCAGCTTGAGGCCGCATTTGCTGTCCCTGGGGCCGCAACGCAGAAATGTCTTCCCCAGCGATCAGCGTCCCAATCGGTCGGCAGCGGGCCACAGAAATTGGTGTAGCTGGCGTGATAGCCGTCATTATCAACGGCCATTACGGACAACTGAGATCCGCGGACATGGGTTTCGTAGCGTGGAATATCAGCGCCTAAGCCACTGAATTCTTCAGTGTTGTTGCCAGCTGCGTAAACAACCACAGTGCGATCATCTGGATCCACGCCGGTTTGCATGATCGCTCGCCAGGTTTGTGGCAGAGTCTTTCTCAATCCTTCGCCCCACCATTGCGTCTCGTCATCCAGAAAATCCGCGATCACGGCAGGATCGAACACGTCGATCCCGAAGCTCCGATTAATGATGTCGTAGTGCGAATAGGCGTCTTCAATTTCTTTGGCCCACCGGGCGTCGAGGTCTATTCGTTCCCCCGCAGGCATCCCCCGAATGTTCCGAAGCAATGACCGTTCCCTTCTGGCTTCCGCACTCTGACCGTGCCAACTGTAGTCTTTGGCGATCGGCACGATTGTGGCACCGGGAGCCACTCCGAAATCGCGCCCTGCCGCGACCGAGGCCACAGCCGTTCCATGAGCAGATGCACGTCCTTCTGCGTTCGTCCCATAACCCCCGTGCGGCACAATGGCCCATCGCCAGTCTTCCCCTTCTTCGTAGGCATCATTTCGGAGATACCAGGATTCGCCCTCGCCCGGCCATCCGTTGCGAGCAACAATCCAGCGGACGGCCAGCGTTTCGAACAGGGTGTCGCCGCCAGGATTGGTATAGAAAAACACTTTGCACTTGAGTTCTTCCTCCCCACCCTCTGTAGCCTGATCGCATGCCTTGGCATCCGAATAGCGATCATCGCTGGGGAACAATGGGTATAGCAAATTGGCTCCCTCGAATGAAATACGGCCCTCAAACTCGGGCAGCCGATAACTTACGATGTCGTCGTCAATGCCGATCCGAACTCCCGTACCCGTTAGGCCACGAGCGTATGCGTGGTGGGCCCCGATCATTTCGAGCGCATGCGGCTGAAAGACAGCCATTCTCTCGTCAGCCAAAAATTCTGAAGCGGAACAGGACTCCGAAGCGCAGCGGGCAATCGAGTCCCTTACGGTGAACGGATCCGATTGCGCTTCGTAGTCATTCTTGTATTTCTCCATCCAAATCCGGCTCTTTACCTCTTCCTGTTCCGCCTCCAGCAATTCGACCTCTTGCTGGTTTCTGGTTTGAGTTAATTCCTCCAGCGTGGTGTACGCGGATGCGACCGCCCGCCATGCTTCGTCCAATTCTTCGGGATCATTGGGATTTTTCTCGGCTTCGGCAAACGAGGCAATTGCATTTTCGAACTGTACCTCGGCGTTCGCAACATTCGCCAATGTCTGATTCAGCGCGGCGCGTGCCGAGGAAGTATTTTCTTCACGCTGCTGCAAGTCGGTTTGTCGCGCGCTCAAGCCCTGTGAATACTCGTCCGCAGAAATGTCGGGGCGCAGATCCTCATTCGCCCCGTAAACGCTGTTTTGAGTGATGATTACGCAAAAGAAGGCAATGCCAACGGCGATGGATAAGTTCCGCATGTGATTACCTCGGTAGGGCGGCTGGCTGCCGTAAATTTCATTAGAGTCGGCACGCGGGAATCCTTTCCATAGACGGCAAAGACAAACAAATGCCCGGGCGCCGAACGGGGAGTTTTGGATAATTCTACTTCGCCCATAACGACACCTAGGTGTAAGGCGCTGGATCTGAGGGGCGGATCTGAATGGCGTGACGTTGGAATTCGTCTGGAAAATTGCCGCCTAAACGGCCCGAAATAGGCCATCGACACCCAAATGTCGCGAAACGCAAGCATTTTCCTTCTTGACAACTCGAAAACCGCCATTGCCTGTAAGCTTGCGCCCCAGGAATCCTCCCCCGAAATCAAAACTAACGCGTGAGCTCCAGTGACACCGACATCCTGATGCGCCTCGCCGCCTTCGAGCGCGTCAGGCTTCTGAGCAGAATGCATGATCACCTCACGCAAAAGGAGTTGCGCTCCGGGTTCGAGTTCAACAACCACCGCGTCCCCCTCGTGAACCCGCAGCGCGGGATCTTCAAGCCGAGGAGCATGCATTACCTGCTATCGATCAGGACGGTGTTTCCTCGCCCGGGCGGACGGGTCTGGTACGACGATCAGCGGGAAGTCCACCGGCAGATTTTCGAGGGCGATGACGCGATCGACTATGCCTTTATGGGGAATGACCCCAACGCCGCCGACAACCAATGGCTTCGGGCGGCATACGAGAACCGTATCCCGGTGATTTATTTCCTTGGCATCGCGCCCGGTCGTTACCAGGCCATTGTGCCGGTGTATGTGGCGGATTGGGATGCAAAGGCGCTCAAGGCCCGGATCGTGTTCGGCGATCAGGATCAGCAGGAACTTGTGGCTCCCCAGGACGTCCAGGCGCGCCGTTATGCGCTTCGCACTGTCAAGCAGCGGCTTCACCAGGCGTCGTTCCGCGAGGCGGTGATCAGTGCCTATCGGGGTCGCTGTTCACTTTCCGGACTGCCGGAGAAACGTCTGCTCGACGCCGCACACATCATTCCTGACGCCAACGAGCAGTTGGGTCAGCCCGTTGTGCCCAATGGATTACCGCTGTCGAAGATCCATCACGCAGCCTTCGACGCCTACCTGATCGGCATCGATCCCGACTATCGCGTGCACGTTTCGGACCGCCTACTTGAGCAGCACGACGGCAAGATGCTGGAAGCGCTCAAATTGCTGGATGGAGGGAAGGTTCACCTGCCGCGCCGATCTGAAGACAATCCGGATCGAGACCGATTGGCACTGCGGTTTGAGTTGTTCAATAAAGCCGCATAGCGCAGGAAATCTGCAGAGTTCCTTGGATTTTCTTGCATTATTCGGATCATGTGTTGTGCGGAAGATCAATGAGGGTCTTCCCAAGAACTGGGCCAAGAGGAATGTCATTTCTGACATACTCTAAGGCAAGAAGTAGGATGTCAGATGTTGCGCACGCGCTCATGGATCTGATCATTGCAAGTTTGACGGAAACAGTACTAAGTCTTGATCCTGTGATGCTATCCTGCAAATGAAAAATAATGTTGGGAATGTACTATGAAATGCCGATATGCACGTATGGCGATTTTTCACGCAGATCAGGTTGATTGGGTAGTTAAGGACCAATCCAGAGAAGATTACATTAGAGCCACGCTTGCCAAGAATGCTGAATTTAGGCATGGCAAGACAACACTGTATTACTCCCCAAGACTCATTACGGAGCAGCTCATCGCTGGCGTGATTGAACGAAGAGCTACGCGAACCGTCAAATCCGGGCCATGGGAAAACGAAAAAAGTCAAGTGGAAACATACAATACGGCTAACTTTGCAATCAAACTATCAGAGGGGCAAGAAGCTGCTCTAGAGCAAGCTGCCGGTGTCTACAAGGGAAAAGCGGTACTCGTGTTTAGGAGCTTGGGAGAGCACTTCAACGCGCAACCGCACAACTGGCACATAGATTTTCGCCAGATAGGTTCTGAGGGTAATCTCGAAGAGTACTTGAGTAGACACTCTGGGGCCATTAAGAAGATATCCTTGATCTTTGAGAGGCCAAATGCTGACTTTGGGGCCCATAGGGCGCTGCACGACGACCTCAAAGAATCGCTGTCAAGGATTAGAGCTAGTCGACTGAAGAAGGATTATGTATCAGATGAAGCACAATTGATGCCGGATGACCGCGTTCGTAATGAAATGAATTATGCGAATAGTGGCAACGGAGATCTGAAGATTTCGAACAAGGATGATTCTGGGAATGCCACCTCCTTTAGGAGCAAACAGAGTGAGCATTCTGCACAGGTGGAAGACAACAGGAAAGTCGACGAAATGGAAAAGGACGATGAGATACGAGACGTTGCAACAAACATGCTTGGTGGAGTAGAAGCAGCATACCGTGAACCCAAAGACTAGCAGCGGATTCTGGCTCTATGCAATTTGTGGCTGCATAAGTGTAGCGATGTTTGCCACAGCCATATTTGGAACGGACTATGTGCTAAGTAACGACTTCTTGCTTGATTTCGTAGAGCAGGATCTACTGAATGTGCTAGCAATAACGACATCGGTCACGATGGCGTGGTCTGGGCACTTGGTTACGCTTCTAACTCGCTTGGAGGATTCTATCAAGGGATTGGAATTTAGGAGATTAAGAGGAACACTCAAACGCAATATAATCTTCTTGGGGGCCTACTTCTTGGTAGCCTTCCTCTTGCTTGTGGCAGAGGCAGGTATAAGTTGTGGAAGAATTCTTAGGGCCTGCATATACGCAATCTTGCTGACAATATTCCTTTTGAATGTGATCCTAATGATTCAGTCACATCTCATCAGCTTCAGAATCCCGACTAGAGGGCAAGTTGAACGAATGGTGGTAGCTGACGAGATTAAGGAAAACAACAATAGCTCGTAGATTGAGTCGGCGGAAAGCGTTGTTACCTGGTAGTTGAGGTGACCGTTCTCCCCGACACGAGCCACGCTTAATTTGGGAGGACCCTCAGATTGAAGGGCCCCCTTTTTCCGTACCAGATCGTCAGCGAATTTCTGACCTGTTTTCGACCCAGCGGGCCTTAAATTCCAGGGGGAGAGGTCATCGAGAGACCGGTGAGGCCGACTCTCGTTGTACTTTCGCCGCCAAGCTTGCAACTTTTCCTTGGCGTCCGTCAAATCATCGAACCAGTGCACGTTGAGACATTCGTCCCGGAGATTTCCGTTGAACGACTCGATGAACGCATTGTCCGTGGGCTTTCCAGGCCTGGAGAACTCCAAGGTCACGCTATTGGCATAAGTCCACAGATCGACCAGCCGGCCGCAGAATTCGCTGCCATTGTCGCAGTAAATCCGCTTCGGAGCGCCCCGTTTCTTGGTGATCCGACTTAGGACGTTGACCACATCCGGTGCCTCGTAGGCTCTTGCCGGGTTCAATGGCCAGACGCTCCCTAGTGAAGACATCCACGACCGTCAACGCTAAAAAAACGCAGTCGGTCGACGGTCTGATCACTGACGAAGTCCATCGACCAGGCCACGTTCGGCGCCTTCGGCTTGGCACGGGGCGGTTGACGGCTTGCTGCGCCGACATGCCGCCTGGGCCGCCGAGGCCGTAATTGCAGGCCTTCTTGGCAATACAGGCGATAGACGCGCTTCTTGTTCACGTGGATCCCCTCACGTGGATGCGCTTGTAGCCGTACGGGACCCGGCTCAGCGCCAGGTCCCGGATCTTCTGCCGTAGCGCCTCTTGAGATGGCCGGATCGACTTGTACTGGAACGTGCTGCGGGCGGTACGCGTCACTTCACAACCGCGCCGCTCGCTCACCGAGTAGCGCCCTGCCAGATAGCGCACCGCCGAGCGGCGTTGCGATGCGCTTACCATTGTTTTCCCGCGATGTCCTGCAGCATCCACCTTGTCCAGGCTCAAGTCCGCCACCAGGCGCTTGAGCTTGGCGTTCTCCTCGCGAAGCTGCTTCAGCTCGCGGACCTCCGACGGCTCCAGGCTGCCATACTGCTTCTTCCAGCGGTAAAAGGTCTGCTCGGCAATTCCGAGCTTACGGGCAATATCCGCCGCTGAGACCCCCAAATCGTGCTGCCTGACCGCCGCGACGATCTGCTCGACCGAGTAGCGCTTGCGCTTCATCCGACATCCTCCCTCTTCGTCTAGAGTTTGTCAGAAATCGCATCCGATGTGGCCCAGTTTTTGGGAGTACCCTCATTTTTTTTCCCTCAGCTCAGGTGGACCGATTCTGGGGGGAAGATCAACTTGATACCGTGCTGCAATCGATTAAGATGCACCGCCCGTTCCCGTACCTTGGGAGAATATCTGAGTCTTCTGCCCATCGCTCTATCCTCTCAAGTAATGGAGCCTGCGGGCAACCCGGGGTGGTTCACGGTGAGAAGAAGCTACGCATTTACGAAGAATTATGGAATGGCCGCAAGCCGATCGAATTCGCACAATGCAGCTGTGGACCTGACCATTTTCGCAAACAGGATACGCCCACTCCTGGACGAACTAGAGGGCGAGCCGCCCGAACGCTTGGCATCGCTGATTACGGCTGCCGTGATTGCGAGTCCTTTGTCTTCAGATGATTTGGTCGCAGCTTTCCTCGTTGCCAGTAAGGCGCTTACGGAATACGCAGGCGAAGGGTGGGAGTTAAAGGCTCCCGGCGGCTCTCCGACGATCAATTAGGGGGATTCCATGAAGAAAATACTGACTGCTTTGGCCATGCTGGTCATTTTCCCTGCGGCGCTCGCCGATGATAAGGTCAAGGTCGGGGATTACGACATTCTTCAACTATGCACTTCAGCGGAGAAAATCAGGCTGGTTGTTCATAATCCCCGCCCAGATGCCATCGAAATAGGCTTAACGCATGAACGAATCAAGAATGTTTCCGAGAGTCGATTGCGTGCTGCGCGGATTTACGATCCGGAAGGAGCCGAGTTTCTGCAAATCGCTACTAATGCAATCAAGCCTACGTTGATTTCTGGGGAACAGATCGGCGACGGCCAAACAATAGCAGTGTCCTACGAATTGGGATTCAACAAAATGATTCTCGATTTGGATGTCAATGAGTTCGGCTACGCGCAAACCTGGAGCCGAGGATCGATACTGATGGCAGATGCGAACTTTACCGTCCAAGCGATAAGCAAAGCGGTGGACAAGTTTGTTAACGAATTCCTGTGGGTGAACGAGAGCAAAAGGTGCCGGGAGGTAACAGGCAGGGATTCAGAATGAGGCGAAGGCAAAGTCGTAAGCCCCGCCGAGAATGAAAACACAATTGATCGGTCCACCTAAACTGAGCGGAAAAACTGTATCTGGCGCCCGGGCCGCATCTTCCGCTGGGATGGGATAGCCTAGCGAGCTATGTGCGTTGCTGGTTGTAGTGGCGCCGTACTGCGTCATTTGCTCGAAAAAATGCGGACCGTTAACAGCAAGTGGGGCAAGACGTGGGAAATAGTGAACATTGGCTATCCGAATGTTCAATAATTCAATTGGTTATCCCTTTGGTGCGAAACTGGCCCGGATATCAGCGTTGTTGAACGCGCATTTGAACTACCCCAACTCCCGAGTAACGAATCACGGCGATTCGACGTGCGCAGAGTTCCAGAAGACGAGAAAGCAAGGGCAACGGAGTGTCTACATCGACCGGGGTTCTCGGGAAAGAGAGATTGCAAGACTCCAAGCGGCACAGCGTTTCGCGAGCACAGCTCGTCTGGATGACACATTGGTAACCGTGAATCTCGAGGATTTGCTTGAGTAGGAACGCGTGCTGGATCGCGTCGTTGCGACCCTTGCTGGCAGGCATGCGCCGTTCGGTCATGCGGTGCCATCGAGGCACTGCTAGAAACTGCCGGGGGCAAACTGGGGGTGGACGTGTTCGCTCTCTGCCTTAGTTGGTCCGAATTTTGTAGTAATTCGAGCTGCTCTTTGGAGTGCCCCCGGTTTGGTGGACACTTCCGGGCTATGTTTCTAACTGCATCTCTTGCACTATTTTTGCAACCAAGACCCAATCTTGCCAAACATGTTCCCTGGTGCAAACACCAGCGGATCAGGACTCTGGAGAATCCACCTTTATCAACTGGGGTCGTCTACGCCCAGGATGCAAGCCACAATGCGTTTGTCGACCGCCTTTTGCACCGGGCATTTCCTTAGGGCGGAGAGTAACGCCGGGAGCAGTTCCTTTTCGGCCGCCAAAAGGTCGCCGCGAATGGCCTTCATTTGGAGAGGAGTGCGACGCTTCCGTTCAGCGAGCTTTTTGTCCATATAAGGCCGAATCACGTCCAGCCATTGATCTGCTAGCCAGATCCAACGAGGCTGACTTTTCAGGGAGGGTTCTTCAAAATGCCCCAGCAATCGTGTCAAGGGGGTGAAGATGGATTCATCTTGTCTGACCTCGGCGTTGTCCCGAAACCTTTTGACTACGGTTTGCATCTCGGATAAGGCACGGCGTTTTCTTATTGACAGCAACTCACGGTCTGCGCCAGCAGCCTTTTGCACAAATTGTTCGAGGACCGTCTGGGCGCGTCTGGAGCGGATGGACAGATCCTTGACCTCAGGACCTAAGCGGTGTCGGAGCAAGGCAGAAATGTCCCGCAAATCCGTCTCCATAGGCGCGCTTGCGCTACGCATAGCGATCCACCGGGGGATTCTATTCCAGTCATGCAGACAAAAGACCGCCCACGGCTCCGTGGCCTCGACCAGGCAAACCCTGGAAAACACAGGCTCCTTGATGTTTACATATCGTTTGTAGATTTCCTCGGGAACAAGAGCGTTCGGGCCGGATACCAAGGCACGAACAGAAGAGAAGGCGTCTTCTCTTTCGTCCCAATCAGCGGCTTTCTTATCGTATTCCCTAATTACATCTTCGGTTTCTTCGGATTCGAACTCGTCATCGTCGGGCATTCGCATGTTGGAACCGAGCAGTACCCGCGTGATGTGATGCCGCAAACGCAACAACCGATCCGATGAAAGGCGAAATTCCGGCGCGTCGCTTGGCCACCATGCATAGATGTCGGAGTGAGGGCTGTTCATTCGATCAATACGCCCGGATCGCTGTTCAGCGATTCGCATAACAGTGGGTCGATCCAGATGTACCAGCGCCTGGGCGCGTTGCAGGTTTACACCTTCCGAGAATATGTCCGAACACAGGCCGATCGCCTTTCCGTCGTCAGTATTTTTGGGCGAGAACGCGCGCAGAAACTCGTTCTTGGTTTTTGACGTATCCCTTCCCGTGACCAGAAGAACGTTGGTTCTTGATTTGGCCTTGCTCAGCTTCTTCTTCAATAACATCTGAAGGTAGGCCAGCGTGATCGGATGAGAGTCAAATGCCAGCGAGTGCGAATGTTCTTTTGTCATCCTGGCCAGCAGCTTGGCCTTTTCCCTCTCCCGACCGTCGGACATGGAACATACGCAGTCGACGATATCTTTGTAAATCGCAATTTCATGGGCTATCGCTTCCTTGTGCTTTTCGGGGTCAGTTACCCAGCCGGGCAACTTGGCAATCGCAGTGGGCGATTCAAACTCATGGCCGGGTGGTGTGCCTGCTCTTCTTGCAAGCTGGCCAATGATGTTCCCGGTTTTCTTTTCGGCTTGGCTTTTGTCCTCAAATCCGGTCATTCCCACCAAGGCTGTTGCTTCCTTTGTGCCGCACAGATGTTTGATCAGCGCAGGACGTGAAGACCTTAGCGCCTCAGCGATGGCGTAGCGGGCACTTACTCCTGCGCTGTGCAGTCGGATTTTCAGCCATTCTTCTTCGGATGTGTCAAGTTTTTTCTGATATTCCGTTCTTTTGATTGGCTGCTGTACCCAGTGGATGCCAATAAGCTTTGATGCCTGCTTCTTGATTTCTCTGGCTTGCTCGCAATCAGCTTCGGATTCGTTAAGAAGGTAAATTTCAGGGTGCTGTCGCGGATATCGGTACAGGCCTCCCCCAGGACGCTCGTAACCCTCGGGGTTGCGGTCAAGCATTTGGTTAATTTCTCGTTTGGTGCGTCGAACAGTAAATTTCTCCAGTTCCTTGCGAATGGCTTCAGAGGACTCTTTATTCTGTCCCGGTAGGTAGTATTTCGTAGAGATTTTTCTGATCGCCCTAATGGTATCTTCATCCAGATTGTCGGCGCCGAGAATATCGGCAATGCGCCGCATGTCCTTAGCCGATTTGTTGATCGGGGTCGCCGTCAGCAGCACCTTGTAGTCGGCGGTGTTTGCCAGCATTCGCTTGGTGCGGGTGGAAGTCGGGTTAAAGAAATTGTGTGCCTCATCAATGCACAGTACAGATGCCTTCCTAGTGTCATTAAACAGATTGCCGTCAAGGCTGCTTCCGCTCTGGCTGAGCCCTCCATGCGAGTAGGCTGTCAGCGGCACGCCTACGCGGATCGCCTCACTGTGCCATTCACTGACAACCAGCGGCGGCGTGATCACCGCAAAGCGACCTGGGTGGAGTCTTCCCCGCCGGGCCATGTCCTGTATCAGGGCACCCAGCAGGTGAATGCAGAGGCGAGTCTTACCCGCTCCCGTGGGATCGGCAATCAGGACGCTTTCGCGCTCCGCTAGGATGTAGAGTGCCTGCGCAATTCCCTGGCGCTGAAATGGCCACAATTGGATGCGGTCGCCAAGAGGCAGGGTGTCAATGTAGGACTGCACCCATTCCCCTTCAAGCAGTTCTGCGCTGGCGCGGGCGACCGCTTCTTCCCAGGAGACGAAGCAAAGCAGTTGGTTGAGAAGTTCGAGCAGCTGGTCGTTGTAGTCCCTGCTATTGCCCCAATAGTTTTCGGCGATCTGGGAGATTTCCAGAAACCGGCGGTGCTCCTCCTTCTCCGATCCATTGCGAGCGTGTTCGTGGCGCTGGAAGCGAGCGTTCGCTTCGGTCTGCCAAGTCAAACCCGCATTAGAGAAATTGCTTGACCCCACGGTTGCGGCATGATCGGCGACGTATATCTTGGCATGCAGCCGCCGCGAAAGTCGCGCCTGAACGGCTCCTGACTTTAGCCGTTCGATACAAAGCAATAGCTTGGCGCTATACAAGAGGGAGAATCCTTCCTCAAGGTAATGTTTTTTGATGCTTTCCTGGAATGCTTCGTCGCTTTCCAGCTCAAAGGTTTCTCTGCCAGACGGAGAGGGTTCGGTCCCCAACAGAATGCGAACCGTTGTGGAGTCATGGATATCTGCCAAATAGTCAATGATTCGGTCGAGCGCGGAAAACCCGGTAACAACCAAAACAGATTTAGATTGTCTTAAGTCAGAGAGCACCGTATCCGCGACACGTATGGAGTCCCTATTGATCGGGAAACGCTTCTGATGGGGCCAATCCCCCTCAAGCGGCTGTTCACCTACATGGCGGAAGAAGTTAAGTTCAAGCGTTTGGATGTCTCGAGTAACCAAAATGTCAATGCGCCTGCTGGTTCGCGCAGAAGGAAAAGACAAGACTTCATATACTAGCCCCCAAAGAGCATTGTTAATAACTTACTCGACATCTTCCCGCCAAGTTCTATCCGGGGGAAGAGTAATGCCGTCGCAAATTGGTTTGCTACCCTCGTTCCCTTCTGCGCCAAACGCAATATAGAGCAATGCGCTGCTCGCTGAACTTGAATCCCTTCTTGTTCCCTCCGCCCTCGGTTAGTTGTCGCAACCTTAACCGAGACTTTTCTTTCTTCAATTGGGCCAGAAAACGGGCATCAGGCCAAATCAGAATCACATGGCCACTGACCACAAGGTCTTGCGGATTTTTTTGCGGGAAGCGTTTTGATGCGATTCCAGGTTGAGAACAGAGGCGGGTCGCGCGTGAGGTGTATGTTGGACTTGAAGTTCAAAAGGCAAAGATGGCGATAGCGGCGGCGGGTCGATAAGCTGCCGATGCTGCCACTGGTTCATGGTCGAATGTGAGTACGGGAGCAAGACTTTGCTGCATCAGAGCCTGCACATTAGGAACCGGGGCAGTAGTTAATGAACAACATAGTCGCGGTACTGGGATATGGACTTATCCCCGCGTGGGCGGGGATACCGACACTCTACCCGCGCCCGGGCGCGGGTTGCAATTCGGGGGCTGTTACGTTGGGCCGGTGTGGTGTCTAGCCCCGGGCTTTCGGGCGCGGTCCTGGAGCTTCTACCGGGTCGGCTCTTTCCAGCTGGATTGCGGGAGCCAGGCAGCGTATTCCTCCGGCGGCGCGGCGGCCAGTGTGCCGCGGGCCTCGCCGAAGGCCGGCAACTCATCAGGCGCGGCCGCGTCGAGTTCGGTATTGGCGGCGAGCGTGGCGGCGAAGGCGAGTTCTTTGGCCGCGTGTTCGATGGGTGCGGCCGCCTGGAGGGCTTGCTCGGCAGCCTCTGCCGCGGCGTAGGCGGCGTCCGAGAGAGCCCGCGCCTGCGGTGCGGCAGCTTTGCGGGCATAAATGGCGTCTATGAAGGCCTGTGCGGCCGCTTCATAGCCTGGATCCTGGGGTTCCAGCGCCAGGTAGGCGGTGGTTGCCGTCTTCCCCGCGGCGATTTCTTCAGCGGCGGCGCGCTCCCAGGCTTCCCGGGCGGCCGTGGCGTTTTGCCAGGCGGCGTCCTGCAGCGCTTCCTGGTGCGGCGCGGCGGCTTCGAGCGCCTGTGCGGCCGCGGCAAAGCTGGCGCCCGCGCTTTGGGCGATGTCGAACGCGCCGGGCGCGGCGGCCGCGAGGGCGCGCCAGGCCGTGCGATACGCGGCGTATTCCTGGCGTGAGGTCGTCTGGAGGGATTGCTCTGCCGCGTCGCCGGCGGGGGTTTGAGCGCTGGCAGCGAGGGCTGTGGCCAGGGCGACGGTCGCGGCGATGCCGCCGGCCGGGCGTGTCGATGGATTCATGGGCGGGGGCCTGGTCTTGGTTACGGCTTGCGGAGTATTTCGGCGACTTCCTGGTGCTCCCACATCTGGGCGACGTCAAGCGGGGTTTCGCCGGCGTTGTTGCGCGCGTGACGATTGGCGCCGGCGTCGAGTAGCGCCCGGGCGGCCTTCGGCTGGTCG
>Ga0209544_1001281_pt1 | contig 28617 bp, 17 predicted proteins | sample MesohylPK_FD_187297 | JGI IMG/M metagenome (GOLD analysis project Ga0209544, IMG submission 187297) | Host-associated microbial community of the marine sponge Aplysina aerophoba from Gulf of Piran - sponge mesohyl, lysed by proteinase K... | ecosystem: Host-associated > Porifera > Sponge >...
AGCTTTCCGGCGAGCGTCTCCATGAGTACGGTGATGACCGCATCGGTAGCCGGGTCCGGATGACGTTCACTATTGATTATAGAATACAGCTCCCTGTACGCTGTTTCGTAACCAGAGTTGTGGGGATTGTTTGCTTCGACCATTTTCGGTCCTCCCGTTTGTTGAATTCGACACTGACTCGGTGTCAATGCCTATGAATCCATCAAATCACGGGAGAATATCCCTCAAAAAGTATTTTGGGCGTTTGCCCCCAAAATGAAACGCGACCTTCTCCATAAAAGGAATGTGACATTTATGCTGGCCTGTTAGCCTGGACCTTTTTGCTGGACGTCGACACCCAGGAGGTACACTTTTCCTCCGCCCTTGTATCTTGGATTGGAGTTGGATAATTTCCCCTCTTTAAGGTGTGCGGGGTGCGGCAGACCGGTCCGCCCTGGGTCATAGAAGACCGTTGTCAAGCTTGGGTCGCCGCATCCTTTTCAGAACAGAGCCCGAACAGTTGCCTGGGCCTACTAAGCCCGCATCTGGCAAGGATGGGCCGACGGTTCTCAAGGAGGTTCTCATGGAGCAGCACAGCATTTACGTAGGGATAGATGTGGCCAAGGCCAGCGTGGATGTGGCCATCCGTCCTGGAGGAGACAGGAGTGAGGTCTCCAACGACCAGGCCGGGATCGCGGCGCTGGTGGTCCAGATGCGGCAACTCAATCCAGTGGCCCTGGTGATGGAGGCATCGGGGGGACTGGAACTGCCCCTGGTGGCAGCGCTGGCAGCCGCCTCCCTGCCGGTGGTGGTAGTCAACCCTCGCCAAGTGCGGGACTTTGCCAAGGCCACTGGGCGGCTGGCCAAGACCGATTCCCTGGATGCGGCGGTCCTGGCTCACTTCGCCGAGGCCCTTCGTCCTCCCTTGCGTCCCCTCCGGGACGCCGATACCCAGGTCCTCAACTCGCTGGTAGCCCGCAGACAACAGGTGGTGACCATGCTGGTAGCGGAGAGGAACCGCCTCTCCAACGCCGCCATGACCGTCCGGCCCAGTATCGAGGCCCACATCGCCTGGCTCAAGCAGGAGCTGGACGACCTGGACCAGAACTTGCGGCAGACCCTCCGCCAGAGTCCGGTATGGCGGGAGAAGGACGATCTGCTGCGCAGCGTACCCGGCATCGGAAACCAGATCTCTCTTACCCTGCTGGCATACCTGCCCGAACTGGGCACTCTCAACCGCCGTCAGATCGCCGCCCTGGTGGGCGTGGCTCCCTTCAACCGGGACAGTGGCACCCTGCGAGGCAGACGCACCGTCTGGGGTGGACGGGCCAGGGTCCGCACCGCCCTCTACATGGGGGCAATGGTAGCCAGCCGCTTCAACCCGGTCATAAGGGACTTCTACCAGCGCCTCTTGTCTGCTGGAAAGCCAAAAAAGCTGGCTCTGACTGCCTGTATGCGCAAGCTGCTGATTATCCTCAACTCCATGCTTAAGTATGGCTCGTCCTGGAACCACCCAGACACCAAGTCCCTCACCCAATCCCATTGACTTTCAAGACAGTTGCTTGACAGGGTTGGTGGAGTCACTGGCGCCGGAGACGGTGCGGCTGCGGTTGAAAAAACGCGCTCAAGCCGTGGTGGAAGAAATAGTGGTGCATTCCCGAGGTAAGCGCCGGCTTCGTGGCTCATATGGAGGACGTGCCGGTCCCCGTATCCAGTACGGGGAAGGCTCTTTACACCGAGCCCTACGACCCCAGAGGCCGGTGGTCTGCTTCGACGAGAGTTCCACCCAGTTGCTGGCGGACACCAGGGATCCTGTGCCAGCCGGTTCAGGTAGTCCGAAACGCCAAGATTACGAATACCGGCGGGAGGGCACCCGCAACCTGTTCCTGGCCTGTGATCCCCAAAGGGGTTGGCGACATGTGGCCATCACTTAGCGGTGCGCCAGGAGGATTTTGCCCACCAGATGCGGTGGCTGGCGGACGAGGCCTAATTGCCTCAGGGAGCGTCTCCCCGACGAGGAATCTCTCTGCCGACAGGTCCAAGCCCTGGATCCAGAGCGCAACCAAGCTCAGGCCCGCATCAACTGGCAGTTCATTGCCCTGGACGCAAGATACAAACTGCGTCGCCTCGATACCGAGGGTTTTGGTTCTGGTCGGACGCCTCGAAGTCTCAAGTTTCCGACAAGGCTGCGGGAGAAACCAATTGAAGTATCCGAAATATGGCCATAGCAGTCTTTGCCTGACTTCCCTTCCTAGGTCTACTTGAGAAGACCCCTGAGGTTCTCGAAACTCTGCTGGAGTATCGCGGCACCGGCGACTATTGCTTGTACTCGCTCAACGACATGCTTGGTGTGATCGTTGGAGCGCACGACCTGATATTCCTCGTCTGGCAAATTCTGGACGATTGACGGCAAAACCGCCGAAATAACATTGCGCCACGCCTCTATGGCTTCCGCGCTGTCGGCTGTGATTGCCTTATCCTTCATTACGAATTCTCGAGGGTGAAGTATGCCCCTCCCGGAGATTTCCTCTCTAAGGTCCCCCATTACTCGTATCACGAATTGCTTTGAAGCAGGATACGCTAACAAATTAAGCTGGCCTTGTTCTAAACCTGTCAAGGGTGTCGAAGCTACTTTCGCTTTTAAGTCTTGCCTTATACGGTCGTAGGCCCAACCTAATGCCTGGACGGCGAAAACGTGACCGATAACGAGTGTACTGGGGAATACATCGTTGTAGATTGTATCTTCTTCGAATATGGATGCCTTGGACCGAATGGCGGTTTGGAGATTTCCACCGAATGCACACAGCATTTGCCCCGCCTGTTCTGCAAAGATTGAGTTCGCGGGCTTCCTACTATTATCCCTCCTATGCACGTATTCGATTCCCTTGTCGCCAAACTCCTTACGTAGTCTAATCTGAACAGCGTTATTGCTTCTTCTATCCCATGCAACAATTGCATTTTGTGTGTTATTGGCGGTTACAACCTTTGGAATCATTGCTTCGTCATCAACCACAATTACCCTTGCAGCGACCGACAAGTTGCTTGCCTTGTCGCGCCCAGCAGCATGGATAGAACCCGTTGTCTGTGCGCCGTTTACGACTGAAATGCCCTGAATTTTAAGAGTTCCATCTTCGTGATCCGCTTTGTTGGATACGATAGTAATGCCGTTATTATAGATATAGAAGAGTCCGGATGCTGACTCGGCTGCAGTCTTTATGGTGTTGTTGACGTTTCTGGCGCCTCCCTTTGAGCCAAGAAAATCACGCAGATTCGCACTGAACAAGCTCTTGTTGTGTTTCTCATAGAGGTCAAAGAGTGTAGCGCCATTGATCGAAATTGAAAACGCCTTCCACCCCTGACCCTTCTCTTCAATGTATTGGCCAGCGGGAAATTGGATTTCCTCCTTGACACGTATCGAACCACGAGACGAGAGATAAAGCGCCTCTATAGCGGTCAGGCCAAGCTCGACAACTTCTACGTCGCACTGCTGGCAAATCTCAAGGGCACTGACAAGTCGTCGAGTTGCATGTAACTCCCTAGCAACATTCTCTGATTCTAGAGAATTATGGGCGTATGCAAATGTCAGTCTTGTTATTCTTTCCTGGGAGAGTCCATCTCTCAAGAGATTGGCATGCCCACGAATCGCCTCAGGAATCACATCAATTGGTTGTTGTAGAAGCCATGCCGCTGCAGTATTGAGGTCACTAGCCTTATTCGCTTGAGCCTCGGGTTTGCCCCAATCTGCTGCTGTCGTTCCCTGAGCGATGCAGGCGATTCCTTCTGCTTCATTTATGTAAATGATATCGGCCTTCTTATCGTCGGGACCATCCGTCAGACTATCGGTCGCAAAGGTCGCCAAGTCTTCGACTCCCAAGTGGAGTCCTACGGCGAACAACGGAAGCGCGTTGTTGCCGTAGGGCTCGAGAATTGTCTCAGACTGAAAAGCTCCAATAAAGGAGTAGCTCCCTTTAAGATCGTCAACAGTGCTCATTGGTCTAACTCTCCCAATTCTGAGACTACATACTGAGTGGATTAGGTCCGTGCAACCAGTGAAATTCTAGACCCCCGGATACGCTGGTGCAATATGAGGAACTTCCTCAAAATTAGTGTTACTTTCGGAGTGGTTTAAGGTGGAGCATGGGCCAGCAGCCACAGTCGTTCCAGTTCCTGGTTGATGTCCTTAAAAAGTTTGACCGGGTTGGTTCTCTGGTACTCCTAGTCCAGTCGCTTTTTCTGCTCTGGATCAAGGAGTCCTTGCTCCAGCAGGCGGTGGTAAGGAGTCCTGGGAGCATCATACACCTTGCGGACCCGGGCCCCTTGACGATGTTTTTCCTGCAGTTGCATCACCGGCTGGAAGAAGTTGACATAGCGTTCTACCAGGGATAGAGGCGGTTGAGCTGAGCGAGAGCTTCCTGGGACCGGTAGCGGTCATAGCCGATGAGGCGGCGCACTACCGACCAGTTCTTCTGCTCGATGCAGACATGGACATTCTTCCAGTAGGGTCTGGCGGGGTGAAGGTGATGCCCTTCTGATGGCAGAAAGCGTAGAGGTGGTGGTTGATGAACTCGCTGCCGTTGTCGGAATCGATAACCCGCTGGGAGAAGGAGAGGTTCTGGCCGATGTGGTGGATGGCGCCGCCTACCCGTTGCTGGCCCTTGCCCAGGACCCCGCGGCAGGCCACCCAGCCGGTGGCGATGTCCACGGCGCTGAGGGTGTTGAGGTACTGGCCTTCGGTGCTCTCCCCACAGTGGGCCACCAGGTCTATTTCCAGGAAGCAGGGCTGGTGTTCATTCCATTCGGTGAAGGTGCGGATGGGGATGGCGGCCTTGAGCAGAGTACCGGGCCTGGTGGTGGAGAAGGGTCTCCTCAGTTCCGGCAGCCGGTAGGTACGGAGCAACCGGTCAATGGTGGCGGCGCTAATGGCGCATACCTGGTCCCTGACTTCTTGCTCCAGAACTAGTTCCCCATGGCGTTCCAGGGCCCCCAGCAACTCGGGCAGGAAGGGTTGCAGTCGCTTGGCACACACCCGGTCGCTGGCTTCCCAAAGGGTCTTCAGGGCAGTGGCTGCTTCCAGACCATAGCGTTTGGGGCGTCCTGCTTTGCCACCGGCCGTGAGTCGCGGTGGAGTCCGCAAGGCCCGGATCAAGGCCTTGCGGTGCAGACTGGTGACCTGCAATGCTTCGTCCAGAAGCCGACTCTTTTCCTTGCGATCGCCATGAATGTATCGGTCCCGAATAGCGTCCAAATACTCTTTCATCCCGCCTCGCGTCATGTCACCTTCCGGTAACATCAATTACGAGGCAACGATACCCTCCCCGGTAACATTATTTATGAGGCAATTCGTGAGTTGGCGCCAGGGTAATATAGACAGGTACAATCTCTATGTAATGCAGGTTGATTGCAGCAATTTGGCTAAGCCACAGGTATTGAGCCCAGAGGGCTGGCTTATGCAACGCCACATGTCAGTTCAAATATCGCTTCTTATGAAAGGGAGATAGGTATGCCTCGAATTAGTGATCCGACCCCAAAAATCCCTTATCCAGGCACTCTGACATTTGAACAGGCAGATAACACATCCGTGGAGGTGTATTACGTCCCCTCCCCGGAACGCCTCCGAGAAAGACGTTCTCTTTCGGAAGACATAAGCAACCCTCGTGCGAAGTTGCTTCAATTCGATGCAAAGGACGGAAAACTGACGATTTTTCCTATTAAGACCAAGACAACCGTTTTCGGGAATATCTTAGAACCCAAGTACAGCAAGATAGAACGAATTACGGTCGCCAGCCGAAAGATGCTCGACATTGACTTTGGCAAAAAGCTGCCTTCATCCGAGTACGAAGTAATGGAAATACTTGAGGAATTGCCATCTTGCTTTGTGAAGGATTTTGATTTCGGTTTGGGCATGACTCAACGTCATAGGTATATGGTTCAAGCAGCAGAGGAGCTTACTGACTGCAACGAAATACTAATTTCCGACATGCACGGAATATCCGAAGATACTGTTCGCGGGGTGCTGGTTATTTCAAACGATGATTTCGAATGGATGCGGACGACCGTTAATAAGAACAATACAGACGGTTTGTCCGACATCCGTGATGTCAGTTACGAAAATATTAGGAATCACGTTGCGAATGAGTTGGGACTATCTCTGTTGTTACCACGGACGAGGGCGTTGCAACGAGTTAGATCCGGGTCTTCAGATTCCCGCTCACGCTCTTTTTCGGAAAGTGAGCACGGGGTAGTGCTTGAAAGAGTAACTGAACACTCTCGTTCCATAGCCCAAGATAGTCCGTCCGAATTCGCTATCTTCCAAAGAGGCCTACAGGTAGTCTCCTTCGACAGCCTGATCGAACACTACGAAGACATGATGAGCAAAACCAGACTTCCAGAGGGCGCCTGGCAAAAGTTCCTGGAGGCGAATGATTTTGCTTTGAGTGCGGCATTTGGTTATCCGGTCGTTCAAGTTCATGCTCAACCAACTGTTGGCGGGAGAGGCTTCTCTGGCACAGGTGATAATGTTGCGGATTTCCTCGTCAAGAACAGCTTGACCAACAACGCAGCAATTGTCGAGATCAAGAAGCCAAGCACAAAGCTCCTGAACGAAAAACAATATCGTTCAGGAGTCTATAGCCCATCCAGTGATCTATCAGGGGCCATCAACCAGGCGCTTATTCAAAAGTATCATTTCGAGCAAGAAATAGCTCAATTCAAGGAGAACACAGGGGAACGCGATATTAGGACATATTCGGTCCTTTGTTTCCTACTTGTTGGAACGATGCCTACGGATTTAGAGCATATTAAGTCGTTCGAGATTTTCCGCGGCAACTCCAAGGACGTAGTTGTGATGACTTTTGATGAGCTGTTGGCAAAGATAAAGCAAATCAGGGAATTCCTGACGTTGCGGGAAACAGAGCTTGAATCGGGTTAAGGGCTTACAATTCTCGTTCCAGAGTATGACGCTGGCAATACTCTCACTCTGGCTGGTACGGAAAATAGCTCAAGCCCAGCTAAAGGCACTTATCGGAGACTCGAAGGTAGTATCATAGGGTATGGTTCTCTCCTGACTTGACCTAGGCTCGTGGGCACCAGAAGAATGTCCTTGACATGGTAAGATATTTTTAGTAGATTTCTGACAGAAAGAGCGACTGAATGGCAAGGTGTAACAAAATGACTCCCATTGCCCACAAGATCATGGAGAGGGTATCAGAGCACGATACAGGGAAGTGGGTATTCACACCTAGGGACTTCCTGGATCTCGGCAGCCGTGGGGCCGTCGATCAAGCGCTGTCGCGCCTCGTCAAAGCAAACCAACTGCGCCGGGTCGGTCACGGGCTATACGACATGCCCCGGATGAGTAGCGTACTGAAACGGTCTGCGCCGGTTGACTGGGATGCCGCGATCGCAGCATTAGCACGGCGGGACGGTGTCCGAATTATCCCTGACGGCATGGTGGCTGCCAACCAGCTCGGTCTCACCAACGCTGTGCCCGCGAAAGCCTCTTATGTGACGGACGGCCCCACAAGGACGCTCGAGATCGACGGGCGCACAGTCTGGTTCCGACATGCGAGCCCCAACGTCATGCAGTGGGCTGGAAAGCCAGCGGCTCCTGTAGCGCAGGCACTCCGATGGCTTGGCCCCGACAATGCCGCAGATCCCTACGTCATCTCGACTCTAAGGCGGCGTCTCCCAGACGCGGTAAAAGACGACCTAATGCAGAATAGCGGGGGTTTACCCGGCTGGGCATTGCCACTAGCGCAAAGTATAGCGGCTGACCGGGCTGTTGCGGTATGAATGGAACCCTTGAATCGTTTGCGTCGTTTCTCGCTCTTGGGGAGCAAGACAAGCGGGATGTGTTCGACGCTGCGGCTCGCCGATACGATACGTTGCCCAGTTATGTAGAAAAAGACTTCTGGGTCTGTCTTGTCCTCGAGCTGCTCTACAATCAGATGCCCATCGGACATCCAAGACTGCTTTTCAAGGGCGGAAGCTCCTTGTCTAAAGCTTTCGGGCTCATTCACAGGTTCTCGGAAGACATCGATATAGTCGTCAACCGTGACGACCTAGGCTTTAGGGGCACCTGCGACCCTACCGCTGCGGACAAGCTCTCAAGAAAGGTACGGGATGCCCTCTTCGATAAGCTGAAGAAGGCGTGCAGTAGTTACATACTAGGGGATCTGAAGAATGAACTAGCTATATTGATGGATCAAGTATCAAGGGGATGCCGGATCGAACCAGATGATAATGATGGCGACAAGCAGACGTTATTGATCGAGTACCCCACCCAATATCCGAACAGCGACAGTGACTACGTGATCCCGAGCGTGAAGATCGAGGCGGGAGCGAGATCGGCCCTGGTTCCGGCCTTAGCCTGTAACGTCATCCCTATGCTGGCGGAGGAATTGACGGACCGATCCTTTGAGGTGTGCAATGTTAAAGTGATTGCACCGGAGCGCACTTATTGGGAGAAGTTGCTGATTCTGCATGGCTTGCATTGTGGATACCGCGACGAGCAGCGTTTGCCATCGGACAGGGACCGAATCGCACGACATTATTACGATGTAGCGATGATCACGGCAACCGAGGCTGGAGAGTCAATTCTGTCGGACATAACCCTGTTGGATGCCGTGCGTAATCATAACCTCATTGCATTCCGGCAGGCCTGGAAACGGTTCGAAGAAGCTGTTCCCGGATCACTCAAACTGGTGCCACAGGCTGGACTTCGGAATGTCATCGAAAGCGACTACTTAGCCATGGAGCGTATGATTCTCGGAGAGGCCCCAAGGTTTGAATGGGTCATGGAACAAATTCAGTATGCCGAAGCTATAGCAAACCATCAGGTGTTAAGTGGAGGGTCCGAGAATCCAACATAACGGTTAGGCTATAGCAGTGAAAGTGTTCTCCACCTTTCAATGTACGCCGTAAACCACAGCCCCAAAACGGGCAGTCAAATCCTCCGGAAACGAAGCTAGGGGCCATAGGAGTGCTCATATTGGAGCACGCTTTTAACACTTACTTGACTGGGATCCTTGCGGCAGGGCCCCCCACCCAAGATTTTGCAATACGGTACCTTCAGGTCTCCTGACTGAGATGGATAGGAATGTGGGCAGTGATGTTCCTTTCCCGCAGCATTTCCCGCAACGAACCCTAGCTGTAGCCGGTATCGGCGGCCAGAGACACCGGTGGCAGGGGCAGCCGGTCCAGCCGCTGGGGAACCGCTTTAGACTCCCGTTCCGAGGCGTGGGTGACCCCACGGGACAGGATGAATCCGCGCCCAAATCCACGATGGCGTTCCCCTGGTACTACAAACCGGGGGCCTTGCCTATCCTGCTGGTGTGCCAGCGGGCTTCGGTATCAATCGGGCCCAGCGGCATCCTTCCCTCGGGGCTCTGAAAGTACCTTACTTCCTCGTGCTCAACACCCTCGTCGTCCACGGTGGTATCGGTGAGCTTGAACAGGCCGTTCTCCTCGATGGCCTGCTCCTTGAACTCGGCCACGGTCAGCCCGCTGGGCGCCAGCCCGTATCCACTGACGTCAGCCTTGACCAGACTGGAGTCCACGTACATCTCCAGTGACATCAAGCCCATTCTCAGCAAATCCTGATTCTGGCCGTCGAAGATGGCCTGGAACCCCTCCCTTCCAATGCCGTTGATGAAGTGGCTGATAGTGGAATGGTCGAACACCGGGTCGTCGATGGTCAGGAAACAGAACCAGCGGTAGGCCAGATTTTCCGATATGGAAGAGCAGAGTCTTTGGAAGGAGAAGATGTTGTACGGGGAGCAGATCAGCAGCGCCCTGACCGGGACCTTGGAATGGATGGCCGGCCGGAAATATTCGGGTCAATAGGCCTTTTCCAGGCATTCGTCCATTTGGATGAAGAGATGGCTGGGGTGGATAAAATCCCGCAGTTGTTTGGTGGTGAACTGGAAAAGGGTGGAGTCCCTGCGGCAACTAGAGGCTCGAGCATGGGTGCCCCGTCAAGTACAGGCTAAGCCCGGATTGTAGCTGATACAACCCCCAGATTCACGAGTAGGCTGGCTTTTTCAGCGGGCCCGACCCTGAAAAATGACATCTTGAAGACGCCACAGTCCAATCAGATGCCATCTCAACTCATTCCGTGTTTGTGAAGTTCTTGATCCGCTCGGTATTCCCTCTCTGTCAAGAGATTAGCTCGACATCGACCCATGTTATACCGTCCTTCCGTCGAACGCCTCAAGCCTCAATTTCCCGCAGTAGGTTTTCTGGATTCCACATACGCTCTGCAATCTTTTCGTAGAGTTTGCTGCGTTCGTCTAGATCCGCCCTCTTGAACTGCTCATGTGGACGGAACGGGAGTCCACTTTTTTGCATAAAACTCCTGAATCCGGGATTATGCTCATAAGTTTGTGGATGGAGCGAACGGGCGAGCAGATTTTGGGAGTTGTAATGTGGTAACTTCTCCTCGTAGGGCAAGTCACCGTAGCTGGCGTTGAAGCTCTTTGGCAACAACAACAACCCTCCGATTCTATTGCGGCGTTCCCCGAAATCGGATTGGTGAGAAAACTCGTCCTCGTGCCTTTCAGGGCGGTTAGCCCAGATGTGCTCTACCTCATAGCGTAATCTGCCGTTGGCGACGTACTCGGAATACCGCGAGGGCTGTCCTGACTCTTTTTCCACGTAGTCAGTCATCCTGGCGAGAATTCTGTGCAGAGCGTACCTATTCTGCTGATGCACAGATAGCCGACCATTACTTCGGAACGTCTCGGTTTCCCTCGAGAGGCGACGATGTAGGCTATTGGCTAGGACTTCGGGGGCGGCACCGCGGATTTCCCGCATCACTAGAAACATTGCGTATTGCATTGTGGAATAAGCTATGGATCGGAAATTCCAAATTCTCCATGCGATGAGAATGTCTACAAATTGAGCCACAATTCTCATTTTGAGCATGATGGTCTGCTCAGAATCCTCAATCTCCAACGGGGAGAGGAGAAGCAAATCCTGGAGGGTGAAACCGTGACCAGCGTTGTAGTAAATGTGCTCCAGACCACCCACAATGCTGGCCTGTGCTTTTCTGATTCGCAAATACTGTCGGCTATAAAAGTCGAAATCACGTTGGACGAACCTGAAGAAGTCAAAGGGTTGTTCCAGCCCTATGTCCTCACGTTTGTTTCTTAACCATCGGTGGAACTCGGTACCAATTCGCTCGAAGTCTTCAGCGCTCGCTCCCTTACGTCTTTCGCGAATTTTCTCGGCGTACTGGCTCCGAAGCCACGTCTTGAAAAAGTCCGAGCCGTAGTCGTCTCTCCCGGTTCTCAATTCAAGAACTCGCGAGCGCCAGAGTTCGTTAGCCCTGACACGATGATCCTCCTCCATATTGGCCAACAAGTACCCCTTCAACATCTCCGTTGGGCTAAGGGAGAGTCCCCTGTCGTTCATCGTCTCGAAGATTGTGTACGCCTCGTCGTCGGTATAAGCAATGATTTCAACTAGGTGAACGTTGTCAATTAGCCAATCAGTGAAGTACGGGAGCACCTCCTCTCGCAACTCTTCGGGGAAGTAAGACATCATGTCTTGGTAGCGGTCATGCAAATTCTGAACTGATTCTGACTGCTCACTAGGATCGTAAGGCTCGCCCTCAAATAGAGCCTCCATACAAGATGCTCGCTCATCTACTGAAAGATTGAACGTCTTCCGCCCGTAGCGTTCTGAGAAGATAAGCTCGTCGAGGTTAACCTTGTCGCCGCGGTCCCGTTGCAGACTCCTCAATAGAATGAGCAGCAATGTAAGACTAGTCAATCGCTGTTGACCATCTACTATGAAGCTTTCCGTTTCCCGCTTGCTGATGATAATTGAACCCAGGAAATAGTGACGAAACTCCGCAACTTTGGCCCGGGGCAGACCTGGCTCGTATTCCTCCAAGAACATATCTGAGAGGTCGTCTATCAATTCATGGACTTGTTTTGCATCCCAGCGATATTCGCGCTGATAGTAGTCAATAGAATACTTCTTGCCACCTAATAGATCGCGAACGCTGCGAGCGGTGCTGTCAATCGGTCTCATTCCATTTCCTTTCAGGGGAGCATGGCCAACACATTTATTTTGCCCTGTTCAGAATTTTAAGGACATTTCCGTACAAAAGTGCTTTCTAAGGTTCGAGCCACCTGGGATACCACCAACTGAACTGAAATTTGTTTACATCCTGGGTCGTTAGCCGAACCTATGTTGGGAGGACACATTGGGGGATAGGATGGGTACGGGGTTGAGTGAGAATCCTTGCTGTCTCAACAGTAAATCGATCCCCACCACCGGTGATTAACTCCTTCTGTAAGCAGCCTCAACTACGGTCCCGTGCTATTTGCTGAATGCCCCTTCTGGTGTCTGGCAAACCAGGGCCTGATGGTTTATCCCATCCAGACCGCTAATAATGGTCGTCTTGACCGGCAAGACTAATTGTCGTTGATCAGCTAAAGAATGGAACTGAGAGTTCAACCCACCCACCGATTTCGCTGTTCAAGCTGGGCGTTCTCTGAGTGGAGGATCAACTGTGATTTTGGTTTCTTGCCCATCCACCACCAAGAATACTCTCATGTGGCACAGGAAGGAACCATTCTTCAACTGCAAACATCTCCATGTGTCAGAGGTTACGACCCGCACAGCGTCAGCAAGAATCACCTTTCCAGTTGCTCGCGACAGCCCCATTTAGCCCGATTCTCCCTTACCATCTCCGTGATATTCTCGGAGTTCGTGGTCTAACCCACTGTGAATAACCGGGAACTTTAGGACGGTAACCCGCGAGAATGTTGCTGTCCAGCGACTCCGTCCCCAGTTTTGAAAAGCCAAAATGCCACCTTGGTTAATCAGCGGCCATCTGTATTTGGGTCAGGGCTTCAGCCTTGGCCTTTACCTTGGCGCCCATGAGTATCCGGTGGGGCGAAAGTCTTGCTCGGTTGCTTGCTCTTTCTAAGACTATCTATTCGCTGGGATTGGCTCGGCGGTCCAGGGCGTTCATCCTCAATACAGGGTCATCGAAGGCGCTGAGCTATTCCTCCATCGCTCGGTTGAGAATGGAGACTCGATGACTGGCGATGATCAGCTCGTAGATGTCGGTGGACTGACACCCAGTGTACGGCGCCGGCAACGTTGCTCCTCTTTAACTGGCCCACCATCAATAGCGCCGGCAGTGTCAATTTCTCAAGCCGCACCTGCGACGCCTGACTCCCCCGATTCTCAGTTGGTTCGCACAAGGCCGGTTCTGTCCGGTTCGTACAAGAGCCATTCTTTCAACTCTACATAACGGTCGGCTCCGTTTGCTTGCAGGGTATTGCTATTCTAAGATTCCCATTTGAGCTTTGGGATTACGTTGCAAGGCCCCTTATACCCTAAAAGCAAACGGAACCATTTCGATGGAGCGACCTAAACCACTATTCCCCAGGTATGAAACCCGCCCGTCGCGCTGACGGCCACTAAAGTCCCCTCCCCTTTTCCTCGTACATAACGCTGTATGTTACGGTTCGGGCCCGCTGGCTGGCTCATTCTTCCTCCGTCAGTTCCGTAGTTTCCACCTTGGATTCTCACTGTGCGGCTGATGGGACTTCCTATTTTTCGCCCCAGGATTCAGGTCATGCAGACGTCCATCACGGTAATGAGTCAACGGCAACCCGAAGCCAGACCTCCAACCCACGATCCTGGCTGAGTGCCGGAGCCAGCCGCTCCAAGCCCGAACAAACGCTGCGGCCAGAGAGAAGATGCTTGCAGTTCCACGCGTATCTTACCTCTGAGTGTGGCACCTATGCACTCGGGACCGCTGGCGATGGAAATGATGAATACAACCAGATCCGAGAAAAGCTTCACCCATGTATAGGCGGGTAACTGGCAGACCAGTTCAGCCAGGGGGAGTTAAGCGCCAACATGGCTGATTTCGGGGTTTTGGTGTAATGGTCTCACTGTCTGAATTGTCGAAACTCTGATGAAAACCGGTTTCCATGGCCCTTCCGGCCCGAAACAAAACATGTCATATAATTGCCTTTATTGGCAATGTTGTCCTGTCCGGAAAAAGGGGTGAATTATGCCCGTCGAGCCTTCGTGAAACATCCTTCTCCAGGGCTAGTTGGCGACAGCCACTCACGCCGCCGCCGCCCTAACCGCGAATTCTCGCATTGCATTCGAAGGCCATTAGGCACGCGATGAAGCGGTGGGAAGTACGGTAGACTGATTGTAGCTGCGCGGTATCTTGCGCCGCCAGTTGTGTCCAAGGCGGGAGCCTCTCTGTATGCCCTACCGGCTTCGGACTATAAACAACCATTGTTTCTGAGCAGCAGCAGAAAATCGGCTGACGCAAACAACTATCCCTTCCTTTTAGGAACCAAAGACCCTGAGAAATCGGTTCAAACTTTCCGGTCTCTTGTTGGCCACTCTTATCCAGAATTTCTTGATTTCCCAGTTTGCACACTGGCCCGAGTTTAAGGCGCTTCTTCTTGTAACCATCCGCTCGGCATTGCAAGTTTGACACCGCAGGGAATGGAACTTAGGAGTGTTCAAGGTAGTCGAGGGTCCACCGCCTATTGGCCAGACTTATGTGTTGTGTGATTCCTGAATGGTGGGCCGAGCCCTGCCAAGATGGTCAACCAGACAGGATGAGGCACAGCCAAGCACCTACAGTTAACACTCCACCCAAAGAATAAGCAGCAGTTGACTCGACTTGACGAAAAAGGCCTGGTAGATAGCGCACTACTCCACTCTAGCCCTTTTAAGGATTTTAGAACGGCCACCACTTGATGCCAGTGCACGACTTTTCCTGTATCTGCGGGCTTCCTTGCGGCCGTAGCGCCTGGCCACGGCTCCCCGCCTCTCGTTTTCTGCCCCGGTGCGATGGAATGGCATAGTTGGGGGATTCCCACCTGCCAACACCCCATGTCGCGAGACTTCGAAGGTGACAAGCACCCACTGTGATATAATCCCCCTGCTACCAAATATTGACCTAAAGGCGTAAAGAGCGAGGTGAGCAATCCCTTGCAGCCGCCACCAGCGGAATCAACGCACGAACAGAAAGCGACTCCTTCCCACTCTTTCCCGCTCCTGAACAGATGCCTGTCCCTTGACATGGAAATCTCCCTGAAGGGATGCCAACTCCAGTCGTTAGCCGGTTACCGCCCGGATACCGGCGCTGAGACTCGAAGCGTCATCCCTTCCTCCGGCCCAGGCCCCGCCCTCGGCAGACTGGACCAAACGGCCCAAGGAACAGACTTCCTGCTGGGCCACAACGTCATCCGATTCGACATTCCCCACCTAAGGGCCCTGAACCCATCACTGGCACTGTTGAAATTGCCGGCCATCGACACCCTGTGGCTCAATCCCCTGGCCTTTCCCAGGAACCCATACCACCACCTGGTCAAACACTACCAGGAGGGCCAGCTAGCCAGGGGCAGGATCAACGATCCCTACCTGGACAGCCGGTTGGCGCTGGAACTCTTCAACGACCAGATCATCGCCTTTTCCGAGGCTCCGGCGGCCCTCCTGACCGCGTGGCACTATCTGACCGGACGAGGCCCTGAAGGCAGAGGATTCCACCTGCTTTTCAGGCAGCTCCGCGGCAAGTCCGTGCCCGACCCTGCCGAAGCCGTGAAATGCGTCAAAGACCGGCTGCAGGGACAGGTCTGCGGTGAAGGGCTGAAGACCCTGCTGAAGGAGCTGGACAATCACGGCTGGCCCTTGGCCTACGCCCTGGCCTGGCTGTCGGTGGCCGGCGCCAACTCCGTACTGCCCCCCTGGGTGCTCTACCAGTTTCCTGAGACTCTTGCCATTCTCAAGCTGCTCCGGGACACGCCCTGCCGCAGTGGCGCCTGTAACTGGTGCCGCACCAGGCATGACGCCCGACAGGAACTGGAACGGTGGTTTGGTTTTTCCTCGTTCCGACCGAGGCCGGCCGGACCCGACGGCCAATCCCTGCAGCACGAGATCACCCAGGCGGCCATGGCCGGAGAGCATGTCCTGGGCATTCTGCCTACCGGCACCGGCAAGTCCATCTGTTACCAGGTGCCGGCCCTGTCCCGATACGACCGCACCGGCGCACTGACTGTGGTGATTTCACCCCTGGTGGCCCTGATGGCCGACCAGGTGGCCAGTCTTGAGACCCAGGGCATCAGCTCCTGCGTTGCCATCAACGGCCTGCTGTCCATGCCCGAACGGGCGGAGGCCCTGGACAAGGTGCGGCTGGGGGACGCCTCCATTCTGCTGATCTCGCCGGAGCAGCTGCGTAGCCGCACCATCCGGCGGGCCCTGCGGCAGCGGCACATTGGCTCCTGGGTACTGGACGAAGCCCACTGCCTGGCCCGTTGGGGCCACGATTTCCGGCCCGATTACCTCTACGTCAGCAGGGTCATAGGCCAGCACCGGGGCCCCGACGGCGAAGCGGCGCCGGTGCTTTGCCTCACCGCCACCGCCAAGCCCGAAGTACGGGAGGAGATGATCGGCCACTTCCGCGAAAAACTCGGTCTCGAGTTGCGGCTAATCGACGGCGGCGCCCAGCGCACCAACCTGGACTTCGTGGTGGTCAGAACCGACGGCGGCAACAAGCTGGACCACCTGTACCAGATTATCGAGAGTGACCTTCTCTCCCACGGGTCTGGCGGCGCCATAGTCTACTGCGCCACCCGGGCCGGCGCGGTGCAGGTGGCCGGTTTTCTCAAGGACAAGGGGCTGCGCGCCGACCATTTTCATGGCACGCTGTCCGCCGAGGTCAAACGGGACGTACAGGCTGCCTTCATTGACGGCGACCTGCAGGTGATCGCGGCCACCAACGCCTTTGGCATGGGCATAGACAAGCAGGATATCCGATTGGTGCTTCACGCGGACATTCCCGGATCGCTGGAGAACTACATGCAGGAAGCGGGCAGGGCTGGCCGGGACAGCCAGCAAGCCAAGTGTGTCCTGCTCTACACCGACGAGGACGTGGAACGTCAGTTCGGCATGAGCGCCAGGAATCGGCTGACCAGGCCCGAGATCAACGCAGTCCTTAAGGCGCTGCGCAGCCTGGACCGCAGGAAGAGGACTGAGGGCAAGGTCGTCGCCACCGCCGGGGAAATACTCCTGGAGGAGCAGGAGGGGGAATTCCGCCGGGACAGCGCGGGGGACGATACCCGGGTCCGCACGGCGGTGGCCTGGCTGGAGGAGGCGGTGCTGCTCAGCCGCGAAGAGAATGAAACAACCGTGTTCCCCTCTTCTCTCCAGGTAAACAGCCTGGAGGAGGCCCGACAGAAGCTGGTAAACAACAACCGGATCCGGTCTGACTACCGGAGCCGACTGCTGAAAGTGGTTGAAAGCCTGATCCAGGCGGACCCCGACCATGGCATCAGCACCGACGACCTGATGCAATCGGTGGGCATGAGGCCCGAGGCCGTGGCCCAGGCTCTCCACGACCTGGAACAGGTGGGCATCGCCACCAATGACACCGTGCTGACCGCCTTCGTTCACATGGCCACTCCCCATAGTTCGCGCTCCCGCCTGCGTCGTACCGCTCAATTGGAAGAGGACCTGATCGAGATGCTGATGGGAGAGGGCGCCGACGTCGGCGTCGGGGATCAGGCGCCCTTTCACCTCACCCGGGGCACCCATGCTTTGAGAGAAAAGGGCAGCGGCCATGCCACTCCTGACCTGGTCAAGCGGCTGGTGGAAAGCATCGCCGCCGACGGCCGTGAGGACGGAGAGGGACGGGGGAATCTGCGCACCCGGACCCGGCGCAACGAGTACGTGGAGATCGTCCGTCACCGGGAGTGGCGGGACATTCGGGAGATGGCCGAGCGACGACGCGAGGCGGCTGGGATACTGTTAGCCCACCTGGAAGGCAAATTGCCCCGAGGAGCTCGGGGGTCCGACCTTCTGGCCCAGACCACCATGGGCCAGCTTGCGGGAGTGATCAGGTCGCACCAGTTTCTATCCTCTAGCACCGCCAACGTCAACCGCCTGGTACACCGCGCTCTGCTCTGGCTTCACGAGCAGCAGGTTATCCGGCTGAACAAGGGCCTGGCCATCCTTAGGCCCGCCATGACCATTCAATTGGCTGACGGCCGCCGCCAATTCCAGACCTCCGATTACGTCCCGCTGGAGCTTCACTACGACGAGCAGACGCTGCAGATCCACGTGATGGCCGAATATGCCCAGCAGGGGCTGGACCCCCTGTCCGACGCCGTGCAGCTGGCCATGGACTACTTCGCCATGCCCCAGGAGGCCTTCCTGGACAAATGGCTGGCTGACCGGAAGGAGGAGCTGAAAAGACCTACCACCGCCCACTCTTGGCAAACCATTGTGGAGAGCCTGGGTAACAGCGACCAGCGCCGCATCGTCACCGACGACCGGGATCAAACCAACGTGCTGGTGCTGGCGGGCCCAGGCTCCGGAAAGACCCGGGTGCTGGTGCACCGGATAGCATTCCTGGTGCGGGTCAGACGGGAGGACCCACGTTCCATCGTAGCATTGGCCTACAACCGGCATGCCGCGGTGCAGATCCGCCAGCGCCTGCAGGAGCTGATTGGCGATGACGCCCGAAGGGTTACGGTAATGACCTGCCACGGCCTGGCGATGCGGCTGGCCGGGGTCAGCTTCGCCGGCTCAGCCCACAGGACGGACCAGGGCTACTTCGACGACGTACTCAGGCAAGCCACGGCGTTGCTGAATGGAGAGGGAGCGGACCCCGACGAAGCCGACGAACAGCGGGACCGGTTGCTGGCCGGCTTCCGGTGGATCCTGGTGGACGAGTACCAGGACATCAAGGAGGGGGAGTATGGCCTGATCTCAGCCCTGGCGGGAAGGACTAGGAACGACCCTGACCAGAAACTGACCATATTCGCTGTGGGCGACGACGACCAGAACATCTACAGCTTCAGTGGCTCCTCAACCAGGTTCATCAGGCAATTCCAGGAGGATTACCAGGCTCGCATTTTCTACCTCACCGACAACTACCGCTCCACCGGCCACATCATCAACGCGGCCAATGCCCTGATGGACCCCGCCGCAGACCGGATGAAACGGGATCACCCCATTCGCATCAACAGAAGCCGTGGGCGGCAGCTGTCCGGAGGTCTCTGGGCCACAAGGGACCCGGTCGGTCAGGGACTGGTCCAAGTCCTGCCCGCCGGGGATTCCCCCATCAGCCAGGCCATGGCAGCCATCCAGGAGCTCAGGCGACTTGCGGGCCTGGACAGGCACTGGGACTGGAGCAAATGTGCCGTCCTTGCATACCGGTGGCGGACCCTGGACCCGGTACGCTCCCTCTGCCAACTGCAGGAGATCCCGCATCAGCTAGCCCGGGAGGACTTTTCCTTCACCTGGCAGTTGCGGGAGACCCAGGCGCTGCTGGGCTGGCTCCAGGGGCGGGAAATGCCCCTTGTATCCGTTGCCGATCTGTCCGCCTGGCTGGCCGGGCAGCCCACCGGTCCCTGGCATGACCTGCTGACCGAGGCTGTGCTGAATTACCGGGTCGAGAGAGGCGAAGGCGAGCTGCCGTTGGACAGTTTCCGGGAGTGGTTGGGGGAATGGGCCAGGGACATACGGCGCAGGCAGCGGGGGCTGCTCTTGGGCACGGTGCACCGGGCCAAGGGGCTGGAGTTTGACCATGTTGTCCTGCTGGACGGCCACTGGCGGGGATCTGGGGCGGATGAAGACTCGGACGCCGCCAGGCGCCTGTATTACGTTGCCATGACCCGGGCCAGGGAGACCTTGACCCTGACAGACACAGATACCGGCAACCCCTACTTGAGCGAATTGAGAAACTGTCCCTCGGTGAGAAGTCGACCATCGCCCGGCGGAATCCCGCAGACGCTGCCTGAGCTTGGCAGGTCCTACCACCAGCTAGGCTTGAGGGACGTTCAGTTGAGCTATGCCGGTTACCGGTCGCCCCGCCATCCCGTGCACCAGGCCATCGCCCGGCTCCAGCCAGGCGACCCCCTGCGGGTGAACACTGACCTGCAGCCGTGGGTTCTGGAGGACGACCAAGGGAATACCGTGGGCAGGCTGTCCCGGGGTTTCCAGGTTCCCGCGACCGGAGAAGAGGTCACGGCCTCGGTTCTGGCCATCGCCACATGGGATCGTAGCCGCTCAGAGCCTGATTACCAAGCTACCCTCAGAGCGGAACGCTGGGAAGTTGTGATTCCTGAAATAGTGGTTGAGGCTGACTCCGGGCAGTGGCCAGTTCCTGGATAAACGAGATAGGAAAATGACCTGACTATACCTTGAATCCTTGATCAGCCCTGCTGGGAACTGCAACTCCGGTCGGCCGCAGGCCGTGTCGGCCACTCAAACGCCCCAATCCCGAGCGCTGCGGGCCGCAAAAGCAATTTGGATAGCCTGCCGTCGGGCTTTGTTTTTGGGGAAGATGGCAAAGCTCCGCATGATAGTGGCCTGGTACCAGCCCGTCTCTCCCGGAACTACTACCCCTTAATCTCGGGCTGGTTAAGCCCCCGAATTGTCGGTGCAATTACTAACCGGTTCGCGATGCTGTCTGACCGCCCTGGCTCAGGTTGTCGTAGAACAGCAACTGACCCGCGTAACCTGCGTGGTCACCGAAGTAGGACCGGGCCCACCTCAGCAGTCCTACATTCTTCGCCCCGGGCGTGTATTTCCTTCCGTATAGCTCGAGCAGGGCGCCGCCAATGTGCCGGTCCACAGGAAAGGCCTCAGCCTTATCCAGGGAGAAGAGGCACACGCAGTCGGCTATCTTTTGTCCGAGTCCCTGGTAGCTGATCAGCCGGTTCTTGGCCTCCACATAAGGAAGTATTCTCAGCGAATCCAGGTTCAGCTCTCCGGAGACAACGGCCCAGGCAAGCTCGTACAGGCGGCTTCCCCGGTTCAGGCCCAGATGCAGTTTGTTAAGTTCAGCCTCTCCAGCCTCCACAAAGCCCTGGGGCTGCGGAAAGCTATTGAGGTGAATGCCATCCATAACCATGGGAGCTCCATAGCGTTCCGCCAGCAGTCCCGTAATTTCAGCTATCCGGTGGATGGAGTTGTTTTGCGAGCAGATGTAGGATGCCAGGCACTCCCACGGGTCCTGTCGCAGCAGACGTAGGGCGCCGTATTTATCCACAAGCCTGCTCATGGTGCTGTCCACCCGGCGAAGGGAGGCATGGACGCTGTCCATTTCCTGTTCCAAACGAAAGTAATTCCTGACGTGATTCTCCAGGGATTCTTCGGGCACGTTGCTGAGGAACTCCAGGCCGCCCTGAATGTTGCGTACCTTTACCAGGTGGCCATTGATGGCGCCATAGAACCATCCGTTGTGTTCATGCCAACGAAACGCCTGCGACCGCAGCCAATTGAGTTCCAACGTGAACGGCTGAATGGCCTTCAAAAACATTTATGCTCTACTCCATTCGGAACCAGGAGTTTTCCCGCGCCGCGAGGAACTGAGGGACCGAGTAATGTCAGTTTACAAATCTGACCCTACCCTTAAACGTCAGTCCCAGAGTTAAGTTTGGTTATCGGGCGGCAACTGATCCATCCCTCAGTCTATTTGGATGCGTTGATTTCCGATCGCATAGCCGGCCTCTTCCGCCACGACCAACAGTTGGTTCATCGCTGAGGGCCCAGTGCGTTGTTGGGCTTCCACATATTCCGACCATATTGCTTGCTGGCCGTTGGTGGCTTGAATCGGTTGGCCCCACCAAATTGGTCGATAGACCACAGGCAGCAGCAACAGTGGTTTCGAAGTTATGTGGCCCCCCTGGTATGCTATTGCTTTAACTCAGATTCGCGAGCTCAGCCAGTTCTGTAAACCTGGCGTAGCGCTGCTCCAGGTGAGCGGCCGCGGGATGGAGTGATTTTCTGGCAGGCAACAGCATGGACTGGCCATGGATGCCCTGGATGGCGTGTCGCAGGGTGGGTCCATCTTCTTCCTGGAGGATATCTGATCGGACTTCAATGATGAAATCCGGCCTGATGGCGAGAAAGAACCTGTCGAACGCAGCGTGATGAAGCCGGCAAAGGGAGATGCCATTGGGAACTTCGGGCTCCCCCAGTTCGTCGGCGTCGGGAATTATGTGGGCTGCATCCAGCAGCTCAGCGTGCCGCAATCGGCAGAGGGCGCACTGATTCTTGTAGGCCTCCAGTACCCGCTCTCGGAAGACCCTTTGATGCAACCGGTGCCTGGCCTGAGTTGTGACATATCGCCTTCTCAGATGGACCTGCTCATCAACATAGTTGTCGAGGTCCTCAGACTTGCGTGAAGAAACCGCATCGTCTACTGCTACAGTGAACGTTAGTTCTTCGGGGCTGTCTCCGACAATGTACACGGGCCAAAGGGACATATACATACTAGGGACTATGCCGTGAAAATAAACCAGCGGCAGATTGTTCAGCATGGCGAATCGCAGGCCCCGGTTGTCGGGATGTTCCGGATTTGTGCCCCGGTAACTGTACCGAAGAAGGCTGTCCGGTCCGAAGTGATCGCCGTAGGGCCCTCTGGGTGACGTGGTGATCGAAAGAGGCGCCTGCATAATCGCTGGCTTGAAGATCCCCTGTGGGCTTACCAGTCTCACCCTTTGTCCGCCGAACTCAAACCCCTGGGCCAGGATTTTCCTTGGCAATACCTCTTCGTGCAAGTCAGATTGCTGCCTGAGCCAATTGAAAGCGGCTTGACGAATGTTTGCGTCGTTATTTCGATCAAAGTCCAAAGCTTACCCTTACAAAACCCGAATCAAGCAATACCGTTCCAGCCCTTGCCGCTGTCAATTCGCCTACGTAACAATGACTGGGTAATTGGGCGGACCCCAGCTGATGTCCGGATTCTCCAGCATTATGTCAATAAAGACAGGGACAAGAAAGCGCAGAATACTTGCCCCGTCCTGGACTTGCTGCCGGTTGACGCTACCATTCCATGTGGCGCCCCCATGTATCAGCTGGTTTCTAAGTACATACAACCTGTCGAAGAGGGTGTTCAGGATCAGAGCCGTATCTTGACGTGCCAAACCTTCGTGGATTCGGAATTTGCCATTTTCAAATCGGGCTCGCCAGTCGTGGTTTCCGGGCAAGCGGTTGTGGTGATTCCAAAACGGCTGGAAAACAAACTCATTATCGAGCAAGAGTCGGATGGGGCCGGTAAACCTTTCCCACAAAGCTTCGTAAATCAGCCTGTTTCGGTCCACAGCAATTAGCTTTTCAAAATACTCCGCAAAAATAGTGCGTTCCGTCGAAGTAGTCTCAGTTCCTGAATCTTCGGCGTATGCGGCGTTGAAAGCGATCCAATAGAAAATGAAGGCTGCATCCTGATCGTCTACTTCTTTCTCGGCCCTGTTTAGCCAACTGAGTGATCTGCGCACGCGCAGATTTAGTTCGTCTGGGAAGGCTTGGTGAGAATTGGTCCACCTGTGGGTAAGACTTTTCGAAGAGAGTCCTCTGTCGGGGATATTTCTCATGTATTTTTCTCCAACCAGCTCATGATAGCTAGCCACTGATTTTGTTATCAGAAGAGCAGCTAATAGATTGAACCTCACACTTCTGGCCTTGTGTCCAGATGACTAACAAATGGTCTCTTGTGAAGTACCACATCATCCCGGGCCGCGGCGTTCTTCCATGTGCTACAGTCCCAAATACTGTTCGAACAGTTGGGGTCGGCGTGGTAGTCGGAATAACGCCTGAACCAGCTCCGTATATTTTGAAGACAGTATGAATCCAGCTATCGAAGGGACCGATCAGAACTCCGAACCAGGGGGAATAGTGCAAGGCAGACCCGTCCGACCTGCCAATCGGGCAAATCTTTTGGCCTTGAGCTACGAGGAATTAGCCAGGGGAGCGATCCAGACGATCCACTTTGTCAACGTCGCTCATAAACGCATTTATCTACACGTCATCCGAAATTGTTCGATGGGTGTTGGCTCCGAAGTGAACTTGGTGTTTCCCAGGTTTGTCAATCAAGGCATATATATTTGACAAATACCTTGCAAGACTTATTATAGAAGGAGGCGGGCATCAAAACTGCCCGCAGGGCCAGAAGACCCTGCGGACCGCCCGTCCAGCGCAGTGGGACCTGCGCCGACCGTAGCACCAAGGAGTCGTGACCTCCTATGGTACGTGAGCCTAACTATAACACTGCGCCCGGCTCCGGGTGCAATAGCATAGCTAAGTTCTTCCAGAGCGCCCAGGCGTCCTGGATACGGCAGTCTGCGTTGGAAGCCCCACGCCTCCCTGGCGTGGGGCATTTCGTTTTGCCCGCCTCCTTTGCCCTCCTGGGATTTTGCTGGCATCTACCATATAAAGTGGCCCAGCAGCACCAGGCAATCGGGACAGTATTGCGACTTCCCGTGAATTGGCAGCACGTCAGGGTTTCAGGACAATTGAACAGATTGAGGGTAAGAAATGGGAACGGAAAACGGGTTTGATTTGCTATCTGATGGCGAAGACCAAAATAGGGATGCCGACTATTCATACTTGGAGGAACAGTTCTGGAACCTGGTCGAGTCCTTCGCAAATGAGGGGATTAAGCGCCCGGTTGAGATTAGCGATCTGATCAGGGCGGCTTGCGCCATGTATGCCCTCGGTTTTGGTCCATATGAGGTCAAAATGACGGCATACCGTAAATTGGTTCCCCATGTGCTTTGGCTACTGGAACAGTTCGTTGAACAGCTTGAAGAGAACCCTTCGACCCGGGAAATTCTCCGTAAGATGGCCATTGACCGCTTGAAGCACGAATTGGGCGACGGTACCGCCGATTTGGACGAATTTCAGGGATTGGCAAAAGGCGATGTTTATCAGGCCATGGATTTCAATTGCGAGCATGAAGGGACAGGAAAAAGGCAGCATGAACTAATGAAGGTTTCGCAGGGACATCTGGAACTGTTGGCTGTCGTCCACCAGGCGGAGTGGCTCTACGAGATGTCAAGGGTTGAGGCCTATGTTCAGGCAGCCTACGATCTGTTGGCGGCCGGCTATAGCATGGGAATGGTATTCTGGGTAGCCGAACCGGCTATACACTTACAGTATCATGAGTCAATTTTCGAGCAGTTTGCAGTTATTGATAAGGATCCCAACCTGAGGCAATGTCTAAAAGTGTCGGCCCAGAATCGCCTGAGGCTGGCCCTCGCGGCAATTTAGTAGGACGATGCAGATCAGTGACGTGTGAATAACCAACTTCCGTCCAGTCCATTCAATTGACTTTCGCCGATGCAAACGGGAGTCCCCTGGCTATCATTGAGGTTTTATCCTCAGAATGTCAGAACCACTGACAGTTGCCCCTTGTGCAACAGGATGACCCATCTCCAGTATGGGATAAGGGCATGGTCTCCAAGCCGGGGCCAATTGCCAAGTCTCGCAGCCTGGAGGCTTGTATGGCTGTATTGCGCAGGGGCGGTCCCTATATCTGGATCACCTGGCTGACCAAACTGCTGGCTGGAGAGGTCAACTGCGAGTGGGCCTCCTGGTTCAAGTCCCAGCATGAGGGGAACAGCTGGGAAAGGTCGTCCTCCGGTTTCGACCTCGTTCGGTGGCAGGTCGGCCATACTGACATGCTGCGCCGGTGCGCCCAAGAGCACCGGCAGCAGGGCTACACCGTCACCATGGAGGGCCAGAATTCCTTCACCCTGCAGGGAAAGACGGCCACGCTGGCCGGCAAGCCAGATCTTGTCGTTCACCGGGACAACCTGGTCACCGTCATCGACATCAAGACGGGCCGTCCCAGGGCGTCGGACCAGGTCCAGGTGATGCTTTACATGCACCTGCTGGCCCTGGTACGCCCCGAGTTCCAGGGCTGCGCCGTCACCGGTCAAGTGGTCTATAGCAACCACGTTGTGGACATACCTAACGAAGCGGTCGATGATTCCTTCGTGACCTCAGCGAGGGATCTGATCAGCCGCGTGGCGGCCAGGGAGTCGGCGTCAAAGGTGCCCAGCTGGAGCGAGTGCCGGTATTGTGAAATCACCTCAGCAGACTGTCCTGATCGGATGGAAGCGCCCGCCGCGGATGCGGCCAGGACCGACTTCTTTTAGTCGGTCAAATACTTGCAGGCGGGACCGCTCGGGCATTGGGAATCACTCCAAATGACGTTCAGGTACCGCTGGCTTCCCGCATGCCTGCCACTGGACCGTCATATTAACCTGCCGGCGCCCAATGCTGCGTGGACAGCCCAGTTTGGGAAATCCCATACCGTGAAGACCAGGGTTCTTCCCTTTGAGGTACCAGCGGGAGGGACTGTGCCCGTTAGCCACCGCCCGGGTTCTCGTGGTCCTCCTGCAGAGTCCAGTAACCACCTCCCAATTTCTGGAAGATGTATTTGTCCCAGTTGAGCCTGTCCCGAAGTTTCTCTCGAGGCGGTCGATTGCCGGGGAACTTCAGTCCAGTCGAGACTACTCTTTCGAGGAGCACATCTATATGGAGCGGCCTTTCCAGCAGCAGTTCCGCGCTGGCCCGCTCTCTGAGAATGGCGGTAAAGCTCTTACCTTGAATCCGGGGCCTTTCATCTGCGCTGGGCGGCGCCTCGACTTCCCTAAATTCCTCTTTGGCAGAGAGCCCAGTGGGGTGACATGACGGGTCGTAGGCACAACCCAGTAGCTGGATGGCGTGGATGGCGCAGTCAACGCGCTCTAATTTTTTCAGGAGAAGATCTCGATAGGCATTCAGCCAGGCCAGGGTATTTTCACAGTCGGACCCCAGGAATAGGTCATCTGACATCGCACTTCCCTCCAATTCGGGCAGAAATTTCTGTTGCCCTGTGTCAGGTGTGTAACCTGCCAACGGATTGCCTTCGCCTGCCGGAATTGTCTTAACGGCAAGCGAGGGTCAGGGCACGTCACTTAGTGACGCCCGGGAGCGTGCGTTCGGGCTGGTGTGAGTGTTTCGAGTCGACTGACCGTCGAAAACAAATATTGCACAGAGATCCGGAGCCGGCAATCCTAGCAAGCCTATGTATCTTGGCCCGTGAGCGTATTGAGCTATAATTTGTTCCCCCAGGACACAATAACGAAGAACAAACCTCCAGCGTGAACTGGTGCAACGGGAATCGGCGGTTGCGCGGGAATGACCTGGAGTCCCTGGCCGGCTCGCTGAAGACCCCTTTAACCAACTGCGCCACATTTTAGCGGCTGTACAGGGCCAGCCTGACCCCGCCAGCCCTGCCGGGTGAGGAGACATAGCGCGGCGGGTTGGTGGCAGAGTTGAAGGGCAGGACGGTCGGGCTGGTGACTGTACCAGCGAGCATCGGTTGGGGACTGGCGGAGGCCGGGTTTGGGCTTGTGCCTGGACTCAGCCCCGGAGGAACAGTCAGGGCAATTGCCGGGCCAGCCTACGCCCCGGCGTGTCGGGGCCAAGGTCTGTGCATCGCCGAAGGTTCATGAAAGAAAGACTGAGGTCGAAGGACTGTGAGGCCCCCAGTGACTGAAGAAAGCAGGATAGACATCCTCCCGGAGGACCTGATCCCCTCCCTGGCCGGCGGGAGTTCGGCGAGCCGGCGCTACGCCGCGCTGATGCTCGGCATTGACTGGCCGGAAGATCTGGGCTTCTTCTTCATGGAGGCCATGGAAAACGGCGCCGTCCCCGTACGCCAGGCCGTGGCTGAGACCCTGGGCAAGCTGTGCGGGATGAGCCGCAACCGGATCGACGGCGATATGCCGGAGGAACTGGCAGGCGTGCCCTGCCTGGCCTGCCTGATGCTGGGAGTCAAAGACCCGGACGATACCACCCGGGCCAACTCGGCCCGGAGCCTGGGCAACCTGAGAGAGGAAGAGGCGCTTCAGGCGCTGATCGGGGGCCTGTCGGACCCGGCGGCGCAGGTAAGGACGGAGGCCGCCCGGAGCCTGGGGATTCACCGCGACCCCCGGGCGGGTCCGCCACTGGTCGCGGCCCTGGGCGACGCGGATGCTGCAGTGCGGGGACAGGCCGCGGCGGCCCTGGAACCCATGAGGGTCGAGGAGGCCCGCGGGCCCCTGCTGGAACTGCTTGAGGACGAAGACGAGAGCACGAGAACCCAGGCGGCCCTGGCGCTGGGCGCCCTCGGGGCCCCGGAGGCCGTTCCCCTGCTCATAAAAGCCGTGCAGGCAGGCGAGAGGTGGACCAGCTACAGTGCCGTCACCTACCTGTGCGACATGCGGGCGGCTGAGGCTTTGCCCGCACTGAAGGGTGCGCTGAGTCGCCCCCTCGCTATTGGGCTCCAACGGCACGTCGTACGCAACCTCGCCAAGTTCGGGAGCGGCGAGGTCGTGCCGGCCATCTGCGAGGCCCTCGAGCACGGCGGGGACCCCAAGTTTCGCCTGGACGCCATCGAGGTGCTGGAGGAGTTGGGAGACCCCAGCGCGGTGCCGATCTTGATCCAGGCCATGGAGCGCTGGGGAGACCGGGGCGCCCCGGGCGCCCTTCTCAAACTGGGTGGCAGGGAGGCGGAGGACGCCGTCATAAGACAGGTGAACCAGCCTTACTCCAAGGGGATGGACTGGAGGGCCGCCAGGCTGCTGGGCGCAAACGGAATCACCCGGGCAATGCCGGCCCTCAGGCAGGCGGTGGAAGATGCCTACCCCATGGATATGGTCAGCCACGCCGCCATGGTTCTCGCCCGGCTGGGTGACACCGTAACGGCACCCAACATGGTGGAATGGCTGGGCCACGAGGACCGGGACCGGCGCCGGAGGGCTGCCGTCGCCCTGGGCTACCTGGGAGACGGCAGCGCCACGGGGCCCCTCATGGCGGCGCTCCGGG
>Ga0209544_1001284_pt1 | contig 28514 bp, 26 predicted proteins | sample MesohylPK_FD_187297 | JGI IMG/M metagenome (GOLD analysis project Ga0209544, IMG submission 187297) | Host-associated microbial community of the marine sponge Aplysina aerophoba from Gulf of Piran - sponge mesohyl, lysed by proteinase K... | ecosystem: Host-associated > Porifera > Sponge >...
TCCGCTGCCCGTCGTCCCATCGCAGAAGCCCCCGGCATCACCAAGGCGCCATTGGACAACGGACAAGCACATACTTCAACTAATTAATCGGACGGAACACTAGAGGTCGGAATCTTGGATATCAGCGAGCTTCATCAGGTGCCGCTGCAAGCCGCGCTTAAGCGCGGTAGCGCCGTGAACCGGCACTGAGACGCGAACGTCCGTCCCCGACTTCGCATAGATTCGGTGACTTCCGCTGGTACGCATCAACCTCCATCCCCGCAACTCCAACACGCGGCAAAATTGCTTCCCGCTGACCGTCTTCACACGGCGATCTCGACGATTCGGTCGCTACCGGAGGTGGGAATATCGCGGACATCCACCGAGAGGCAGCCTTCGACGGCCTCATAGAGGTTGCTCAGCAGTTCCTCGAAGGTCTCGCCCTGCGTCGCACAGCCGGGGATCGCGGGCACCTCGGCCCAGTATCCCCCATCTTCCGCCTCATGCACGATCACCTTCAGCTTCATGGCTCGCTCCTCGCGGATTCCGCCCTGCCGGCGGGCTCGGGGGACCGCGCCATGATACCAACGTGCCCCTGATCCGGGTATAGGGACGCCATGAAGCCTGCGCCCTTCGATTATCTGCGGCCCGACGACGAGGAGGAGGCGCTGGAGGCCCTCGCCGAGGCGGGGGACGACGCGCGGCTGCTCGCCGGTGGCCAGACCCTGATGCCGATGCTCAACATGCGGCTGGTGGAGCCGGCGGTGCTGATCGATATCTCGCGGCTGGCGGGGCGCGCCGGTATCAGCGACGACGGGAGCCACATCGAGGTCGGCGCAGCAGCGACCCAGGCCGATCTGGAAGCCTGGCCCGCGCTTGGCCGGCGCGCGCCGCTCTTGGCCCAGGCGCTGCCGTTGCTCGGCCATGTCCAGACCCGGAGCCGGGGCACGGTGTGCGGCTCCATCGCCTTCGCCGATCCGAGCGCGGAGCTGCCGCTCTGCCTGGCCGTGCTGGGGGGCGAGGTCGTGTTGCGCTCCCGCGCCGGCGAGAGGACGCTGCCCGCCGCCGAGTTCCAGACCGGGATGCTGTCCACCGCGTGCCGCGAGGACGAGATGGTGGCGGCGGTGCGCTTCCCTGCCACCGAGCCGGGCGCGGGCTACGCCTTCACCGAGTTCGCGCGCCGGCACGGGGACTTCGCCATCGTCGCCGTTGCCGCCATCGCGCAGGCGAAGGGCATCAGAATCGGTGTGGGCGGTGTCGCCGAGAAGCCGGTGGTGGAGGAGTGGCCGCTTCTCGCGGGCGGCGCGCTCGACGATGCGCTCAACGCGCTGGCCTGGTCGCTGGATGCCGCCGACGATGTCCACGCCAGCGCCCGCTACCGGCGCGAGCTGGTGCGGAATCTCGGCAAGCAGGTGGTGCGCGCGGCGCAGGAGGCGCGGCCATGAAACGGCTCTGCCAGGAGAGCCGCCATCGGGTGGCGCTCACCCTCAACGGCCGCGAGGCAAGTGGCTGGGCCGAGCCGCGCATGCTGCTGAGCGATTTTCTGCGCCACGAGCTCGGCGCCACCGGCACCCACGTGGGCTGCGAGCATGGCGTCTGCGGCGCCTGCACTGTGCGCCTCGACGGCGCCCCGGCGCGCGCCTGCCTGACGCTCGCGGTGCAGGCAGAGGGCCGGCGCGTGGACACGGTGGAGGGGTTGGCGCCGGAGGGTGAGCTGAACGACCTGCAGAGGGCGTTCCGCCGCCACCACGCGCTGCAGTGCGGCTTCTGCACCGCCGGCATCCTGATGTCCCTCGACGCCTGGCTCGAAAGCCGGCCCGCACCGGACGAAGGCGAAGTCCGGGCGCTGCTCAGCGGCCATCTCTGCCGCTGCACCGGCTATTCGGGGATCGTCGCGGCGGCGCTGGACGTCGCCGAAGCGCGGCGGCGCGAGGACGATCCATGACCGACTTGGGTCGCACGCTGATCGCGGCGGCGGAGCGGTCCCCGCGTGCGCTTGCCGTGGTCGATGGCGAGCGGCGTTTCGACTACGCCGCGTGGCTCGATACGGCCGCGCGCCTTGCCGCTGGCATCGGCGGCCTTGGGCTCGGGCGCGGCGACCGGCTCGCGGTCATCATGCAGAACCGCTGGGAGATGGCCGCGCTCCACTGGGCGTGCCAGCTCGCGGGCGTTGTCGTGGTGCCGCTCAACTGGCGGAGCAGTGCGGAGGAACTGGATTACTTTCTCAAGGATTCGGGGGCCGCGGCCCTGGCCTTCGACGAGTCCGCCGCAGCCGCCGTCGCGGGCTCTGCCTGCGCCGCCCGGCTCAGCCGTATCGGGGTCGGCGATGCGCCCGGCGGCACGGTTGATTTCGGTGACCTGCTGGCGGCGCCGGCGGAGGCCACGCCGCGCGCAGGCGAAGACGATCTCTCGCTCATGCTCTACACCTCGGGCACCACAGGGCGCGGCAAGGGCGTGCCGCGCACGCACCGCGCCGAGCGTGCCTCGGCGCTCGCCCACGTCGCGCAGAGCTGCTATCGCGCGGGCGAGCGCACGCTCGGCGTCATGCCGCTCTACCACACCATGGGCGTGCGCTCGCTGCTCGCGATGACGCCGGTGGGCGGTGCCTTCGTCTGCCAGCATCGCTTCGACGCGGCCGGTGCGCTGCGGCTGATCGAGGCCGAGCGGATCACCGCCCTCTACCTGGTGCCGACGCTCTACTACGACCTGCTGGGGGCTCCGGGGTTCGACGGCGCCGATGTCTCCACGGTGCGCAAGCTGGGCTTCGCCGGCGCGCCGATGGCAGAAGGCTTGCTGCGCCGGGTCGCCGAAGCCTTCCGGCCCGAGCTCTTCGTCAACCACTACGGCTCGTCGGAAATATACACCTTCACCATCGACCAGGACGCGGCGGCCAAGCCGGGCTCGGCGGGCAAGGCCGGCATCAATCAGCGCATCCGCGTGGTCGAGATCGGCACGGACGATCCGGAGCGCACCGTCGCCGCAGGCGTCGAGGGCGAGGTGATCGCGAGCCTGGAGAGCGAGGAGGCCTTTGCCGGCTACTGGCAGCGGCCGGACGCGGACGCGCGCGCGCTGAAGCGGGGCTGGTATTTCACCGGCGATGTCGGCTATTGCGACGGCGACGGCGATCTCTTCGTGACGGGGCGGGTCGACGACATGGTGATCACCGGCGGCGAGAACGTGCTGCCCGCCGAGATCGAGAGCGTGCTCTCGGTCCACCCGGCGGTGGCGGAGGCGGCGGTCGCGGGGCTCGCGGACGAACGCTGGGGGCAGAAGGTCGCGGCCTTCGTGGTGCGAAGCGGCCCGGTGGACGGGGCGATGCTCGACGCCCATTGCCGGGCCTCGGTGCTGGCCGACTTCAAGCGGCCGCGCGCGTACGTCTTCGTCCGCGCCATCCCGAAGTCCCCGGTGGGCAAGGTGCTGCGGCGCAAGCTGATCGCGGGCGAGTACGACGAGGACAGTGAGTGCGGGGGCGGGAGAGGCGCGTGACAACCAAGAGTCCCTTCGACGATCTCGACGGCTTCCGGGTGGAGGTCGACCGCGCGGCGGCGCGGGCCGACATCGTGCTCGACCGCCCGCCGCTCAACGTCGTCCGCATGCCGCAGCGGGACCAGCTTGCCGCCGTCTTCGCCGCGCTCGACACCGACGAGGCCGTGCGCGTGATCGTGCTACGGGCCGAGGGAAAACACTTTTCCAGCGGCGGCGATATCCCCGGCTTCATGACGCGCACGCCCGAGCAGCTCGCGGTGTTGGCGCGCAACGTCGCCGCGCCCGAGCGCTGCCGCCAGCCGGTGATCGCGGCGATCCACGGCTACTGCTTCGGCGTCGCCTTCGAGCTGTCGCTGGCCTGCGACTTCCGCATCGTGACGGAGAACGCGCTGCTCGGCCTGCCAGAACAGCGCATCGGCATGATCCCGGGCTCGGGCGGCTCGGCGCGGCTGGCGCGGATGATCGGCATCGGGCGCACCAAGGATATGGTGATGCGGGCACGGCGGCTAACGGGCGCGGAGGCGCATGCCTGGGGCATCACGCTCGACTGCGTGCCGGAGGATCGGCTTGCGGCCGCGACCGACGCGCTGGTGGACGAGCTCACGGCCTTCTCGCCCCTCGCCCAGCGCACCGCGAAGAAGCTCCTCAACGAGGCCGAGGACGCGCCGCTGCACGTGGCCATCGCCCTCGAAGGCGAGGCCTATGGTAGGCTGCGCTCATCGGCCGACTTCGCGGAAGGCGTCGCTTCCTTCACCGAAAAGCGCAAGCCGGTCTTCAAGGGAGAGTAGCGGTCGCATGGACGACGCACCGCCCCCCGCGGCGACGAGCGCCGACACGGACGTGTCGGAAGTCTCCGCCGCGACCGCCCGCCTCCGGCGCTTTCACCTCGATCCGGTGGGCGGAATCGCCGGCGACATGTTCGCCGCAGCGCTGCTCGATGCCCGCCCGGACCTTGCCGACGGCCTGCGCGCAGCGCTTGCCGGGCTGGACTTGCCTGCCTCTGTCGAGATCGCCATCGACCCGCACCGGGATTCGGCCCTGGCTGGTGTGCGCTTCAAGGTGACGGCGCCCGAGGACGACGGGCACGGCCATGTGCGGCTGGCGGAGGTGCGCGCGCGGCTCGAGGCCGCCCGCATCGAGCCCGCCCTGCGGTCGCGGGCGCTCGCGATCTTCGTGTTGCTCGCCGAGGCCGAAGGCGCGGTGCACGGGATGGACCCGGCGGAGGTCACCTTTCACGAGGTGGGCGCGTGGGATGCGACCGTCGATATCGTCGCGGCCGCCTACCTGATCGAGGCGCTGGGCCCGGCCCGCTGGTCCGTCGGTCCCGTTCCGCTCGGCTCGGGCCGGGTGCGCTGCGCCCACGGCCTGCTGCCGGTGCCGGCGCCCGCCGTGGTGCATCTCCTGCGGGGACTGGTCACGCACGACGACGGCATCGAGGGCGAGCGGGTGACGCCCACCGGCGCAGCCATTCTCAGGCATCTTGCGCCGGACCCGGTGCCGACACGGGAGCCGGAGACGCTGGCAGGCGTCGGCACAGGCTTCGGCAGCCGTACCCTGCCTGGCCTCAGCAACGTGCTGCGAGTCCTGGAGTTCGTGCCCGTCGCGCCGGCCGTCCAGCAGCAACAGGTCGCGGTGCTGCGCTGCGAGATCGACGACCAGACGCCGGAAGACCTCGCGTTGGGTCTCGACCGCCTGCGGGCGCACCCCGGCATCCTCGATGTCCTGCAGTGGCCGGCATACGGCAAGAAGGGCCGCATGGTGGCCGCGGTCCAGGTGCTTGCCGAGGCGGACGCGCTCGACGAGGCGCTCGATGCGGTCTACGACGAGACCACCACGCTCGGCGTGCGCTGGTCCACGGTTGCCCGCAGGGTGCTTGCGCGGGATACGGCCTCGCACAGCGACGCGCTCGGCACGGTCCGGGTGAAGCGCGCGCGCCGGCCGGCGGGCACCGTGACCGCCAAGGCGGAGCTCGACGACCTCGCAGGCAGCGCGGGCCATGCGGCGCGCGAGGAGCGCCGGCGCGGCGCGGAGGCAGCGGTGCGCGGACGGAGCGGCGATGACTGAGCCGGCTTCCTCATGCGTCGATGCGCTGGGCGCGGTGCTCGACGGCATCGGCCGGGCCGCGGTCGCGGTCAGCGGCGGGGTGGACAGCATGACGCTGGCCCTGCTCGCCGGACGCCGCCTGGGCCGAGAGAGCGCGATGTTCCACGCCGTCTCGCCGGCGGTGCCGCCGGAAGCGACCGAGCGGGTGCGCGCCTTCGCCGCGCGGGAGGGATGGCGGCTCACGGTGCTCGATGCCGGCGAGTTCGACGATCCCGCCTACCGCGCGAACCCGGCGAACCGCTGCTATTACTGCAAGACCAACCTCTACGGCGCGCTCGCCGCCAGCACCGACGCCACGCTGCTCTCCGGCACGAACCTGGACGATCTGGGCGACTGGCGGCCGGGTCTCAAGGCTGCCGGGGAGCACGGCGTGCGCCATCCCTTCGTCGAGGCCGGCATCGACAAGGCGGGGGTCCGCGCCATCGCGGCGGACCTGGGGTTCGAGGACCTGTCGCAGCTGCCGGCCGCGCCCTGCCTCTCCAGCCGCGTCGAAACCGGGCTTCGGGTGGAGGCGGACGACCTCGCCTCGATCCACGCTGCCGAGCGCTATCTCGCGCGGCAGTTACGGCCGTTGGAGCCCGAGACGGTGCGCTGCCGCAGCCGCAAGACCGGCATCGTGATCGAGCTCGACGCGCCGACCCTCGATGCGCTGAGCGAGAACCGCCGCGCCGCGCTCGGCGACACCGTCGCCGCCATGTTCGCCGCGGGCGAAGAAGCCCGGCCGGTGAGCTTCGCCCCCTACCGGGTGGGCAGCGCCTTCCTGAGGCCCGCGCAGCCGGCGTGAGCACGCCCACCGCCATCACCCTCGATCTCGAACGCCGCGCGCGCATCGGCATCGAGGAGGCCGTGCTCTGCGAGAGCAAGACGGCGGAGCAGCTAGCGGACATCCTCGCGCGGGCGGAGGAGGCGGAGCGGAGCCTGCTGCTGACCCGCCTCCGCGCGGCCCAGCGCGACGCCCTGCCCGCGGCGCTGGCCGAGCGAATCGACTACGAGCCGCTGTCGCGCACCGGCGTCTTCGGCACGGTCGCGGCACTTGCCGGCGAGGCGCGGGTCGCGATCGTCTCCGCCGGGACCTCGGACCAGCCGGTCTGCCGCGAGGCCGCCCGCACCCTCGCCTATCACGGCCACCCCTCGGCGGAGATCGGCGACGTGGGGGTCGCGGGCCTCTGGCGGCTGATGGACCGGATCGACGAGATCAGGGCCTTTCCCGTCGTCATCGTGGTTGCCGGCATGGACGCGGCGCTGCCCTCGGTGGTGGGCGGGCTGGTGCCGGGCCTGGTGATCGCGGTGCCGACTTCGACCGGTTACGGCGTCGCGAGCGGCGGGTCAGCAGCAATGATGGCGATGCTCGCCTCCTGCGCTCCGGGCGTGGCGGTGGTCAATATCGACAACGGCTACGGCGCCGCCTGCGCCGCGCTGCGGGCGCTCCCGCTGCTCGCTTCCGAGAATTAACCAGCGAGGGCGCGAGCGGCGGCGGTGCGCTCGTGCAGCCCGCGCAGCGCGCGCAGCTCGTCCGCAGTCGGTGCCGGGGTCACGGTGAGGTCGTCGGCGACCTTGAGCGGCCAGCCGGTGGCGGCCAGCACGTCGTCGAGTTCAACGCCCGGATGGGTGTGGGTGAGAACCAGCTCGCGGCTCTCCGCATGGGGTTCGAGCACGCCGAGATCGGTGATGACCGTGCTGGGCCCCCGGCCGGGGAGACCCGAACGCTCGCGCCAGTCGCCGCCGGTCAGGTGGCCGGCCGAGGTCACGAACTCCACCTTCTCGACGAAGCCGCGCTTCGACTGGCGCATGATGACGAAGACCTCACCGGCAAGCCCGGCGATCTCCGGCGCACCACCGGCGCCGGGAAGGCGGGTTCTGGGCTGCGCGTAATCGCCGATCACGGTCGTGTTGATGTTGCCGAAGCGGTCGATCTGCGCCGCGCCGAGGAAGCCCACCGTGATGCGCCCGCCCTGCAGCCAGTAGCGGAAGATCTCGGCGGTGGAGACCACGAAGTCGGCGGTCTCGGCAAGCTCGCTGTCGCCGATGGAGAGGGGGAGCACGGCGGGCTTCGCGCCGACGGTGCCGGACTCGTAGATCAGCACGGCGTCCGGCGCATGGCTGGCGCGGGCGAGGTTGGCAGCAGCGCTCGGCAGGCCGATACCCACGAAGCACACCGTGCCGTTATCGATGAGCCGCGCCGCGGCGACGGTCATCATCTCGTCGGAGGAGAAGGGTTGCTCGGTCATGGGCGCAGTCATAGCCGCGCAGAGCCCGACTTAGAAGGGGCGAATTCGGCCGCGCGCGGTGCCGCCCTTGCCCGGGCTCGGCCGTTGCGATAGGGAGACGAGCGAGCGGCGGATGCGGCGCGCCGCGCACGGCGGGACGAGGGGCGGTGGCGCTGCTCACGGTCGAGAATCTGACCAAGATCTTCACGGTCGGCAAAGACGAGGACCTGATCGCGGTCAACAACGTCTCGTTCACGCTCGAGCGCGGCGAGACGCTGGGCTTGGTCGGCGAGAGCGGCTCGGGCAAGACCACGGTGGGCCGCTGCGTGCTGCGCCTGATCGAGCCCACCGAGGGGCGGATCGCGCTCGGCGACCAGCAGATCAGCGAGCTCGACCCGGCCGGGCTCAGGGCGCTCCGGGCACGGATGCAGCTCGTCTTCCAGGACCCCTTCGGCTCGCTCAACCCCAGACTCACGGTCTACCAGACGGTGGACGAGCCGCTCGCGCTGCACGACGTAGGGCGCGCCGAGCGCAGGCCCCGGGTCGGCGCGATGCTGGAGCGCGTGGGGCTCGGCAGCGACGTCTTCAACTACTATCCGGCGGACCTGACCGCGAGCGAGCAGCAGCGGGTGGGGATTGCGCGCGCGCTGGTCACCGAGCCCGAGTTCGTGGTGCTCGACGAGCCGACCTCGATGCTCGACCCCTCGGCGCGGGCCGAAATCCTGGACCTGCTCAAGGCAATCCAGAACGAGACCGAGACCGCCTACATCTTCATCTCCCACGACCTGACCTCGGTCGCCAAGATCAGCCACCGCATCGCGATCATGTACCTCGGCCACATCGTCGAGCACGCGCCCACCGACATCATCATGGAGAGCCAGCGCCACCCCTACAGCCGCGCGCTGCTCTCTGCCGTGCTCTTCCCCGATCCGCACCGCCGGCCCGACCCCTACGTGATCGAGGGCGAGATTCCGACGGCGATCAACCCGAAGCCGGAATGCCCGCTCTACGGCCGCTGCCCGATCCGCGAAGACGCCTGCCAGGACGCGGTGCCGCCGCTGGTGGAGGTGGAGGCGATGCACTATTCCGCCTGCCGGCGCTGGGACGACGTCGCGGCCTCGATGGCGGACGCACGCGGTGCTGCGTAGCGCATCGCGGCACCCGAGTCGCACTCCATCCGCCCTAATTTCGCCCTCGCCAAAATTTGAACGAGCGCTTGTTTCAATTTTCTTCTAATATCCGGCCGCGTGGCGCGACGCGCGCGCCTGCGCGCGCGGGCCGACCCTGCGGTGCAGAGGGAGACTGAGGAGAGACGACATGACCTTGGGTGACATCACGAGACGCGGCCTCGCGGTCGCGGCCACAGCAGCGCTCGCCGCGCTGGTGGCAGCGGCCCCGCCGAAGCCGGCCGCCGCAAATCAGGACACGATGGTAATCGCCATCGGCGCCCTGCCGCAGGGCATCGACCTCGACAAGCACGTGAGCCCGCAGACCTGGAGCATGGGCGCGCAGGTGTTCGAGGACGGGATGAACTGGGAGTCGATCGACTTCCCCTTCTCGACCGGCGATGCCTGGGACCCCTCTACCATCCCGGGCTTCATGTATCCCGACTACATGGGTCAGAAGACCCTGGTGCCGGGCATCATCGAGAAGTGCGAGATGCAGCCGGACGGCCTGCGCGCCGTCTACCACCTGCGCAAGGGCGTGATCTCGCCCTGGGGCAACGAGTTCACCGCCGACGACGTGCTATGGCGGATCGAGCGCGGCAAGGCCACGCAGGCGATCAACAACTTCCTTGAGTTCCTGCTCAGCATGCCGGGCCAGACCATCGACCCGCCGGAGAACGGCGGCTACACGAAGATCGACGATTATACCGTCGAGCTCACCTCGTCCCGGCCCATGCCGCTCGCCTGCAAGGGGCTGACCAACTATTACAACGCTTGGCTCGACTCCACCGAGATCATGAGCCACGCCACCGAGGAGGATCCCTGGGGCGACAAGTGGGTCGCCACCAATGGCGGCGGCTTCGGCGGCTACCGGGTGACCGAATGGAGCGCCGGCAAGCGCGTCGTCATGGAGGCCAACGAGGACTACTGGCGCGGCGCGCCGGAGATCAAGCGCATCATCTACCTGGTGGTGCCGGAATCGGCCAACCGCGTGGCACTGCTCAAGCAGGGCAAGGTGCACATGGCGGAGGGCCTGTCGCCGGACGAGATCGTGTCGCTTGCGGACGATCCGAATGCGCGGGGCGTTGCCGTACGCGGCAACCAGTCCATGTGGATGATGATCAACAACACGCTGCCGCCCTACGACAACGTGAAGGTGCGCCAGGCGATGAATCACCTCATCAACCAGGAGGCGATCATCCGCGACATCTACCACGGCATGATGAACGCGTGGCAGGGCGTGATGCCCAGCACCTATCCGGGCTACGAGGGGCACCTGAAGTACGACTTCAACCCGGAGAAGGCCAAGGCGCTCCTCGCCGAGGCGGGCTACCCCGACGGCTTCGACGCCGAGCTCTCGTTCGACGCGGCCGTGGCGGCGATGGAATCCATCGGCGTCCTGCTGCAGAGCGACTTCAGGAAGGCCGGCATCAACCTCTCGCTGCGGAAGCTGCCGACCGCTGCGAACTCGGACAACGTGATGAGCAAGCAGGGCTCGCTCGCGCTCTGGACGGACATGCCGATTCAGCCCGACATCAACTACGCGCTGAAGCTGGTGTGGCCGACCAACGCGCTGGTCAACTACCACAACTTCTCCGACGCGAAGGTCGACCAGGTGCTTCAGGACGGCCAGGGCGTGGTGGACCCGGATGGGCGCATCGCAGCGCACGCCGGCATCCAGGAGTATATCCACGACCTCGCGCCGCTGGGCTGGATCGGCGAGCACTATTTCGCCGTCGGCCTCTCGCGCAAGGTCAGCAACTTCCGCTGGTACACGACGCAGTACTATCACGTGGCGGAAATGAGCATCGCCGACTGACGGCGAGACTGTAGAGCGTCCCTCGGGACTAGCGCCGATGACGGCGCCCGGCCGGGGCGGCGGGTTCCTCCCGCCGCCCCGGCTTTCGTACCCGCCTCTGGCCTCGGCCAGGCGTGACGCGCCTGCCGGGCGCGGCGTCGCAGGCTAGGCAGGCGCGGCCATGCGTCTCGCACTTTATATCGGACGTCGCTTCCTCTTCCTGATTCCCCAGGTCTTTCTGATCTCGTTCATCACCTTCGTGCTGGTGCGGCTGCTGCCGGGCGATCCCGCGCGCCTTTCGCTAGGCCCGCTTGCGCCCGAATCCTCGGTCGAGGCGCTGCGCGCCAAGATGTACCTGGACCGGCCGATCCCCGAGCAATACGTGATCTGGCTGGAGAACGCCTTTCAGGGCGATCTCGGCGCGTCCTGGGTCAACAACACCGAGGTGATCGACGATCTGGTTCAACGCATCCCGGTGACCCTGGAGCTGATCTTCCTCTCGCTGCTCGTCGTCTTCCTGGTGCTCGTCCCGCTCGCCATCATCACCGCGAGCCGCACCCGGAACTGGATCGTGCGAATCTTCCAGAACATCACCTTCGGCTACGGCATGCTGGCCGGCGCGCTGCCGGACTTCCTGCTCGGCCTAGTGCTGATCTTCTTCCTCTTCGCGGGCGCTGCGGGGCTGATGCCGGCAGAGATTCTGCCGGGCCCGGAGGGGCGGCTCGGCATTCTCGACTTCGAACCGCCCTTCGTGACCGGCTCGATCCTGATCGACTCGCTGATCGCAGGCGACATGGAGATCTTCTGGTCGGGCCTGATGCACCTGATCATGCCGGTCTTCACCCTCTCCTTCGTCTACGGCGCGCCGATCTTCAAGATGCTGCGCAGCCAGATGGAAGGCGCTCTCAAGGCCGACTACACGACCTATGCGGAGGCCGTGGGCCTCGCGCCCACGATCGTGCTCACGCGGGCCGCCCGGGTTGCCGCCGGGCCGACGCTGGTGATTACCGGCGTCGTGGTGATGTTCCTGCTCGGCGGCGCGGTGCTGGTGGAGCGGGTGTTCAACTACGTCGGGCTCGGGCAGTACGCGATCAACGGCATCGTCACCGCCGATTACGCGCCGATCCAGGGTTTCGTCTGCTTCGCTGCGATCTTTACGATGCTGGTCTATCTCGCCGTGGACCTGATCCACTTCGCGATGGACCCCCGCATCAAGATCGGCGGAACCCAGGCCTAGGGGCGGCGCGGGATGTTCTGGCTCCGCATCAGGCGCACACTCTGGGCGCTGCCGAAATGGCAGCTCGCCGTGCTGGTGATGTTCTTCGGGTGGATCTTCCTCACCATCTTCGGCCCTTATCTCGCGCCCTTCCCCACCGAGGTCGCCGAGCCCACCACCCGCCTGCTGCCACCCAGCGGCACCTACCCCTTCGGCACCGACGAGAACGGAATCGACATCTTCTCCCGCGTGCTGGCGGCGCCCCGCACGGACGTGGTGATCGGCGTCGTCGCCACCGCGATCTCGGTCTTCATCGGCACGCCGCTCGGCGTCATCGTCGCGCTCTACGAGAGCCGGGGCGGCGCGGGGTCTACCGCGTTCGCCGAGACCTTCATGCGCGTGCTGGAGGTGATCCAGTCGTTCCCCGTGTTCGTCTTCGCGATGGTGCTGGTCGCGGTCTTCGGCGGCAGCGTCACCAACATCATCATCGCCATCGCTTTCGTTAACACGCCGGTCTTCGTGCGCATCGTGCGCTCGGACGTGCTCTCGCTGGTGCAGCGACCCTTCGCCGAAGCCGCGCGCGCCGTCGGCAACCGCGAGGTGCGCATCGGCTTCCGCCACGTGCTGCCCAACGCGCTGCCGACGGTGATCGTACAGGTCTCGGTGACGGTGGGCTTCGCCATTCTGCTCACCGCAGGCCTGAGCTTCGTCGGCGCCGGCGTCAAGCCGCCGACGCCCGAGCTTGGCGCCATGATCGCGTCCGGCGCGAAGTTCCTGGAGATCGGGCAGTGGTGGGCCGCGTTCTTCCCGGGTATCGCACTCGGGCTGGTCGTCTTCTCCTTCGGCATTTTCGGCGAGATCATGACCCAGGTGATGGAGCCGCGCGCGGTCAGGCGCGAGACCGACCGCCGCCGCGAGCACGCGCTGGAGACGGGCGGCGACGAGCCCGAGGTGCCCGAAGCCCCCACCGTCACCGTCTCGCACATGAGCGAGCCGGTGCTCGCGGTCGAGCACCTGGGCGTCGCCGCCGTCGACTCGCGCCAGCCACTGCTGAGCGAAATCCATCTCGCGCTCGAGGCCGGCCACAGCATGGGGATCGTGGGCGAATCCGGCTCGGGCAAGTCGGTACTGGTGAAGGCGCTGCTGCAGCTCCTGCCGCCGGAGCTTGCCGTCACCTCGGGCTCCGTGCGCTACCTCGATCACGACCTGCTGACCATGAGCAAGGGCTCGATGCGGGCGATGCGGACGACGCAGATCGCGGCGATCCTGCCCAACGCGAAGTCGCAGCTGAACCCCCTCACCAACGTCGGCGACATGCTGCGCAGCGCCCTGCAGGCCCACGAGAAGATCAGCGCGAAGGAGGCGCAGGTCCGCTCGATCCAGCTTCTGGAGATGGTGGGCATCGTCGATCCGGCGCAGCGGCTGAGCGCCTTCCCCCACGAGCTGAGCGGTGGCATGGCCCAGCGGGTGTGCCTCGCCATGGCGCTGATGTACCGGCCCAAGCTGCTCATCGCGGACGAGCCGACCGCAGGGCTCGACGTGACGATCCAGCGCCAGGTGCTCGACCTCACCCGCACGCTGGCCGAGGAGGCCGGCACGGCACGTCTCCTGATTACCGGCGACCTTGGCATCGCCGCGCATTACTGCGACACCGTCGCGGTGATGCAGGCAGGCAGGATCGTCGAGATCAACGAGACCGACCGCCTGTTCGACGCCCCACGCCATCCCTATACCCAGCATCTGCTGGATTGCGTGAGAGTGTAATCCGGGACGAAGGGCGGCGAGACGACAAGCGAAGCGGACGAGACGACCATGACGCGACATGTGGAGATCGCGGGCGGCGGGTTTACCGGGCTCGTCATGGGAACGGCGCTGGCCCAGGCCGGCTGGACCGCGCGAGTTCACGAACGCACGGAGGAGATCCGCGCCTTCGGCGCCGGCATCTGGATCTGGGACAACGGCGTGCGTGTGCTCAAGGCCATCGGCGCGGCGGACGACGCGCTGGAGGGCTGCACCGAGGCACCGACCTACATCAGCCGCGACGCCAAGGGACGCTACATCGACGAGGTGCCCTTCGCACCCATCACCAGCACCGACCGCTCACGCATGTTCTGCATCACGCGCCAGCAGCTCCTGGCCGCGATCCTGGGCGCGGCGCAGCGCGCGGGCGTGGAGATCATTACCCGCTCGCAGGCGACCGGTGCGAAGGCCGACGGCACACTCATCACCGAGGGCGGGCGCGAGTGGCCGGCGGACCTGGTCATCGGCGCGGACGGGATCAACTCCAACGTGCGGGACTCGCTGGGCCTGCTGAAGAGCCGCAAGCCCCACGTGGACGGCGCCATCCGCGTGCTCGTGCCGCACGAGCCGGGCTACGCCGATACCGAGGAGGGCCGCACCATCCGCGAGTGGTGGAAGGGCTACCGGCGGGTGCTCTACACGCCCTGCAACCGCGACGTGTTCTACCTCTGCTTCACCATGCTCGCGCGAGATGCGGAGGCATCCCAGATTCCCCTGCCGCGCGCCGTCTGGACCGAGTCCTTCCCGCACCTCGAATCGATGATCAGCCGGGTGCCGGACGAAGGCCGCTACGACCGCTTCGAGACCATCAAGCTCAACGCCTGGAGCAAGGGCCGGGTGGCGATTGTGGGCGATTCCGCGCATGCGATGTCGCCGGGGCTGGGCCAGGGCTGCGGCACGGCGATCTCGAACGCCCTCTCGCTCGCCAACATGCTGCGCGAATCCGATGATATCGAGCAGGCTCTGCGGCGTTGGGAGAGGCGCCAGCGCTCGATCTCGGAGCACACGCAGCTCTGGTCGACGATCACCTGGCCGCTCACGCTCTGGCCGCACTGGGCAGCGCGGATCTACTACAACATGCCGATCCTGCATCCCTGGATGCTGAAGCAGCGGCGCAAGCCGTCTGAGTTCTACGCCTACGGCACCGAGACGCAGGTGCGCTGGATGCCGCCTCACATGCGCGCACAGACCGAGGCGGCTGCGTAGACGGGACGGCGAGGCGCGGGGAGAGCATGGCGCGACACGCGGAGATCGCAGGCGGCGGGTTCACCGGCCTTACCATCGGCGCGGTGCTGGCCCAGGCCGGCTGGACCGTGCGCGTGCACGAGCGCACGCCGGAGATCCGCGCCTTCGGTGCGGGCATCTGGATCTGGGACAACGGCGTGCGTGTGCTCAAGGCCATAGGCGCCGCCGACCACGCACTCGACGGCTGTACCGAGGCGCCGACCTACATCAGCTGGGACGCCAGGGGCCGCTACATCGACGAGGTGCCCTTCGCCCCGATCACCAGCACCGACCGCTCGCGCATGTTCTGCATCACCCGCCAGCAGCTCCTGAGCGCGATCCTGGGCGCGGCGGAGCGCGCAGGCGTCGAGATCGTGACCGGCTCCACGACGACCGGCGCGCGGCCGGACGGCACGCTGATCACCGAGGACGGGCGCGAGTGGCCGGCGGACCTGGTCGTCGCTGCGGACGGGATCAACTCCAAGGTGCGCGACTCTCTCGGGTTGTTAAAGAGCCGCAAGCCCCACGTGGACGGCGCGATCCGCGTACTCGTGCCGCACGAGCCGGGCTATGCCGACACCGAGGAGGGCCGCACGATCCGCGAGTGGTGGAAGGGCTATCGCCGGGTGCTCTACACGCCGTGTACCCGCGAGGTCTTCTATCTGGCCTTCATCATGCTCGCGCGCGACACCGAGGCGTCGCGGCTGCCCCTGGCGAAAGAGCTCTGGACCGAGGCCTTCCCGCACCTCGAATCGATGATCGACCGAGTGCCGGACGAGGGGCGCTACGACCGCTTCGAGACGATCAAGCTGAAGGCCTGGAGCAAGGGCCGGGTGGCGATCGTGGGCGATTCGGCGCACGCCATGTCGCCGGGGCTCGGCCAGGGCTGCGGCACGGCGATCTCCAACGCCCTCTCGCTCGCCAACATGCTGCAGGAATCCGATGACATCGATCAGGTGCTCGCGCGCTGGGAGGCACGCCAGCGACCGATCTCGGAGCACACCCAGCTCTGGTCGACGATCACCTGGCCGCTCATTCTCTGGCCGCACTGGGCGGCGCGGATCTATTACAACATGCCGATCCTGCACCCCTGGATGCTGAAGCAGCGGCGCAAGCCGTCGGAGTTCTACGCCTACGGCACCGAGACGCAGGTCCGCTGGATGCCGCCCTACCTGCGCAAAGAGACAGGAACCGTGGCATAACAGGCCTCGGCGAGCGCGCGACCAAGCACGCTTGCGGATTGCGGGGGCATCGGCTCATGAGCGACGACGATGATCGTGTGGGATCAATGCTCAACCCGCCGCACCTGGGTGCGCTGATCCGCGAGAGCATGGAAGAGGTCGGCTGGAGCGTTACCGAGGCGGCGGGCCGCCTGGGCTGCGAGCGCGGCACGCTGTCACGACTGCTGAATGGCAGGGCCGGAGTCTCGGCGGCCATGGCGCTGGCGCTGGAAGACATCGGCTGGGGCACCGCCGAGCACTGGATGCGGATGCAGGCGAGCTACGAGTTGGCGCAAGCACGACGGGAGCGAGCAGCCGCAGGTCAGACCGCAAGAAGTGGGGTCGCCTGAGGCGGCTTTGCACTTTTCTGCGGTGGGCACTATGGGCGCCGCCGCCGGCAGCGGGTGGATCAGGCGCGGCGCCGGGCCTGGTCGACGCAGGCGAGTGCGGCCATGTCGAGGATGGCGTCAGTGTCGATCCGGTGCTTGGCGTAGAGCGCGGGAATATCGCCGGACTCGCCGAAGCCCGTGACGCCGAGGGGATAGGCGCGGTGGCCGGCGACCGTGCCGAGCCAGGAGAGCGCCGCCGGGTGGCCGTCGAGCACGGTGATGAGCGCAGCGTCGGGCGGCAGCCTGCCAAGCAGGGTTCCGGCGTGGGTCGGCAGCACCGCCTCGCCCCGTGCGCGGGCTTGGGTCGCGGCCGTCAGGTCGCCGTAGAGCCTGTCGGCGGAGGTGACGGCGAGCAGACCAACGCCCGGTATCTCGTCGGCCAGCACCGCGTGGGCCTCCTGCGCCTCGGGCGCGATGGCGCCGGAAAAGGCCAGCGCCAAGGGGGCGCCCGGGCCGGGCTCCACCAGCCAGTAGCCGCCGGCCAGGAGGTCGCGCCGGAGCGCCGCGTCGATCTCGCGCTCCGGCTGGTCGATGGTGCGGGTGGAGAGGCGGCAGTAAAGCGCGCCGCCGTCCGGTTCCTGCAGGTGGCCGAAGCCCCAGAGCATGATCTCGGCGACCTCGTCGGCGAAGGCCGGCTCGAAGGAGATGAGCCCCGGCTGACCCATGCCGAGCAGCGGCGTGCCGACCGACTGGTGCGCGCCGCCCTCGGGCGCGAGCGTGATGCCCGATGGCGTGCCGGCCAGCAAAAAGCGCGCATCCTGATAGCAGGCGTAGGTCAGCGCATCGAGGCCGCGCGCGATGAAGGGATCGTAGACCGTGCCCACCGGCAGCAGCCGGGCGCCGAAGAAGTCGTCGCTCAAGCCCAGCGCGGCGAGCAGGAGGAAGAGGTTGTTCTCCGCGATACCAAGCTCGATGTGCTGGCCGTTCCGGCTGAGCGTCCACTTCTGCATCGAGACCACCTTCTCGGAGCGGAAGACGTCCTCGCGGTCGGCGCGGTCGAAGATGCCGCGCTGGTTCACCCAGCCGCCGAGATTGGTGGAGACCGTGACGTCGGGCGAGGTGGTGACGATGCGCTCGGAGAGCGGGCTCTCGCCCTTGCCGAGCTCGTTGAGGATTCGGCCGAAGGCCTCCTGCGTGGACATGCGAGGGCCGGGGCGGAAGGGCAGCGCGTCGGGCAGCGGCACGGCCGGCGCCGAGTGCCGGCCCGGCTTGCGGTTGAAGGGCGCAGCCCCGATGAAGGTCTCCAGGGTCTCCTCGTCGAGCCCGAGGCCGGCGAAGCGGGACCATTCGGCGCCCTCGTCCACGTCCATCGCGGCTCGAAAATCGGCCATCTGCTCTTCGTTCATGATGCCGGCGTGATTGTCCTTGTGGCCGGCGAAGGGCAGCCCGAAGCCCTTGATCGTGTAAGCGATGAAGCAGTGGGGAAGGTCGGAATCGACCTCGCGCAGCGCCTCCAGCACCGCCTCCATGTCATGGCCCGCGAGATTGGTCATCAGGTCCTGCAGGCCGGCGTCGTCGTAGTCCGCGAGCAGCGCCTTCATGCCTGCGACGTGGCCGATGTCCTGGCCGAGGCGTTCGCGCCAGGCGGCACCGCCCTTGAAGGTGAGCGCGCAGTAGAGCTCGTTGGGGCAGTCGTCGATCCACTGGCGGAGCGCTTCGCCGCCGGGCTTGGCGAAGGCGGCCTGCTGGCGGAGGCCGTACTTCAGGATCACCACCTTCCAGCCCACCGCCTGGAAGAAGTCCTTGATCTTCTGGAAGAGGCGATCGGAGACCACACGATCCAGGCTCTGGCGGTTATAGTCGATGATCCACCAGAGGTTCCGCACATCGTGCTTCCAGCCCTCCAGCAGCGCCTCGAAGACGTTGCCCTCGTCGAGCTCGGCATCTCCCATGACGGCGATCATGCGGCCGGGCGGGCGCTGGTCGGGCGAGAGCTTGTGGAAGCGCACGTAGTCCTGGACCATGGAGGCGAAGAGCGTCATGCCCACCCCGAGCCCGACGGAGCCGGTGGAGATGTCGACGTCGTCGCTGTCCTTGGTGCGCGAGGGATAGCTCTGGGCGCCGCCCAAGGCCCGGAAGTCTTCGAGCTTCTCGCGGGTCTGATTGCCGAAGAGGTACTGGATCGCGTGGAACACCGGGCTCGCATGGGGCTTCACGGCGACCCGGTCGTTCGGCCCGAGCACGTCGAAATAGAGCGCCGTCATCAGCGTCGCCACCGAGGCGCAGGACGCCTGGTGGCCGCCCACCTTGAGCCCGTCGCGCACGGGGCGCAGATGGTTGGCGTTATGGACCATCCACGACGACAGCCACAGCACCTTGCGCTCGAGCGCGTTGAGGCAGGCGAGCGTCTCCGGCGCGACGGCCGGCCTGTTGACGAGCTGGCTCATGGGTCCTCCCCGATCGCAAGTCTAGCGCAGACCCACCGTCGCGGCCATCGCGGCGCCGGAAGGGGCCGGTGAGCAGGATGGCGCGCGACGACGACGCGGCAGCGCGGGAGGCCGCCGCCATCACGCTCGCGGAATACGACCAGATGGCGGAGGCCTACCGCCACGGCACCGCCGACCACGACGTGAGCCAGAACATTGCGGCCCTGCTCGACGCCATCGAGGGTGCGCCGCCTTACGCGATCCTCGATCTCGGCTGCGGGCCGGGCCGCGACCTGCGCGTCTTTACCGAACTGGGGCACGAGGTCACGGGGCTAGACGGCGCGGCCGAGCTGGTCGCCCTCGCCCGCGCCGAGACCGGCTGCGCGGTGCTGCTGCAGGATTTTTTGGCCCTCGACCTGCCGGCCGCGCATTTCGACGGGATCTTCGCCAACGCCTCGCTCTTCCACGTGCCGAGCAGCCAGATCGCGCGCGTGCTCGCCGACCTCGCGGCGGCGCTGAAGCCCGGCGGCGTGCTCTTCTGCTCCAACCCGCGCGGCGACAACCAGGAGGGCTGGGTCGGCGGGCGCTACGGCTGCTTCTACGACCTGGAGACCTGGCACGCGCTGGTCACCGGCGCGGGTTTCGTGGAACTGCACCACTACTACCGGCCGCCCGGACGGCCGCGCCACCAGCAGCCCTGGCTGGCCACCGTCTGGCGCAAGCCCGAGGCCATCCGGACGACAGCCTGACCTGATCGACCTTCACCGGGAGAGAGCCATGAGAGCACAGATCATCCCTGCGTGGGGCGGGGCCGAGAACTTCGAGGTCGCGACCCTGCCCGATCCCGCACCGGGCCCCGGCGAGGTTCTGGTGCAGATCGCCGCGAGCAGCGTCAACCCCGCCGATCACAAGCTGCGCCAGGCCGGCCCGCCGATCGCGCCGGAGCTGCCGGCGGTGCTCGGCTGCGACGCGGCGGGGCGGGTTCTGGCGGTGGGCGACGGTGTGGAGGGCTTCGCGCCGGGGGATGAGGTCTATGGCTGCGTCGGCGGCGTGCGCGGGGTGCCGGGCTGCTACGCCGAGATGATCGCGGCCGACGCGCGGCTGTTCGCGCCCAAGCCTGCGTCGCTCACGCTGCGCGAGGCGGCGGCGCTGCCGCTGGTGACCATCACCGCGTGGGAGGGGCTCGACCGGGCGGGTGTGCGAGCCGGGCAGTCGGTGCTGGTGCACGGCGGGGCGGGCGGGGTCGGCCACGTGGCGGTCCAGCTCGCGAAGGCGCGGGGCGCCGTGGTCTCCACCACCGTCTCCTCGGAGGAGAAGGCGGCGCTGGCCCGCAGCCTCGGCGCCGACCACACCATCGACTATCGGGCCGAGTCGGTGGACGACTATGTCGCGCGGCTGACCGGCGGCACGGGCTTCGACGTGGTCTATGACGCCACCGGCGGCAGCGACATCGCCTCGTCCTTCCAGGCGGCGCGGCTCAACGGGCAGGTCGTGACCATCGTCTCGATGTACGACGCCGACCTCACGCCCATGCACATCAAGGGGCTCACGCTCCACGTGGTCTTCATGCTGATCCCGATGCTGCACGATGTGGACCGCGCCGAGCACGGGCGCATCCTGCGGGAGGCCGCAGCGCTGGCCGATGCCGGCGGGCTCCGCCCGCATCTGGACCCGAAGCGATTCGACTTCGCCTCGGTCGCCGACGCCCATCGTCACCTCGAAGGCGGGCATGCCGTGGGCAAGGTGGTGATCGACGTGGCGGAAAGGCTGGCGTAGTCCGCCATTCTCGCATCGGACCATGGTGCGGTGGACGGCGGGGGCGGAGGGCGCAACATGCCGGCATGAGGCGTGTGACCCCTCTGACCGGACCGGTCCGGCGACCCGGACGTTGCGGGCGTATCGCAGCTGACTCGATCTGCCCCTCAAACAACTGCGAATCACTCCCTCCGCGGCCCCCTTTTGCGCCGCCTTGGCCCGCCATGAACCGCTTTGAGCCGGAATAAGCCGGAATAGGCCGCCGAGACAGGTTTGGACTTGTCCGCGCCGGGCCGGCGGCGCTCACCGGTGGCCTGAGGGTAGGGCGAAGCCTTACAATGGAGCGATCCAACAGGACGGCGGATGGCGGGCCATGATCTTTCGCCAGCTCTATCACATGACCTCGGGCACCTATACGTACCTGCTGGGCGGCCGCGCGGGCGGCGAGGCGCTCATCATCGACCCCGTGCAGGAGCAGGTGGAGCGTTACCTGACGCTGCTCGACGAGCTCGATCTCACCCTCGCCAAGGTCGTGGACACCCACGTCCACGCCGACCACATCAGCGGCATGCCGGATCTCCGGGACCGCACGAAGTGCGTCACCGTGATAGGCCGGGAGGCGCCGGTGGACGTGGTCTCGATGCGGGTCGGCGACGGCGACCCGGTCGAAATCGAGGGGGTCAGCCTGCGCGCGCTGCACACGCCGGGCCACACGGCCGAGTCCTACAGCTTCGCCATGGAGGACCGCGTCTTCACCGGCGACACGCTGCTGATCCGGGGCACCGGCCGCACCGACTTCCAGAACGGCGACCCGCTGCAGCAGTACGACTCGCTCTTCAACAAGCTGCTTACGCTGCCCGACGAGACGCTGGTCTACCCCGGCCATGACTACAAGGGCGACACGGTGAGCACAATCGGTGAGGAGCGGCGCTTCAACCCGCGCCTCCAGGTCGCCTCGCCCGCCGAATACGCGGCGCTGATGAAGGGCCTCAACCTCGCCAACCCGAAGATGATGGACGTGGCGGTGCCGGCGAACCTGCAGGTCGGCCGCGGCCAGGAGGACGAGGCGCATCCGGAGTGCGCGATGACCGCGCAGGAAGTCATGCACGGCCAGCGGCCCGACGACATCCTCGTCGACCTGCGGGAGGACGGCGAGCGCGGGCGGGAAGGCGCGATCCCGGGCTCCATTCACGCGCCCTACGGCCAGCTCACCGGCATGATCGGCCCGGGCGGGGCGTTGCGCGCGCTGGCCGGCCGGCCGGGGCATCGGCTGGTCTACTACTGCGCCTTCGGCGAGCGCTCGGCGATGGCGGTCGATGCCTCGCGCGAGGGCGGGCTCGGGAACGTCTGCCACATGATCGGCGGCATCGCCGCCTGGCGCGAGGCCGGCGGCACGATCGAAGAGTGCTGATCCCCTCTCCGTTGCGGCCGGGGCCAGCGCTTGCCCCGCACGGCCGCTCCGTGTTTAGTCCCGCCCGGTTTAGGGAGAGGGCAGGATGAAGCTTGGCATGTTCATGATGCCGGTAAACGATCACCGGCGGGACACCCACACGGTGCTCAAGGAGGACGTGGAGATCGCGGTCGCCTGCGATCGCCTCGGCTTCGACGAGTTCTGGATCGGCGAGCACTACACGACGCTGAGCGAGCCGGTGACCTGCCCCTTCATGTTCCTCTCCAACCTGATCGCACGCACCGAGCGCATGAAGCTCGGCACCGGCGTGGTCAACCTGCCCCAGCGCCACCCGGTGCAGACCGCCGCCCATGCCGCGCTGCTGGACCACCTGAGCGACGGGCGGCTGATCCTGGGCGTGAGCCCGGGCGGTCTGGTCAGCGACTTCGAGATGTTCGGCGTGACCGATCTACAGGTGCGCCGCGAGATGGCGGGTGAGGCCATCGAGACCGTGCTCAAGCTCTGGTCCACCGAGCCGCCCTACGACATCCGGGGCAAGTACTGGACCCTCAGGCTCGAGGACTATCACTGGCCGGACCTCGGCGTCGGCGCGATGATCAAACCCTACCAGAAGCCGCATCCGCCCCTCGTCGCCTCGGCCATGAGCCCGGATTCGGGTGGCGTGCGCTCCGCCGCGGCGCGGGGCTGGGGCGTGATCTCGGCGAACTTCGTGCCGGAGTCCACCATCAAGAACCACTGGCAGGGCTTTGCGGACGGCTGCGCGCGGGCCGGCCGGGAGCCCGGGCCGGCGGACTGGCGCGTCGCCCGCTCGATCTTCGTTGCCGAGGACGATGCCTGGGCCAAGGCCTACGTGCGCGACCCCGAAGGGCCCTTCGCCCACTACTACGGCTACCTGGTGACGCTGGTCAGGCGCGCGGCCTTCCACGCCATCATGAAGAGCGGGCCCCAGATGGCGGACGAGGACGTGACGCCGGAGTACGCCTGCGACGCCTTCTCCGTCGCCGGCGACCCGGACTCGGTGGCCGAGCAGATCCTCGCGCTGCGCGAGGAAGTGGGGCCCTTCGGCACCATCCTGATGACGGCGACCGATTGCCTGAACGAGACTCACAAGGCGCACCAGCTCACGTCGATGCGGCTCATGGCCGACGAGGTCATACCCAGGCTCCGGCGCGCGCTCGGCGACCGGGCGGCGGCTTAGGCCGCAGCATCGGCGCCGAACGCGACCGGCGCGCCGGTCCACCAGGGCACATGCGGACGCGGGTCAAGATCTGCTGCATCTCGAGCGTCGCGGAGATGCACGCTGCCGTCGCCGCCGGCGCCGATGCGATCGGGCTGGTCTCGGCGATGCCGAGCGGGCCGGGGGTGATCGGGGAAGACCTGATCGCCGCGATCGCCGCTGCCGCACCGCCGGCCCTGGGCACCTTCCTGCTCACGTCGGAAGTGGAGCCCGCCGCCATCGCCGCCCAGCAGCGGCGCTGCGGGGTCAACACCATCCAGCTCTGCGACGCTCTCGACGCGAGCGCCTATCCCACGCTGAGAGAGGCATTGCCGGGCATTGCGCTGGTGCAGGTGATTCACGTGCAAAGCGAGAGCGCGATTGCGGAGGCATTGGGCATGGCCTCCATGGTCGACGGGCTGCTGCTCGATTCCGGTAATCCGAACGCGCCGGTGAAGGAGCTGGGGGGCACAGGGCGGGTCCACGACTGGGCTCTCAGCCGGCGTATCGTGACGGAAGCCTCCTGCCCCGTCTTTCTCGCCGGCGGGCTCAATCCCGACAACGTGGCCGAGGCGATCCGCCACGTGGGCCCTTACGGGGTCGATCTCTGCACCGGCGTCCGAACCGACGGCGCCCTCGATGCCGCGAAGCTCGCCGCCTACATGGGCGCGGTCGCCACGGCGGGCGCGGGGCGATGACTCCCAAGTTCGCGCAAAAGCACGTATTGATGGATCAAGATGCGTATCAACGCCGGCCACCCAAGTGGCCGCCAAGGGGAGATGGACCATGAGCGAAGAGCTGCGCAATCTGATCGTTGAAACCCAGGACGCCTTCCGCGCCGACCCGGCGGGGGCGCAGGCGACCTTCGAATCGGTGTCGTCGCTCGGCGAGGGCTTCCGCTCCGAAGTGGCGCTGCGCGAGCACCGCCTGGTGGTGGACGAGCCGGAGAGCCTGGGCGGCACCGACACCGGCCCCAACCCGGTCGAGCTGATTCTGGCGGCGCTCGGCACCTGCCAGGAAATCACCTATCGCGCCTACGCGGCGGCGCTCGGCATTCCGCTGGACCATGTCTCGGTAACGCTGGAAGGCGACATCGACCTGCGCGGCTTCTTCGCGGTCGACGAGTCCATCAGGCCGGGCTACCAGGGCCTGCGCGGTACGGTGCGCGTCGTTTCGTCGGCGGATGAAGCAACGCTGGCAACGCTCCAGCAGGCGGTCAACGCGCACTGCCCGGTGCTCGACATCGTCTCCAACCCGGTGCCGGTCGAGCTCACGCTGGAGAAGACGGAGGCTGCCAGCGCCGAGGCCGCCGAATAGAGGGCGGAGACAGACACCGCGCCAATGCTCGGTTAAGCTGGGCGCAGTCAGGATACACGCCTAAATCCAAGGGAGACTCCCCATGAAACGACTCATCGTCGCCGCGCTCGCGGCGGTCGGAATCGCCGCGGGCGGCATGGCCCAGGCCGAGGACTTCACGCCCGCCGTCGTCTTCGACATGGGCGGCAAGTTCGACAAGTCATTCAACGAAGCCGCCTACAACGGCGCCGAGAAGTTCACGGCGGACACCGGCATCCAGTACCGGGACTTCGAGGTCACGAACCCCTCCATGCGCGAGCAGGCGCTGCGCAACATGGCGCGGCGCGGCGCGCAGGTGGTGGTGGCGATGGGCTTCGCCCAGGCGGCGGCGGTCGAGACCGTGGCGCAGGAGTTCCCCGACACCAAGTTCACCCTGATCGACATGGTGGTCGATCTGCCGAACGTGCAGTCGGTGATCTTCAAGGAGCATGAGGGCTCGTTCCTGGTTGGCATGGCGGCAGCGATGGCGTCCGAGACCGGCAAGGTCGGCTTCGTCGGCGGCATGGACATCCCGCTGATCCGCAAGTTCGCACTCGGTTACGTGGAGGGCGCGCAGCACGTCAATCCGGACATCGAGATCTATCAGAACATGACCGGCACGACGCCCTCCGCCTGGAACGACCCGACCAAGGGCGGCGAGCTTGCGCGCAGCCAGTTCGACCGGGGCGCGGACGTGGTCTATGCCGCCGCCGGCGGCACCGGCATCGGCGTCTACCAGGCCGCGAAGGACGCCGGGAAGCTCGCCATCGGGGTGGACAGCAACCAGAACTACATCCACCCCGGCACGATGCTGACCTCGATGGTCAAGCGCGTGGACGTGGCGGTCTACGAATCCTTCAGGGCTGCCAAGGACGGCACCTGGCAGGGCGGCATCCAGATTCTCGGGCTGGCGGAGGACGGCGTCGGCTGGGCGCTGGACGAGCACAACCGCAGCCTCGTCTCAGCCGAGATGGAGGCGGCGGTCGAGCAGGCGCGCACGGACATCATCGCCGGCAACATCGCGGTGACCGACTACATGGCGCAGTAGCGCGCGGGCGCCGGCGCCCAAGGCCTAGTCCCCGTGGCGGACGAGGCGCACCGGGGGGCTGCGGAAGAGCGCGGCCCCTCGGACGGGCAGAGTGTGCCCGCGCTCGAGGCCGTCGGCGTCCAGAAATGGTTCGGCTCGGTGCACGCGAACGACGACGTCTCGGTCGCCGTCGCTCCCGGCACGATCCACGGCATTGTCGGCGAGAACGGCGCTGGCAAGTCGACCCTGATGAGCATCGTCTACGGCTACTATCAGGCCGACGGCGGCGAGATCAGGGTTGACGGAACGCCGGTCAGCATCAGGGGGCCGGAAGACGCCATCAGCCACGGCATCGGCATGGTCCACCAGCACTTCATGCTCGTGGATACCTTCACCGTGCTGGAGAACGTGGTGCTCGGAGTCGAGCAGGGCTACCTGCTGCGCTCCACCCTGAGCGAGGCCCGGCAGGAGCTCGAGCGGCTGGAGCGCGAGTACGGGCTCGATGTCGATCCCGACGCCATCGTAGGCTCGTTGCCGGTGGGCCTGCAGCAGCGGGTGGAGATCCTGAAGGCGCTCTATCGCGGCGCCGAAATCCTGATTCTCGACGAGCCCACGGGCGTGCTCACGCCGCAGGAGGTCGACGACCTCTTCCGCATTCTCCGCGCGCTCCGGGACCAGGGCCGGACCATCATCCTGATCACCCACAAGCTGCGCGAGATCATGGCGCTGACCGACCGGGTCACCGTGATGCGCGCCGGCCGCGTGGTCGATCACGTGGCGACGGAGGAGACCGACCGCGCGCAGCTCGCCGCGATGATGGTGGGCCGCAGCGTGCTGCTCCGCGTGGACAAGGAGGAAGCAGCGCCGGGCGAGGCCATGCTGGGGGTCGAGAACCTGGCGGTGCGGGACCGCAGCGGCGTGCTGCGCCTGCACGATGTGAGCTTCACCGTGCACGCCGGCGAGATCGTCGGCATCGCCGGCGTCGCCGGAAACGGCCAATCCGAGCTGCTGGAGGCGCTGGCCGGCACCCTCGCCTGCGAGAGCGGCACCATCGTCATCGGGGGCGCGCCGGTCCCCGCGGGCGGGCGGGCCGAGGCGGCGCGGGCCATGCGCCGACGCGGGCTCGGCCACGTGCCGGAGGACCGCCAGCGCATGGGCCTGGTCACGGCCTTCGATGCTTCCGAGAGCGGCATCCTCGGCCATCACCGGGAGCGGCACTACAACCGCGGCGCGCTGATGAGCCGCGGTGCGGTGATGGATGGGGTCGGGCGCACGATGGAGGATTTTGACGTCCGCCCGCCCTTGCCCCGGCTGCGCACGGCCAACTTCTCCGGCGGCAACCAGCAGAAGATCGTGGTCGGCCGCGAGATGAGCCGCAGCCCGGACGTGCTTCTGGTGGGCCAGCCCACACGGGGCGTCGATATCGGCGCCATCGAGTTCATCCACCGCAAGCTCGTGGAGATGCGGGACGCGGGCAAGGCGATCCTCCTGGTCTCGGTCGAGCTCGACGAGATCATGTCGCTCTCCGACCGCATCCTGGTGATGTTCGGCGGTGCGATCGTCGGCGAGGTCACGCAGGCGGAGGCGGACGAGCGCACGCTCGGCCTGATGATGGCGGGCGAGCGGGCAGAGGGCACAGAGGCCGCCGGGCCGTGAAGGGCTTCGGCGGGCCGACCCAGGCGCCGGCCTGGGTGACCCACGGGCTGGTCCCGTTCATCAACCTGGGGCTCGCGCTCCTCATCGCGGGCATCATCATCGCGCTCATCGGCGAGAACCCCTTCGAGGCGCTGCGGCTTCTCGTCCTCGGCGCGGTGGGCTACCCCGAGGCGATCGGCTACACCCTCTACTACACCACCAACTTCGTCTTCACCGGGCTCGCCGTCGCGATCGCATTCCACTGCGGCCTCTTCAACATCGGCGGTGAAGGGCAGGCCTACCTGGGCGGGCTCGGCGCGGGCCTGATCGGGCTTTACCTGGGCCATTGGCCGGCGCCCGTGGTGATTCCGCTGGCGATCGCCTGCGCCATGGCGTTCGGCGCCTTCTGGGCCTTCATTCCCGGCTGGCTGCAGGCGAAGCGCGGCAGCCACATCGTCATCACGACGATCATGTTCAACTTCCTGGCTGCGGCGCTGATGACCTACCTGCTGGTCGAGATCTTCATCAAGCCGGGGCAGCAGGCGGCAGAAAGCCGCACCTTCGAGACCGGCGCCTGGCTCCCCTTCGTCCACGATGTCTTTGCGGCATTCGGCGCGAACATCGGCCGCTCCTCGCTCAACCTGAGCATCGTCGTCGCTGCGGTCTGCCTCGTGCTCTTCTGGTTCTTCGTCTGGCGCACGCGCTGGGGCTACGAGATCCGCGCCGTCGGCCACAACGAGTCGGCGGCGATCTACGGCGGGATATCGCCGGCGCGCTCGATCATGCTGGCGATGGCGATCTCGGGCGGACTCGCCGGCCTCGTCGGCGTCAACGAGATCATCGGGGTCCATCACCGGCTGCTGCTGGAGTTCACGGCAGGCTACGGCTTCGTCGGCATCGCGGTCGCGCTGATGGGGCGCAACCACCCGGTGGGCATCGTGCTGGCGGCGCTGCTCTTCGGCGTGCTCTATCAGGGCGGCTCCGAGCTCGCCTTCGACATGCCCAACGTGACGCGCGATATGGTGGTGGTGCTGCAGGGGCTGGTGATTCTCTTCTCCGGCGCGCTTGAGCACATGTTCCGCGGCCGGATCGAGAGTCTCTTCGCGCGCCGCGCGCGGGCGGTGGCGGCGTAGCCATGGAAGCGGTGACCTGGATCGTCCTCGTCTTCGACGCGACGCTGC
>Ga0209544_1001285_pt1 | contig 28505 bp, 23 predicted proteins | sample MesohylPK_FD_187297 | JGI IMG/M metagenome (GOLD analysis project Ga0209544, IMG submission 187297) | Host-associated microbial community of the marine sponge Aplysina aerophoba from Gulf of Piran - sponge mesohyl, lysed by proteinase K... | ecosystem: Host-associated > Porifera > Sponge >...
GCGCCGATCCACACCTCGACCGGCTCCGGCGGGCAGGGTGAGATGCGAGCCTCCCGCAGCCCGAAGCGGTCGTTCTCGCCGCCGGTCGTCACCGTCTCCCCCGCCCACAGGCGGCGCAAGATCGAGAGCGACTGCTCGAAGCGCGACGGCCGCTGCCGAGCCGGGACGCCCATCGCCTCGAACTGGTTGTCGGCCGGGCCGATCGCGCACTGCAGGATGAACCGGCCCTTCATCACGCTCGCCAGCGTGCCGACCTGTTCCGCGACGATCAGCGGATGCCAGAGCGGCAGCAGATAGAGGGCGCCCGCGGGACGATCCCCCCACTCCGCCAGCATCCTGCCGAGGATCGCCGTGTTCTGGTAGTACGGCCCCGGCGTCGCGTGATGGTCGCCCACGAACAGGGCATCCAGACCGGCGTCCCGGGCTGCCCGAGCACGGTCCACCATGCGAGCCGCCCCCTCGCGGACGTCGGTCACGTTGTAGGCGCTCTGAACAGAAATGCTGACCCGCATGGCTACCCCTCCACCGCCAATGTACTGCAATCCGAGGGCTGCTACGATTCGCTCCCCGAACCGAGATGGCGCCTTTCGCGCCACCTGTGAAGCGCAGCGAGCGCCTTCAGAGGCGCTAGCTGCGGAACAACCCGCCACAACCTTGGGACCCTGATATGCCTGAACTGATCCTCGCCGCATACGTCTACCCCGCCGGCGCCCTGATCGCCGGCGTTCTCGGCGCCGCCGTCGGCGTCCTGGTCGTCATCATCATCGCCGAGGGCGCCAGCACGGAACCCGTCGCGCGGCGGATGATTCCCATCTGGATGTGGCTCGTGTTCTGGACCCCGCTCGGTCTGATCCTGGTCATGACCGACATGCCGGGCTGGCTCCGTACGCTGCTCTTCGTGATCCCCCTGGCTCTGACTATCGGACTGTTCAATCGGCGTGCAGCCTGACAGGCACGCGACCGCGGCCGACAGCGCTATCGGCTAGCGGGCGGCGGTGACACCCGCCTGCCTGGTCGGGGCTCAGGGGGGAGGGACCCCAGGCACCAGGCGGGTGCCACCTCCGCCCGTCCGGCACGGCCGCACGGCCGCGCAACCAGCCGGCGCTCCGCGCTACTTCAGGTGGCGGTCGAAGAAGTCGATTTCGGCCGCCATTGCCTTGTCGAGCCAGTCGCCGCTGTAGATGTCGTAGTGGCCCATTTCCCAGGCGTGGTACTCCACGGGGACGCGGCCGGACAGGATTTGGGCGACTCGCTGGCCGTGTTCGCGGATGTCGAAGTAGTGCTCCTGCTTCGCGTCGATGATGATGGTCGGAGCGGTGATGCGGTGGGCGTGCTCGACGGGCGAGAACTTCGCGAAGCGCTCGTAGTACGGGCTGCCGGTCAGGCCCTCGGGCTGAGGGCCGCCGACCGGCACCGGCGCCACTTCGCCGCGGGCGCGCTGGATGGCGGTGTGGTGGAAGCCCTCGAGGCCGCCGGGGGCCGTGACAAGGCCGGAGCGCTGGTCCATCGCGCCGACCTGGGCGGCGACCGCCTTGACGCGACGGTCGTGGGCGGCGCGCCAGACGACGTGGCCCCCGCCGAAGCTCGAGCCCCAGATGCCGATCCGGGACGGGTCCGCGTGCGGTTCGCCTTCAACGAAGGTGATCGCGGCGTCGATGTCCTCCTGCTGGTCGAGCGGGTCCACTAGCTGCCGGATGGCCTGCGCCTTGACCGTGACGTAGCCGTCCTCATCCGGCTCCGGCATCTTCCCGCGGACGACGAGGCGGGCGTCGCTCTCGCCCCAGCCGCGGTAGTCGAAGGCCAGCACGAGGTAGCCGGCGGCTGCGAAGCGCGGCGCGATGCCGCGGTTCAGGTGGGACTTCGTGCCGCCCCAGCCGTGGCAGAGGACGATCGTCGGCAGCTTCTCGCCCTCGGCCGTCGCCTTCGGGTAGAAGACGTCGCCGGCCAGCCGGGTGCCGTCGCTCCAGATCTCGACCGGCTTGCGGACGAGGGTCGGATAGCCCTCGACATCCATCAGTTCTCCGGCCGCCAGCACCGGCGCCGCCGTCCAGACGGCGAACAGGATTGCCGTCAGGGCGAGCGCGTACCAGCGGGTCGTTCGGGTGTGCTTCCGCATTGCCGATCCTCCTCAGAAGTCCATCGAGTCGTTTCCGCCGATGCTACCGGAGAGAGTTGCCGCGGAGCAGGTGGTCGGGCCCGCGTCTCGATTCCCTTTCGGAGTAGAGTCGCGGGCCGTGAAGCGCATTCCCACGGCGGCCATCGCCGCAACGCTGTCGCTGTGGGCCGCCACGTCCGAGGCCCAGACCGTACGTCCGTCCGCGACGGCGGTGGCGATCGGAGAGGTCCCCGAGCTGGACGGCGCCGTTCTTGGCGACCCCGTCTGGCAAGCCATCGAGCCGACATCGGGCCTGACGCAGACGCGGCCCTACGCCGGCGAGCCGGGCACCGAGCACACGGAGGTCCGCTTCGCGTACACCGAGGACACCCTGTTCGTCGCCGTCGTCTGCCACGACCGGGAACCGGACGGGATCGTCATCTCGGATAGTCGCCGCGACGCGGCCCTGGACGAGACGGACAGCTTCCAGGTCATCTTCGACACGTTCCAGGACGGGCGCAACGGTTTCGTCTTCGGCACGAATCCCGCCGGCATCGAGTACGACGGCCAGGTTCTCGAAGGCGGCTCGGGCGTGTTCAGCGGCATGGGCGGCGGCGGCCGCTTCCGGGGCGCCCTGTCCACGGGCTTCAACCTGAACTGGGACGGCGCCTGGAACGTGGCGACGCAGGTCGGCGACTTCGGCTGGAGCGCCGAGTTCGCGATTCCCTTCCGCACCCTGCGATATCCCCCTACCGACGTGCAGACCTGGGGCCTCAACTTTCAGCGCAACATCGCCCGCCACAGGGAGGTCGCCTTCTGGTCCGAGCTCGACCGCAACCACGACCTGGACAGGCTGACCGACGCGGGCGCACTTCAGGGGGTCGAGCCGCCGCCGCAGCGCAACCTGAAGCTGATCCCCTACGCGATCGGCTCGGGCCGGGAGCCGCCCACGGTCGGCAGGGACAACGAGTCGGACTCCGACCTCGGCGTCGACCTCAAGTACAGCATGACGCCGAGCCTGACCCTCGACCTGACCTACAACACGGACTTCGCCCAGGTCGAGGTCGACGAGCAGCAGGTGAACCTCGACCGGTTCAACCTGTTCTTCCCCGAGAAGAGGCCCTTCTTCCTGGAGAACGCCGGCCTGTTCACCGTCGGAGCGCGCTCCGGCGGCAGCCGCGCGTCGGCCCGCGTCGACCTGTTCTTCAGCCGCCGCATCGGCATCGGCCCAGGCGGTGAGCTGATCCCGATCGACTACGGCGGCCGGCTCTCGGGCAAGACCGGGCGCTTCAACGTCGGGTTGCTCCACATGCAAACCGCGACGACGGGAGGGCTCCACGGCAACAGCTACGCCGTCGCCCGCGTCAACCGGGAACTGGGCGAACGCTCCAGCATCGGCGGCATGTTCGTCAGCCGCGAAGGCGTGGGCAGCCTGGCCCTGCAGGACGACACGAACCGCACCTTCGCCATCGACGGCAAGTGGGGCATCGGCGAGCACCACACGATCGAGTCGTACGTCGCCCAGACCGACACACCGGGACTCGACGGCGACGACAGCTCGATGCTCGTGAGCTACAACCTCGGCAAGCCGGAATGGCGCGGCAGCGTCAGCGTCGCGGAAGCCCGCGCGAACTTCAATCCGGAAGTCGGCTTCATGTCTCGAACCGAGTTCCGGAACTTCTCCGCATTCGGCATGCGCACGATCCGACCGAAGAACGTCGCCGGCCTGCACGAGATCAGGCCCCACGCCTCGTACAGCGGCATCTGGGACTTCGACGACTACAAGGAAACCCAGTACATCCACGTTGACACGCACTGGGAATGGCGCAGCGGTTTCGAGATCCATACCGGCGTGAACTTCACCGAGGAGGGCGTCAAGGAGACCTTCGAGATCGTCGACGGTTTCGCGGTCCAGGCGGGCAGATACAGCCACGACGAGCTGCAGACCGTGTTCTCGACGAACCAGGCGAAGCCGTTCTCGGCCTACATCCGCAACATCACCGGCGGCTTCTTCGGCGGCGACCGGAGTTCCACCTCGCTCACCGTGCTCGCCCGGCGCGGTGAACGACTGACTTCGGAACTGACCTGGGACCACAACGACGTGGACATCGCGTCGGGCAGCTTCCAGGTCAATCTCGGTCGCCTGCGGCTCTCCTACTCGATCACCCCGCGGATGCTCGTCCAGGCCCTCGCCCAGTACAACGACCAGTCGGACAACGTGTCCGCGAACCTCCGCTTCTCCTGGCTGCAGGATGCGAACACCGGCCTGTTCGTGGTCTACAACGAAATCGACGAGCTGGGTGCGCGGCTTCTCTACGAGCGCCCGGACCGTACTGTCATCGTCAAGTACAGCCGCCTGATCGACGTCTTCCGTTGAGTCTGTATCGACCCGCAGGAGCCCCGCCGACATGAATTCCAGCGACCTCCGCATCTACTTCTCCTTCCGCTCCCAGTTCTCGTGGCTGGCCTTTCACCGGATCACGACGACCGGCGTGTTCGACTGGAACGAAATCGACGCGGTCCCGATCTTCCCGTTCGGCAAGGGCGCCAACCTCTCGGCAGGACGCGCCAAGTCGTCCTACCTCCGGGAGGACACGGAGCGCATCGCGAAGGCCTACGGTCTCACCGTCAAGTGGCCGGAGTCGGAAGGCGATCCCGACTGGTTCCCGCCCCACCAGATCTACCTTTGGGCCCGAGAGCAGGGCAAGGCGATCGACTATGCGCGCGAGGCCTTCTCCGCACGCTTCGAACGCGGCCTCGACCTCGCCAGCGACGAGGTGATGAAGGCCGCCGCCGAAGCAGTGGGTCTCGACGGCGACGAAGCCCTCGCCGTCGCCCACGACCCTACGTGGAAGGATGCCATCATGGCCGGTTTCGCCCACACGAGAGGGGACGGCGCCTTCGGCGTACCGCTCTTCATCTACCGCGGCGAGCGCTTCTGGGGCAACGACCGGCTCGACTGGCTGCTCCGCGAGATCGCCCGCTCCGAGGGCAAGGATCTGCCAAACCTGGCGGCGGATCCGCTGGCGCCGGTCTACTCCACGTAGCCGCGGGCTTGAGTACACCCGCCAGTCCGAGGCCCAGAGGGGGGTCCCTGCGAGCGCGCCATCCGTACGATGAGAAGGGGGCTCTTGTGTCTAGCCCTTCGGGTCCTGGGCGAGTAAGCCTGCCCCTTCAGCCGAGAGTCTTACTTGGACCACTCTTCCAATACCTTGCCGATGTGCGCCTTCAAAGCCCCACCCGTACGCTCGTATCCCAAGAGCCGGGCGACCGCCCGGCTCTGCTCCTCACTTCGGACTACACCGTTCTCGCGCTCGACCCACTCAGCGGCTGCGCGAATCTCGACAGGCGGCAGGTAGGCCGGCGTCCTTACGGCTCCACTCTCCGCCGAGCGGTCCCGTACAGGCGGGTCCGCCGCCTGCGCCGGCGTCATGAAGAAGTTGCCCGATTGCTCGATCTGGCTATGCCGGACCGCCCACGCCAACGAACGATCCACGGCGTCAACGATCCTTGATCCCGTGCGGCCTAGCCTGAACGCTGTGGTGATGCGGCGTGCCACCAAGGCCCGATGCACCGGACCTTCTGATTCGACGATTCGCTCGACGAGGCCCGCCAGTGGCAGCAGACCCACTTCCTGCGGTGCGAGGTAACCCGTGTACGCGACGTTCGCACACTGGTAAGCCGGCGCTCTAAGGCTTTCCGGCTCTTCCGGCGCACTCGCACTTGACTCCTGCGGCACGGGTTGGAGTCTGGCCGCATCGCGTCGGTTCCCGTCGCGATTTGCGGCTGGTGGACGGAATCCCGCTCCCGCGGCCTTACGAGCCCGTCCCAGGGCTGCGCGGAGCCGCTCAATCTCCCGTTCGCGCCGGTAGAACCAGTCCGTGCTCCAGATGCGGTGGAAGCGCCACCCTTGGTCCTCTAGCACCTGCTGGCGAAGCCGGTCCCGCTCCCGGGCCCAGAGTGCGCTGTGGTAGGTGGCCCCGTCACACTCGACGGCCAGGATGTACTGGGATGTTCGCGCGGGGTTGCGCACACCCAAGTCGATCCGGAATCCCGCGCTGCCTACCTGGTGGTCAACCGGATAGCCGAGGCCATCGATGACCTGCGCGACATCCTCCTCCAACGGACTATCGGGACCCAAGCCGGTCGCCTCCGAATCGGGTCCGAGCCGACCTGTCTCCGCGAACTCCAAGAACCTCCGAAGTACCCTGGCTCCGGTCGCCTTCGTGCGCGTCAAGTCGATTTCGCGCCAGTCGAAAGACACGAAGATCTCGCAGCGCATTCGCGCACGGCTGAACAGGACATTCAGGCGTCGTTCCCCGCCGTCTCTGTTGACCGGGCCAAAGCCCATCGACGACAGGCGGCCATTGGGTTCGTGTGGGCCGTATCCCACGCTGACGAGGACCACGTCGCGCTCGTCGCCCTGCACGTTCTCGATGTTCTTGACGAACACGTCCTCGTTCTTGCCCTCCCGCAACAGAGCATCCAGCGAGTCATCCGTCCGGCGCCGCATCTCAAGCACTTCTGTGATCATGTCGCTCTGCGCCTTCGAGAAGGCGACCACGCCCACCGACTGGCCCTCTCTGTCCGAGGCCCGGGCGTGCTCGACCAACGCGTCGGCGATGCGCTCGGCCTCGATGCGGTTGGTGCCCGCACGTCCGCCGCCTCGCGAGCGGGAGCTGTAGACCCCCGCCACGCGGCTCAACTTCATGCCGAAGCGATCGTCCTTCTCCAAGGGGGAAGGCGGCAGCACCAGCCCGCTCTCGTAGAACTCAATGTTCGACACCTTGATCAGCGAAGGATCGCGGGAACGGTAGTGCCACTCAAGCATCGCCTGCCCCAAGCCGCGTGCCTCCGCAAGCTTCAGGATGCTCTCCAGTTCCGCCGCACCGGCCGCTGCCGGCGGTGCGTCCGCCTCGTCGTTCTCGTCCTCGTACTGATTGTCTAGGAGCTTGTCGAAGAAGCTCGTGGGGGGGAGTTGCTTGTCGTCGCCCACCACGACGATTTGACGGGCCCTCGCCACGCCTCCGAGGGCGTCCTCGGGGCGTACTTGGCTGGCCTCGTCAATGAGGAGCAAGTCGAATGAGATTTTGTTGGGCGGAAGAAACTGGGCAATCGAGATCGGGCTCATCAGGATGACCGGCTTGATCCGCGGAATCATGCTCGGCGCCGCCAGGAAAGCTTGGCGTACCGGCCGGTGCCGCCTCTTCTTACCGAACTCCCCTCTCAAGAACGCCATTTCGCCTGCCGCGCCCGTGGGCAGCTGATCCAGGTGTCGGCTTCGTACCAGCGTCCTGACCTCCTCCAAGCGAGTCCTGTCGAGGTTCTGGAAGGCGGTGACGCGTCCGTGCCGGTCCAGCCTTCCAACTTCGTTGAGCCCGGGCCGCACCGATCTCGCATAGTTCCAGCGCGCCTCTGCCACCGCGTACAAGAACTCCTGCTCCGCGTCCGCAGACGACGTTCCATCTCGCTCTATCCTGGCGGCGAAGGTCTCCAAGCCTCTCTTGACCAGTAGTTGGCGCCGTTCTTGAAGTCGCCTCCATTCCTCGTACCGTGCCACTTGGTCCTGCATGCGATCCAATCGGTTTCGCAGGTTCTGTAGCGGCTCTCGCCGCCCAACCGCTTCCTCGGGGCCGAATCGAAGCCGCTCGTCTACGGCACACACCGCTCGGCGGACAGCTTGGCGTTCGTCTTGGATTCGGGGATGAAGGGTCCCTGCCTCGCTCGATAGGGCACAAACGGCGTCCACTGTCTCCGGCGTCAGGTGCTTCCCTACGGGTTGTAGCGCTTCTCCCAGTTCCGCGACCCATGCTCCCGCCTCCGTCAGTGCTTCGACATCGGTGCGTTCTCCTCGCCAGCACGGTCCGAGCGCCGTCGAAAGCCAGTCCTCCTCCGCTGCCAATGCCCGACGCTTGCGTTGCACGTCAAGTAGCGTGTCCACGAGATCGAGGCGATCCTTCGGCGAACGCGGCAGATTCCCCCGGAGCAGGGTAGCGAGCTGTGCCGATGCACTGCGGTACTTGCCGAACCAGCGCGCGAAGATTGAACCGAGTCCCGCTGCGATGTGGGGACGCAAGTCCTCGATCCGGCTGTCCCAGGCGACATCCGCAAACTCACCTTCCGCTCTGTCCCGTGCGTCCTTCCACGTCTTGAACAACGCGAGTCCGTCCATTAGGCGTCGGAAGTCGGCACATACAGCGATTGCCTTCGCCTGCTCGCCCACACCTTCCGGAGCCCTCCCGGCCTGCTCGACACACTGAGCGAGCTGCTCCGTGGTAGCCAACTCGAGGGGCGTCTCCACGCCCAACCGCTTTGCGGTCATTCCTGTTGTCGTGAGCAGTGCTTTGACCGAATCTCGCGCCCCTCCCAGCTCCAGCTTGAGGCGTGCAACATCGGTGGGTTGGAGATCAAGCGCCCGCGCTCCGAAGAACGGGTGCCTAGAAGGAGGACCGGTGACGTCCAATGCCTCGGCGAACGCTCGAACCGCCTCTCTGGCTGCGTCGCTGTCAGCGTTCGTCAGTTCCGCAAGCTCGTCTGACCGCAGCTTAGGCGGTGGAACGCGCTCCGCGAGAAACCGGCAGAGTGCCGCCATCACATCGAACGGCGAGTAATCCCTCCCCGCGAGCCTCTCGTGGAGTAGGTTGTCGATCTCGTTGAGCGTGTTCCTAGCCTCCGTCAGGGCCTTCGGGGCGGCTGGCGTAGCCGGCACGGCTCTTCCGGCGCCGAGCGTCCGCTTCAGTTCCTCATAGAACGCCTTCTTGTTGGCGGTCCGTGAGTGCAGTTCGAGGCAGAGGTCCCGGAGCCCCGCCTTTACGAGGCGGTCGTACACGACCTTGAGCGCGGCCATCTTCTCTGCCATGAAGAGGACCGTTCTCCCATCGTGGGCGGCGGCGGCGATGATGTTGGTGATCGTCTGCGATTTGCCCGTCCCCGGAGGCCCCTGGACGACCAGATTGCGCCCAGCTCGCACTTCCTCGATCACTTTGGCCTGCGAGGCGTCCGCGTCTACGACGTGGATGATGTCTCTAGGATCAAGATGCTCGTCCAACCGGTCTTGAGGGCCGAACCGCAACGGGGAATCTTCAACTTCCCGGTCCGTGTCAAGAAGGCCCCGGACCAGCGGGTTTTCGGTCAGCACGCCGGCGGGCCAGTTCTCCTCCACCAGATCGCGATACATCAGCGCTTTGGCAAACGAGAAGAAGCCGAGTTGCATCCCGTCCCGGTCGACGCTCCAGCGTTCCTTGGACTTGACGACGTCCACGACCCGATCGAAGTAGTCGCCTGGTGTCCACTCTTCGCTGTCATCGATCTCTGGAAACGCGATTTCGAAGTCGTTCTTGAGCCGCTCCTGCAAGGGCAGGTTGCTCGTCACGTCGTCCGGGCGGGCCGTAAGATTGAAACTGAATCCCCGCTGAAGACGGGTCAGCTGAACGGGAAGCAGCACCAACGGAGCTTCCCGCAACACCTTCGAGTTCCCGTCCTCGTACCAACGAAGGAAGCCCAGCGCCAGAAACAGAAAATTGACTCCCTGCTCCTCTTCAGTGGTTCTGGAGTCGCGATAGAGCTTCAGCAGGCGCTTTTCCAGCGCTTGCGGGCCGAGTTTCGTCTCGAGGTAAGCATCCCGATACCCGGACGTATCCGAATCCCCGTCCAGTACGAACAGGACCTCGTCGTGTTCTGGCCCTGGTTCGTCTTCGCCCCTCGCCCGGAAGCGCATCTTGCGCCCTTTCAGTCGCAGCAACTCGTAGATGTCGTCAGAGCGCTCGTGGACGATGTTAAGGACGTTTGCGCGCTTAGCGTTGCGATTGACGTGGATCAGCCGGTTCCGGGTGCCCGTATCGACCAACCGCTTGCGAAGAGCGGCCAGTACACGGCCGAGATCGCGTCCGGGCGGTTCGTAGTTGTGTCCGTTCATTCGCGAGTGTCGAACGCGGTCGGCTCAGCCTTCCCTCCGATCTCGCCGGCCCGCTCAAGCCCAGCAGCCCCGAGGCCACACAGCCTCGTGTCTTCGTGACCGAGTATCTCCCTCGGGGTTGACGAAGCGCGGAGTGTAACTGAAGCAGGATCCCGGTTCTCTGAATGCGACTGACCCGCCACACTGCCAACCGAGCCTTGCCGCTACGGGAGTCGACGGTCCTCAGACTTCGCTGGCCGTACACCGTCGACCGGCTCGAACGAGGATAACGGTGCGAACTGATCGAGAGCCCTAAGCAGATCCGCGTCTGATCAAGTCTCGACGGCGGCGACGAAGCGCAGCAGCGCCCGACCCGTTCCAGACCCATAGGTCCGTGATATCCCAAGTTCTTCTGTCCATGTCGGGTGCGTCCCACATCATCGGAGGGCCGTAGATCCGCTTTCCGGCACGCCACCAACGGCGAGGCGGATCGTGCGGCCACGCTGCCCACGGAGTTATGGCGGCGACGTGACCAGGCCATCCGACCATGCACGGTGCGAGGTCAACGCAGTTGATCGGGCGTAGCGGTGGGTTCGGCACTCGACGGAGACCTGGAAAGCGGTCCAGGGCGTTGAGGGGAACCCCAAACCTCCACTGCATCAAGCCGCGATCGCCAAGCCCACGGCGAATGTCCCGTAGCGTGTCGAGCACGTCTCCGTACGAACTGCGGGACAACCGCATCAGCGCGATGGGGACGCAAGGACTGAAACCGAGTCGCTTGACCTCGACCCACGGCATGCCCACCGACCAGTCGCCGAGAGTGAGTGACGTCGATCTAGACAGTGCGGAGCGTCCGAGCCAGGAATGCGCCAAGGGTTGAGCGTGTTCCATCTTAGCTCCCTCGCTCACTCCGCCGCAGTGAGAACACGGCAGGGCGCATCGACACGTGTGCTTTGTCCCGCTAGTCTCTGGTGTGACGATGAAGGGCGGCATCAAGGCTAGAAGGCGGCCGAACGCCACTCCCGATCTCGACACACCGGTTCCCGCTTCGTTACTGGAACCGGAGGATCCCGCCCGCGATCTGCCGTGGATCGTCTCGCGGCCAGACCCGCTCTTCTACGCCCAAGTCGCCAGCCTCAGCAGGGCATACTCCTTGCCGCACCCGGCGACCGTGCCCACACATCCTCATGGTCGGCAACGCGGACCGCGCGCCGTCTTGGTCGCAATCCCGGACGAAGGCTTCGACTGGGGCAGTGCCTGGAAGCGTGTGCGCGTCGAGCGCCAGGGCCGCAAGCCAGGGGTCTACCTCGACGCGCTCGGTTGGGGCCACCTCCGCTTCGGCTCGTTCGACCAAACGGAGCGCTTCGGCCAGGTGCGAATCTGGGCGCCGACGACACAGCGGCCAGCGACGTTCAAGTAGCCGTGTCTCTTCCGTCACCCGGACCGATGAAGGCGATCCGGCGAGTTGTGTGGGACTCCGATACTCGCGCAGGCAGACTGTTCGATGCGACTGTGCTCACGGTCATCGTGACCGGGTTGGTCGTGGACGCAACGGCTACGGTGCCGAGCCTCGATGAAGCCGCGCGAGACCTGCTCGCCCTTGGAAGCGCAACGGTAACCAGTATCTTTGTGACGGAGTACCTGCTCCGCATAGCGACCGCGGAGCGCCGCTGGAAGTACGTCAGGAGCTTCTACGGTGTCATCGATCTCGTCGCGATCCTGCCAACTCTGCTCGGCCTTGACCTGCGAGCCTTGCGAGCCGTTAGGCTGATCAGGCTTCTCCGGGTTCTGAAGATCACACGGACGCATGCTCTCAGCCGATTCGGAAAGGCACTGTGGTCCGTGAGGGACGAAGGGCTGATCTTCCTGCTGAGCACCGTCCTGGTCCTGTACCTGGCAGCGGCTGGCATCTACTACTTCGAACACGAATCGCAGCCCGAAGACTTCGGATCGATCCCGGAGAGCCTTTGGTGGGCCGTGGCGACCCTCACGACCGTTGGCTACGGAGATACATACCCGATCACCGTCGGCGGCCGGCTCTTCACCACCCTGGTACTGCTTTGCGGAATGGGCATCGTTGCCGTGCCAGCGGGTCTCGTCGCGGCGGCGCTGACGAAGGCTGGACGGCCCGCCGAAACTTCAGGAAGGCCACGGGTGTAGTGACGCGCGACGCCTTGGCTCGCTCGTGGCGAGCGGCCCCGATCCTGGCCCTTACGGCGGCGATCGCCTGCGGCGGGGGCGAACCCGAACCTGGTGCCGTGCGCCTGGCCGCCCTGACGGCTGGCGCCGCGGCGGACGTGCTAAGCGACTTGGCCGCCGTCGATGATCCTGACGCTTCCGGCGTTCGCGACGCCTTCCACGCGGCCAACGTCACCGCCCTCGACAACGCCCGCCTCGCCAACGAGTCCGCGCCCCGTGCTACCCGTGCGGTCTACGCACTGAGCCTGGAAGCGGCCGAGAGTGCCGACACGTTCGCCGAAGCCCTGGGCGCCGCGATCGAGGCCCGCGACGAGCTGGCCGCCCAGAACCAGGCATCCCGTGCTGCGAGCGAAGCGGCGGCGTTGATCGCCGAAATAGTCCGGCGCCGGGCAAATGGGCCGCGCCTCGAGGCCGAGTGGAACCGAGCGTTGCGGCGCGCCGAACGGTTTGGCGAGGACGACCCGAACCGCCCGCCTCTGTTGACCGAGGAGTACGAGGAGTACTCGGCCCAGTGGCTTGTCGCAGTAGACGACCTGGAGGACGCTGGGCGGCGGAAAACGGCGAACAGCAGCAAGCTGTTCAGCGCCGAGCTTGAGCTGCTTGTCTTGGACCTAGCCACAGTGCCAAAGCTGGCCGGCCTCGTTGCCGACGACGCCGGTGCCGACACGGTCGCCTAGGCCAAGGCCGAAGCCGAGACGCTGGGTTGAGTCCACGCCATCGCCCTGACAGATGCCGCCGCCAAGGTCCACGCGGCCGAGGAGTGGCCCCCCGCGATCGCCGCCTACCGGGCCACCGCGAGCGCTTGGCGCGGATTGCGCGAATCGGGAGCCGAACAGTGACCGTCGGCGCGGTGGTTTCCTAGAGGTACCTAGCCCGTCGCACATGGGCCGCGACCGGCAAACGTGACTTGGCGACTCTCGATAAGCCGCCAACCGAGGCCCCGGAAGAACAGGCCCTGCGAGCTATCGCAGAGTCTCGTCCTCAACCCGTTTCGCCAGGCCGTCTAACAGCGGCCCGACCGTCTTCCCACGAGTGCCGTGGAGCGCCCACACCTCGATCCCGGCCCCGTAGGTCAACGATCCGCTCCAGGACCACAAGCCCAGCGCGGGAGCGGGCACACCTATGTCACTCCGAGACTTGGCGCCCGTACTCGTGCCGATCCAGCGGCCGAAACAGGATGCAACCCGGGCGCACCCCCCTCTGTTGCATCGCTCCCCGCTTGCCCGTTTCACACAGTCGAGGCGTTCTCGCTTTCTCCCCCTGTGGTTTCGCGCCGAATCGGAAGACGACCCGCCCGGACGAGCCGGGCGGGGTCGTGCCGGGAGCACCCCCCGGGTTGCCGCACTTCGTTCGGCACCGGTCTTCCCTCTTGTTGCACGTCCCGTTGCACCGTTCGGGAGGGGGTCGCTCCAGGCAGAGTTGATCCCTGCGGGAAGGCGTCGGAGGCGCGGCGGACCGCCGCCACCGGAACTGCCGGAGCATCCTGCAAGAAGCTGCGGTACTTCCCCGCTTGCGTCAGTTGTTGGCTGTACCGGCGTCTCGTTGGAGTGAGGTTCGTTCCAGGAGGAGGAAGCCGGATTCTGATGGAGGAGTGCGATGCCCGTGCCGAAGGTCGAAGAGTTCTTGCTACCCGTACTGAGAGCCCTCGCGGGAAGCGAAGAAATCCCAGTTACCGAGCTCCGCGAGCAGGTTGCTGCCGAGTTGAACCTCCAAACATCCGATCGACAGGAACCCGGTCCAAACTCCGGCTACCCGAGGTTCAACAATCGCCTTGCCCACGCCTTGAAGAGGCTGCGCTCGGGAGGCGGCGGCTACGGCCTTTTAGCGGGGAAAGACGGCGTGTACGGCCTGACTGCGGCTGGCGCCGATCTCCTTGCCGGGGAGCCCACGACATTGACGTTCGACTACCTGAAGAGGAACTACCCCGTTAAGGCCGAATCTACGCAGCCGAGGAAGCCAACGGCTCAAGAGCCTGCTGGCTTCACCTTCGACCTCCGTGCGGCGTGGGAACTGGCTGGACAGAGGGTTGCCGAGAACGAGGTGTCACGGCAACGGATCGCCGACAGCCGGGAGATGCTGAAAGACGTGCAGGCCTGGCCCGAGACCGAACGGTCAAGTCGGGAGTTCATTGAGCTCCTGTGGCAAGACCAAAGGATGCTTGGAGACATGGGCCATGGCGAGTACGACTTGAGCACCGCGCTCGATGATCCGCGGTTCCGCGAGGATGTAGCGACGGCCATCCACGTCGAACTACCCGCAGCACCAGAAGAACGCGTCTCGGCCCTTGAAAAACTGGCTCAAGAGCTCATGGAACTCGCAAGCCCACACACCGTCCGACCGACCGGGAGCGGGCGGGGTGAGAGGCCGATCGTCCAGACGTACCGTCTCATGACGGCCCTGTTCCCTCACGACTTTACCGGCCTTCAGATCTCAGGCAAGCACCCCAGCTATGACGATGCCGAGTTGTTCAAGGCTATGGGAGGCTATCGCAAGGGCACTGCCGGAAAGCACCGGTGGATCCTTGATCGTCTTGCCGAGGTTGCTCCGGGGGATCCCGGTCTTCATCCGGACGGCGACCTGAATTCCGTCGCTCGTCGCATGGAACAAGTCAGGGCCCTGTACCAGATCGTGAGCGACGAAGAGCCCGAAGCCGCGCCGGATGTTCCCACTGCGCCGCCCGATCCCTACACGACCGAACAGGCACTGAACGGCCTTTTCCTGGGTGGTCGGCGCTTTCTGGAGATCCTCGACGGCATCCGGAGCCGGAAGAACCTCATCCTCCAGGGCCCACCTGGCGTCGGCAAGACGTTCATTGCCAAACGGATCGCCTGGCGTCTCATCGGCCGGCAGGACGACCGTTCGCTCCAAACCGTCCAGTTTCACCAGTCGTACGCCTACGAGGACTTCGTCCAGGGCTACAGACCGACAAAGCAAGGCGGCTTCGAGAGGCGCGACGGGGTCTTCTTCGACTTCTGCCGTCGAGCTGACAGGGAGACGAAGACACCGTACGTCTTCATCATCGACGAGATCAACCGAGGCAACCTGTCTCGCATCTTTGGCGAGCTCCTGATGCTGGTCGAAACGGACAAGAGGGGAGAGGAGCATGCCGTTCGGCTCACCTACCAGAATGAGGGCGAGAGCTTCTCGGTGCCCGGAAACGTGCACATTCTGGGACTGATGAACACGGCCGACCGTTCCCTCGCGATGGTGGACTACGCGCTGCGACGCCGCTTCGCGTTCGAGGAACTCGAGCCGCAGTTTGGCGAGCAGTTCCAGAGCTACTTGCGAGGCAAAGGTGCTGGGCAGTCTCTGATCGACTGGATCGCCAACGAGATCACGGATCTCAACGAGAGCATCCGTGCCGACGAGGATCTGGGGCACGGTTTCGAGATCGGCCACAGCTACTTCGTGCCGAACGGCGAGGAGCAGGCCGATGAGAACTGGCGCCGCCACCAGATTCGCAGCCAGATCCTGCCGCTGCTGCGGGAGTACTGGTTCGATCGCAAGGACGAGGTCGCAACGTGGGAGGAGCGCCTGCTGAGATCGCCCGATGGCAACTGAAATCCCGATCGCCAACCTCTACTACCTCCTCTGTTACGCGTGGGGCTACGCACGGGAGCGTGAGGTCGTTTCGCTGGCCGACGCCGGCCGCTTGAAGCGCGTTCAGGATCTCCTTGGCATGGTACTCGCCCGCGGCACGGTCCGGCTCCTGAAGCGGGGCATCGCCCGGGACTACATCGAGGTGCGCGAGGACCTCCGCGGTATCCGCGGCAAACTGGACCCAAGCGAGATGGCGAAGCGGGCTCTGCGCAGCCGAGGGCTGGCCGCCTGCGAGTACGAGGAGCTGTCCATCGACGTCCTGCACAACCGCATACTGCGCTCGACCCTGGACCGGCTGCGTCGCGTGCCGGACCTCGACGAGCGAATCCGTCGGGAGGTTCGCTCCGCCTTCACGAAGCTGGTTGGTGTGCGCCTTCTGCAGCTGAACCGCAATCTGTTCGGCCAAGTGCAGATCCATCGCAATCAGCGAATGTACCGTTTCCTGCTGTCGGTATGCCGACTAGCTTATGGGCAGCTCGTGCCCGACGAGCAGACCGGGGGCCACCGCTTCCAGAAGTTCGACGCGAAGACGATGTACGCGCTGTTCGAGGCCTTCGTCGTCGCTTTCTTCCGGCGGGAGCAGAACGAGTTTTCCGTCAATCGCGGCGGGCGGGGCATCTCTTTCCTCGATGACGGCACGTGCCCGCATCAGCGCAAGTGGATTCCCGGGATGGAAGCCGACGCGATACTCGAGTCGAACGAGCGTCGCATCATCCTGGACACGAAGTACTACAAGGAAGCGCTCTCGACGCGGTACGGTAGCCGGAAGCTCCACTCGGAACATCTCTTCCAACTCCTGGCCTACCTGCGGAACCGACAGGCGGCGCTACCGACAGGCCCTCGGCACGAGGGGATCCTCCTCTATCCCAGGGTGGAAACGGACCTCCGCATCAATGTCCGGCTCGAAGGCTTCGAGATACACGCGCGGACGGTCGATCTGGCCCAGGATTGGCGCGGCATCCACGACGACATGCTGGGCCTGTTGGGTCCCGACCTGCCGCCGGACGGGCCACGGGCGGCGGCCATCGAAACGGAAGCAGCATGACGGATCGAGTGACGGCTGTGCTTTCACGGACCGTTCACCACCAACGGCTCGGCCGTATCCGGGGCGTCGACTACTCGCCCAGGTACCCTCCCCAAGCCTCCATGATGTCGCGCCGGCGTTCCAGTAGGTCGGTGCGGGCAATAGCACTCCTGACCCGGCTCCCGACCGCGTGAGCCAGGGCCTGCGCCCATCGGGCCTTGCCGGCGGCGGCGACCCGCACCACTAGGCCGTCGCGGTCCTACCGCTTGAAACATCTGACGTGCTCCCGCAACGCGCTGTCATGCGCGCCTCTGCTAACCGGTCGAGAATCTGTGTAAATCCTGTGTCTAGTGGGTTCTGTCGCTCTTCCTAGACTCTCATCTGCCCTCTCTCGACCTCCTCTAGGGATGTAGCCGATCAACGCTCACTGCGCTCCACTCTCTCCGGTTGGGCGTCGGTTTCTGTGTGGCCGTTGGAAGTCGCTCGCTCCGAGCCCGCTGGGACCGCCCCCCTTCACGCCCTGGGCAGGCTGTAAATCGCCGGACCCAAGCAATACATAGGCGCCCCTCAACCTCACCGGTTCTTCCAGTGCCGACCAGACCGTGGCAGAAAGGGCACTGCCCGTTGACGCGTACAGTCGAACAGAAACCCGCACCAAACCGCGGATAGTGCCCTCCCGCGACTCCAGAGAGGCCGCGCGAAGAGCCGCCCCAAACAGCATGAGCAGGCCCAGATTGGAGGTGCCGCCGCGAACCAGCGCCCGTTTCCGATGTCGTCAAAGACCGACCCCCTTCAACTCACCCTCCGCTTCGCCTCGCAAAGCTGTCCCTTCACGTCCTCCGGAAGCTGAATGTTCTGGAGCAGCCAATCGCAAAGCTCCACCACCCCCGCTGCGTCATCGCTACTAGAGGCCCGCTCAAGTGGCCCCAGAATCGTGCGCCCGATGACAGGACTGTGCCAAGCCAGCGAGCTACGCAATCTCCTGTGCTCAAAATCCTCCGGGGCGAACGGCACGTTGAGGTTGAGAAGCACTTCACGCAAATCTTCGCGATGGCCGCCGCTCACCGTTCTCTCGAATCTGCAAGCCGGCGATACACTCCACCAGTTCGGCTGCTCTGTAAGGACCTCCCGATGCGTCAGATTCCTCCTGTCCGGACGCCGCCTTCCCAGAAAGTAGGCATCCAGCGGAACACACAGCCGACGCAACGCGAAGGGGATTACATACTTGGCTAGCCGCCCGCCGCGCCGTCCTCTTCATCAAGCCACTTGCTGTACTTCTCGCTCGCTCGATCCAAGTAGAGGACGTTGCCCCCATCCAGATCCCGTTCGATGCGACGTTTCACGTCCTTCATCCCCATAGCGATCCTATTGCACCTACGGCGCTGGCTGTCAGTCAACGCAGGGTTCTTGTGTTGCATTTCGGCAAGCACAGACGTGACTCCGTAAAGTTGCCTGATATGCCACATCAGTTCAGCATACGCCTGAGCTTGATGCATTGCCGCGTGCATCATCGCTCGTACTTCAGGAATCTTCCTCGGATCACTCTCGCTCACTACTTCTGATCCTCCCTATTCCTCACCCGTATAGACGGGTCTGGTTTCTTCGCGTTCGCAAAAATCCTCTGCGCCACTTCTTCCATCGTAGCGTCCAGCTTAATCACGCGAGTCTCTGGACGCCCACGACGGCGCTTCTTTTTGACTTCCTTAGCCACAACTCTTATCCGAAGAAGAGAGGTTCAAGCGCCTTCTGGCTTACCTCCCAAACTTCTCTTCGCTCACCGTCTACGTAAAGATCGCAGGACGTGGTTTCGCCGTTCCATCGCGGAACGACCTCAAAGCTCTTCCCTGCTCCACCAATAGCAATCATGTTCTTCATGCACATGAACGACACAACAGACTCTTCCTTGCCCGACTCCATGCGGCGCACAGTCAGAGACGGATACCTTCCTTCGTCTTCCCGCTCGACACTAAACGTATATCCGCGTCTCTGCTCTTCTGTTAACCCATTCATGTCGCCAACGTCACGCTCCACAACAGAACGCAACGCCTCAAACTTAGCGTCTAGGTTGCATGCAGCGCGCCTCAAAGCCCATCTTGTTCTATCGCTCAACCTTGTTTTCTCCATCATAGTGCATTGAATTGTACTTTGCGAAAAGTTCTGTGTCAAGCAATCAAGTCCTGATAGCGAAGTCGCTTCTGATCCATGCCAACAGTCACAAGCGCCATCTGCTCTAGCGTGTCCAGATCGCGGATATTGTGCCGCCCGGCGAACTCGTTGACGTAGCGGTGCAGGTGCTTGAAGCTCATCCGATGGTACGTGCCGACGTAGCCGCGCTTGAACATGCTCCACAGGGACTCGATCCCGTTCGTGTGAACGTCAATGTCCTTCACGTACTCGCCGACGCCGTGGGCAACACTGTCATGCTCGTAGTCGCGCTTCAAGCCCGTGTAGGACGGGTGCTCGTCCGTGTAGACCGTTGAGCCACTGCGGACGTTGCGGCGGACGAATCCCTGTAGCGTCATCGCGTTCGTGTCGTCTACAACCCTGGCCCGGACCTTCTTGGTCTTCCGGTCCTTCACGCCGACAACGGCCTTCTTACCGGCAGTGCCGCGCCCTTCCAGCTTGCGGCGCTTCGAGGCGGGCATGTTCTTCCTCTTGCCGCCTACGAACGTCTCATCGGCCTCTACAGGCCCGTCAAGCGGTTCGTATGGGGCGTCGCCCATGAAGCCCTCCCGGATGCGCTGCATGAGATACCACGCCGTCTTCTGCGTGATTCCAAGTTCCCGGTGAATCTTCATGCTGGACGTACCCTTCAAGCCCGTGACCATCATGTAGATAGCAAAGAGCCACTTCTGGTAGCCGATCCGGGAACCCTGCATCACCGTTCCCTTCTTCACTGAGAAGTGGTGGCGGCAGTCCTTACAGCGGTAGGGCATGGGGCGGCGGTGCTTGACCTCTACGGTATGGCAGGAGCCGCAGTCAGGGCAGCAGCGGCCCGTCTCGCCCCAACGCTGATCCTCGAACCAACGCTCGGCTGCCGTGTCGTCCGGGAACAGGCGAAACATCTCCAAGATGGTCAGTCCCTCGCGGAACGCCTTGCCCGGTGCTTTGTGCTCAGTCATAGCCTCTTCTCCCTCGTCCTGTGGCTAGCACAGTACCAGAAAAGAAGATGCACGTCAACCCTTTCCCGGTCCTGTGTTAGCTTCCAGCCCGGTAGAGATAGCCACATGCGGCGAAACCCGTGTCGGGTCGCCGCTGAATACAACAGCCACTCGGTGGGCCGGATTAGCTACCGGCTTCACCACGGCAAATAGGCGGAACCTTCGCGCTCGTCGCGTGTGGCTATCACCGGCCCGACTCCAATTCCGGGGTCGCGCACACATGGAGTGATAGCCCATGCCAACAGACCACGAGATAACCATTCTTGCACTGCAAAAGAGCCTCACAGACACCGAGAGGCTACAGTTCCAGAGCGAATACAACGCCCGGCAGAAGAGCATCACCGCCTCGGTCCTGCTCGCCTTCTGCCTCGGCGGACTTGGCGCACACCGCTTCTATCTGAACCAAATCGGTTGGGGCATTGGCTATCTCCTGCTTTGCCGGACCCTTATTCCTTCCCTCGTAGCCTGCGTTGAGTGTTTCTTGATGGCAGATCGCGTCAGAAGATACAACTATCGGACGGCTGAGAACATCGTAAACTCGATGAAGATGATCTCCGCTCTCAGCAAGAACGGTTGACAGTAAATTTTCTGTCTGATGGAATTGATGCCGAAGGCCGGGGATGCGGAAGTAACAATTCCGCCCCCGGCCCCGACCAGAAGCTCCGGGAGAATCAACGCATGGTGCGGATTCTGGCCAGTGCCAAGGTCGCCGAGAACGTTCAAAGCGAACTCGGTCGCATACGTTCAGTCGCCCACATAGGGAAGAAAGGTCATATTTCAATGATCCAAGAGACAGAAGTAAGTCGTATCGACTCACCGGAAAGGCCGCTCCCTCCGTCTGAGACTCCCATCAACTTCGAAATTCACTTCTCGAACTGTAATGTCGAAATACACGCGGAAGTAAAATCGAACCCGGTAGTCGAAGAATTCGAGTTTACCGAGAAGACGGAGGAAGCGGATAAGCCAAACTAGAACAGGGGTTGGTGGCGCTTTGGCGCGGCACTAGCGTGGCTAGTCAAGTATGTAAGCCCCAACGCGAAGACCATCAAGTCAAGCTTGAACAGATCCTCTCGCTGCAGCAAGAAACCGAAGATCTGGTACCGGTTGTCAGCGTTGCCACTGCGATAGAGACGCTCAAGAAAGCCAGCCGGTGTCTCGTCGCGCCAAGCGTCGATCGCAAGCTCTGGCGGTTGCTCCAGATTGTCCGGCAGCAGATCTGCAGAGAAAGACTCCACATGCGTGTAAAGAAGCCCGATATCGTGACCGAAGCTCCTACATTTTCCGGCCTTGTCGCGGCCGCGCTTGCCTGACCGGCCATTCAAGAGAAGAATCGCTTTCATGTATTTCTCAAGCGTGTGGACGGCAAGCCAAGAGTAGTCAACATTCAGCCCCCCGACAAAGCACCACCGCGCAGTGATGTAGTTGTCGTCCGCGGTGTCGATGAAGAACTCCCGAACGATCCGGGTCTTCTCTGAGTGAATAGGTTCGAGTTCGTATGCCATGAGCGCCTCACGTTGCTGTCAGTCAGAAAAGCCCGCCCAGCAGACCATGGTCCTGGGTCGTGACTCCGCCAGCTGGACACCGGGAACGACGACCCGCAGTGTGCCAGCGTACCCGACTAGGAGGAACCAATGGGACCGGACGCTCCCCTCTAGCGTCTGAAACGGGGCGCGTCTCCTCTCCGAAGACTGGATCGAGTTCGTTCGCACCCCCGCTCCGTCGACCGGCCAACGCTGCAACTTCGACGGCGGCCAGTTCTGGCTCGTCCCCGGCGAACGCACCGACGTCCCACGGACGACTACTCCACCGCCGGCAACCGCGGCCAGTCGTCGTCATCGGCCCCTCCCACGACCTCGTTATCGTCCGCCGCGGCCTCGACTGGGGGACGACAGGGCTTCGACCGCTGGGACATGATGCGGAAGGTGCTCAGACGGCGTTCCCCGCTATTACTGCCGAGGCGGACCGAGGCGGAGCCGGAACCGAAACGTCGAGGCGCATTGCATCGACTACACCCACCTGCGCCCGATCACGGGCGCACGGACTCGTTCACGGGTGGCGCGGGTCCCGCCATCCTAGTTCGCGCTTGGTCGGAAGATGGAAGGGGATGTACTCACTGCTTTCCGCTCGGAATCTGGCGAAGTAGCAGAGACCACAGGTACTTATGGGCAAGCATGGCCAGCCACTGTCCCCCAGAGTGGTCCCGTTTTGCCAGACGCTCCGCCAACCGGTTGGGCGGCTCTGCATGAGGCCAGCTAACCGTCAGTGGTCAGCCGGCACGCACAGGTAGGTCTGGCTGGGGCTGGCAGTGCCGTCGGCGGAGCGTGAGAAGTCGTAGTAGAGACCGGTACCGTCAGGCTCGATCTTGAACATGTAGTCGTAGCTGCCGTCGTCATCGAGACCAAAATCCCAGCGTCGGTCTAGTCCCCGGACCTCAAACTGTGTCGAGTAGGTTGTGCCGGCGACCGACACTTCACCGCCGTTCTCCAGCCGAGTCAGAGTGAGCAGCAAGTTCGTGCGGTTGACGTCGGTCCTGTCGAAGCAGCGCCACGTCTCCATTGACCCAATCTTCTCCAGCGCCGGGTGACTTCCGTTCTCTGCGGCGAGGCGGTACCAACGCACAGCCGCGCTGAGATCCCGCTCCACGCCGTTCCCGATCTCGTAGCCGAGTCCGACCCTGTACTGCGCTCCGGCATGGCCCTGTTCCGCTGCCAACCGGAACCACCGTGAAGCCTCGGCGTCGTCCTCATCCACGCCTATTCCCATTCCGTAGATCAGACCGAGTTGGACTTGCGCTCCGGCATGGCCCTGCTCGGCTGCCAAGCGGTACCACCGCGCAGCCTCCGCGTCGTCCTCCGCCACGCCGAGGCCGTAGTAGTACTTCTCACCGAGGCTGTACTGCGCCTCGGCGTCGCCTTGTTCGTCATTCTCACGGGAACTCGGAAGCGTGTGTGTTGGCTCGGTGCGCCGGAGGGCTACCACTGCGTCGGGATGGCCTCGGTCGGCGGCTAGACGAAACAAGCGGATGGCCTCATCCGAGTCCTCAGGCACACCTCGTCCAGCGGCGTACATCAACCCGAGGTTGTACTGGGCCTGCGCGAAGCCCTGCTCGGCCGCCAATCGAAACAGCCGCGCAGCTTCGGCGTCGTCTCGGGGAACGCCATACCCACGCTCGTACATGTAGCCGAGGTTGGTTTGTGCTCCGCCGTGGCCCTTCTCTGTAGCCGGGCGTAGCCACCGGAGCGCCATAGCGTCGTCGGTCCCCATGTAGAGGGACCCGAGTTCGGCCATCGCTCCAGCGTGTCCCTGATTGGCCGCTCGGGTCGACCAGAGTAGAGCCTGTTCCGTTCTCTCGTCGTCATCTACACCAACGCTGCCTTCCGCGTACGCGACGGCGAGCTCGTACTGCGCGTCGGCATCACCGCCTTCCGCAGCGCCTAGGAGTTGATTGAACTGAGCGGCGCCTGGTGTTTGGGACCCGCCTCCTACATTCTCCGGCGTCGCATCCAGCTCGGCCAGTTCGTCGAGCGTGTCCCCGAACATCTCAACTGTCTGGGCGTGGCCCTGTTGGGCTGCACGATAGAGCCACCTCACGGCCTCGGTGCCGTCTTCAGGCACGCCATCCCCCTCGATGTACAGCATTCCGAGCTTGAACTGTGCGTCCGCGTGGCCTTGTTCAGCCGCCAGGCGGAGCCAACGAGCAGCTTCAATGGGGTCCTCCGGCACACCGCGGCCCTCGTGGTAGTACAACCAGAGCACGAACTGCGCATCGACGTAGCCTTGTTCCGCAGCGCGCCGGTACCACCGCGCAGTTTCGGCGTAGTCCTGAGGGACGCTCGCGCCAATGCTGTACATGCCGCCCATCTCGAACTGCGCTTCAGCGTCGCCCTGCTCGGCGGCACGGCGAATCCACTTGACGGCTTCGGACTCATCCTTAGGCACGCCGTGCCCGTTGTAGTACATCAATCCAAGGTAGAACTGCGCCCTCGGATCGTTCTGCGCGATGGCTCGCCGATACCACCGAAGCGTTTCCGAGTAGTCCTGTGGCACGCCGTGCCCGACGTAGTACAGCCGTCCGAGCATGGCTTGGGCCTCGGCATGCTCCTCCTCAGCAGCTAGCCGAATCCACTTCACAGCTTCGGTGGGATCGGCCTCCATGTATGTAGCCCCGAGTCGAAACGCGGAAGCAGCATGACCTCTTTCTGCCAGAGCCCGTAGTTGTGCAGCGTCGGACGGGTCCAGCCTGCCCGTAGTGTTTGTCTGGGGGTGAACAGCCGTGGCGAGCGCAAGACACCCGGCGAACGCGGGGACTACGAGTGCGGACCTCCTGTAGATCACTTCGCGGAAACACTAACGCACGGCGACGGATGGAGTCGCTGTCTTCATCCTCCGGACATCGGCCGGGACGCGTTTCACGCGGGGACCGTCAAGACGCAAGGGTGGGTGACCGCTCCATGTCGTCGCCGGCGACCGGCCAGACGACCCCGGGGCCTTCGTCCAAGGTTTGAGCGCCCAGCCGGGTTTGGTGGTCGGCGAAGAACGCGAGAAAGCTGCGGCCCCCATAGATGAGTAGGTCCACCGCCGCCAGCGTCCGGAGTCCGGACGCGAACGGTCGCGATGCGAAGCAGGGGCGGAATGCCGGGGAGGACGAGACGGGCGGAGCTAGGCCCCCAAGCCCGTCGCGTAGGAGTAAGGTGGGACGATCAGCCACAAGATGTAGTGCCCCTCCGAGCTGAGATGGATGCTACTTAGGGCTGGCGGCAAGCGCTTTCGGCTGGCACACTATTGGGTGTGGACAACGCAGCAAGCAGCGTGCCGTGGCCGCTCTGGATCACGATCGGACTCGCGGCTGCGGGAGCAGTGTGGGGCGTTGCGGTCTGGGTTACTAAGGTGAACGAGGCCCGGAAGGGATGGCGAGACGTCGCGACGGAGATCCGGAAGGACATCAAGCAGATCTTCTTGCGGCTCCCGCCACCGCAGACGACCGGAAGCGGAAGCCCGGTGCAGCTCACCGAGTTCGGCGAGAAAGTGGCGGCGAAGCTCGAAGCGTTGGCGTGGGCAACAGAGCGAGCTCCAAACCTGTGGCACAAGGTCGAGAGCCTCAAGCCCTTTGAGGTGGACGAGTACTGCGAGAGCCACGTCCAGAACAACCTCGACACGGCGATGAAAGAGCGGGTCGCTCAGAGCGCCTATGAGTTCGGGATCAACCGGGAACAGGTCCTGAACGTGCTCAGAGTCGTCCTACGCGAGGCGCTGTTCAACCTATGCCCAATCTGTGGACTGGGAGAACGGTACGCCAAGACCGGCGACCGGGAGGACTACATGTGTCCTCAGCACGGAAGGTTCCGGATCAGCGGCAGCGTGCTCGCTTCGTCGCTCTGGCAGGGCTCGACCCGAGAGGAAAAGGAGAAGATCCTGAAGGACGCGAACCCCGACAAAGACGGGATTCTGCACGTCAAGTCTCACAGCCGACCGAACGCCGAGTGACAAGCGCGCGCCTCGTTCCCGAACCGACTCGGTCGCCTCAGACCAGTGAGGTCCTGCCGATTTCAAACTGACGCACTACCTCGAGGGCCAGCCGCAACCAGCCGGTCCCTGTCCTTCCGTTGCAAACTGGCTCAACGCTCCGTCCGCTCAGACGCGGACCCCGGAAGAGAGGGGAAACGCTGGCTGCCGCTGAACACGCCGTGCGCTCGGGCACGACTATCGGTAACTCGCGGCCCTGCGCTCCCTGGCGAGGCTTCAACACTTGCCGTCGACTCATGATCGACCTCCGTCTACGCGCCGAACGCGCGGCCGCCGGTGTGCCCATCTACGCGAACGGCCTACGTAGCGGCCGCTGGCGCATCACGTACCGTCCGCACGGCCCCGCCGCCGCGGTGGCGCAGCGGGGTGGCATCGCCGTCGGCAGCGTCACCGAAGGCATCTACGCCAACGGTCGCCGAACCGGCATGTGGGTTGAGCGCCACGAAAACGGCGACGTGACCGAAACGCCCTACGTCAACGGCGAGATTCACGGCAGCATGGTTTGGCGGCGCAAGCCTAACGGCGACGGGGTCGAAACACCCTTCGTCAACGGCGAGCGGCACGGCACCCAGGTTCTCCGCTACGGCACCGGCACGTGGGCGGAAACCGTGACCGAAACGCCCTATGTCAACGACAAGGAGCACGGCACCGAGGTTCAGCGCAACGCCGACGGCAACGTCACTCGCGAAACGCCCTACGTCAACGGCGAGAAGCACGGCACCGAGGTTCGGCGGAATGCCGACGGCAACGTGATCGAGAGAATTCGCTACGTCAACGGCGAGCGCCAAGACCCGTAAAGGCGTTTCAGGACCGCCCGTAGAACAGCCGCGCGACCGGACCGGGGCCGGCCAGCTCCGCTTCGGTGTAGCCGGTCGCGGTCTTCGGATCCCGCCACCTTGCCGCCTGCATCAACTCCGCCGAGGAAGCCCCGGCCCAGGCGCTCCATGAAACGTGCCGGCGCGCGCTCCAGACAGTCGCTCCCCGTATGGCTCTGCTCGACCTGCCTGCCGCGTGAGCAAGGACCTGTTCCAGCTCACGGTTTCTGACTCGCGGCAACAGGACGCGACGGGGGGTCGAAGGGGGCCGCAGGCCCGCCCTCGCTAGCTCCACGGGCGTAGCGGGCGAAGCGCGCGTAGCACGTGGGGTCTCCTACTTCCGAGGCGGGCTTCCGAGGCGGGCTTCCGAGGCGGGCACCCGGCGGACGAGACATCCGACTTCCGCCAGCGACGCCAGCCTCCGTAGTACCTACTCGACCAGGAACGCGCCCCAAGCCTCCACTCGTTCCGAGCCGCGTCGCCAGCGCCGTCCGGCGTGTACATCGCCCGATGGGGGCTCGGTATCCGCACGGACGACGCCTTCGACGCGAACGGTTACATCCCCGTCAAGTAGTCACGAGGAGTTGACTGCGGCGATGGTCGAGTTCGGCAAGGCGGCTCACGAAGTCAGGAGCGCGCCTGCGGAAGTCAAGAGCTTCGATCTCTGATCTTCTTGATCTCCCGCACCAGCACAAGCTGCACATCCACGAGGTAGCGAACGCTCCTTACGAGGTTGTCCAGCGTTGCCCCCAGTACCGGGTTGCGCTCTTCATGCGGACCCATCCGGTAGTCCCCCTTTGCACTGCGCAGTGATTCCTGCGACTCCCTCAGTTCTTTCTCCAGCCCGTCCAGGTCGAGCTCGTCCAGGTTCTGATACCTCATTCGTCTTTCCCCTTCGGTTCTGAGCCGAATTCCGCCGAGGTCTGCTCTACGTCCTCCCGGCACTGCTGGATCGCCTGCTCGAACTCGCGTATGGCTCCCTGTAGGCGCATCTGCTTCTGGTAGAGCCGCCGCCGCTGGTACTTCGTAGGCTTCCGGCGTAGCTCCCGAAGCAAGCCGGCGGTCTCCATCACAGCCGCTTGGCACGCTTCCAGCGATTTCAGGTTGGCAGCCTGAACCCCAAGCTTCGCGCTCACGGCGATCATCTTCCCGATGTACTCACTCATCATACCGGTCCTCTCCTCCGCTACCCCGCCAGGAGCCGCCACGCGGCCCACAGCGCCCCGCCCAGGACCCCGGCGACCACGGGCCACCCAACGACACACCCCTCCGCGATCCGCTTGGCATCCTCAGCCGGTGCTCACGCTCCACGCCGGGATCGTATGTCATCGGCATAGTCCACACAGCGACACAGTTCTCAATGGCAACTCGGCAGGGACGTGATTCGCCGCCGCGACCTTCCGGAGAGGGCGGTTCTCTCTGCCACCGATCTACTCGACCAGGAACGCGCCCCAGGCCTCCATGACCTCGCGGCGGCGTTCCAGCACGTCGCTACGGGCGTAGCACTGCTTGACCTGGCTCCCGACCGCGTGGGCCAGGGCCTGTTCCGCCAGCTCACGGTCGATGCCCTCGTCCGAACACCAGGACCGGAACGAACTGCGGAACCCGTGCGGGCTGCAATCGATCTTGAGGTCCTTGAGCAGCCGACCGAACACGGCCGTGCCGACCATCTTTCCCTGAATCCCAGGGAAGACAAGACCTCGACGCCGGCCCCGCAGTCCATCGGCCCGCTCCAGGACCACAAGGGCGGCGCGGGAGAGGGGAACCCGGTGCTCCTTGCGGGACTTCATCCGCGAGGCGGGAACGACCCAGGTGGCCGACTCCAGATCGCCCTCAAGCTGCCGATCGCCGCCGACATGAAGTCGGCGACGTTCGTCTACGTCGACCCCGGCCGGCACACCGACAAGGAACTCCAGCGCTGGGCCACGGAGTACCGGCCCCTCTGGAGCCGGCTCCGCGAACTCGGAACCCAGCGCGCCGATCTCGAGGACTCCGGCGGCGCGTCCGGGGCTCGGATCGACGGCTACACGACCGATCACGCCCTCGGCCTCGGGCCGCAGGCTCTCGCATGACTCCGAACCGCTCCAGGAGCCTTTCCCAAAGTGGATCCTTGCAAGACCCCCAGGATCCACTTTTTCGGTCGCCGAGGATCCACTGGTCCTCATTCGAGGACACTGCGCGAATTGTCCTTGAA